>Ga0208624_1000006_pt1 | contig 172042 bp, 133 predicted proteins | sample Knorr_S23_td_DCM_FD_185607 | JGI IMG/M metagenome (GOLD analysis project Ga0208624, IMG submission 185607) | Marine microbial communities from Southern Atlantic Ocean transect - Knorr_S23_td_DCM_ad_71m_LV_A (SPAdes) (version 2) | ecosystem: Environmental > Aquatic > Marine > Oceanic | place... | reverse complement strand
ATGCGCTGGCGCGAAAAAGTCGGCGACATCGCCGGAACCAAAGAACTGAGTTTCAAGTCAACCATGTCCATGGGCAGTTCTGCGCCGATATCAGTCAACTTGCAGGGACGAAGCGTCAACAGCGTGGAGTCCGCGGCAGAGGAATTATTCCAGCATCTCCGCAGCATGGAAGCTGTCTACGAAGTTCAGACCAGCGCGTCCGCAGGACCCGAGGAGTTGATGCTGCGCATCAAGCCTGAAGGTGAAGCCCTAGGCATCACATTGGTCGACCTTGCGCGACAGGTGCGTGAAGCCTTCTACGGTGCGGAGGCGCAAAGGATTCAGCGAGGTACGCAGGAAGTCAAAGTGATGGTGCGTTACCCGAAGTCTCAGCGAGAGTCTATTGGTAACCTCGAAAACATGTGGATTCGCACGCCCGATGGCCGTCAGATGCCTTTCAGTTCCGTTGCTGAATATCGAATGCAGCAGGGCTACGCCAGTATCAGCCGTACTAATGGACAGCGAACGATCAACGTCTCTGCAAACGTCAACTATGGTGTCACACAACCCAACGTAGTCATGGGGCAGCTCAACCGTGAGTTTTTGCCTGATCTGCTCAGCCGCTACCCAGGGGTCACATCAGGACTCGCCGGAAGTTCTCTTGAGGAACGTATGTCATTGATGCAATTGCTGTACGCCTTCATCGCGGCCATGTTCGGGATTTATGTGCTAATGGCCATTCCACTGAAGTCTTATGTACAACCGCTGCTCATCATGAGCGTCATTCCGTTCGGTATCGTCGGTGCCATCATTGGGCACCTAATTCTCGACATTGCGGTAAGCTCCATGTCGATTATCGGCATTGTGGCGCTTTCAGGCGTTGTGGTGAATGACAGTCTGATTATGATTCATTTCGTAAACGCTCGCGTCCGCGAAGGCATGGATCGAACGTTGGCGGCTATACAGTCTGGTGCTGCACGATTCCGTGCCATCCTACTGACATCTTTGACGACATTTATTGGCCTCGTACCCATTCTGCTGGAAACCTCCATGCAGGCACAGATGATGATCCCCATGGCAGTGTCGTTAGCATTCGGAATCCTGTTTGCAACTACCATCACCTTGATCCTAGTGCCTTGTCTATACAACATCCTGGGTGATCTGACACCAGGCGCCAACAGGCGGGCTGTTTTAGCGCCGACCGCGGAGCCGATTGTCGGTCCCGCGTGAGGTGTCAGTAGTCTGCCTGCGCGCTGATGATTCATCCTGCGCGAAACTCGTTAGACACCGGGAACAATCAGGTGCTTGAGATCGATCACTAACGTTCGGGATGACCGCGTTCATACGCGGTCACATCAAATGCTGGCCACCATCCAGAATGATGCTTTCTCCTGTGATTATGGACTGACCGTCGATAAATCCGATGATAGATTCGGCCACCGACTCCGGTGTGCAGGTTCTATTCAGCGGTGCACTAGCTTCGGCATTGGCTTTTGCGCGCTCATAGCTCTCAGCTCCAAGGCCATCCTTGAGCCACTCACCTGTAATGAAACCGGGGCACACACAGTTCACGCGAATTTCTGGCCCCATTACACGAGCCAACGATTTTGTGATGGTGATAAGTGCACCCTTTGATGCGGCATAGGCCATCGAACTCCCCACACCACGCACACCGGCAATGGACGACACGTTCACAATGGCACCATCTCCTGACGCACGCAGTGCAGACTCAGCCGCCCGGCTCATCTGATATGGGCCAATAACGTTGACTCCGTAGATATTGAAGAAGTCATCCTTGTCGAGACCAGCAAGGTCGCGGTGGTTCACGAACTTGGTCGTGCCTGCGTTATTAACGACGGCGTCCAGACGACCGAATCTCTCAATGGCCGCATCTACCAACCTGCGACAATCATCATCCTCCGAAACATTAGCCTGGCATACGACAACGTCCCCACCAACGTCACGACATTGTTCGGCCACTTTCTCGGCAGCAGCATCACTTCGGGAATAGTTGATAACAACACCACAACCCTTTCCGGCCAGCATGATGGCTGTCGCCGCGCCAACTCCCGACGATGATCCTGTCACAATTGCAGCAGCACCTTGTAGATCCATAGTTTTCTCTACTTTATTGTTTCTGGAATAGCGCGAGTCTATCCCGACCGCAGCTCTAGTGCACGTGGACTGGTAACACGACGCTGGGGCGCTAAACTGCATGGACTCAACACCGACAGGCCGCTAATTTGAAAGATCTCTTCTTTGTTCGCCACGGACAAACCGAATGGAACGCCACTGGACGAATGCAGGGTCAGAGGAACTCTGATCTGAGTGATCTGGGGAGGAAACAGGCGGATATCAACGGACGCTTGCTGGCCGATCTCGACATAGCGGCGCTGTTTGCGTCGCCACTCGATCGGACGCGTCAGACGGCCGAGATCGTGAACCAGTACCTGTCTCTCCCGGTGACCTACGATGATCGTATCGTAGAGTGGGATTGTGGTGACTGGAGCGGTCAACTCCGGGAAGAGGTCAAGGTCAGGTGGGCAGACGAGTGGGCTGCCTTCCAGGCGGATCCTTACCATTTTCGAGGATTCAACTGCGAGACCTATCCAGACATGGTTGAACGAGCAACACCCTTTCTGGCTGAACTAAAGGCACTTCGGGCCAATCGGATCGCGATCATTTCTCACGGCATGATCGGAAAAGTGATGGTGTCGATTCTGCTGGGATTGAAGAATCATGAAGCTTTCGAGTTTCACCAAGCCAACGACAAAATTTTCCAGGTGACGTTAGATGGCAATGAAACCATGGTTCGACACTATGTCGCCGGCGCCGGTCCATTTGATGGAATCGATTCGCAGCCTTGAGCTGTAATAACGAGCCGAGCCTGGAGATGCTCGATCCGACAAATTGCAGTAAACTGGCGCGGTTTTAACGCCAACGCCGGTCGATACGGGTCAAACCTATCAGCGGTAATTTCTACAACACATTCTGGAGTTTCACATGCCTCATGATCTGGTGATTCGCGGCGGTAAGATCGTCGACGGGACCGGGGCCGAGCCATTTATTGGTGATCTGGCCATCGACAACAACGAAATCGTCGCTGTTGGCGAAGTGTCGGAGTCTGGCGCTAAAGAAATCGATGCGACAGGGCATATCGTAACGCCAGGCTTCATCGACGGTCATACCCACCTGGACGCGCAGATTGCGTGGGATCCGATGGTGACCCCGTCGACCAATCACGGGGTGACAACTGTACTCTTGGGTAACTGCGGCGTGACCTTTGCACCCTGCAAACCGGAACACCGTGAGAAACTGGCTGGGATGATGGAAACCGTCGAGGACATCCCTAAACACGCTATCATGTCAGGCCTGTCCTGGAACTGGGATCAGTACGGAGACTATCTTGACTATCTTGAGGAGAGCAAACCAGCGGTCAACGTGGTGGGCCTTGTGGGTCACTGCGCCATTCGCTACTACGTCATGGGTGACCGCGCTGTTGACGAACTCGCCACTGATGAAGAAATCGAACAAATGGCGGAACTCGTCGATAAGGCTGTCAAAGCCGGTGCGATCGGATTCTCTACCTCACGCGTAGAGGGACACCGCATTCCTGATGGCCGTCCGGTACCCGGCACTTTCTCTTCAGAAGAAGAATTGTGCCGCTTTGCAGAAATCGTTCGTGACAACGGCGGCGGACTCATGCAGACCGTTCTTGGGATCGAAGGCGATCTGGTCAACAACACCACACGCATCACCGATCTGCTGCGCAAGATCGCCGAAGTTGGCGGTAACCGGTTGATGACCAATACGTCTGTCGCGATCGGCTGGCCCGCACGCGATGGCTCACAGGACGGCAAAGTCCTGCATGAGCGATTCGCGGAGCTAGCCAAAGACGGTCATGACGTCACCGGCGGCTGCATCCCTCGTGGTTCTGGATACATCTTCGGATTCTGCAACGAACTGCCGATACGAACACCCGCATGGAGAGAGCTTAAGAAGAAGGACTTTGATGACCGGGTTGCTGCCCTCGACGACCCGGAGTTTTATGACCGGCTCATCGCCGAAGCCCGTGAAGTATTGGATGAAAAGAAACCTGAAGGTGGCGCTTTAAATCGTTCGAAAGCCATCTTCTGGCTCGGCAATGGTCCTCACCCAGACTGGGCCGCAGACAACTCCAAGAATCTGAGCAATCTTGCGGCGGACGCTGGCGAACATGTCATTGAGACGTTCCTGCGTATCAGCAAGGAATCCAAAGGCAAAGCCATCTTCGTGATGCGTGTCTTCAACGGTGATACCGACGCTCTCACGGACTGGATGAAGAGTGAACACTGTCTGCCGGGCCTGGGTGACGCTGGCGCGCACGTGGGACAGGTGATGGACGCTACCTGGGCAACACACGTCCTGGGTTACTGGACACGAGATCGCGGTGTCTACTCGCTTTCTGAGGGTATTCGTCGAATGACCTCACAACCGGCGCACGTCATCGGCATCACAGATCGCGGTACGCTGGAAGTCGGCAAACGTGCAGACGTCAATGTAATCAACTACGAGAAGGTGGGACAGTACCTGCCTGAATATGTCCATGACTTCCCGAATGGTGCAGGACGTTATACGCAACCAGGCTGTGGGTTCAAAGCCACCATCTGTAACGGCGAAATCGTGACCGAAGACGATCAGCTGACCGGCGCTCGCCCAGGGCGTATCCTGCGAGGCGGCAAGGCGGACTAAGCGTTCGTTTCGTTCAATCAGAGTTAGACCAACTGCATGGCAAGAACGTCGCTTCCACATTAGGATGCGGCGTTTTTTTTGCTCGGTTCGGCCGATGATCGTGTTTACGCCAACGACTGGTAGACCATCCGCTGGAATGTCTCCTGATAATTGTTACCGGGCATCATGCCAGCCTGCATCACTTGCGTGAAACAAATACCCATCAGTTCTTCTTCAGGATCTGCAAAGTAGGTAGTACCCGCCGCACCACCCCAACCATAGGTGCCTCTTGACCGGATCAGGGGTCGTGCTTCTTCACCATGATAGACCGCGATGCCGAGACCAAAGTGGAAGCCACGGCCGGTCATCGGAATCACCATGTCCCCGGTATGATTGCCTCGCATCATGTCCACGGTCTTGCGTCCCAAAATACGTTTTCCGTCCAACTCTCCACCATTGAGCAGCATCTGACCAAATCGCGCGTAATCGCCAATCGGTGCCACCACACCACCCGCGTCTCCGCCAACACCAAACTGTGTTTGTGGCCCGGTATTTTTTTCACACGTTGTCGGGTCCTCCTGGACAACGAGTCTGACATCGCCCTCTCCTGCTCGCGGAACATAGCACGTCGGAAATCGATCCAACTGTCCTTCCTTCAGATAGAACGTGGCGTCGTTCATGCCCAGAGGTTCAAAGATCTGTTCGCGAAAGAAATCTCCCATGTTCTGTCCTGCAGCTGCCTCAAGTACGGCGCCCAGAATCGGAAAGCCCACATGGTAGACAAAACGCTTACCAGGATGATCTGCAAGTGGCACTTGCGCGAGCGCAGCCATGCGTTCTGTTTGACTGGGAGTCGCTCGGCGACCCCCTTCTCCCGGTAGCCAACCGAGGGTCGTCAGTGCATCGCGATATTGCTGACGAAATGACATGGGGGCACTCATCGGCATCATCAGGCTAGTCGTGTTCGTCAGGCAATCGCGGATCGTGATATCCCGGTTCACGTCAACCGGCACGCCACCCGGGACGTGGACTTTCATATTCTTCAGTTCCGGCACGAATCGAGTGACAGGGTCATCTGGAGTCAGGATGCCAGCTTCAAAGAGAATCAGCGTCGCCACACCGGCAATGGGTTTGGTGTTAGAGTAGAGACGATACAGTGTGCCGATATCGACAGGGGTGTTCGACTCAAAATCCATCACACCTCTTGCATCCAAAAGGACCACCTGTCCTTTTCTAACCACCATTGTGACGAGATTAGGCACTTTTTCATCATCCACGAACTTTTGCATCGCAGGCCCGATGGCTGCGAGGCGCTCGGGATCAAAACCTAAAGCGGCAGGATCCCCGGTTGGCAGTGTTGCAAGGCTCATCATAACTCCGACGCGTTGAATAGGCAGCGCAGCATAACATCAAGCCTGAATGGAACAGCTGGCTGTTCTGGCACGTTCTCCCCCAGTTTCTTATACTGCAGGCCGATCTACTCAAGGGGAATCCAATGCCCGCTGCGGACCATCGTCTCACCACCTTAGAAATGGCACAGTTCGTCACGGACGGCTACCTACGTTTCGACGGGCTGATTCCGTATGACCTGAATCGACGACTACGCAAGGAACTCACACAACTCGCCCGTCGAAAAGCCGGCATGGAGTCGACCTTCGAAGCCGCGCTCCCTCAAACCGGGACGCCGTTGTCTGAGTGTTATACCGATGGCGATGCCATTCGCGAATTTCTCGACCTGCCTTCGGTTGCTGGAATCATCAAATCACTGGTAGGGACCGACCCCGTCTTCGATCATGACTGGGTACATTATCTCCGTGGTAACACTCAGCATGAACAACATCTTCATGTAGACGCCGTGATTGACACCATTGATCCGACGTTTGACATCCAGCTGTTCTACTTTCCGCACGATGTTGAAGCCGGTGCTGGTGGCACCCGATTTGTGCCCGGCAGCCATTTACGTCATGTTCGCGCTGAAGGTGTCGGTCGATACCAACACATTGTCGGTGATCAGCGATTCGAGGGTCCCGCGGGCACGCTCATGGCCTTTCACCATGGTCTCTGGCATGCGGGACAGAAAAACCACAGCGATCGTGATCGCATCATGTACAAATTGCGCTTGAATCCAAGCGAGCCCCAAGTTCGACTGTGGAACACCGACGATTTTGACGAGGTCCACAATGACTATCGTGATCATACCTTTGCTCATCCTCGGCGTGATTCCGTCGCTGAAATCCTGCGTAGAACACAATCGTGGCACGGAGAAGACGGTCGCTACGAGCAAATGCAGCATGCACGCCTATGGCGTTACCTGACGGGAGATAATAATTACGATGTGGACTACTACTTGACGCGCTTGGAAGCGCGCGCAGAAATGCTTTCTGCAGATAACGCATGATCCGACAACAGATTCTCTATCTGTGGCTCGGAGGCGGTGCGCTCGATACCGGTGTAGTTGCCTGGGCATTTCACGATGGTTCGAATGGTGAAGGTCCCTCATTACCAGTAGAAGAGCCCCCCTATCGAAGTGGTGTTGCGGCGATGCGGGACGGATGGTTCCTGTTGCAGTCGCCAAGGTCCGTGGCACCGAGACCCGGTGAGGAACACTACACGAACTACCTGAATCACGAGTTTATCTTTGAACGTCGCATCGAGGTAACCGGCGATGGATCGTTACAATGAGTGATGTGGCAGGTCAAACGATCGTCATTACCGGTGCAGCCAGTGGCTTGGGTCGTGCCTGGACAGAAGGTTTCTGCGCGGATGGAGCCACCGTTATTGCTGCGGATATAAACGAGGAAGGGCTGGCTTCACTGACATCCAACGGGGTACATTTGATACGGTGTGATGTCACTGTCAACGATGATGTTGAAGGAGCGGTATCACTTGCCGTAGAGCGCACTGGGCGTCTGGATGTGATTTTTAACAACGCGGGTGTCGGCTACAGACACACCGTAGAATCATCACCCCTCGGTGCATTCGAGCAGCATGTCGCCATTCACCTATTCGGATGCGTCTACGGTATGCGTGCTGCCATCCCGATCATGCGACAACAAGGTCGAGGCCGCATCATCAACACCATCTCTCGAGTCGCTGAAGGTGGACAACCCCGCAGCTCTGCCTACGGGGCAGCCAAGGCAGGCATCTGGGCTACGTCCCGCGCAGTCGCCCGGGAAGTGAGTGATGCAAATATCCTGGTCAACATGCTGATTCCTGGTCCTACCAACACCCCCATCTGGGGTCGTGATCTTCCACAACTACAGCCGCCGGAGGCGACCTACCCTACCGCTCGCATGCTTGCGACGCTGGCAGACGATGGCCCGACCGGTAAAGTGTTCTGGGATGAAGCGGAATATCCGATGTTTGATTCAGAGAACAAATTGGATTCAAAAACACGGTAGCGCTCGCAGCGACACGTCAGCCAAGCCTACCCATTGCGAACAGCGTTAGTTCGAGAGGACCGTGCGTCCCACTATTTTACCCTCACGCAACTCATCAAGGGTCTCAGACACTTCAGACAAAGGACGGGTAGATACCGGCAAGGGTTTCACCTTTCCAGCTTTTGCTAGTTCGATCAGTGCTTTCAGCTCCGTAAGGTTGCCCGTGTAGGAACCCAGCACCGAGATAGCCCGTAGCGGGATCGTTGGCAGCGATAGAGTGACGCCACCTCCAAACAATCCTACGATTACGTAACGCCCACCTTTGAGCAAAGCAGCGATACCCAGATTCGCGGTAGATTCTGCACCCACTGTGTCAACAACGGCACGGGGTCCGCCATCTGACATTTTCTGGAGGCTTGCAACGGCATCATCGGTACCGGGGTTCAGCACAGCATCTGCCCCCATTTCCGTCGCTGCATCCAGCTTGCTGTCATCGATATCGACCACGAGTACGTTCGCAACATCGAGCGCCTTTGCAATCGCAACTGCATTCAGACCAAGACCGCCTGCACCCATGATGACCAACCATTCTTTGTTACCGATGGGCAAAGCTTTCGAAATTGCGCTATAGACGGTCACGCCCGAACAGCTGTAGGGCGTTGCAACGAGCGGGTCAAGGTCACCAATATCGACCAGGTACTTTTCGTTTGGAACCAGACAGTAGTCGGCATAGGCACCTGGCGTGAATACACCGATAGAACGCGGCGCAATACACACGTTCTCATTACCTGCGAGACAGGCACCACATTGACCACAGCCAATCCAGGGATATACAAGACGACGATCACCAATACTCACCCCTGTGACGTCCGCGCCAACCGCAGCCACTTCACCGTAGAGCTCATGACCCATCGTATGCGGTAGTGTTATACCTCGCTCGAGAAGATCCAGCTTGGCACCACCCGCTAGCGAGTAATAACCGTCGTGAATATGGAGATCACTGTGACAAACGCCTGCATGGACGACACGAACCAGCACCTCTGTGCCCAAAGGTTCCGGCGTAGGCACCTCCTGTTCTACCAATGGTGCCGAAAATTCCGTGACCTGATACGCCTTCATAACGTTAGCCTGCTTCTACTGTACTGATATTGTTGTTAATCAGGCAGCGTCGATCATCGCCTCGAACTTGTCTTGCGCTTTTTCGATCAGTTTTGGCAAATGGTACGTCGGGAACAGATCATCGCTGGCCTCGTAGTCACGCAGCAGGAGCTTGGCAAGATTGCTCTTATGCGCTTCTGTAGCACCATCCATGATCCCCATCTGCGGTGCGCTCATCCACATTTCGCCTAGCGGGGTTTCGTTGGACATCCCGAGTGCACCGTGCAGGTGAATGGCACGATAGATAATATCGTGATTGACCTTCGCCGCGGTAATCTTGATCGCAGCAATTTCCTTGCGAATTTCCTGCGTATAGGCTTTTGTCTTATCGATCAGCCAAGCGGTGTAAAGCACGTGCAGTCTGAACTGCTTCAACTGAATGTAAGAATCCGCAATGTCCTGTTGCACCATCTGAAGTTCTGATAGATGTTGTCCCTTCGACTTTCGGCTGAGTGCTCGTTCGCACATCATGTCGAGTGCCTTCGTGCACACGCCGACCGCACGCATCGCGTGGTGTACGCGGCCACCGGAAAGTCGGGTCTGTGATCCTACAAAACCTGCCCCTTCCGTGCCGAGGAGATTCTCTCGCGGTACCCGCACGTTGTTGTAGCGCATATAGGCGTGTCCACCACCACCTTTGACGTTGTAGTTCTCACGCAGGTTGGTGCCGATGTTATGAACATTTCGCACCACTTCGACACCCGGCAAATCCCGATCAACGATGAACATCGACGCCCGCTCAAGCAGAGGTGCATCTGGGTCAGTAACGGCCATCACAATGAGGAAGTCCGCGCCCGCACCATTGGATGTATACCATTTCTCGCCGTTTAGAACCCATTCGTCACCATCACGAACGGCATTGCAAATGAATTCACCCGGTTCACCGGCATGTGGTTCAGTCATCGAATAGGCAGAGTGCATATCACCCGCTAGCAAAGGCTCAAGATATTTTTTCTTCTGCTCTTCCGTACCATTGTGAGCAATCAGTTCCATGTTGCCAGTGTCAGGCGCCTGACAACCGAACAAGGATGGACCCATACGCGTCTTGCCGAGTTTTTCATTCAATAGACAGAGTTTGACCTGCCCAAGACCAGGGCCACCCAATTCTGGCCCCAGGTGAAATCCCCAGAGGCCCTGATCTTTGACCTGCTGTTTTAGGTTCGACATATGCCGTCGAATCACACCCCAACTGTCGCCATCTAACGGCGAGCCATCCTTACGCCGGCCTACACTCATGAACTGATCGAGTGGTTCAATTTCATCCTTTGTGAAACGCTCGACCCAGTCGATCTGCTTCTGGAATTCCGGTTCGACATCAAAATCAATCATAGCGGTCTCTTCTGCTGATTGGTTGGATTCGGTTCAAGAAGGATGCGAGGGCGTGAGCTTGACCACACACCTATCGTGTCTGTTTCCTCCTCGATAGCGCGTCAGCGTATCACGCTGAGGGGGTATCGGACACCCCAGAAAGTCGTCTAGCCAACCCGCTCAAGAACGAAGTAAAACCCAGGATTCCAAGCCTGACAGACCAGATAGAGGTTATCACCAGACTGATGCCAGACTACGTTGTGCAGGTGCTGTACGGGTTCAACACCCAGGTCGTCCTTGGGCCGAACGATCGAGAGCACCTCAAAGGTATCCGCATCAATGATGTAGATAGGGGCCGGCTTGCCTTCCTCGGGATCGATCAGACTGCCAATCACCCCCAGATGACGGCCATCGTAGTGAATTACATCAATGCCACAGGGCCACGCGCCTCGTGGCAATGGGTGTGTATTGATAAAAGTGCCGTCAGGGTTGTATTCCTCGATTCGCGACATCGGCCTGTCCGCAATCATGGCGTGATGGTGGTGATGGTGATGTCGTGAGATACCGTGTGCAGTGGCAAACTTGCCATGCTCGTGCCAATCCTTAGTAAAGCCACCGAACAGACTGGTCCAGCTTTTCGAATACATGTCTGCCTTGCTGATATAGTTCGACCCATATCCATCAGTGACAATCAGTTCATCCCCCATCAGCAGGGTATCTGTTGGCGAGAACCGTGCTTTCTCGTGCTGGTATTCCTTGAACTCGGGGCGTGACAGCGTGAAATCGATTTCACCATCGAGCGTCAGGACTACCACTAACTCGTCGTTGTTCGCTGGTAAAAATAGTCGCCACTGACCATCAAACTCGGCCAGTTTGGTACTGTGAAAGTTCATCGGCTTCAGCTTGTCCGGAATCGTAATCAGATCCTGTTTCGACAGATCCGGATCAATACGCAGAATGCCGCAACCCGGCATACCATAGTACAACTGTCCAAAGCCATCTTGCCGATCGACGGCAAACGTACCGTGCAGATTGATCTCACACGGCAGTGCCGATTCGGGCAATACATGAAACTCCGGCCGGTGAACGAAACTGTACGGAGAGTCCCCACTCTGAGCCACCATGATGTTCCTCCTAGTACCACATCGCTTTATTTACAACATTCATCAAAGGTTCACTGGCGGCAAACCGTTTGGCATTTTCCGTCAGCACCTCGAACCACCGCTCATCGATATTCTCAGCCCCTGCCACCGCCACATGTGGCGTCAGAATGACATTGTCCATGGTCCACAGTGTATGTTCAGATGAAAGAGGTTCGGTTTCATAAACATCCAAAGCACAGCCTGCAATTTCCCCATCAGCGATCGCAGCACTGAGATCGGTGAGTCGTGTGGTTGCCCCGCGACCGATATTGATGAAAAACGCGTCCGAACGCATGGCGGTAAACACGTCACGATTGAAAAGTCCCTCTGTCGCCGGTGTTTGTGGCACCGTCGCGATGACAAAATCGACTTCGGCAGCTACTCCCCGCAACTCACCGGCGTTGTGACGTAGAAGGCCGGGCGTCTCGTACTCCCAGCGTTCATCAATGCCATGCACTGTCATACCAAACGCCTGACATCGGAGCGATGTCTCCTGACCGATACCACCCACACCAACAATTAGAGCGGATGCCTGGCTCAAATCTACATAACGCGTAGACGGCGCGTCACGCTCCCAGCGCGAACGTCGTTGCGCCTCCAAATACGCAGGTAATCCGCGTGACAGAGCCAGCACATACATCATGATGTGCTGGGCAATATGATCGTTGTAGACCCCGCGCGGGTTACAGACCACCACCGGGTGCGCCACTAAATCGTCGTAATAGAAACCGCGTGTTGGCCCCGCCTGTGGGCTTTGCAACCAACGCAATCGTTTGGCGAACGGTAAACAGTCCGGTGATACCCAACCGAATACAGCATCCGTGTCCGGCAACTCGGCCTTTACTGCTTCGTCGTTCTCGGCTAACACAATGTTGTAACCAAGCTTCAGATCATCAAGCCTCGCTTTCCATTGCTCGGCATCGGTCCTGAGTGGCGGGGTAAACAGCAACTTCATCGAGAATCACCCTCGCCCAAACCATAGATCTGCCAGGTATTCGGATCACCCATACTGGTCACCGACAGTCCGCTTCCGGATTTTGAACCAAGCACTTGTCGGATTCCCCATTTGGACAGCCCTTGAACACCCTCGATGTCTTCCATTTCATCGAGCGTGTAAAAACCCGCAGCGGCAATCTCGTCGCCGTCATGTTGTGGTTCACCGGACACATAATTCAACCGAAAGATGAAATAGACGTTGGTACTGGGACCGCCACTACTCCCTGCAAGCGCGTGCCTGAAGGCCACAACATCACTGACCGTTGCTACAATCCCCGCTTCTTCTTGCACCTCTCTCTCAACTGCGAGTGAAAGGACCTCATCGTGTTCTGCGTAGCCACCTGGTATTTGCCACGTTCCAGCAAAGGGATTCTGGCCTCGCTGCACAAGGAGCGCCTCAATCTCATTACCCCGAGGACGCACTACGACCCCGGCACAGCCAATTGAAAAGTCACCGAAGTAGATAAAACCACATCCCTCAGCGAGGCAGGCAATTCGTTCACGCCCGCCATCAAAACGCCTAGCTAGGGGAGACGCACACTGCGGGCAATAGTTCATCCTGGTCATAGATGTTCTCTACGTTTGAAAGGGACCGAGTATAAGGCTGACTGGCCTCGTTTGCAGAACGAGACAATTTAAGTATGGTGCGGACCATGAAAACCCGAGATGCACTTGGAGCGCTTATGAAAATCGGCTGCGTATTTCCACACAACGAAATTGGCAACGATCCGGAGGACATAAAGGCATTTGCCATCGGGGCCGAGGAGCTAGGATGCGATCACATGTTGATCTATGACCATGTGTTAGGTGCCGATCCAGATCGTCCCGGTGGTTTTCGCGGCCCTTACGACAAGGACGTCGCCTTTCACGAACCGATGGTAACTTTTGCCTTCATGGCGGCGGTCACCAGCACCATCGAGTTTGTCACCACGGTGTTGATCTCCCCTCAGCGGCAGACAGTGCTCATAGCAAAACAGGCTGCGGAACTGGCCATCCTCTCTAACAATCGATTTAGAATGGGCATCGGGACTGGATGGAACGACATCGAGTACGAAGCACTAAATGAAGACTTTACAAATCGGGGACGACGTCAGGCGGAGCAGGTCAAGCTCATGCGCGAACTCTGGTCTTCAGATTCACTCAACTACACGGGTAAATATCATCGCGTGACGAAAGCCAGCATCAAACCTCGACCCACACGACCCGTTCCGATCTGGTTTGGCGGTGGTGCTCCGGTCGTCCTCAAACGTTGTGCACGACTGGGAGACGGCTGGATGCCCCTGATGGGTGCCAATGATGCTGCGCGAGGGGCGATGACCACCATCAGAGAGACGCGGGAAGCGGCAGGGATATCGATGGCCGGATTTGGTATTCAGGCTCAGGCCCAATATGACGGCGGTACTGTCGAACGTTGGAAGAAACACCACGATACCTGGCAGGAGATTGGCGCGACCCATCTCGCTATTGCGACACACAACGCAGGTGATACCAACGTTCAGGGCCATCTGGAGCGCATCCGCGAATATATGGAGGCTATCAAATAGCGGTCAGGTAAGCACCATACGTGCGTAGTCTGCGAGGCCGATCCCGTGGCGCTCGTTGTAGATCATCCAGGTCAGCAGGAACACAACGGTGCAGGTAAACAACGTTGCAAAACTGATCAGGAGCGTTGTGATCACCACATCGTTCCACACTAGTGCGCGCAAAATGCTTTGCCATCTATTCATACAGGCTGACCTTACACTCGATCAATCGCTTTCCAAAATACTGCTTGGATTAGCGCCTCTCTTTACAAGGAGAAAGGGCTCGTCCATTCTCGCGGGCACCTGAAACACAGAAATCGCTAATGGATATAAAACGTGTCCTCATCGCCAACCGAGGTGAAATCGCTATTCGTATTGCACGCGCCGCTGCCGGTCTCGGTATGGAATCAGTCGCAGTCTACCCCGCCATCGACGAAACCGCGTTACACACACGCTACGCTGACATCAAAGCCCAGATTCCCGGCAATGCTGTGGACGCGTACCTTAATTTAGATGCATTGATCGCCGTAGCAAAAGAACACGACTGCGACTGCATCCATCCCGGATATGGTTTTGTCTCAGAGAACGCTGAACTTGCAGCACGGTGTGCTGACGCTGGTATCACGTTTGTCGGACCCTCCTCCGATGTCCTGACGTTGTTCGGCAATAAGGTCAGCGCTCGTGAGCTGGCTGTGTCGCTCGACATACCCGTGGTGCCCGGTTCTCCTGAAGCGTTACCTGACGCGGCAACAGCGCACAAGGAAGCCACGCGTATCGGTTTTCCTGTGATGCTGAAAGCTGCAGGCGGAGGCGGTGGACGCGGAATGCGGATGGTCCCGGATGCTGACAGTCTTAATGAGGCGTTCGATCGTTGTAGCAGCGAAGCTGAAGCGGCGTTTGGTGATGGTACTGTGTTTATGGAGAAATTCGTTGTTCGGCCTCGACATATCGAGATTCAGATTCTGTCTGACAGCAACGGCAATACGGTTCATCTGTTTGAACGCGATTGCTCAGTCCAGTTGCGCAACCAGAAGGTGATAGAAATTGCACCCGCTCCTGACCTGGACAGCACTATCCTCGATCAGTTATATGCAGACGCCGTGAAGCTCGCAAGTTCCTCTGGCTACGCCAATGCTGGGACAGTCGAATTCCTGGTGATGCCAGAAACGGGCGAGTACTTCTTCATCGAATGTAACCCACGTATACAGGTGGAACATACGGTGACTGAATCAGTCACGGGCGTTGATCTGGTTGAAGCCCAATTCGCAATTGCCGGTGGTGCAACCCTCGCCGATCTTGGGCTTGGCGATCAAACCCAACTGTCAACACGAGGCTTTGCCATTCAAGCCCGCGTCGTCGCCCAGGGTGCCGGCACGATCAGCGCGTACAAGGAGCCCGCAGGACCCGGCGTTCGAGTCGACGCAGCCGGATATGCCGGTTACGCGCCTCCGCCGCAGTTTGATCCCCTGCTGGGTAAAGTGATCGGGATGTCGAACTCATCTCGCAGTTTTGCATCCGCGATCAATAAGACCCTAGCAGCTTTAAACGACTTCCAGATTAACGGCCTCCCCACCAATCTGAACCAGCTTAGACTGATCCTGAACAGTGAAACGCTGCGCTCTGGAGACGCACGCACCACGCTTCTTCTCGAAGAACCCGACCTCATGAATGCCTCGGCAGAAACAAGTAAACCGCTGGCGTTACTTGAACAGACAGCACGAACGATGGGTTCCGCCAGTCCAGTATCTGCCACGGCTAGCGGTTTCGAAAACAAGGGTCTAGCAGTGGGGGCTGATGAATGGGGTGCAGAATGCCCCATGGCGGGAACTGTCGTTGAGGTGACTCTAGAAGCTGGCGCGGAAGTCAGTATTGGCGACACCCTAGTCGTCATTAGCGCCATGAAAATGGAAACCGAGGTTACGGCACCTTGCTCGGGTGTTTTGCGCGACATCATGCCTCTCTCATCCGGTGATAGTGTCGGCGCGGGTCAGATTGTCGCCACCATCGCGCCATCTGCCGACGCGAAAGATGAAGCTGAACTGTCAGACGAACACAGTTGGGCACCACTCTTGGAAGAGACAAAGATCCTGCAGGCGCTCGCCAAAGAACGACTCGCTCCTGGTTCCGAAGATCCCGGAGTGGTGCGTCAGCGCAGCCGCGGAAAGCTTACCTGCCGCGAACGGATCGAGCTGTTGCTCGACCAACACACTTTCAAGGAAGTAGGTAGCCTCGCAGGTTTCGCCTCATACGACGAAGACGGTGTGATCGATGCGTTTACCCCTGCAAACCATGTCGGGGGATACGGCCGGATTGACAAGCGGCCTGTCATTGTGTGTGCAGACGATTTTACATCCCGAGGCGGACATGCAGATGGCGCTATCGGCGCTAAGAGCGGACATCTAGATCGACTCTCAACCGAGCTTCGTATCCCCTCAATTAGGCTGTTGGATGGTTCATCAGGCGGAGGTTCCGTTGCAGCCATGGTACCAAAACAGAAAACCGAGGGCGAAAGTAACGCAAAAGAGAGCTCTGGCGCGATCAAAGCTGGTCGACCTCGCGTCGCTGGTGGCGGCGGCTCCTACCTACCTGGTCACCTCGGCAGTAATTCATTTACGACCCAGCTTTCGACTGTACCGGTCGTCAACATGCTCCTCGGTAGTGTCGTTGGCATCGGCGCTGCAAAAGCCGTCCTCGGGCATTTTTCTGTCATGGTCCGCGATGTATCGCAGTTGTTCGTCGCAGGTCCGCCCGTTGTCTCCCATGCCATGGGTTATGACATCACCAAAGAGGACCTGGGTGGTTGGCACATTCACTGTACCAATGGCAGTGTCGATAATCTGGCGGAATCTGAGGAAGAAGCGGCGCACATGACGCGGCAGTTCCTGTCATACCTGCCTACTAGTGTCTTTGAAGCACCACCGGTGATGGATTGTAGTGATGCAGTGGATCGTTCGGAAGATGAACTCTTTTCAATCATTCCTCGCAAACGTACGACAACATTCGATATTCGCAGAACTATCTCCCTCATGGCTGATAAAAATTCCTTCTTTGAGATCGGAAAGCTCTGGGGGTCCGATCAGGTCACCGGATTTGTCCGTTTCAACGGACATCCGGTCGGCGTCATTGCATCGGACAGCCGACACGAGAACGGTGGTGCACTTACTGCGGATGGTTGTGACAAGCTAAAGCGCCATCTGGATCTTTGTGATCTTTTCCATATCCCCGTGCTGAATCTCGTGGACAATCCCGGCTTTGCAGTCGGCTTGGAGCATGAGATTCGCAGTACGATTCGAAAAGGGGGCGAATGGATGGTCGCATTTGCACAGGTTACCATCCCCGTCTTCACCGTCATCATGCGGCGAAGCTTCGGTGTCGCAGGTAACAACTACGCCACACCACGTTCCGCGCCTTCGACCAGAGTTGTGTGGCCCGCGGCTGACGTCGGCGGTATACCTCCTGAAGGCGGCATTGAAGCGGCCTACAAAAGACAACTTGCGGAAGCAGAAGATCCAGTCGCATTGCGAGCAGAGCTGGAAGCCCGAATCGAAAGCGCTCGAGGTCCTATCGGTCCATTGAATCGATTCCAGATGGAAGAAATGATCGACCCCCGCGAGACCAGGAGACATATCTGCGACTGGATTGAACTGGCCTACCGGATTGTCAGGCAGCCATCACGATTACAATCAAGAGCGCTGCAGTTCAGACCTTAGGGAACGGCTGCACTTTTCAGGCTGCAGCATCCTCGCGGATGGCAGCCTCACAAAAGGCGGTCATCGCCGCACGCATGTCATCGCGTCGATCATCGCCCGAACGTTCGCTGAAACAAAATGAGACACGCAGCTCACTCATCCCTGCATTGGCATCACGGTTCCGCGCGTCAGGAGGATAAAAGTCGTACATCGGGATCACCACAATCCCATATTCGCTAACCAGCTTCTGGATGAAGGCGTCGTCAGTGCGGATGTTCGGATTCTTGAATCGAAAGACGCTGAAGAAACCCGCCCCCGGGACCGTCCAATGGAAACGATCTTTTTTGTCACCGAGTTTGTCTTCGAAGATGTCGAGCAGCATGGCTCGGTTTTCCCGATAGACCGCCAGTTTATCTTCCGCGACCGGCCACAACGATTCGCGCGTTTCAAAACTGTCATCCCTGAGCAGTGCCTGGAACCCACGCAAAGCTTCCGGATTGTGAAACAGCACATCAGCACTGGATTCCGTCAACAACAAGGTGGCGGCATCCACCTCTTCGCCATCGATCGCGATCACCGCATCGGTATACAGGAATCCCACTCGAGGTCCCGGCAAACCGATCTTGGACCCGGTGAACAGATGAATCGTCTGCTTGGGATCAAGGGAAGCAAATAGGCTCGGTCTGGCGCCAGCGTCGGTATAGTTGATGTAGACGTAGGGTGCATCCTCAATAATCAGAATGCCCTCTTCCTTCGCAATCGCTAGGATGGCCTCCCGTCGTGCCTGACTAAACGAAAAACCGGCAGGGTTATGCCCATCCGGCACGGTGTAATAGAAAGGCACAAAGTATCCATCCTCTCGTGCTTTAAGGATCTGTGACCGAAAGGTCTCAGGGATGGGGCCTTCATCATCCATCTCGACGCTGTAAATGCTGGCATTGTCATTGAGCGTCGCCCTTGCCAAAAAACCGGCATAGGTGGGCGCATCCGTGATGTACGCGACCTTGATTCCTGGCCGCTCGAATAGGGAGCAACAGAGGTTGATACCACCGGAGGCACCGACCGTCGGCAACAGATGGTCCGGGTTGATGGTGAACCCCCAGTCAGCACCATAGACAGACGCAAAATCCTCGCGTGGACCCAGAGGCCCCAGGGTATCAGTATAGTTGTATGCCTCCCGCAGGGTCTCTGAACGTTCCCCGTCATTGATTCCCATCTGCTGATCCAGATGACTGAAAAAGCGTTCTTTATGTTGGATATAGCCTGTCGGATCAGTCACTTCTGGATGCGGGTAACCTGCACCCAGATGGTGGATGGCGAGACCCCGTTCTTCCGCAATCTTGCGCAGCCCAGGCAGTGACGCCGCCATTTTGCGTGTGACGCTGACGGGCTGCTGTTTGAGGTGGGGCGCGTTCAGGGACGCTGTCGTGTGGTTGGCCACGACTGGACTCCGATGAAATTGAGGCGCTCGCATCCTCCCACAAGCAGCAGAAGCCTCGCAACAGCGGAAGCCAAATTAGCACTAAAACTATCTTTAGGCTGAGCTCGTTGGGTCACTCTCGCGATTTGTGGCACTTTGACGGACGGCAATCTCACACAAAAACAGTGGTACACTCCGGTGCGGTACGCCGGGCACACCCAGCAAAATGCACACCTAGAGAGCAATCCGAGAAGGAACCATCGTGGCAAAAAAGAAAGTAGGCATTCAGTTACCCAAGCAAGCTCAGAACCAGACCGTCGAGACCCGTTACTCGCTGGAACTGGAAGCGCTCGCCCCCATCGCCGACATCATCGATATTCGCGCAGATACACCAGAGGAGTTCGCCGAAGGGGTAAAGGACATGGACGCCATCATCACCTCCTGGGGATTGCGCATCGACAAACAGGTGATCGACAGCTTGTCGAACGCGGTGTGTATCGGCGTCGGCAGTGTTGGAGTGGACATGGTTGATATTGAGGCCGCAACAGAGGCAGGACTTGTCGTCACTAATGTACCTGACGTTTTTATTGAAGAAGTCGCAGATCACGCCATGGCCCTTTTGCTGGACGCGGCTCGTCGAACACAGGCCATGTTCAAGTACGCGCGTGACAATGAATGGTACAAGGCGCGGCCTGTCTTGAGTCGCGTTCCACGATTGATGGGTCAGACACTGGGACTGTTCGCATTCGGTAACGTCGGACATTGTGTTGCTCGTCGAGCCAAAGCCTTCGGTATGCACGTGATTGCTCACGACCCTTACGTCAGTGAGCTCGAAATCTCGCACGCTGGTGTAGAGCCTGTGAGCAAGGGCGAACTGCTGGAGCGCAGTGACTATATCTCTATCCACTCACCGCACAATGAGGAAACCGAGCATGCCTTCAGTAACGGCGAGTTCGATGCTATGAAAGATACTGCTGTCATCGTGAACACGGCACGTGGTCCGATCATCGATGAACCCGCCCTGATTGAGGCACTGCAGAGTGGTAAAATCGCCGCAGCAGGGCTGGACGTCCTGGAACAGGAACCCCCTGCACCCGACAATCCCTTGCTGAACATGGAGAACGTGACGGTCACTCCTCACGTGGCATCCGCGACCACCCGGATGCGTCCAGAAACGCGACGTCGTGTCGGTCGCGAAGTCGCGCTCGTCCTAAGAGGTAAGTGGCCCATGAGCTGTGTGAACCCGACTGTACTGCCGAAAGTCACTCTTGAGCGCTGGCAGCCGTATCCAATGAACCGCGGTCCGAACCGCTAGGTCAATCACAACACGAGGCGTCTGGATATGGCTTCACCGCAACCAGGCACGGATGCCTGGCATGATCTGGTCCAGGAAGAGATCCTGGATCCGGATCGACCCATTGTCGACCCACATCATCACTTGTGGGAAACCCATTCGATGTGGGGTGTCTACACCTTGGAGGATCTGTGGAATGACACCGAATCCGGTCACAACATCCAAAAGACTGTCTTCATCGACTGTCACTCCAACTACCTCACCAATGGCCCCGATCACCTAAAGCCGATTGGTGAAACCGAGTATGTGGCACTCGTCGCTGCAGAGAGTGCAGAAACAGACAACAAGGCGACAATAGCTGCGATCGTCAGCCACGCGAATATGCAGCTCGGTGAAGGTATCGAGGAAGTGTTGGCCGCGCATGAAGAAGCGGGAAATGGATTGTTCCGAGGTATCCGGCATGCAGGTCCGCATGACACTTCAGGCACTTTGCAGAATCCCGGTTCTCCAAGACCCTGTCCTTACAGCGATGAAGATTTTCGCACCGGTGTCAGGACGCTTGGGGAACTCGGCTATACGTACGATACCTGGCACTTCTTCATGCAGAACCAGGACTACCTTTCACTCGCGATGGCTTGCCCTGAGACCACCATGATCCTGGACCATTTTGGAACACCGCTTGGTGTCGGGGCCTATGCGAATCAACAGGAAGAGATCTTTGCCCAATGGCAGAAGGACGTTGCTGCGATTGCTGAGTGCCCCAATGTTTTCGCAAAACTCGGCGGGCTCGCCATGCCGGATAATGGTTTTGGTTGGCACGAACGGGAGCGACCGCCGTCCTCGGACGAGTTTGTCGAGGCGCAAAAACCCTACTTCATGCACATGATTGAGTGTTTTGGACCGGAGCGTTGTATGTTCGAAAGCAACTATCCAGTCGATAAGCTGTCTGTGTCTTACCACGTGCTGTGGAATGCCTTCAAGAAACTCACCGCAGACTTCTCAGACGATGAGAAAAACGCGATGTTCCATGACACTGCATCCCAAATTTACAGGATCTAGCAGATTGCTGTCAGAAGATCACTAACCGCACAGTCCAGGGCCAGGATTATGCACGCCCACGAGGAAAGTCAGAAAGGAGAGCGCCCATGACACGGTCGGTATTTCATAGAATCGCACAAGCGACATGCCTGCTTGTGCTCTTGACAGGAGGCGCGAAGGCTGAGGGCGATGCTCTCGACCTCAACGTTGAGATCTCCTATGAACTCTTCAAACTGGACAATGGTTTAACGGTCATTGTCCATGAAGACCATAAAGCACCCGTTGTTGCCGTCAACATCTGGTACCACGTTGGCTCCAAGGATGAGGTCCGCGGCAAAACCGGCTACGCGCATCTCTTCGAGCATATCATGTTCAACGGAAGCGAAAATCACGACAACGACTACTTTAAAGCAACGGAAAAGCTTGGGGCCACCAACATGAACGGCACCACGAGCGCCGACCGTACAAACTATTTCCAGACGGTCCCAAAGAACGCTTTCGACGCCATCCTCTGGCTAGAGTCAGACCGTATGGGAAATCTACTGGGAGCTGTCACTCAGGAGAAGCTGGATGAGCAGCGCGGCGTTGTGAAGAATGAGAAGCGCCAGAACTATGACAATCGACCCTATGGCAAAGGTGCGGAAATCCAGTACAGCAGCATCTACCCACACAGTCACCCTTACTCGTGGTTGACCATCGGTTCCATGGAAGACCTGGAAGCGGCAACGCTGGAAGACATGCATACCTGGTTCAAGACCTACTATGGTGCCGCGAACGCTGTCCTCGTCATCGCAGGCGACGTCTCCATCGATGAGGTGAAGCAAAAGGTCGAGCACTACTTTGGAGATATCGATCCAGGTCCACCCTTGGTAAAGCACCAATCCTGGGTTGCCAAGCTTACCGGCACACAAAAAGAAATCGCCTACGATCGCGTACCACAAACGATGATGATGAAGTCATGGAATATCGAAGGGAATACGACCCGAGACACGAACCTGCTAGACATGGTCGGTCTGATCATGTCCGCTGGCAAAAGCTCCCGTTTGTATCAACGGCTCGTCTACAACGAGCAACTTGTCTCCGATGTGAGCGCCTATACCGCAGCGCGTGAGATCGCTGGCACATTCGAGATTACCGCGCGCATTCTGCCAGGTGTAGACGAGGCAAAGGTCGATGGCATCATTGATGAAGAGCTTGCGAGGTTCATCCAGGATGGGCCCACACGGCGTGAACTGGAACAGGTCAAAATTCAGCTGATCAGCGGCTTTGTCAAAGGACTGGAGCAGCTCGGTGGATTTGGTGGCAAAGCTGACATCCTGGCTTCCAACTATGTCTATACAGGGAATCCACATCACTACCTGAAGGAATGGGAGTGGATCAGGAGCGCCACGCGAAAGGATCTCAAAGAAGTTGCTGGCCGCTGGCTGAGCGACGGACTGTACCAACTGGAGATCCGCCCCTTCCCTCGCCTTCAGGCAAGTAACGAGAGCCCTGACCGTTCAGGTATTCCTGAACCCGGTAAACCACCTCTAGCGAAGTTCGACGACTTCGAACGAGTTACCCTCGACAATGGCATGAATGTGATACTCGCAGAACGAGATGCTATTCCGGTCGTCAATCTGGCGCTGTCAGTTGATGCCGGTTACGCCTCTGACCAGTTTTCCCGCGCGGGAGTTGCAAGACTCGCCATGAACATGATGGACGAGGGCACAGATTCTCGGGATGCACTGGATATCAGTGATGAGCTGATCACTCTAGGCGCCACACTAGGTACCAGCTCAAACCTAGATAGGTCCACCGTGTCGATGTCCACTCTGAGCACGACGCTTGATGACGCACTGGAGCTCTTCTCAGACGTTGTCCTCAATCCGATCTTCCCGGAGAAGGAGATGGAGAGGCTGCGAACGCAACAGCTCACAGGTATCCAGCGTGAAAAAACAAGTCCCAATGCGATGGCGGGTCGCGTGCTACCCAGGCTTATTTTCGGTGACGACCATGCTTACAGCAATCCACTGGCCGGGTCTGGCACCATTGAATCAACGAAGAGCATTACGCTCGACGAGTTACGGGCATTCCACGACACGTGGTTCAAACCCAATCAGGCGACACTGATTATTGTGGGTGACACTACGATGGAAGAGGTCCTGCCACAACTTCAAAAGCGTTTCGGAAAATGGAAGTCCGGTGACGTACCCGTTAAAAGTTTACTAACCGTGGAGCGTCGCGATAAGCTCGATATCTATATCGTCGACAGACCAGGCTCACCACAATCGCTTCTCTTGGGAGCCATCGTCGCGCCGCCTCGTGCCAACAATCATGAACCTGCGATCCAGGCGATGAACGACATCATCGGCGGCAACTTTATTTCGCGTCTCAATCTGAATCTGCGTGAAGACAAGGGCTGGTCTTATGGCGTTGGTTCTGCGGTTATCGCTGCCAAAGGCCAGCGTATCTTTTACATGTTGACCAGCGTACAGCAGGATAAGACCGCAGAGTCCATTGCAGAAGCCATGAACGAGTTTTCAATGTTCATCAGTGATGCGCCACCGACCCAGGAAGAAGTTGTTGATGTGATCGACAATCGTGCTCTTTCATTGACGGGTCGTTGGCAAACATCAGGTGCAGTGCTTAGCAGCCTGAACCAAATCGTTACCTACAACCTGCCAGATGACTACTACGATCGTTATCCTGCGGAGGTACAGGCATTGACCCCTGAAAAAGTATCCAAAGCGGCGCAAGAAATCATCCATCCGAATAACCTCGTGTGGGTCGTTGTTGGAGATAGGTCTATGGTTGAAACGCCCCTGGAGGCACTGGGCTATGGCCCGATCAAGGTTATCGACACGGACGGTCAGTTGATCGAAGATTAAACAATGACCCCGGGTTCGCACCGTCGAGGAATCCCTATGACACACGCACCGCTAAAAGGACTCAAAGTTCTGGATCTGAGCTCAGGTCCCGCCGCCGGTCTTGCCACCATGATCCTGGGCGATTTCGGAGCTCACGTATCTCGTGTTGAAGATCCTGATTTCGCTGAACTCAACCATCAAAACGCATCCAGAATGTGGTTGAGAGGGAAACAAATTAGCGAAGAAGCCCCCGTCGACCTTGCCCGCGACTGTGATGTTCTGGTCATCAGTAAACCCAACGGCCATCCAGAAATATCCTTTGAGACCACATCCGCAAACAATTCGGGCATCATTTACGCAGAGGTAACTGCATTTGGTGACTTGTTGCCAGAGGCATCAAATATTCCGATATCCGAACCCATAGTCGCCGCGAAAATGGGACGAATGCAGGCAATGAGCAGCATCACCTCTGAACCAGGTCCAAAGTACTCAGCAGTCCAAGTCGCGACCCATGCCAGCGCACAGAATCTCGTCGCTGGTATCCTGGCCGCCTTGTTCGAGCGCGCACGCAGTGGTCTCGGACAGCGTGTCAGCACTTCAATTGTCCACGGACTAATGCCCTATGACCAACCTGGCTCGTTGATGCTGCAAGTGGCACCTCCACCACCGCCGCGGCCAAAAGGCGGGAAACCACCCCTCGGCGCCGGAATGCCTACACTCAACTATCACCCGGTGCAATGTAAAGATGGGCGATGGCTACAACTGGGTAACCTGCTGCCACATCTGTTCGTCAACTTCATGAAGGCTACAGAACTCGATCATCTGATTGATGAGGTTGCTAACAACCAGGAAATGGTACGTGACGCCATTCTTTCAAAAATGCAGGAACGTACTGCAGATGAGTGGATGTCTCATTTCATTGCCGACGGCGGTGTTGCCTGCCACCCTTACCAGACTGCGGAAGATGCACTCGATGATCCGGATATGATCGACAACGGTCACGTCGTTGAGCTTGAAGGCGTAAAACAGCTCGGTCCCTTTGCAAATCTAATTGGCACACCTGCTGAAATCGGTGGCAAAAGAGATGACAAAGACACGTGGCCATTGGTCACACCGCAAGCGTCTGCAAATACAGACGCACCACTCAGCGGTATCAAGGTCGTTGAACTCGCGACCATAATCGCGTCACCGCTCGGTGCCTCATTCCTCAGCGATCTAGGTGCTCGCGTCATTAAGGTAGAGACCATTGGTGGAGATCCCTTTCGCGCCATGGGTGGTGGATATGGCGCCCTGCGTTGTAACCAGGGCAAAGAGAGTATCGGCGTCGACCTGAAGTCTTCAGAAGGTCAATCACTGGTTCATGAACTTATTCGAGACGCCGACATCGTCATTCACAACTTTCGTCCTGGGGTGCCTGAACGTCTTGCGATCGATTACAAGACTCTATCGGCGATCAATCCTGAACTGATTTATGTTTCGGCCAATGGATATGGTCCGTTTGGTCCCGGCGCATTGCGTCCCTCGACCCACCCCATTCCAGGAGCAGCCATGGGTGGGGCTGGCTATCAGGCAGGCGGTGTTCCAACGGATGGCCTTCTCGATAACGAGGGTCTTAGAGCTGCGTCGAAGCGTCTGATGCGTGCAAACGAGGTCAATCCAGATCCCAACACTGCGGTGGTTGTCTTCAGCAGTGCCATGATGGGGCTCATGGCTCGAGAAACGACCGGACACGGTCAGCAGATATTTGTTGATATGTTCGCTGCGAATGCTTACGCAAATTTTGATGACTTTGTCACCTTTGACGGAAAGATTCAAAGACCTGCGCTAGACGCAGCACTTCGCGGCCCCACGCCACTGAGCCGGATCTACGCCTGTAAAAACGACACCTGGATCTATCTCGGAATCCAACGGAAGGCGGATTGGGAGAAGTTCTGTCAACATACAGATAGTTCTCTGCTCGATCGCTTTCCAAGAGCCTTGACGTCTATTGATACAGATCTATCCATCGCCTTATCCGCACTCTTCCAAACGCAGGATGCAGACATCTGGGAAGAGCGACTACTTGGCGCCAACATTGGTTGCGTTCGCGCTGACCAACACAGTTTAAGCGAGGCATTTTTTGCCGAATGCCGAGAGAATTCCCCACTCATGACAAGGGTGCAACATGCAACGTTAGGTGACTACTACCGGCACCAACCCATGGTCAATTTCAGTCGATCACAACTGAGCGTCGACGCCGCAATACCTGGCGGGCACCATAGCCGCGAGTTGGCGATTGAAGCCGGCCTCTCTCAGACCCTGGTGGATGAGTTTTTTGAGCGGGGTCTTCTCTGGTCCGAGTAGGCCTCGGTCAGGTGCACATAACTCAGTGGCCTTGTTCGATTACGGGAACCGAGAGGACCACTAATCAGAGCCCTAAACACTGATTCGACCCAACTGTGACATAAGCGATATCTCCGCTCTCATGCACTGATTACGATATCTAAGTATCGAACAGGTCCATAACGATTGCGCTTGACAGGGACCTATCAAAGTCGTTTCTGATACTCACTGATCCGGCCTCGACGCTAATGTGTTTATCTGCAATATCATCAGTAAGGGCTCGATCTTTCACAAGTCTTAAGCAAACAGCAAAGACACGATCTGATTCTCGAAGATAGATATTCTAAGGCGCGCCTACCTCACCAGACCGAGCCCGACGAACCAGCAGGCTTTCGTCAACGACGTTTTACATGTTCGGAGGCTGCGGCGTCACTGGCGGCGTTCACTTTAGAGGCTCATTGTCATCCTGTAATGGACGCGGGTGTAGTGAGTTTGGTTTTCGGAGTCTCTCAAATAAACCAACTGCAGAGGTTAAGGACCCAAACTCGTTAACAACACCTGAACGGAGCGTTGGCCATTTTTGTCCAGATGCATGAGCAGATCATCACGTCCATCACCATTGAGATCGGTCAACTGGACCTGCTCGGGTTCATCAGGCATGACCATTTCCATCTCTATGGGCTTGCGTTCGAAGAGCCGATCATCCTGGCGACCCGGAAATACGTTTAGCCGACCTTCACCTTCCTGCACTAGTAAATCAGGTTGTGCATCACCCACAATATCCGTCACCAGGGTGAAGGGGTAGAGTGCATCCCCGGAGCCGAAATCAAAGGTGATGGTGACCTCTCTTACTATGTCCGGTCTCGACGCAAAGATGCCACCTTGTTGTCGGTAAAAGCCCAGATCAAAGTTCACGGATCCAGTAAGTAACGCGCGCAGAATCTTTCCAATACCGATCTCTACCGAAGACACCATAATATCGCTCGCGCCATCTCTATCGATATCAGTTTCCAGCATCGCGAACTGAATACCATCGGAAGCCACTTCCGTTGCGGGGACACGATCAAATCGTAACGTCTTCCCATCAACATGGCCCCGATAGAATTCATATCGGGTCTGTTTCTTGAACACACCGAGACTCTTCACCACCATCGTTACCAGATCAACGACGCCATCACCGTCATAATCTGTAAGATCGTGCAGAACCCGACCGGAAAACTCTGTTTGGTCTTCTTCAGTGATTCCCATCGACATCTCTTCAACATCGTCAAACGAGATACGGATCCCAGGCTCTATACGCTGAGGTGGCAGGGTAAATACTCCCGATGCCTGTTGACGAAACAACAAAAAGTGGTCGCGCATCCACACCATCATCTCCAGCTGACCATCATCGTCAACATCCTTCACGTACATTCGAGGTGATCGGTAACTGATGACATATTCTGACGAAACGTTCACGATCGGCGATACCGGCAGATGCGACACTGGACCAAAAGAACCGTCAGGTCTCTGAATAGCAACCTGCATTGAGGAAAAACCCTGAACAAATAGATCAGAACGGCCGTCATTGTTCAGATCTCGAAGAAAGTCCTGAAGCAGAACCTGACGCTCATCGGCGCCACGCACCATCGTCGTGACCGACAACAGATTACGCATCGAGCCATCGGCAGGATTAATCACAAAAACACCTTTCGGGGTTAATGCGGCGAGTAGATCACCATTATCAGAACTCGCAATGTCTAGGGCAGCAACCTGATGATCCAACTGGAAGGCAACGCTCGCCTGACTCGCAATCCTCTGCTGTCGGATCGGATAGATTCTGGCTTGCCTTGACTGTCCTCGCCCAGGGACATCGACAACGACAACTTCCATCTGGTTAGGTCCGACAAACGATCCATGCAACAACGACTGTGTCAGGGCACGACCCGTATCAACTCGACTGACCTGAATTAGGGGCTCTCCCGCGTGGGCTGAGCTGCCTAATATGGCGATCAGCATCATCAACTGTGTCAGTCCCTTTAACATTCCTCGATCCTTGCCACGGGATTCACTTCCCCGTAACCGCGTTACAACATTGTAAACGTCAGGTGCCGAGTAGTCTCATAGATGCTGTACTGTATCCGTTACCTAGCGGCTTCAGCAGGTACCATCTGTCCGAGCGCACCCGTGATCAATAGATGTCCTTGCACCAGCTCATCGTTCTGGCGAAGTAGGTCCAACAATAACCATCGAAGTGCTTTGACCTGGTTTTCCCTGGCATCAGCCGTAAGGCCCTTAAAACGACTCTGACTATCACCCATTATTTATAAACGAGCGCGATTGATGGCAGCTGGGTTCTTGTTCGCAAGCGGCGGACCAAAAACCCGCGTGATGCAATGTTCGCAGCGACAATACTAGAACCCGTGAGGCGAGAGGCCTAGGGCAGATTCGGAATCTTGACCACCGGCACAAGGTCCGACACCTAAGCAGAGATTGGAAGAAGCACATCGGCCTCATCTTTGATGGGAAGAACCAGTATGAAGCCCAATTCCACTTCCAGCATTAGCTACCCAAAATAGCAAAGCTGTCACGTCTCTTGGGGCATCACCATATCACTGTCTAAGATCCCGATGATGGTGGCTGTATTGCATTCAGGATTCGCATGAACACAGCTCGTGAACAAAAAAGAACGAACACAACGACTGAACGCAAGCGTCTAGTCGCCAGGGTCGCCATTGAACACATACCCATGATGATTTGCGATGGCGAGCCCGGCCGCAACGCTGGTAAACGGATCATGTTCAGTCACCTGCCGTGGAAATCTTTCCTCGAGGAGTACCCGCACCGCTGCGATCTGCGAAGAACCGCCAGTTCGAATGACATAATCAACATCGCTGTCCGAAATGTCGGCTCGACGAATCGCTTCATCTAGAACTTCGCGGATCTGATCCAGGATATCCGTAAGCATATCTTCAAACATCGTTCTGGTGAACGCAATTGTGACGTCGATCTCAGGAATATCGAGGAGTGTCTCTTCGACATCCGACAAGGCCGCCTTGGCTTCGCGGATCGCCTGGAAAACTATATAGCTATAGTTGTGGGTAATGAGGTCATCAAGACGCTCAAATTTCTGAGCGGCGGCGCCCCCTTGCCTAATGCAGTCGGCAACCTTAGCCCGGTACTGGTTCTGATTCAGCGTGTAGGTCACTGGCCAGTTCAACAGTCGTTGCTCGAACTCTTCAAACGGAAACGGACTTTCGATGCGACGACCGTCCGACATTCGAGACCAAATCTCACCTTTCCCCAGCAAGGGAAAGAGCAACTGTCGAAAAATCAGCTGGTCAATGTGATCACCACCAAGGGGGATACCTGCGGTCGACAATACCTGGAATGTTGGCATGCCGCTGCACTGGTGATCAAAGGACATGACACACAAATCCAGCGTTCCACCGCCAAAGTCGATCGTTAGAACATTACCCTGCTCGGGACTGGTTTTATCTTGCGCGATATTATGAAAATAGCTGAGTGTGGCCGCTACGGGTTCCGGATAGAATTTGAGCGCCCTCAGTCCGGCATATCCTGCAGCTTCTTCAAGACGAGACAACGCCAGTTGATTACTCTCCCGATCATGCCCCTCAAACTCAACAGGATGACCAAAGTGCACGTCGGCCACACCTTCATTCACGATACTTGTAATAGCATGGCGAATGCTCAACAGGACCGGAGTGACCAGCGCAACAAGCCTGAATGGGTGGTCAAATACGAGCAAGCGCTTGATGTCAGGGTTCCCCAACAACCGCTTTACTCCGCGGAATAATCGGCCAGGCATTCCTAGGTCGATATTGGGCTTGCTGTAAACGAAGTTAGACGCAGTCTCTGCCTCTGAATTCGGATCTTCAACGTTTCGTTCACTGGTGAGCAGCGTAGACTTCGCAATCACCTCAGAGGTCAGCTCAACAATACGATCACGGTTCTCCTCAATGTACTGGTCAATTGCGGGTTGACCGGTCTTCGTATTTAGTCCTCGGTCAAGATGGGTCGCGGTCGGCATTATAGGCCCTGCCGCCTCAAGGGGTACCAGGGTGATCCGTTCACCATCAAAGGTGGCTGCCACCGAGTTTGAGGTTCCGAAATCAATTCCGATACCGACCATAAGAACCTGTGTGAAATGAAATTTCTTCAGGACCTGGAAACCAGGTAACTTCTCATTTACGCATATTTTGTAGAACCACGCTACAGAACTGTCCATGCCACAAAAAGCGCCTACTGCGCCGATAAGCGGCCTCAGTTGTCTCGATGAGGCAAGTTCCCTTTAAGGGCCCAAGGTGGTGGAGAAAAGGGGGGACCCACCGATAATGTGACCAAGTTATCGTCGTGATCCTTGACCAGGCGCTGTTGTCCACCGACCGCCACAAAGTCGTCAGCGGTCGTGAGGTGTATCTCATGTTGTACGAGCGCGTACCGCGACTTTCCTAGGATCAGTTTTAAAACACTTGCTTCATGACCTGATCAAAACGCCTTACGTCAGTCGCGATGGTAAAGCGACCAACGCGGTGCCAAGTGCAGTCGCGAGTCCCGACTGGTTCTCGTTTCTGACAGACACCTCTACAAAGTGTTCACCATTCAACTCGAACTTGTCGGTCACCTCTCCGCGGACTGTGTTAGTATCACCGACAACATTCGGATGTCGTATAGACGCCTGAAGCTTTCTCAACACGCCGTCGTCACCCATCCAGTCTGTCACGCCCTGTGACAACCAACAAACCCGCTGAGGACCGAAATCGAACTGTCCGGGCATATTCCGACGTTTGCGAGCATGTTCTTCGTCAAAACGACCACCACCTCCAAGATCAGTTGAACCTTCGGCTTCCAATGCGCCCCGGGTACTACGTCCAGTACCGAGGACACCATGGGTAAACAAGAAGAGTTCAGTGACGCTATACGTACCCTTCGGTAAATCCGGTATTTCTTGACCAACCTTAACGTCCTCATAGAACCGCGTCTCCGCCCCTCTGCGCTCTCGTTCCCAGACGAGAGGGTCTGCCGGTAACAGTGGGGATGTCGGAGCATCAGATGATGCACCGTCATCATTGCCGTCACCCCGATCGTACTCAAGTGTGGTCCCGGTGTTTTCAAAACGTGCCATCAACGTTTTGGTGGTTGCGACCACTTCATGGCGCTGATTGGTGTATGTCACCAGCCCTGTGTTGAATGCAATCGGACCAATCCGCCGGCTGGTCTTGCGCATGGTCTCGCCGACCACTTCCGTACAAGTGATGCGGTCGCCGAGCCAGATCGGACGATGGAATTCAATGTCAGCCCCAGCGTAGTTAACGGGAAGATGAATCGTAGACACCCGCTTACGATCGATGTTGCCGGTCTCTCCAGCAATGACACCCAGACTCACCGAGTAAATAAACGGTGGTGGCGCCGTGACCATCCCGAATCGGGATTCCGCAGCGTGACTTTCATCGCGCCAAAGCGGATTGTAATCGCCTACGCCATCGCCAAAACGCCGGATATTATCGAGGTTGGCTTCTTTACTGGGTTGATACTCTAGTTTGTCACCAATGGTAGTGCGGTATTCCGTCTCGAACTCATCGATCGACGTGATTAGATCGGTCATTTTTATCTCCCTTTCCCTAAAACGGTGACAGACGCACTCACTCGTCAACGCTATCACAAGTAATCTGACATCGTCAGGAGCAACCTGTTTCTAATATTCCTGAACCTGAGCGTGTGTGAAGTTGTTAAGGCAAGTCGACCTAGTAGAACAACCACAATAGCTCAGTGGCGATCTGTCGATATCTTTCGTCGTACTTCAGAGCTACCAAAGGCGTCCCGTCGGCGTTCTTGGAGTATTCATATGGCAAGGAGATCCGGGCAGAAGCGACTGTGACAATCGGACAGACTTTTGCGGCTTCATCACATGTCATGACTGCACAGAAGCACCCTGTTGGATTGTCCTAACCTTGGAAAAAGAAGCGATGGATGTCACCTCGTCTATCCATGACAAGGAATACCGGGCATTATGGGCTCTGTCAGCGCGTTCAATCTTGAACCCTGCATGCAAAATCGCTTTGATAGTAAGACGATCGAAACCCGTCGTTTTCGTACATCCTGAAAACGTCAAAATCCACGGCACCCTCAAAAGAACCGCGGCGACTTGAGCCCACAGTGCGCCCATATGACTACGAAGAGAATTATTGGCACAAATGATGACTAGCTTCGCCGATTCACGCGCAAGCTGCGCTGCAACCACATAGTCCTTGATCTAAAAGAGCCTCGCACATCGATCAGGATTGGTCAGTTTAAAGCTGCCCAGAAATAACCTGATATAGGATTAAAGCCTCGCGTACGCAGGTCACGATGGCTCGCGCAGGCGGGATAGACATGCTGCGAGTTCTTCGTCGCTGCCTCCGGGTAAGGCAAAACCTGTGCGACCAATCAAGTCTCCAAATCTCGCTTTCATCGCCGTGACCACTTCGTCAGGCTCGCCTACGATGGCAATTGTGTGTAGTACTTCATCAGAGATTAATGCTGCCATTTCTTCCTGCTGCTCGCGCTTGTTCAGCTTATTCAGCTCCACTTGCAAATCCCCCCATCCATGAACGTCGAATACGGGTTTGTAGGCTTCAGTCGAACCATAGAAAGCGATACGGTCTCGCGCCGCTTCTGTGGCCCGTTGCATAGACTCTTCAGTCGTTCCCGTAGCTACGATGGGTGCGTAGTCGAGTTCGAAATCAATGAGTGCAAGGCCACGCTTGGCAAGTCCCTGTTCTATCGCCGGGATCGTGACTTCGCGCATGAACTTCTCGGATGAGAACGGATGCATGATCATGCCATCGGCAATTTCCGCTGCGATCTTTGTCATGAGCGGCCCGGTAGCCGACAGCGTCACGCGAGGACGCCCTGCTTCAATATTGTCAGGCGTAAAAGTCCGCGGCATCAATGTGTGGTGGTAATACTCACCGACATAGTCGAGTTGCTCGCCGTCGTACCAACAATCAAAGATCGCCTGCATGGCTTCTAGAAAATCGCGCATCTGTCGCGCGGCTTTGTACCAGGGCATGCTGAATCGGCGTTCGATATGGGGTTTGACTTGAGAGCCTAGTCCCAAAATCAGTCGTCCTTTGGAATACGCATTCAGATCATGTGCCAACTGCGCCATGGTCATCGGATTTCGTGAGAAAGCCACTGCGACGGACGTCACCAGTTCGATACGCTCTGAATGTTCGGCAGCAAGCGTGAGAGGGAGAAAGGGATCATGGTTCAATTCAGAAACCCTGACCCCGTCATACCCGAGCGCTTCAAGACGCCGTACCTGATCTGAGACCTGCCGCATATCTGCACTAAGCCCGGCATCAATCTTCATCATTTGCTCCATCCGCAGTGCGCGGATATTCTTCAGAATGCCGCGCAGGATATCACCGAGGAGGGTGGACATGCAGGACAACGGCACCAAGATGATCTACTTGATCAAACGACGTCCAGACATCCCCCGAGAAGAACTGATTATCCATTGATTCGCACTCCACATGATGGCGTTATCGATCGCCAGGACCATGCGCGGAATAGAGAATTACAAGGGACGCAGGCGGCCTAACGTGGCATCGCGGAGTTGTTTGATAAAAAACAGGTAACCATGCTGCCAGGGGCACAGAGCACCGGGATGGCGCAACTCTGGGATAGCCAACGATTGCTGACGCCAAGAATGCCATTAGGTACAAAACTCTACGACAATTTCCAGGAGAAAGCTCAGCCGCATATTCCATGGGCGACACACGAGTGCGTGATAATGTCGGAAGATCTGACTGTTACACCTTCCAGTCTAAATGACCCGCACTACACTTGCTCCCTAGATTTTTAATGCATATCTTGTGGGGACTTCGCAATCTTGGCAAACATGACCGACTCAAATCGTACGCAACGCTCCACACTGGTTTCAGGTTCATTATCCACTGATCTGGTTCCAGCTAATACGGTGGACTATGCCGTACTCGTCCCCACGGGTCACAAAACGGACGATGCGGAGACACCCCCGGTCCCCTTGCTTCTTAATCTACATGGTGCCGGTAGTAGTTGTCAGCAGCTGATTGAAGAGCATAAAGCAGGTATCTGGGACGATCGATTCGATAGCGGCATGATGCCCCCTATGGTCATAGCGATGATCTCCGGAGCTGACGGGACCTATATGGACTACTACGACGGCAGTCAGAAATGGACCTCCTTTCTTCGCAAAGAGTTTATTCCTTTCTGCGAACAGAAATTCATTTGTGGTGGCACCCAGGACCAACGTCTAGCGATGGGTGTCAGCATGGGAGGATTTGGTGTTTTACACCTTTGTTTTGGTGATCCGGACACCTGGGGTGCGGTTGCGGCCTGCGAGCCTGCCATCGATTCCGCGCTTGAAGCAAAGAACATCACAATGCGGAGCTTTCGACGCGCCAACGAGAGCGCCTCCTACCAGAACACTCTCGTTGACCGTCACGTCGGCAAGTTTGGGCCCGGCACGGGCCTTGTGGCCGAGTGGGATGCCGATTTTTTCCGCGCCAACAATCCTGTTGCGATGGCAGCAGACAACGGAGTCGCCATTCGCGGCAGCGGCCTCAAGATCTGCATCGAATGTGGTGATCAGGACAACCTGATGCTGCATGACGCGGCTGAACTCCTACACAGGGTTCTTTGGGACCAGCGCATAGAACACAGTTACTTCCTCAATCACGGTGCCGACCACGTTGGCACATCCATGACGTGGCGTACAGACCAGATCTGTCAGTGGCTCGGCCGTACTCACCACGAACTACATCTCCCTGAACAAGAAAGAGCGACTCGATTTGATCCACCTAATGACATCGAACGTGAATGGATCGAGTTCATGACCGGGCAAAGGAAAGAGCCGCCTTCTGGATCGCCACCGGACTTCAGTGGGGATCGCATGATCGCAGTCATGCGATATGGACAGGACGAAGCAGTAATCGCGAACTATGGTCAGCAAACAGACGGACCTGATGAACTCGAGGGGTTCAAGTGGCGATCTGGCGGCAGTTGAACCAGTGCAGTCATTGGTCGACGTTTCCGTGCGCTTTCAAGTGTTCAACCAGTAAACGGGTCACCCGCACAGGCTCCCCCTGCAGCGCGTAATTTTGGGCGCGTTCGAGGATTTCTAAACGATAGGGTCCAATCACCTGATTGGCATTGGCTTCAGCGGTCGCCTTTGAGACGTTACCCGCGCCGATGGGCCAAAGAAATAGCGTCGGCGCTGACACCGGTGACAGACGCTGACTATTCCGAGGGTCAATAGCGGCTGCGCGGTACCAGTGAAACGCTGCCGTCAGCGCATCGTCATCCGCGAAAACAGTTCGATAAGGGTCCGTCTCGTTTCGAGGCAGCGCCATACGATCCAGCGTCGCTTCAAACACAGCGCGTTCATTACCCTCCGCACGCGACACAGCGGTGTACTCCATTTTCGCCTGTTGCTCCTCTCGATGCTCGCCCAAGGCCACATCCTGGAACGCCGCCGGATGAGGGATATTGATGCATGCAAGTGATAACACCCGTTCCGGATACTCTGCCGCTAGATGCCACGCGATCATTGATCCGATACTGGTCCCCATCAGATGGAATGGATGACCTCGGCCTTTGAGGTCGTCAGCGATGGCCAGGATGTCCGCCATGAACTCACCGATCACATAGGATTTCACATCCATAGGCCGCGCCCCCGGGTTACGCCCCCTCAAGTCAGGCGCAACCGTGTAGTAACCCATCCTAGCGAGATGAGGTATCTGGTGATGCCACTCCCAGCTAGTTCGCGACATGCCATGGAGAAGAATTAGCAATGGCCCATCGATAGGTCCATCAGCATGACCCGCAAACGTCAAGCCCCGCACTTTAAGGTCAATCTGGTTCAGCGCGCGAGTTCCATGATGAATTGATGCTCATTCAGACCAATGACCGTGACACAGAGCCGTCGACACAACCTCTGTGCGTAGTTTTGAAACTGGAACCGAAGCCTGGTCCATTTTCCAGTCGTCATCATGCGTTTAGTTTCAGTTTGGAGGATGCCCGTCTCAAATCCACGTCAAAGATAACTAGTATGAATCTGTATCTCATGTAGCTGGACAACCTCGGGGCCATAATCAACGAATTGATCACCGACAAAGATCTCTCGGAAATTCTGAATTCGCCATTTTTTCTAAACTACGTCTCTGGTGATCTTCATTCCATGAACCATACCGCCCCGCGACAACTTCCTCGTAACAGGCGAGGTTCAGGGCATGAGAATAGAATTTGTCATTTTCAAACGCTCGTTCAAAACGCAAGTCAGTGGTCATTCGCCGGATCACCCCGAATAGAACGCATCATGAACACCGAAACCTCCAACAGATTGTCCTGTCGACAGACACTTCATAATAGGATGGGCAGAAGATTCATCTGGTGGACCATGGTCCGGAAACCCTATCCGATCAATCGACTTCCGACACCCTCAAGTATTCTTTCGCGCGCCACAGAAGGCGGCCCCAGGCTAACCAGACTCCTGATCGTCCATTCAACTCCGCCGAGGAAAATGTAATCTGCCTGATCATGTCATTCGCTTCAACAGCAACCAGCGACAGAGTCAGAACATCCAGCCCTCTCAGCCGATCAATGAGATGAAGCTAATCACCATCAGAAAAATGCAGCTCTTTGAGTGTGAGCCGATTACCCTTATGAAAGTGTTGTGTCTGCGGGCACTTCATGCCGGACCTTGATCATGCGGAATCGCTGTCCAGTGAAATTGGACACAGGGTGTGTGAATTAGAACTAGGCCACCACCTTAACCTGGGCAAGATTATCGGACAGAGACTAAGAGGTGATCGCAACACAAGAGCTAAGCTATAGTGGCTTAGAAGGGGCCAAGAAAAGGTGCCATGAAAACCCCTCGCCTCACGAACATCAAAGAGTAGAACAATGCGCGTCCTCAATGGCGGCTCGACCGAGAGTCTCGATAAAGTCGTACTATTTCCATTCGACGATTACAGCCTTCCCTTTCAACATGGCGTGAAACTTCAACTGGCCAGTCGACAAGCGGGACACGGCGATGTTCCCGTTGTCCCACTGGGCGAGGCCGATGCACACGACAGCGAGTGGATCGCTTATTACGGTACTGTGATTGCGATCGAGGGTGAACTATGGATGTGGTATCTGGGTCAGGGTCCAGATGAAGACTGGCATCAGCGCGTGTGTCTTGCTAAGAGTAGTGACGGTAAACATTGGGAAAAGCCCAGTCTGGGTCTGGTCGAATATCACGGCAGTCGGGACAATAATCTTATTGACATGGGAGAGGACCTACATGTGCAAGCGTGTGTCATCTTCCACGAACCTGACGATCCAAACCCCGACAGAAGCTTCAAGATGGCGTTTGAGACGCGTAAACACCAGGGCTTGAGTGTTGCCTACAGCCGCGACGGTTTAATCTGGCATGAATCGCCCAACAACCCTGTCTCAGGTTGGTTTGAGATGTCCGGCGGGACGAAACTGGACGGATGCTACTACCTCGCTGGACAGGGTGGCAGTCATGCTGTCGGCGTCCGTCAGCTCGTCACCACCGCATCCTACGATTTCGAACACTGGGTGGACGCCACCTGTTCCGGTTTGCGGAGAAGCAATCTTGCACCAACACCCGCGGTCACTGGTAAGAACAGCGGTGAGCAGGTCCACCTCGGTGCCGGATTGTGGAACCGTGGCAACGTCATCATCGGTTTCTATGGAAAATGGAATGGCCATCCCTCCAATGATCGGAGAATGCTGACGATGGACCTCGGTCTCGCGGTCAGCAATGATGCGATGCACTACAAGGAACCCATCCCTGATTTCCCTATCGTTTCAGCTGCTGAAGACAGCTGGACGCACAAACGACGGGCATCTCTCAACCTAAACTTCCCTGCACTCATTCAGGGTCAGGGTTTCGAAAATATCGGTGATGAAACGCTGTTCTGGTACGCGCCGTGGCCGGAAGAAGCGAGTGATGGCATCCGAATGACCACCTGGCCGAGAGATCGGCTCGGATATTTTTCAGCCTTTGGAACTGGCATCTGGGGATATTCGCAGGATACTTCGCACATCATATCGGCCCCCATTGACTTTGAGGCACGATCGGTCCGAATCACGGTGAATGTCGATGGGATCAACGAACACAGTCACATTCGTCTGCAACTTCTCGACAAGCGTTTCCATACCATCACGGGCTATGAGAACGGGCTTGGACCTAACGAACCAGGTTTGGCGCAGCTAGTGACGTGGGACGGACTGGATACAATCAAGGGTGTAGAGGAGCCAATTCGCGTGCGTGTAGATTTTAAGGGCGTACGACCAGAAGATGTAAGACTGTATGCGATCTACTTGGAACCCGTCTGACCCCGACTTCACTTGTGTAGTTGAGCGTTGGTTTCCTCGCTCAGGGGGGAGGAGCGCCTTCTTCGCAACACCGATTTCGATGTCTGGAAATTTCGAGAATAGACGATCCAGAGGTGTCTCTAGGTTATTAAAAACACGCGCGTTGCAGATCCAGATGTGATTACCGTCAATCAGCGTGATAATGAACAACTGTGGTACGGCCCATTCCGTATCTGTTCGGGGAAATCAAAGGTCAGGCTGAAATGGTGACGACTGCAGGTCATACGCTCCTGACTACCCTCCGCTGATTGGGAGAGCACCTCTCCGTCCGTTTCGAAGTCAATCGTCAAGAATATCGAGCGTTTGGTTTCCAATTCTTCTGCATATGGTGTTGCAGGGTAGTACTCGAGGCTTGCTTTCCAACGGCATGCGTAGACTTAATCCACGAACAAACTCTTCTCTACCGACACGAATCGTGTCAACTCGATGTAAACATGACAGGTACGTTAGTCATCATTGTGTTGATCAATAGTCTTTCGCTAATATTTTTGGTCTAAGCGAAACAACTACCAATCCTCCGCGACAAAGTGTTCAGATGGCTCAAAGGGCATTGGGCAGCTGACTTTATCGAAAGCGATCGGAACACCTAGATCATCGTGGTGCGTGCAGTCGTTAAGATTGTGGCCATCTTCCTTGCAATACTGGATTTATCCCAACTGAACTCGCGTTCAGTTCGCCGTATCCCATACTTATCGGCTATTTTTTACCCACCAGCTACGAATTAACCCCCCGTTTCAGTCCTGCCAAAATTTTCGTGCGAACGTAAGTTATCATCAAACCCAGCAAAGCCTAACTGTCTCTTTGCGCTCGATTCGTTTTACGGGTTGGAGTAGCGTTCACGGGATCCTCTGGCCATGGATGCTTCGCATAGCGCCCGCGGTTCTCGCGACGCACTGAGGGATAGACCTCACGCCAGAATCGTGAGAGGTCCTGCGTAACTGCAAGGGGACGCCCTGCCGGTGAAAGAAGATGTAACATCAACGGTACACGACCATTAGCGACCGCAGGCGTGATCGTTGCACCGAACATTTCCTGAAGTTTTACCGCAAGAACCGGCGGAGTGACCGTGTAATCGATCCAGTAGCTGCTACCCGAAGGGACCTCTATACGGGCAACCAGAGACGTCTCCAGCAGATGTTGCTGTTCCCTCGTCAATCGACCTCTAAGAATCTCAAGAAGTTTGAGCTTTCGTAAGGCCTTCAGTGAGGAAATGTCAGTGAGAAACGGAGCCAACCATACGTCCAAACTATCAGCCAGGCCTTCCATCGAAAAATCGGGCCATTCTTCATCAGAAGTGATTTGTTGCATCATCGATGCTCGTGCCAACCATTGAAGAACTTCGCCCTTAGGGCGAAACAATCGCCAACCCTCGTCCGAAATCGATTTGCTGATGATAGGTAACAGTGCGCTAACACGGTCCTCAGACTTGATGTTTTCAATCAAATGTCGCTGTAATACCAGCGCGCCAATACAACGGCGTTGCTCAGCCACGAATCGTTCGGAACGCGTATCAAATTCCACAACTCGTTCCTCTCTAACCAGCCAATCGAGAGCCACGTCAAACATAGAGACATCGAGTTCCGCGCAGTGATAGACAAGATCGGCGCTACCGTCGCCCGATGTCCTTCCACCCAGCTCAGAGGCAACGATCCACTCATACTTTTCAGCTCGATGGCTGGTCGCGAGTTTGACCGAACGTCCATTCGCCAATTGCCATCCGCCTCGATGGCGTCGGCGACCAACTCGATCCGGATACGCAGCCGCTAACAGGTAGGCCACGGCCTGGTGCTCGCGCACCAACGTCTCTTGCGCGTCCCGCGTCAAACGCCGTTCAAGTTGCTCCGCCAGATCCAGGGTGCGACGAACCCATGCTGTATGGCGTCGATCGCCTGACTGCTTATCCAGCACCTCCAGTCGATCATGGATATCAGGATTGTTTCGACCCAATGGATCCCGATCGGATAGTATCGCGGCCAAACGAGCGGCAATCTTGATCAGACCAGACTGTTCTCCTACGAGCATCATATGCGCCAGTCGCGGGTGCACAGGTAGTTCACACATTCGTTCGCCCAATGGTGTCAGAACAGGCTCTGACTCTGATCGAATCGCCTGTAGTCGAGCCAGCATCGACAACGCCTGCCGCCACGCGCCATCTCTGGGTGCATCTAGCCAATCAACATCCGCCGGACCGCTGATTCCAAAACTCAATAACTGTAATGCGAGTGGTGTCATGTCCGCCTGATGGATCTCGGGTGTGACATCCGTCGCCAGTTTATCGTGCTGTGTCTTTGACCAGAGTCGGTAACAATATCCGGGGCCAAGGCGTCCCGCTCGTCCTGCCCGCTGTGTGGCAGAAGCCTTGGAGATCCTTCGCGTTGTAAGTCGAGTCATTGCCGTACCAGGATCAAATCCCGGTTCACGGCAAAGACCACTGTCTATGACGACATCGACACCATCGATCGTCAGACTGGTTTCCGCAATATTGGTCGCCAGAACAATTTTTACGACATCCGGCGACGAACGTTCAATGGCTTCCCGTTGCTCTGACAGACTGAGGCCACCAAAAAGTGGGCACAATCGAATGTCGCCTCCCACTTGATCGCGCAGCAACTTCGTCAACCGCTGGATCTCGGACTGACCAGGAAGGAAAACCAGCTGGCTGCTTCCAGGATGATCTTTCAAAGCTACCAAGACCTGTTTTGCGATCGTCGAGATCAAATGATGTTCTGAATGATGGGGAGACGACATCGGGACGTGATGGATATCGACGGGATAGCTCCGCCCTTCAGATACAACCAGATGCGCTTCCGGGAGCATCTCTATCAATCGACTGGATGGGAGTGTTGCAGACATCAGCATGAAACGCAGTGGATCCTGGTCACGAAACAATGATCTACCCATGAGCGCCAGTGTCAGCCCCAGATCTGAGTCCAAGTGTCGCTCATGAAACTCATCAAAAATCACCAGCGCAACATCCGATAACGAAGGATCGGATTGCACCATTCGTGTAAAAACACCTTCTGTGACGATCTCGACTTGCGTCTGATTACTGACCTTGGTGTCGAGGCGCATACGGTAGCCAATGGTTTGCCCCGCTCTTTCACCCAACAGTGACGCCATCCGCTCTGCGGCAGAACGCGCGGCAATACGACGAGGTTCAAGCATAATGATGCGTCGCGCATCTAGCCAGGATGCATCCAACAAAGTGAGCGGAACTACCGTGGTCTTTCCTGCCCCGGGTTCTGCCTGCAGCAGGACGTCCCGCCCCTCCGCAAGTGACACCTGAATAGCAGGAACCACGGCCGTGACCGGTAGTTCGGAAAGCTGGGAAAGTATCTGATTCGAGGTCATTTCGCGCATGAACCTACTTAGAATAAGCATCCCAGTAAGCGGACAAGTCAATCCCATTGTACCGCACTGCCATGTCATTCAGGGTCTGCTCATTCCAGTATTCATGCCCGGGCGGAGGTAGATTGAAGCAGCGCCGTTGTTCTGGTGTCGCACGCGTCATGAACTCATGCATGTATGGATGTCCCCCAAGATCAGCCCATCCCTGACGATCTATCCAGGGGGCATTGGGATGGTGGTAGTCACCCAGCACCATGAATCTTGCCTGCCCCGGTGTTCTAATGTCAGTTCCACGATGGAAGACATCGTAGGAATAAAAGAGCACTGTTCCTGCAGGTCCCGTCGCCAGAATTTCATCTTCGCTTGGGTGGAAAGCGAGGTCCTCCGGTAGCCGGTTCATACCAAAGGAGATATCGTCAGTCAGCGTCCTCGGCAATAACGCGGTCGGGCCGGAACCTGCATCCACATCAGATAAGAAGATAAAAGTTGTACATTCCTTGTAGCGGTGATCTGTTCGCGGAACCAGAAGGGTGTGGTTTCCAAAATCTCGATGGAAGTCCTGATCGTAGTCGATGGCACCACTGTACTTTCCCCAGAACTCTCCCTTGGAGAAACGGATGTCGTCGTGCTCAATCAGTTGTCGCACGGCTCCGAGCATTGTCTCGCACAGCACGAGATTGTTGAGATCAAAATGGCTGAAGGGAAATTTCCGGATGCCCGAAAACTGACTGTCCAGGTACCGTGGATACTTTTCGGGTGCCGCGTAATACTGTTCTGCGGTTGGGTGATCACTGGTGATGGCAGCTTGCGCTAAAGCCAACAGATCAGAGGGTATCAAGCCTTCCTTTAGCAGATAACCTTCACGATGGTACTGAGTAATATCGTCTTCCGTCAGAAATGATGCATTCATTGATGTGACTCCCCCATCGCGGGCACCATCAGTCTCGAGGCCTCAGATCCGAGATATTGGATCGATTGATTGAATTTCTATGATCAGCAACGTATCGCGCCCCTTCATCGGTACTGCCACAGGACGGTGGGAACACACCCACCAATGATACGTCTGAGGTGCAGCTGGCGAAAACTATCGTAGGTACGACGCTCGTTGCGGCGATAAGACCTTTCATGAATCGGTGTAGCGACATCGCGCTGATTTCGATCAAGTCGATCTTGCCTCCACCAGTTCAATACTGACGCCATCCGGTGCAGATACGTAGCACAGGAGCGACCCTGGCGAGAATTCCCAGGGCTCGACGGCCATCGTCGCGCCCTTCTCTTTCAATTCCTCGCAATAGGCCGCCAGATCACCGTGGTAAGTATAGCCAAAATGGTCCGTGCCCCACTCGTTGTGAGAGGAGTATCCTTCGAAGTCTTCCATCTCACGTGTGGAGACGGGTTCTTCGCCCGGTCTACGGCCCCGAATGATCAATGTCATACCGCCGAGCGCAACGTTAATCTGCGGTGAATCACGCAGTTCATAACTGGACTGGATTTCGCCCCCCAGGACATCCCGATACCAATTGGCCGCAGTTTCAGCGTCCTCACTGATCAGGTGAATGTGATCGAACGACAAGCTCATGGTGTCCCCTTCCAAAAGAGATTCCTTTTCCGAAACGCTTATATCATGCAAGCCACCAACTGCACACCGACGAAAACAGCGGGTCAGTCCAGGATCTGTGGCGGTGACTCACCCGACAATCTCACAGCACGACCGCAAAACTCCTCCCTAGGCATCGCGTTGAGCACATCACGATCAGTCACGTTGGCCCAGACGCGATCGCCCGCTTCGGTAAGACAGGCCAGATGCCCGATCGCAGGACCCCCTGCACCGTAGATCACGGTATAGGATTCAATTCGAGCATTCCCAGTATGCGTGGGGAGAACATTTCTTGCGGGCAACGCATCGATGCGCGCCTGCACGTTGTCACGAGCAAATGGATGATCTGAAGGTCGACCACTGTAAAGTCCATGAGCGTGCTTGTAGAGGTTGCCGCCGTTTGCCGTCACCAGCGCCGTCTGGTCACGATGCTCACGCAAGAGTTCCACAGTACGGGCGATACTGTGCATGACATAGTTGTTGAGTGGTCCACCGCCAAACGTTAGTCCGCCCGTCACAGTGAGATCCCGCGCCTCGTCAAAACCGTACTCCCTAGCCGCCACCTGTACAGCTGCAGGAAAGCAACTGTATAGATCGACCAGATCGATATTGTCGGCAGACGTGTCGGTCAATTCATACAGTCTTTCTGCGATGAAGCGGATACCCGGTGAGGTATAGAAGTTGTCACGTACCGATGCGGAAAAATGATCATGACCATCAACACCAGCGAGTGGGTAGACCCAACGTGATTCATCGATACCTAATGCCCTAGCTTTTCCCAGAGAACAAACAATCAACGCTGCCCCCATGTCGACGGCATTATTGGAGTTCATCAGTTTTGTGTAAGGAAAACTGACCGGTCGGTTGTTTGCAGAGGGCGTGCGTATGTCCTCAGCAGACACGGGCTCTCTGATCCATGCATTGGGATTACGTGACGCGACCCGACTGAAACGGCTCCACAGTCCCGAGACGCGTTCCAGGTGTTCGGCAATTGTCTCTCCTCGTGCAAAGCGGATTGCGTTGTCATAGAGGGGGTACGCGTGGATCGCGGCTCGGATACCTTTCGCAACCTCATAGTGATGGTGTTCTGGCTTCTGTGTTGTCCCGTAGAGATGATCGTAGCTGACCTTCGGTGTTTCACGCATGACAATTTCACGCCCTGCCTTACGTGCCTTGGCACTGCTGTAACCGATTTCAGCTCCGGTTAGTAATACAAGATCACGTTCTCCGGCCTGGATCTGCGCCGCTGAATCGCTCAACACGACCTGGTTGTAGTTCCCACCAAACAGCGTACCTACCGTCTCAGCGCCTATGCATCCAAACTCAGATACCAACCAGGCAGCCGGATTATTGTAGGCCCACATCCCTCGGATGACGCGTAGGGACTCGATCTTATCGAGCAGGACAACCCCGGTATCTGCTTCTGCCTTCCGACAGGCACGCCGCATTAGTTCGAGAGGCTCAACCACATCGTCCAGATCTGCGATCCGATGAAGCACCTGACCAACTCCTACAATGACCGGGGTGTTCTTATCCATTGCGACACTCTGACAAACCGTCGCGCCAGTATACATATGATCGTCAGAGTACTGGACGAACACGGGCGGCACTGTTTCAATCGTTCAAACCTCTCTGTTTCGGACATCCCATGAAAATTGGTATCTCGATCACATCCTCCTACGACCTCACTGCTATTGGTAATGTTCGCACCGGCGCTCGATGGATGATTGAACGCGCGGTGGCGGCTCGGGGAGCAGGGCTCGATTCACTCTTCATCGGCGATCACCATGTCACCGGATCACCCTACTACCAGAACACACCGATGCTGGGTCGTCTGCTCGCTGAATGGGGAGATGCGGATGTGGGTGCTCTGTATCTGCTTCCGCTCTGGCAACCCGTACTCCTCGCAGAACAGATTGCAACACTCGCAAGCATTGCCGAGGGTCGGTTCATCATGCAATGTGGACTGGGCCGGGGCGACCATCAGTTCAGCGCCATGGGGCAGAACATTCGTTTTAGACCCTCTGCGTTTGAAGAATCACTGAAATGCCTCCGTCAAATGTGGCGAGGTGAGACGGTGTCCAGTCAGGGACGCTTCCACTTCAGCGCCGCCACCATATCACCAATCCCACCGGAGCCTATCGATGTCTGGATTGGGGCAAACGCAACAGTGGCCATCGAGAGGGCAGCTCGTATGGGGGATGCCTGGCTAGCTGAACCTTCGCTGACGATCGAGCAGGCCAAAACTGCGTTCAACACTTACCGACAGGCCCGAGAACGCCTCGGGCTTTCGATGCCTGACACCATTGCTATACGCCGCGATATTCATGTCTCCGAGCGGCCCAACGAAGCGGATCTGGTGCGGCGTCAGGTCAATCAGACCGGCTATCGTGGATTTTCGATGGACGCGCTCACGATCGGTGATGCCGACCAGGTCGCCTCAGAATTTCGTACATTGTACGAGATCGGCTACACAGACATTATTATTCGCAGTCTGCACCCAGATCAAGGACACACGATCGCATCGCTGCAACGGCTAGCCAAAGTAAAAGATCTGCTGAAATAGCTCTGGCTGGGATTGTCAGGCGACTTCGAGGTCAAACGCCGCGGCGATCAAAGCGCGAGTGTAATCCGTTTGTGGGTTCTCGAAGATTTCATCTCCGGTACCTGCTTCAACCACAACACCATCCTTCATCACGATGACATGATTACTGAGCGCTCTGACCACTTTCAGATCATGGCTGATGAAGAGGTACGTCAGTTGGAATCGACGTTGCAGGTCTCTCAGCATATCAACGATCTGTGCTTGAACAGACATGTCCAACGCAGAAGTGGGTTCATCCAACACAACCAGTTTAGGTTTCAGTATCAATGCACGTGCCACGGCTATCCGCTGTCGTTGACCACCCGAGAACTCATGGGGGTAACGATCAAGCGCTGATGCATCGAGACCGACCTCAGTCAGAATATCTGCAACTGCTTCGCGTCGTTCATCAATGGTCATCTGTGGCTCATGCACCAGCAGCCCTTCCTCAACGATCTGATGGATCGAAAGTCGGGGAGACAGACTACCGAACGGATCTTGGAACACAATCTGGACGTCGCGACGATACTGACGCATCTGACTCGCCTTCATTCCTTGGATGTTGGTGCCTTCAAGCAGAATGTCACCCTCTGATCTGATCAGTCGCAGCAAGGCCATTCCTAGCGTCGTTTTTCCCGAACCAGACTCGCCAACGATACCCAATGTCTGTCCACGCCCGACCGATAAGGACACCTGATCTACAGCGGTCAGAAATTTAGTGTTGAATAGGAAACCTTTGCCCAATGGATACTTAACGGTCAGATCCCTCAGCTCGATGACAGATTCGGCTTCTGCTTCTGGTATGGGTACGCCTTTTGGCTCTGCTGCAATCAGATGTTTCGTATAGTCGTGCTGAGGGTTGTCGAAAACCTCATGGCAAATGCCGGTTTCAACAATGTCGCCTTGTGTCATCACACACACACGATCGGCCATCTTTCGAACCACACCCAAATCGTGGGTAATCAACAACATTGCCATGCCCAGCCTAGATTGAAGATCTTTAAGCAACTCAAGAATCTGAGCCTGAATAGTGACGTCAAGCGCGGTTGTCGGCTCATCCGCAATGAGCAGATCCGGTTCGTTGGCGAGTGCCATCGCGATCATGACTCGCTGGCGTTGACCACCGGATAGCTCATGGGGGTATGCTTTCATTTTTTGTTCAGGATCCTGCAAGCCAACCAGCTGCAGTAACTCCAGCACACGATCACGGCCCTGCTTGATCTTGATGCCCCGATGGATAAGCAGTACCTCGGCAATCTGTTTTTCGATGCGGTGTAGCGGGTTCAGGGATGTCATCGGTTCCTGGAAGATCATTGACACCTTGCTGCCGCGGATACCGCGCAGTGCGCCCTCGGGCGCACCCATCATCTCTTCGCCGTCGACGAGGACAGAACCGGTCGGATGTGATGCAACCGGATAAGGCAACAGTTGAAGTACAGACAAGGCGGTAACTGACTTGCCGGAACCGGATTCGCCGACCAACGCGAGCGTCTCACCCTTATCAATGTGGAAACTGACACTATTCACAGCAGGGACGCCACGAAAAGAGACCGCCAGATCTTTAATATCAAGAACGGGACTTGCGGTACCGGACTCCATAATCGCTTCGGAAATAATACTCATGACTTATCGGACGTTCAGATTTTCGAGCAATTGGCCGGTACTGGCCAACAGACGATAACGTGCAAGACGGGCGTAAAACTGGCCAGCGGTTAATGCGACCTTCGCTCGGAGTAATTCATTCTGAACGTCTAGCAGGTCGAGCAAAGTTCGCTTACCCAGTGACAGTTGCTCGTTGTAGACCTGCAGAACCTCTTCAGTTGATGCGACGTGTGCCTCGAGATATTCGAGCCGTAAGAGGATATCCTGTAGCTCGTTCCAGACCAGGGTCACATCCTCATCCAACTGACGTTGCGCGCTACGCAGACTCTCCTGTGCTGCCATCATCCGTGCGGATGCTTCGCTACGTCGTGCTTTCTCGGCCCCCCCTCTATAGAGGTTGTAGGTAAGTCGCACCATAGCGATTTCGTCTTCGTTGGCACCGATGGTACCGTCAGTATCGTCATTTCGCGACACACCTAACTCGAGATCGACGCGGGGATAAATGCTGCCTCGTGCTGACTTGTCTGCTGAGCGCGCAGCATCATATTCAGCGGTAGCAGCCTGCAGTTCTGGATTGTTGTCCTTGGCGATCGTGAGCGCCTGATTCAATGTTGAAGGTAGTCCAGAGACATTGTCCGGGAGTGAAAGATTGGTCGGTTGTTCACCGACGACGCGAAAGAATTCTGCCCTACCATTCGCAACGTCACGCATGGCCAGCAACACGTTCGATTTGGATTGTGCACGCCGCCCTTCCGTCTGCACAACATCAACCCGTGTGCCCAAACCACTTTCATAACGTTCGGAAATCTTGTTGAGAGTTGTGTCATGGTGCCCGAGGTTTTCTTCTGTAAGAGACACGACTGCCCTACGTCGCAACATCTCAAGATAAACCTGGACAGCCCTCAGGCTGACGGCCTCTTCTGTATTGCTTTGTCTGGCAAGTGCAGCTTCCGTGAGTGAAGCCTGCTGCTTGATCAACTCCCGCGTGTTGTGCCCGTCAAACAATCGTTGGGTAAGTCGAATACTCTTTTCCGTTCGGCTGAGATCGAGGCTCTCGACTCCTGTGGCCCGCGTTGTTGTGTTATTCGATTGCTCCCAGCCGCCCGCAAGACCAATCTCAATGGACGGGTAGATCCCCGCTTTGCTCTGCCGCGCCAGGTACCCTTGTGCCTCAGCAGACTGTCGACTAACTGCAATATCCGGATTGGTACTTAGTGTCGTACGAACGGCTTCTTCCAGTGTCATCGGAAAAACGCTGAAGGCACACCCTGCCATCAGCGCCAGAAAGACAAATTTCCTCAACACAGCAGCTCTCCTGGTCTCTTTGTTTCTACTCAGCAAGCGTAGGAGCCCTTCTCAGGACACTGTGTGTCTTCCTTGCGCTTGGCGTTAGGGGCTATGCCGTTGCCACCTGACGACTCGCCGCCTTCCTAACTTCTCGAAAGACTGAATATTCCAAGTGTCTGATCCTGCGCGCATTCAAACACAGCTGCGTGACAATCACCAACCTGTGTTCGAGACCCATTCGACCATTCCCGACTGTCTCAGTGCTCTTCCTAGATGCTGATGATGCATCGAGTGTCATCCGTCTTAGAACTCAGCGCAATGGGCCGCTGAACGTCAGGCAATATTTAAATATCGTCGAGTTTCTCAACTATTCAGCACACCGTCACCGAATGCTCCAGATCAACAGGTTTTAAGGTCGACAACAGTTCGGCCGCATCGCCGGCTCGCACCTTAAAGTGCCAGGTGATCTTCTAGCGGCGAATCACCCAGCGCATGCTTGTGTCGGCTATTCAAAATGCCAAGAATGGCATAGTGATCCGTGAATTCGGGACCCACTCGTGCACCCTGCACAGGAGGCCACCCGCTCAACTCGTCCACTCGGAATGGCTAGGTCGCCGAGGTACTCGGTCCCCGAATCAAGGAGCCACAAACGATCCCGGCTCCAGCGAGGTTATTCGCGCATAGAAAGGCCATACGGCACAATATGACCAATGTAGGAGTCGCAGACGACACCGCGTTCAATCCGACATTTTCGCGAGCCATCCTGGATGTACGCAGCTGCCACGACAATCGTCCATACCGGTTGACCATCCTTCATGGCGAGGCCATTCAAGTGTCATCGATCTTCGGCAGCCAGATGGCTGATCGAGGGACCCCTTGAAGCTGTGAGACTAACTCTCCGTTGCAAGACACGAAAACAGTTCGAACCGAGGGGAGCCGTTCCCACCACCCGTCACATCAGAAGAATCTGCCGACACGACGTCCAGACCATAGTCAGTCAGCAAACATCGCCATGTTGGCGGTTCTTGACATACGCTGTCACTCCTGGTCTTCAGTTGACATTGAATCATACAGACTCAAAGTTTCCTGTGATCATGAATGCCGACCAGATGTAGGGGTATCCCCACTCTGGCGAATCCATCATTTTAAGCTGCGTCTCACGGAGCGCTTCACGCGCCGGCATCCCGGCGACGACGCGATCATAGAAATCAGTCATGAGTGCTTGTGTACCGGCATCAGAAACCTCCCAGAGAGAGCTTACAACCTCTGCCACACCCGCTTCTTGAAAAGAACGACGTAGACCATAGACGCCTTCACCTTCATGGATCTCTCCCAGGCCGGTCTCACAGGCAGAGAGTACAACGAGCTTGGTACCCGACAGGTTCAGATCAAGGACCTCGAGTGCCGTGAGCACGCCATCGTTTTTGGTATCAATGTCGCCCAGGAACTGAGCGTTGGTATTGATGCCGGCGAAGGCCAGTCCGGCACGCAACAGAGGATTGTCACCGGGCGGGGGTACATGCGAATCCGCACCCCGTTGTAATTTTAGGAGACGCTTGCGAAGGCTATCGTCAGCTTCCAGGAAAAAACCGTGCGTCGCAATATGGAGAATCTCAGGTGCATTATGCATTTCACCCAGGACTCTTTCCTGCGCTATTTTGCCAAAGAACGTCTTACTGGTCTGTGCACTCTTCTGGACATGCTCATTGATGATGTGGCCTTCTTCAGCCGCACCTGGCAGTGGTGCGAAATTCAGCCCGCGGAGGCCACCACCGGACCCACGAAGTCCCATTTGTGCGGCCGTGGACCGTTTTCCTTTGGCGAGCTCGATCTCTTCCTTCGATACGACATCCTCTGAGTCATAGTCCGGTCCGGCCAGTATCACATACTCACCGTCTGCAAGGCGCAATTCATTCGGCAACAGGTCCCGTGCGGAAGTCAGCATGTGAAGAATATTGGTCTCGAGCACATATTCCTCGTCGTAACTCACCAGCGCGTTGAACGGTAAAATGTTCAACACACCGTCCGGTATCAAGTAGACATACTCAGTATCGTCAATGATCTCGGCGATGGGCGTCCAGACCGCTTCATAGGCAATCTGACCCGCCTCGAGGATTTCATCCTCTTCCGCCAGGTCATCCTGAATATAGGTTCGATATTCAATCACGGCTTCTTCCAATGCATCGCGGTCTGCATAACGCAATAGTTCGTAGAAGACTTCACCATCTTCTTTAATAGCAATGCCGGCCAGGATTTCCTTGTTCTCTCCATCCTCGTGACTCAGGAAATCGATCAATGCGCTCCCCTCTGCCAGATAGTTTTCAAGACGGCTTGTACTCACTGCGGCGATGGAGGTGCGGTATCGTGCAGACGCTCGGCCCAGCTCACCCTGAAGCTCATTAACCCGCTGTCCCAAGTCATTCAGAAACGCCGCGTGATTCTCCCCAGTTTCTGCGGTTGGACCAGACAATGTCAGTGACGCAAGTTCCTGTCGCGCTTTAACCAGTTCTTCAGTCAATGATTTCAGTTCCGGGTCCAGCGCCAATGTTGCAATCTGTTGCATCTCTGAGGTTACCTTCAGCAACAGACCCTTACGTTGCAGGCTGGCATCAATCAATCGTCGCCCACTGGTGTCATCGTTCAATTCAGCGATCATAGAGAGATATCGATTCAGCTCTGGCCGATGCAATCGCAAGTAGCCTTCGCGCGCGTTCTCACCTGTGGCCCACAACATGCGATCGAGAAACTGGGTGCGACGCTGGAATCCAATTTCCTTGAGATCAACCGCCGCCTGCAGGTTGTCTTTCGCAGCCAGCACGTCGGCCAGCAGGTTTAATGCTTCAAATGTGTACGGGTGAAGATTTCCCAGCACCATCTCCGCTTTCTCGAGGGCATCACCCAACAGAGCTCGTGCCTCGTCGACGTTACCTAATTCAAGCTGAATACTGCCCAGGTCGATCAGGCTCCGGATCACGTCGGGGTGTCCATCTCCCAGTGTGCGCTGCCGAGTGGCGAGCGCTCCAGAAACCAGTTCAGCGGCCACTTCCAAATCCCCCATTTTCTGCAGGGACCGACCCAAGTTGTTCGTGGCAGACAGCGTACTGGGGTTCTCTGCACCCAGGGTACCCTCCCAAGATGCCTGGACATCCATAAACGTGTCTGTCGACTGTTCGTACTCTTCCATCAACATATAAAGGAAGGCGAGGTTATTCTTGATCGCGATGGTGTCCGGATGTTCCGGACCCAGCAGTTCTTCGTACGTACTAATAGATGTCCGATACAGCGGTTCGGCTTCGCGGAAATTGCCCTGACTTTCATAAAGCAGCGCAAGGTTGTTGCGCGCCGCAATCGTGTCCAGATGTTCAATGCCAAATACGTATTCGAGATTCGTTACTGCCTGCTTGAGCAAAGGTTCAGCAGCATCATACAGACCAATCTGTTCATAAAGCTGTCCAAGAGAGTTGGTAGCAATGATGCTGGGCACAAAGTGTTCCCCGTATAGTCTATTTAGCTGCTGCTGCGCGTCTTCCAGTAGTAATTCCGCATCCACTAGCTTCCCCCGTCGACGATAGACATCGGCCAGTGACAGTTGCGCATTGTAGAAACTACCCATAAGTTCTGGATTATCGGACCAGTGCCTCAGACCATATTCCCAGACGTCAGTCAGGACTTCCTCGGACTTGTCCAACTCACCCAGAACTGAAAAAGTTGTACCCTGGTAGTTCTTCGCTGCAATCAGCGAGTCGGTTTCACCGGCGATGAGTGCGAGCTCTGTGACGCTGGAGAGCACATTATTACACTCCTGGTAGCGACCCTGTTGACGATAGACGTCTGCCAATGCGAGAAGTACGTCAAGATTAAAATCATTGATCCCAGGATTGGTATAGTACATTCGTTCGGAAATCTGGAGCAGCGTGCGTTCCGCATCGCTCAGAACACCGAGCTCCAATTGCAGTGTCGCTATCTCGTAAAGACAACTCGCGAACTGACCGTGATAGGTCCCGTATCCGCGCTCCACGTCGTCGCAAACCTCTGCGATGATATCAAGTGCGACCTCGTATTCAGAAAACAGCAAGAAGGTGCGTCCTGCTAGGATTCGGTATCGCAGTGTTTGAGGGTTCAAAGGCCCCATGCTCTCAGCGAGCGATTCAGCGATCTGGTCACGTTTGATTTGCGCAACCTCGAAATACTCCTCTGCGCCACTGAGTTCGAGCAGATTGGATGTATTGAAGATCTGCTCTGCTGTCTTGGGGTGCCCCTTGCCAAACGCTTCTATCGCAAGTTCTTCTGCAAGGTTGTAGGCATCTAGAGCGTGATCTCCCAGACCATTTGCCATATAGAACGCCGCGAGCTCTGCAGTAAGCTCTATGGTGATTGAATGGCCGGGTCCCAGCAGATCCATTGCGATTTCCTGTGCATCTAGTTTTGCGGCTAAGGCAGCTTCAACATCGCCCGCCTCCGAAGCTGCTCGCTCCTCGGCTGCAAGCTCTGCAAGGATCATCACGGTTTCCTCACCATCCTCGTCGAGGGCACCCGCCGCTTCCGACGCTTCACCAACCCATGCCGGTTCTTCGCCATAAAGCAACGATAGCTGCTCGTTCGCAATCACGGCGCCTTCAATGTCACCCTGCTCCGCTGCACTCGTTGCCTGCTCAATCAATGCAGCATTTGCTGCGGCCTCCGGTCCGTGCATCGAAGCCACTGTCATCATCAGAGAGAATGCAAGCAGTTGAAAGTGGCGCTTATTGATCATCTGGCCCACCTGTTTTGGTGTGATCTGGGAGGAGATGGCAAAGAGTATAGGCAAACGCGTTTTAAACCCAAAATCTGGGCGTTTCTGTCGCTGACTACCTGATAACCCTTCAGCAACATAGCGCGTTAACCCACTGGCGGCATAAAAGCTCACGCCGATCACGACCAGTCGCCCCAATCACTTACCAATCGGCCTGTGTCTATCCTTTTCCCAATAACATCAGGTAGAGTCAAGGTTCATTTAAGCACGGCATTTTCAATGGCGCCTGGTTCACCGCTTCCCGAACAGATTGATGTGCTGATCGCCGGTGCCGGTAATGCCGCCTGCTGTGCCGCCCTATCAGCAAGAGAGGCCGGGCTATCGGTCCTTGTCTGCGAGCGGGCGCCTGAGGAGCAAAGCGGTGGTAACTCTAGATATACCGCTGGTGCGATGCGCATGGTCTACAACTCGGTAGACGATCTCAAACAGCTGATGCCTGATTTGACAGAGTACGAATGTGCAAACACGGATTTTGGGAGCTACTCGTCGGAGGCATTCTTTGATGATATGGCGAGGATCACACAGTACCGATGTGATCCAACACTCACCGACCTGCTGGTTGAGAATAGTTTTCCCACGCTTTCGTGGATGCGGGGCAAGGGGGTCCGATTCATGCCGATGTACGCACGGCAGGCGTTCAAGATCGATGGGAAATTTCGTTTCTGGGGCGGCCTGACAGTAGAAGCCTATGGCGGTGGACCGGGGCTGGTCCAACAATTACATGACGCACTCGATCGCGAACAGATAAGACTTGCCTACGATTGTCGTGTTCTGTCCGTGAACGTCACGTCTGAAGGTGTCTCGTCGGTCGATGTCGGATACAACGGGCGGCCGCAGACAATCCGCACTCGATCGGTCGTATTGGCCTGTGGTGGCTTTGAGTCGAACAGGATGTGGCGTACCCGATACCTGGGACCTGGCTGGGAGCTGGCAAAGGTGCGGGGTACTCGTTACAACACCGGAGACGGTATTCGTATTGGTCTGGATGTGGGCGCCGCTAGCGCCGGTCACTGGTCCGGTTGTCACGCCGTAGGATGGGATGCCAACGCACCAGATTTTGGCGACCTGAAGGTTGGTGATGGTTACCAAAAGCACTCGTACCCGTTTGGGATCATGGTGAATGCCAACGGTGAGCGGTTTGTTGACGAAGGTGCTGACTTCCGAAATTACACGTACGCAAAATATGGCCGGGAGATTCTTGCCCAGCCTGGCCAGTTTGCATGGCAGGTGTTCGATCAGCAGGTGATTCATCTGTTGCGGGACGAGTATCGGATTCGTGAGGTCAGCAAGGTGCAGGCTGATACGCTACCGGAGCTCGCCGCGAGACTAGAAGGCGTGAACCCCGACGTCTTTCTGGACACGGTTCGTGAATTCAACAACGCCGTCCAACAAGACGTCCCGTTCGATCCAACCGTGAGGGATGCCCGCGGTACCACCGGCCTCTCACTGAACAAGACGCATTGGGCCAATCCGTTGACGGAACCACCGTTCGTCGCCTACCAGATTACCTGTGGAATTACCTTTACGTTCGGAGGGCTCAAAATTGACGATAAGGCTAGGGTGCTTGACGAATCTGACCAACCGATCCCCGGTCTCCACGCCGCCGGTGAAATGGTCGGCGGGCTGTTCTATTTCAATTATCCCGGCGGGACGGGTTTGACCTCTGGTGCTGTGTTTGGTCGGATCGCAGGTCGTAGTGCTGCCGAGAGCCTTTCGGGGTGACTTGCTTCTGAAGTCAAAAACTGGATCGACGCGAGGTCAGTTGTGCCCAACCCTACCGTGGTCTTAGCTTAGCTGTCGGAATGTCCGTTTGATCTATGTTATTCCGTATCCACTGATCCATAGGACATTAGAAAACGAGCAGATCTATGGGTGAAGAACCAGCTACCTGTCGACGTTCAACGCGATCACCAACGGTGAACTTCGAGGATTTCAGTTTCTGGATGCCTGGACGCGAAAGACACGTGATCCACAACCGGCAACGTTATTACGACAGCTCGACATTCGTGAAGCTGAACATGCCGCCACGTTCGAAAAACGTATCTCTTAACTAAGGCAAGAAATTATCGAAACGTCAGACGACAGTGAGTCTAGCAACTCCAAGTAGGAGAAACGGATGGACGTCTTCCCAGATTTCGTGAGTCTGGTAAGTTAGGTCATCGGTGGCTAATGATTGCCACCATCGACTGCCAATACCGCGCCCGTCGTGAAACTCGCCAGATCGCTGGCGAGGTACAACGCCGCCCCGACAATCTCTTCCGGCTCACCACCCCTTTTCATGGGGAATCGTTGTGCATTCTGTTTGAACGACTCCATGTCCCAGGCCTTTGAGATATCCGTCAAAAACGGGCCAGCCATGATGCAATTTACGCGCACTTCTGGACCGTAGGCATAGGCCATGGATCGAGTGATCGCGTTCAGACCCGCCTTTGCGGCGCCATAGGGTTCGGCACCGGGACTGGGGCTGACCGACGCCGTACTACTCACATTGATAATGGCACCCCCATCCCCTTCCGTCATTTGTTTGCCAACCAGCGCGCTGAGGCGGAAAGGTCCTTTCAGGTTAACCCCCATGACCTTGTCGAACAGTTCCTCCGATATCTGGTCCAGCGATGGATATAAGGGAGACATCCCAGCATTGTTGACGAGCACATCAATCTTGCCAAAATGCGCCGTTACAGCCGTGACCATCTCACCGACCTGATCCCAATCAGCCACGTGCGCCGCATAGGGCAGGGCTTGAACACCCAGCGCACGGACCTCCTCTGCTGCCTCTTCACACGCATCGAGTTTGCGACTGACAATCGCAATGTCCGCCCCCTGCGCCGCAAATCCCAGCGCCATCGACCGACCGAGACCACGACTCCCGCCAGTGATTAGCACCGTTTTACCAGCCATGTCGTACATCTTATCCATCGCCACTCCCGAAACCGTCATCTGCATTTATTAATGCAACGATTGTAGCGATCCAAACCCTTGGCCGTCGACTGATTGACAACAAGAAGCGAAGGCGTAGGGTACTCCTCATGGACAATGACGAACTCATTCCAAAACGTTTGCGGCATCGCGTGAGAGTCCTGGGAGAATTGCTGGGCGAAAGTATGACGCAGCAATTGGGCGAGGATTTTCTTGCCGAAGTCGAGAATATACGACACTTGGCAAAACGCCGGCGCCAGGAAGGCAATGCCGTTGACAAGGCACAACTTCGTGCCTTGATTCATAGACTAGACGATGAAAACCTCGTTTCTATAGCCAGAGCCTTCAATCAGTTCCTGAACCTCACCAACATCGCTGAACAGGCGGAAACCAGTGACGCGCACATGGTGCTTTTTCCGAGTGCATCGCGTCTAGCCGCTTTGTTTTCTCGACTGGCAGAGAGTGATCAACGCGAACAGATCGAATCCGCAGTGCGCAATGTGCGTTGTGAACTGGTACTAACCGCCCATCCAACCGAAATAACGCGTCGAACCCTCATCCAAAAATATAACCGCATTGCCGAACAGTTGGATGCCATCGAGGTCGACCGGGAACTTAATGCAGCAGAACGAATCGAGCTGGAACGACTGGTCGCAGAAGTCTGGTACACAGACGAAATACGAACAGAACGCCCGACGCCACAGGATGAAGCCAAGTGGGGCTATGCAGTGATTGAACATTCATTCTGGGATGCGATTCCTCGGCTATGGCTGGGTCTAGATCAGTTGGTTTACCAATACACAGGGAGCTACCTACCGCTCAACACCGTACCTATCAAAATCGACTCCTGGATGGGTGGTGATCGTGATGGCAACCCGAACGTCACGTCGGAAGTCACCGATGAAGTCATCCGCTTGGCGCGTTGGATGGCTTCCGATCTTTACCTGCGTGACATCGATGAGTTGTTGTCTCAACTATCGATGTCAGTCTGTGACGAAAAAATACGCAACATCGCGGGTGGCGATACCTCCGAACCTTACCGAATTGTGCTTCGTAAGTTACGCAAACGTCTGATAGCAACCCGAGAATGGGCGGAAACGTTCGATGCACCCAATGATGATGTGATCCTTCATCCCAATGAGCTCTACACGCCACTTTTGGCCTGCTATGACTCGCTCTATAGTTGCGGGATGGGGATCATCGCGGACGGTCTGCTGAAGAAAATACTGATCCGCGTCTCCACGTTCGGTGTGACACTGGTCGATCTCGACGTTCGCCAGAATGCGGATAAGCACGAAGCGCTCATGAATGAGCTGACCGAATACCTGAAGCTCGGCAGTTACCGCGATTGGTCAGAGAAAGCCCGACAGGACTTCCTGGCGGATGAACTCGAGAGCAGACGACCGCTGATACCACCAGAGTGGAAACCGACGCCTGAGGTCCAGGAGACATTAAACACATTTCGACTGATCGCAGACAATAATGCAGAGGGGATAGCAGGCTATATCGTCTCGATGGCGAAGAATCCTTCGGACGTCCTGGTCGTGGTTCTGTTGTTTAAGATGTGCGGTATGACCAAGAAACTGCCGGTGGTTCCCTTATTCGAAACCCATACTGACCTCGAAAATGCAGCGTGGACCCTGGAGAGATTACTCCGTATTCCCCAGTACACCCGATTTATCGAAGGCAGCCAGCAAGTCATGATTGGTTACTCCGACTCCGCCAAGGATGTCGGTCAGATGGCGGCCGCCTGGGCGCAGTATCGAGCACAGGAAGATCTCGTCGAAATCGCCGAGAAATATCACGTTGATCTTACGTTGTTTCATGGCCGTGGTGGGACCCCCGGTCGAGGTGGTGGGCCAGCGCGGGCAGCAATCCTCGCTCAACCGCCAGGTAGCGTAAAACACTGTATGCGAGTAACCGAGCAAGGTGAAGTCATTCGATTCAAGTATGGATCCGAGGCACTGGCCCTACAAAGCATGGATATGGCCCTGTCGGCCACCCTCGAGGCAAGTCTGCTGCCACCCGCTAGACCGCGTAAAAATTGGCGATTGTTAATGGATCGATTGGCTGAAGCCGCCCTTGAGGCCTACGAAGCTACCGTGAAACAGCAACCTCTGTTTAACTCCTACTTCGACCAGGGGACCCCCGAAAAGGAACTGGCCAAACTCGCCCTGGGGAGCCGGCCTGCGCGACGAACCGAGGGGTCGCGCAATATCGCTGATCTTCGCGCAATCCCGTGGGTCTTTGCCTGGACTCAGAAGCGTCTGATGTTACCCGCATGGCTCGGTACCGACGCCGCACTAGCACTAGACCTTTCCAGGCGTGAACAGCACATCCTGCGCGAGATGGTCATGGAATGGCCCTTCTTTCAAACGCAACTCGATATGCTGGAAATGGTCCTCAGTAAAGCGGACGTGGAACTCTCCGAAGAATACGACCTTGCGTTGATAGATGAAGAGCACCAGGCAATCGGGGTTGAACTGCGCGCGCGACTGACGGAACTCGTCGCCAACGTCAACCGACTCAAAGATCAGACTGAACTGCTCGCAGGATCCCCTGAAATCCGCACCACCCTAGAACTCCGACATCCATATACCGACCCACTACACTTTCTACAAACTGAATTGATCCGGCGATCACGTGAGCAAGACACAGAAGGCAGTGAAGACAACGCTGCGCATGAGCAAGTTGATAAAGCGCTGATGGTCACGATAGCCGGTATCGCCGCGGGGATGCGGAACACGGGCTAATCGAATAGGCCATTAAAAAGTAACAACGATGGCTTGACTGACCCGGAGAGCTTTTGCCCTTGCCGCCTCGATGGTGTCATCACAAGCCAAGGCCACACCCAGTCTTCGTTGACCCGCCACCTTAGGCTTACCAAACAAACGCAGATCCGTATCCGGTTCAGCTAATGCTCTTTCCAATTGTCCAAAGGCCATGGTCGTTGAGTCTCCCTGGACCAGCAAGGCACTGGAAGCACTCGGGCCATGACTGCGTATCGCAGGGATCGGCAATCCAAGAATTGCTCGCACATGTAATGCAAACTCAGACAGATTCTGCGAGATCAGGGTCACCATCCCTGTATCGTGTGGACGTGGAGAGACCTCTGAGAAAATCACCTCGTCCCCACGCACAAACAGCTCAACCCCAAAGAGGCCACGACCACCGAGCGCCTCGGTCACCCTCTTCGCGATATCCTCCGCGTTGGCCCGCGCAGTCTCTGACATCGGTTGGGGTTGCCACGATTCGCGATAGTCGCCGGACTCCTGTCGATGCCCAATAGGATCACAGAACGACGTCCCGTGGACGTGACGTACGGTGAGCAAGGTAATTTCGTAGTCGAAGTCCACGAAGCCCTCAACGATCACCCGACCTGCGCCGGCACGACCGCCCTCCTGCGCGTATCGCCACGCCTTATCGACATCGGCATTGGTTCGCACGAGGCTTTGGCCTTTTCCGGAAGATGACATGATGGGTTTGACAACACACGGGATGCCAATCTCGTCCACGGCAGCATCGTACTCCTCACGATTGTCCGCAAATTTGTACGGTGATGTTGGTACACCCAGTTCCTCTGCCGCAAGACGCCGAATTCCTTCGCGATTCATTGTCAATCGGGCGGCATTGGCAGTCGGCACCACGTTGTACCCTTCTGCTTCCAACGTCACGAGCGTATCGGTGCTCAGCGCCTCGATCTCAGGGATGATGTAGTCCGGTTTTTCCTGCTCAATCACAGCTCGCAGCGCTTCCCCATCCAGCATCGAGATAACGTAGCTGCGGTGCGCCACCTGCATCGCTGGTGCATTGATGTAACGATCCACCGCGATCACTTCAACACCAAGTCGCATCAGTTCTATGACGACCTCCTTGCCAAGTTCTCCGCTGCCACAAAGCAATGCTTTCGTGGCCGATGATGAGAGTGGGGTTCCGAGTGTGGTCATGGGTCTTCCATTATTGATGGTCGTAAGTCATTGAGAGCTGCATTCGGGAGTAGCGATTCGACACGCGCCAGGGTTGCCTTCAGTTCGTGCAACTCTAACATCACGTAGTTGATATCCACATGATCTTCGTCTTATGCCAGTGCCTCTTGGTGCTACTCATCCAGCACGTTCAGCGCAAGCCCATCACCATGTTCAGAAACGCGGAGGCCGTCAAAAAGATGAAGAACAGGTAGAACATCCAAGAAGATGGGTAGACCCCCATGGTTTCGTACATGACATACGTCCAGTCTTCTAAAGTCATGACCCACAACAGAGTCAACTTGGCCAACGCAATATCTCCCTACGGGACCGGATTGATCTTCTCGAAGAAGAGAGTGCCCACCGCCACCTAGATATAGAAGATCATGAACATCAATACGACGACGTAACCACATCACGACAACGCCTTCAGCAGCTAATTATGAAGTACCGCAGCTCCTGAATGATGCTGATCAGACGCAGCACTCGGAGCACTCTCACCTGTCTCACCACCAATGCCATGTCGGAGTTCTCGATGGGACACAATGGGTGGATTTCCCTATCGCTGGACAAGGCATGGACCGAAGACGAGATCATTGGTCTAGTTCACGAAAGTCATCGATATTTTTCGCTGAAACGCATCCTGAAAGCGCTCGATAGCGGATAAGGTCTTGGTTGAATACCCTACAGTGGTTGGCTAATATCGACGCCCTTCTGCCATCTCGGTAGCAGACGTGGGGCTATAGCTCAGCTGGGAGAGCGCGACACTGGCAGTGTCGAGGTCGGCGGTTCGATCCCGCCTAGCTCCACCAATTTCTTCTTTTAAAATTTTTCAACTCTTCCATGAGCTCCAGATTTTTCTGAAACCGCCGAATAGGTATAGGCAAAATTGAAGACACTTAAGCCTACCTCGAAGAGTTCCAAAAGCAACGGTTTGATACGTTGAAACTTCCGGAGCTGCTGGGAAGTGAAACGGAGTTGCGAGAACTTCAAGAACTCATCAGCACAAAAGACAGCGATTTTTGAGGTGTTTGAGTAAATTGCTTACGCAAAACCCCAACCGATCGTGCAGCGCGTGTGACTACTAAGGAGGACATAATCTACAGCCTTCTCAACGAGAAGCAGAGTGAGTTTGTGGGTTTTGTGCTTCGCAACTACATGGACGTGGGTGTGGATGAACTGGACATCAGTATCCTGAGTATATTGTTGGCGGCTAAGTAAGAAAGTCTTAATACAACCAACGAGGAGCTAGGTAAAGTGGCAGGTGTTCAAGAGATTTTTATCAACATTCAGAAGCATTTCTACGTCTAAGACATAGCACGAAAATAGCGATAGTCCTTACGCCTCTGAGAGGATGTTTTGGAACGCTAAAGGAAAAAGACACTTAAAATGAACCAATACCCTCTTACGTCGTTGGTCACGTTGGCTTTAGTAGCTTTGGCGTGGGCCCTGAGCCTTAGGGTGGGAAAGGCTAGAGAGAACTTCGCTGACGCACTCGAAGCACCAGAAAAGTTTCATTCGTTGGAACTTTATTCGGATCCTGATTTTATGGTCGTATTTCGCAATCATCAGAACCTATTAGAACACTTAATTCTTGTTCTTCCCGCGCTTTGGATTTTTGCGCTGAGCATTTCAGACGGTACCGCTTTCATACTTGGGTTTACGTATTTTATTGGCAGGGTTTGGTGGGCAAGAAACTACCTGCGTAATTACAGCCATAGACCTGCTTTTATCCTTTGTTTTATTTCTCTGTTGGCGCTTCTGGTTGGCGCTGTTGGAGGCACTATCTACAGGCTTATACCCGTTTGAGTCGTCCAGGCTCATCGATGCACGCGCCTCTACGCGCATTTTTAGTAAAAGGTCATTATCCTGCTAGTTGAATTTGGCCTTGCTTGAAAAGAACTTTCGCAGTTCCGTTGATTTGGGTGGTCATCGGCTCCCTAACCAAACCACCAGCGCTATACTGTCGTTTCTTCAGCCTGCTCAAAGAGGGATCAGAGAATGCGCGGTCCGGAACGACAATACATCAAACAGGAACTCACTCAACGCCGTGAAGAAGGCTGTAATGTCGACGCACTTGAACCACAGATTGATCAGGCACTTGCTGACGGTGCGGAGGACAACATCATCCGGCTCTACGACACGCTAGTGGCACTCGAGGTCGAGGCAGACTTTCCGTATGCAGAACCCTCAACGTTAGAGGAGATCAAAGCGCTGCGCCCGGATGGCCCCAGACGGATAGATGCCAACTTCTCCGATGAAGCACTGATGGATCGGATTTTTGGCGGATGGCTTGGTCGAGCCGCTGGTTGTGCATTGGGCAAACCGGTAGAGGGCTGGCCACGGGCTCGCATCGATGATCTCCTGGAAAAAACGCAGGCATTGCCACTCGACGACTACCTGCCCTTCGCTGACGGTCAGATGTCCAATGTCATGCGAACCTGCACACGAGGCAACATAGAATTCATGGATCGTGATGACGATATGGACTATCCGATCCTCGGCTTGCTGGCGTTGGAAAGCAAAGGACATGACCTGAGCGCACGTACAATGGCCAATACCTGGTTGTCACGTATGCCCTTCTTTCTGCTGTATACCGCTGAGCGAAATGCCTATTCGAACTTTGTCCAGGGGTACTGGCCACCCGAGTCCGCCTCTCACCGAAACCCGCACCGCGAATGGATTGGTGCCCAGATTCGCGCCGACATTTTTGGCTATGTAACACCCGGCTGGCCCGAGAAAGCTGCCGAACTGGCGTTTCAGGATGCCAGCATCTCGCATGTCAAGAATGGCATCTACGGTGAGATGTTCGTCGCTGCAATGCTGGCCGCCGCGTTTGTCAGTGATGATATTGAAGAGATCATTGCCATCGGACTCAGCGAAATCCCAGCTAAATGTCGCCTATCTGAAGCCGTCAAGGATACCCTTGAATGGTGTGGTAGCACCGGCGACTGGGAAGTGGTGTGGGATCAGATTGCAGAAAAATATGGACACTACTCCGGTGTCCATACCATCAATAATGCAGCAATCGTGGTGTTGAGTTTGTGGTTTGGGAATCATGATTATGAGGCCGGTATTGTCACTGCGGTACGCGGTGGCTGGGACACTGACTGCAACGGGGCTACCGTGGGATCGATTCTGGGTCTCAAGTTCGGCGCAAAACACCTTCCGCAAAAATGGGTTGGTGTATTAAATGATCGTTTGCTTTCATCCGTTCGCGACTGCAATGACAACGTCATTTCGGAGCTCGCAGAGCGCACGCTCAAAGTAGCAAGACAACTGGAGGTAGAACCAGAGCCGGAACCAGCACCCGCAGATGTTGAAGACAGTCCGGTGGCAGGTCGATGGCTACTACACCTGGGTGATAGCGAGTGGAAGCTCGATTTCGCCTCCAACCACACCGGCAAATTTAACGATGGTTCCGGCGTCACACCCCTCCGAAATGTCACGCTCGACGGACAAAAGCTGACGTTCACGTTTGATCTTGATAAGGGCGGCTGGTCTATCGAACTCAGTTTTGATGGCAAGGTCGACGGCGATCTTATGATCGGAGAATGCACAGCATCGGGCGCAACTTTCCCGGTCGAGGGAAAGCGCGCGACAGCTTGAACAATGGTCTAACGAATGATGAAACTCTACCAGGAACTGCATCGTCCCCAGTTTCACTTCTCCGCAAGGGAAGGCTGGATCAACGATCCCAACGGTCTGTTGTATGCCGACGGTCAATGGCATCTGTTCTTTCAACTGAACCCCAACGCCACTATCTGGGGCGACATGACCTGGGGACATGCTGTCAGCGATGATCTCCTTCACTGGCGACAAGGCGACCACGCCTTACTTCCAGACGATACCGGAACCATGTTCTCCGGCTCCGGCGTAGTCGATCACGACAATACGGCCGGATTTGGTGATGACACACTACTGCTGTTCTATACCGCCGCGGGCGACTACGCCGAACCGAAACAGCCGTTCACTCAATGTCTTGCGTACAGCACTGACAAGGGTGTCAGCTGGATCAAATATCATCGCAACCCTGTGGTGGGTCATTTCGAAGGTGGCAACCGAGACCCCAAGATCATCTGGCATGAACCCACATCGTGCTGGATTATGGCGTTGTATCTGGCGGACAGTCGTTATTGTTTGCTAAGGTCCAATAACGCACGTGACTGGGTCCGCTTTCAGGACATCACGCTCGAGGGCGTATCAGAGTGCCCCGATTTCTTTCCTATGACTGACGAGATGGGTCAGGAGCGCTGGATCTTTTGGGGCGCGCTTGGACGCTATCTTGTCGGCCGGTTTGATGGCGAAGCATTCGTACCAGAAACAGAAGCCACCGTCTGTGAATACGGCGCGCATGGCTATGCCGCGCAGACCTGGAGCAATGTACCAGACGGTCGAACGCTGCAGATTTCATGGATGGCCGGTGGCCTCTTTCCCGAGATGCCCTTCAATCAACAATTGTCTATTCCGGTAGAACTGACACTGACGGGCTCTGGTTCAGATGTTGCCCTTGCACGAAATCCGGTTCGTGAACTTACCTCGCTCCGCACACGGAGCATCATCGAACCTGATCAGACATTGAAACGAGGTAGCTCGATTCGACCGGATACAAAATGTCCGTTGCTCGATGTGTCGTTTGTTGTCCAACCGGGAGATGCTGAGGCGTTACATGCCGTCATCCGCGGCCAACTGGCACGGTTCGACTGGAAAAAACGCGAGTTGACGTTCACGAAACCGGGCAACAAGGTCATGGGTGACGGGGGGACCGTCCCTCTGCCCACCACAGACCAAATCGCTGTACAGATGATCATCGACAAAACATCGTTGGAAGTGTTCATAGGTGGTGGGCAAATATCAGCGTCGTTCTGTTACTTGCCTGACGGACACATCCACGTATTTGAGTTAACGAACTGGTATGGCGATCAGCGTATCGAAAAATTTGAGCTGCACGAATTGGCAAGTGTCTGGGACTGATCGCGGATCTATGAACCGCTGCCATACGAGATAGCGAAGACAGGACGTGAGGACCCACAGGAGAATCGCGGTCAGAGTCATGACCCTGATCCAAACTCATCAAACCAGCGTCCAGCGGACCCCACAGATCTCAACAGTCGCAAATTTCCGAGGCGCTCCGGGTAGTGCAAACAGGTCAACGCTGACGACGCCGGTTCTGCCGTCATCACCGGGCTCAACGAAGCGCATATGCTGACCGCCGGCTAGATGGAGCTTACTTGGATCGTCACCATCTATTTCACATCCGGCACCGAGGCCCGCATACCAGTGTTTGCAACACTGCTCAGGATCAAGTCCGCGTGTTGCGATTTCCACCGCGGCAAAGCCAGACGTGACACCACCGACGGGACGCGCATCGACATCGCGTTGCCAGGTATTCCCGGCCGGATAGTACGTACCCTTGTTCTGCGGGAACTGGTCCTGTCCAGGCCAGTTTTCCTGAATCTCTGCCAATGTCCCAAAGTCCCTCGGATGGTACTGAACATTTACCCCTGAAAGTGTCCCCGGCGTTTTCGGCAACGTCTCACCCAACTGGTACCTGCCAGCGGTAACCCCGGCCAATCCCAGCCCGGGTTCACCCGGACAGACATTCCAATCACCCGATACGATACCGGTACCAGAACCCTGTTCCGCCATGGCTCGTGACGCCACCGCAACATCAGGGACCTGCACAATGGCCATATAACCGCAGTCACCATTGCGTTCGAGCAAACGCGTCTGCGTGGTTCCATTGGCCCAAGCTTTATCGGTGGGACAGACAGTTTCCAGAAACGAATCACCTAGACGAATATGGGTGTTCGTGAGATTGCCCCCGGAAGCCATCCGGGGGTCTCTAAAAACGACGGGCGCGTCAAACGCTGCACACAAAACACCCGACGTCCATTCCAGGTCGTGAGCGACCAGACAGATCTGTCGTAGCCGTAACTGGTGGTCAATCATGTGGTATTTCCTGTTTGTTCATTACCAGTACCCTTTTGCTTTCGATGCGCAATAGCGAGAGCCATTTATCGCTTTGGGAATTTTCACCACCACGGCATTCGCGAGGCTAAATCCACGGCTATACCAACCTTCACCAATAAAGTGAGGCCCTGCATCTGGTAGATCATACTCAGAGATCAGGTCCTGCCAGTCCACTGGAAAATTTGTCGATCCCATGAAACAGTCACGCCTAAAGACCGGGATACCAGATGGGTGATGAATAGGCTCGCTCCTGAGTCTCTGCCTTCATGCCTGCTGGCAATTCGATATCGTAACGAACAGCATCGAGGGCAGTCCATCGCAGGGTCGCAATCTGCAACACCCGGACGTAGTAGAATGCCGGTTGGCTCGGGTTGAAATCCGGATCCTGCCACAATGTAGTCAGTGCGGAAGCGCCCACCCGATTGCGATAGGTCCCCCTCTCAACATCGACTGTTGATCGCAAAGCCGGTAGCTGACCGTCATCATCGATCTCGCGACCACCCGCCCAGGCGACTTCATAGACCTTCTCATGGGTGATACCTTGCTTATCCAGCCACCCCTTGACCAATTGAACTCGGTCCAGTTTGGCGCCCTCTGGATCTCTTGCCGCGTGAATCAGGAATTGAGGTGGCTGATCTGACGGCGCAAGATCGGAACCCATCGGCACGCCTTTGCGGTAGCCACTTTCAACAAGGTCCCCCCAACGCGCATCCCGCCTCGTAAACGCATAGCCGCCAAAGAATCGAAGGACGATTCTTGGTCCTGTTGTCGCATAGACCTCACGACGACGAAAGGCAGCAAAAATCGCCTCACGAGTATTGTCTTCCGCCCAGACAGCCGCATAGCCGGATGCGTCATAATTCGACAGGGTCATCAGGCGAAACGGGCTCGGTTCCTGGGGAGCCATCTTTCCCCAGAAATTGTCATCGTCGGCTGACGCAAATCCGGTATGAGTGTCAGTGCTGCCGATCATCCCAACCTGGAATGGATTTTTCCCCAGAGAACGCTCAAGTGACAGACCCAGTCGAAGCCCTCCGCGCACGTGTGACTGGAGCGCGAGATCTTCAAGGGAGGTATTGGTAGGTCCTGCTACCCCCGTATGATCGACCGTCGTCTCACCAGACATTGTGTTACCAAATGTTTTTTTGGTCGCACCTTTGGCAGCCACCATCTGTTCTTTCAGTTGTTGGGGCGTAGACTCGTCTTTTTCCGCGGACCTTGCTCTTGCAGCAGGCGCATTCTTAGCCTCAGTCGATCTTCTAGGCGGCTGCCACCACGTTTCGTAATCCGCGAATCCATCGTTTGGCGAGATGAGTGGATGTGTCTCACTATCCCCTTTGATCTGCGTGACCTCGACAATCGGTTCAAGAACCGCCCGAAGGAGCGCGTAGCCTGGCGTCAGCGGTGCACCATTGAAGGTCCGTGTTCGGAACATATTTCCCGCCGAAAGATTGCTGTTGTGCGGAATCGAAATCACATCGCCGCCAGTGCGCTGTCTGTACTCGTCCAGGAATTGCCAGAGTTTTTCAGGATCAGCACTATCCTGACGTCGAAATGGGATCGTACGGCTAACCAATTCAGGACCATCGCGGAAAATCACGTTCCGATGCAGCATGGGTCCACTGCTACTGTATTCATAACCAATAAATGCCGTGAACTGGCCAGGTTTATTGTAACGTTCAGCGTTGGCGATCACCTGTTCCCACACCTCTTTACGAATCTCCGGTGCCACTGCCTGAACGCTGTTCCAGGCCGCCTTGCCTGTCATGATGGCTGCCATGAGTCCATTGAAAGTCTTGAGATCTGGTGCAGTCAGGACTTCCGAGAGTGGTGGCGTATTGTTGAGAATGGCTTCAGCGCTTTTGCCCCCCTCGCCATCCAAAAGCCGCTGATCACCTGACATCACTAGGGGCAACACACCCAGGTTTTCCGCGTGGTCCGTGATCACGATGAAATCGAGTGGGCGTTTCAACTGGCCTGTAGCACCACCGGTCGCGGTCACCTTCTCACCGCGTGCAAAGCGGTAGGCGTCGTCTGGTGTTGAGCGATTCCCCATACCGTAGGCGTCACCCGACAGGTAGGTGTGAACGTGAGTATCGCCCCACAGCAGGCGTGTTGGGTAGTCGCTATCGGCGACAGCGATCCCGGCCATCATGCAAAGTAAAAAGAGTGAAAGTAGTGAACACCGCGGCACAGCCCACATATGTTTCTTACCAGTCCCCTCAGTGCAGTGAGTCTACTCCCCGCAGGCGCTCGAGACCCCATCCCGAAGTGGCCCCATCACCCAAATTTTCTCGTCATCATGACAAATGCAGTGAGAAAAGTACCTACGGCTTCTAACATTCTGCGATCTCAGTAACACCGTAGTGCCCGTGCCGTAGTCCTTTACGCCTTCGGCTCAACTGCGTCGATGCGGAGTTTTGGGTGATCGCACTTGGGCATGATTTCGTGACAATACCCATCTCCACTATAATTGAATGACTCCCACACCGGTCCGCCTGGACCAAGAGCAACAAGCCCCATGGACCAGCAATCAGCCGAATCTCTCAAAGCGCAATTCGACCGCGACGGATTTGTCATCATGCGCAACTTCTTTGACCAAGACACCGTCGATGAGATCTGCAACCGAGCCGAAACCGCTCTGGCAGAAATGAACAAAGGCAGAAAAAGGACTGACCAGTTCAGCAACGTCACCAAAGGACTCGATCGAAAAGACGACTTCTTCAAGGATCTCCTACACAACGGTCCCCAGGTCGCCATTCTTGAAATGCTGATGGGGAAAAAGCCAGAAGGCACAACCGCTAGCTTCTTTACCAAGGACAAAAACAGTCAGGAAGTGCATCCGCACTCAGACGCACTCGAAGGTGGCGTGGTCTGGGTTGCCATTGATCCCACCGACCAAAACAACGGTTGCCTGCAGTTCTTGCGCGGCTCATACAAACGACAGGAAGAATTCAAGCATCTCTCAGCGGCCTCTCCTACCGATCTATCTGAGCATCCGGATCTCGCGGCCGCGGCCATGAATCCTGGCGATATCGTGTTCTTCTATCCTACAACCGTACACTGGTCAGGGCCTTGCCTTGACGGCCGAATCAGACGTGGATTCAACTGCTTTTACGTAGGAGATCCGTGGAAAGGATATTCCAAGGAGCAACTGATGGCGATGAAGAAGAACGCCGTCAAAAAAACGGAGTCTGCTGAGTCCTGATTCCACGGCAATCTGACTGCACGGGCACGATGAGAGTAGTCGACAACGCCGATCCAGGCGTGCATGTTTCGTACCAAGCAAGATCTTTGTTGATAGGAGCAGCCCATGCTGGAACTAGGTATTTTGGCCGATGATCTAACCGGCGGCATGATGGTTGCCAGTCTGTTGGAAAGGGAGGGCGTTCGTTGTCCATTGGTGACATCGCCTGATGCACTCGACACACTCTCCGCGGATGCGGAAGCCGTCGTCATCGGTCGCAAAATTCGCCTGATCCCGGCGGATGAAGCGCGCGCCGATGCGACGCGTTCAGCCAGGGCACTGCGCGCCATTAAAACGAAACGCGTGTACTACAAGTACTGCGCAACATTCGACTCCACCGAGGAAGGCAATATTGGACCGATTACCGAAGCTCTCATGGAAGCCCTCGATACCGATCGAACGATCGTGTGCCCTGCATTCCCGGAGTACTCGGTCACAATTTTCCAGGGGCGCCTTTTCCTCGGTTCGACGCCGCTGGGAGACTCCTTTAAGCAACACGACCCAGTGACGCCCATGACTAACTCGAACTTGGTCGAGGTAATGCAGGCACAAACCCATGGTAAGGTGGGTCTATTACCACACGGTACATTGATCAAAGGTAAAGCGGTAACGAGCGATGCCATCGACAAACAGGTCAAAGCTGGTATCGGCATGTTCGTGATCGATGCGGTCGACGATGACGACGCTACCCGAATCGCGGAGCTTGTCACAGACTGGCCGCTCTCGACGGGTGCAGACGCCATGCCCATGTTTCTAGCGCGCACGTTCCACCAGGAAGAATCACCTGAACAGCGTACCCTGTTGCCTCCATCACCTGGCGGTGAAGCAGTGATTGCAGGAAGTTGCGCACCCAATACATTGGCGCAAACCGCATACTTCGAACAACAGCATGCCGTCTACCGGATTGACCTGATCGAAGCCAAGAGTGACCCGACAATCCTTTCAAAGATAGAACAGTGGTCAAAGGAAAAACTGAACAAAGGTCCGGTTGCTATCGCCACCTCTGCGGACGTTGCGGGTGTAGAACGAGCTCAGGCCGAACTGGGCCGTGATGGCGCAGCGGCACTCGCCGACGAACTCCTGGGAAAAAGCGCAAAGCTGTTACATAACCTCGGCGTTCGAAAATTCGTGGTGGCCGGTGGCGAAACCTCTGGACAGGTCTTCAACTCACTCGAAATCGAACAGGTTCAGGTATCGGCATTTGATAATTTGAGTGGCGGCTATTGCCACGAGGCCGGCGATACGCCGACCTCCCTCGTGACAAAGGCAGGTGCACTTGGAGACGAGACGTTTTTCTTTACCGCACTTGAGCGCATGCGTCAGGCGGACAAAGCCTAAATCAAAGCATAAGGGACGAATGACATGAGCGACGAATTAGACCTCCGCGAACAGCTGGTCGAGCAGTATCAGCACGCCGAGCACACCGGCCTAAATGAACTATCTTCAGGCAACCTGAGCGTCCGTTTTGAAGACGGGATGTTGATTTCACCCTCAGGGGCGACGGCTGAGAACATCACGGTGGACACCATCGTTTTTGTCAAACTCAATGGTGATTGGGAGGGTGACCGCAAACCATCTTCAGAATGGCGTATGCATGCGGGCATCTATGAACGTCATGAGAAAGCGAAAGCTGTTGTCCACACACATTCGGACTACTGTGTTGCACTCGCGTGTCAGCAGCGTCCGCTACCAGGATTTCATTATCTTGTTGGATCGTTCGGCGGTAACGATGTGCCTTGCGTCCCGTACTCAACGTTTGGAACGCAGACACTCGCTGACGATGCCGCTGAGGCGTTGACCGATCGCTCCGCGTGTCTGCTCGGTAACCATGGCATGATCTGCCGCAGTTCGAATATCAACAAGGCGGTCGACCTTGCACACCGACTTGAGATCATGTGCCGACAGTATTTACTGACGACCCAATACGGTGATCCAAAGATGCTGACCGATAATCACTGGGATGAGTTCTTTGATCGAGCCCAGAAGGTGTCTTACGGGAAATTCATCTAATCGCGCACACCAGTGAGCAATCATCCCGAAGGAACGCAGTGGCGGTCAAGATCTCCCGCTGTCTCGATACTCCGGCCTTCACCAAGTCGTGCTTACATGTGCCATATACCCTTACGCTTTCGGCTTAGGGTGACATTGGCGTATATAGATACGGCAATGTCACTCCTCCTCAATCGCTAGCGCCCTCACCCACGTCCCTTCCATTCGCTCAACATTGAGCGGTAAGCTGATAAAGAAGCAGCGATCCTTCGTCAGCTTCTCAACATTCACGAGTGGATAGGTAATGGGGATATTATTGCCTGTCATAGCACGATGCGTCGGACAGTTGTCCGGTTCGGGATCAAGTGCTTTGGTTTCCCAACCGATCCCGGGTACCGCCGGGCACAACATTTTGATTTTCTTTTCTTCAGCCAGCCACCAAGCCGTATCACCGTCGATCCAAGGTGTGTCATCCCCATCGTGTTTGCTACCCATGATCACAATGTCACCTTCCTGCACATTGGACAGATGCTCCGGTAGGATAGGTTCGCCCTTCAGATCGTCCAGCTGGCAGACGCAGGCTTCGCCCCAGTAAGCATCAAGCGGCATTTCCCAAAGACCTTTCATACCCTCCGGGAGACCGGTCCAGTTGTCGTTGTGACCGATACCCAGCTGGATGTGTGACCCCATGTGACCACTGACGCCACCGACTGGCCATCCCGCATCTGTACCCACGTTACAGGCCACCAGATGTTCAATAGTGCCGTCCTTTTCGTTATAGGACTCCTCCACAATCCACGGCATGTTGTAGACATCACGAACGCCCTCCTCGATCGTCTGATCTAGACGGGTGACCTGAGAAACAAGCTCCCAGGTTAGGTCAACGATTTTGTGTCCTTTAAGACTGAGCATGATGTTTCCCCTATTCTTCTTCAAACGCGATGGCACGAATGAAACTGGCTTCGGATTTGACAAAATTCAGCGGCGTGCCGATATAGAAAACCCGATCTTTGGTCAGGGTTTCGATATTCACGAGTGGGTGAGCGATCGGGATGTTCGCTCCGAGCAGCATCCGTCTGATGGGCGAGTTGTTAGGTGCCCCAATCTTGAGATCGTATTGCCACTGGATACCAGGAACGCCAAAGCCAATCATTCTGATCTTGCGATCGTTGATCAGCCATTCGCAGGTCGTCTTGGATAACCAGGGCTGTTCCAATCCTTCGAAAGGACTCGTCATCAATACAATGTCGCGTTCCTGGATATGGCCAAGGTGCTCAGGCTTGATCTCCTGTCCCCGCACATCACCTTCGCGGCTCTTGAGCGCCATGCCTTCCCCGAGCGGGTATTCTTTAGGATCACTGATGGCGTTCGGTGCCAGATCTGAGAGGTTACAAACCGCCGCTTCGCCCATGAACGTCGTGAGCGGCATCTCCCAGAGGCCTTTCATATCATCTGGAACACCTGCCCAGTGGCTGATATGACCTTTGCCACCTTGTACATGGGCGCCATGGTGTGACGTCATTCGTTCCTGATGCCATACCTCGTCGCCACCTTCGGGTGCCGCATACAACGTAAAGAGTGAGTTATCGCCGGGGAATCGCCCTTCTTTCATGACCCAGGGTTTGCCGTACGGATCTGCATTGCCTTCCTCGATCGACCCGTCGACTCGATAGACCCGAGCTTTCAGCCGCGGTGTCAGGTCGACTGGTCGATGGCCCTCAAAACTGAACATGATCGCTTCCTCGCAAAGTGGGCAATGGGTAGAAGACGAGAAGAGTACAGGAAGTCATCGCATGCTCCCACGGACGTGATATTGATGTTCACCCAAGCCAACGCTGATTTCAGAGTTCCGTGCCGGAGTCAATGGAGTTTTAAGACAGTCGCCCCTCTTCGCTGGCTCGTCACTCTGACACTTGACTCTGACCCCAGCGCTGCCTGCTTCAATTTGGGTGGAGGGCTTTTTGACCCCTCCAGCCACAGTCCATAGGATGCAGGAAAACCTACCCATCTGGAGAGCACCATGCCTGTCATCGATATGTCCACATTATCGCCCGTCGGCGAATTCGGATCCAAGGCCTGGGGAGAGGCATGCTCAGAAGCTTCTATAAAAATCCTAGAAGCGGCGGATATCCCTGCGGATACAAACTGGGCGTTTACCGAGGATTACACCCATCCACCGGCACGCCTGATGGAAGGTGGTCGCACACATGCGGGCTACTACATTATGGTCAGGGATGGCGTTGTCTCCGCGGGCGACGGCATTCCAGAGGCGGCTAGGGCACTGCCCGGTTTCCACGTGCGTATGCCGTGGGCTTATCTCTGCAATCAATCCGGCGCACTGTACGGGAGCGAAGGTCAGAGGCGACGCTCGGGCCACGAAGCTGAGCTGATGGCGGCCATCGTCGCGTATGTCGGCAATGACAACCCATTCAACTACGTGATCAACGCCGAAGGTAAACCGAATGCCTTCCTCGATCCTGTCGGTGATTGGCCTCGAGCCGTTGGCAGCGCGCTAGGTGAGGGTGGTGAAGACGGCAACGGCCTACACAATATCGCAGCGACGCTTCAAAGTGACTCACCTGAATTCGCAGACCTGCCCGTGACAGATATGCGCGTCCCGATCTTTGGCGACATGACGGATGACCAAAAGAAGTTCTTTCTTGGCCTTTGTGGCGTTGAAGTCTAGTAGCATCAGAGCAACTCGAAACAGCGCTGATGGCCACCTCGAAGCAGAACATCGTCTTCATCTTTGCGGATCAACAGCGCAATGATGTAGCAGGGTATGCGGGTGACCGAGTGGCCATCACACCACACCTTGATCGCATCGCCGGACACGGTATTTCCTTTACCAACTGCGTCACTTCCTCACCGGTTTGTATGACCGCCCGGACCAGTATCATGACCGGGTTGCAGATCCATCAGCATGGCGTGTGGACCGTGTCCAATCCGGAGCTGCGCCACGGTCAAAGTCACGTGCGAAATATCAGAGATGCTGGTTATCGCACGGGCATCGTCGGCAAAAACCATCTCTGGCCACATGAAGGGGGTGATGCCCGCGAGCATGCGCATGAGCTGCTGGAGTGGGGTTGGGACACAGCCCTTGAAGTAACTGGTCCTTCGGAGACTCTCAAGACAGACTCCGAATACACCGACTACCTGATTCAGCAAGGACTGCTGTCCACGTTTCGTGACTATCTCGACCACTACCACGGTGAGCGTGTGGATGGCCGCCATCGGCCTGCGCCCTGGGAACTAGGCGCGTGCGATCTACCCCCCGAAGCGACCCTTGATATGTTTGTAGCCAATGAGGGTGCCAAATGGATCAGAGAACATCGAGGTGACAAACCGTTCTACCTGCAGGTGAATTTCGGCGGTCCCCATGATCCCTGGGATGCCCCACAATCCTACCGGGATCAGTACCAGGTGGACGATATGAGCCTGTCTATTACTGAACCACCGACAGGTCCCCTTTCCAAACAGGTTCAGCAGCTGCTGCAATACGCCCCGGTGAAACTGGATACTATGACCGATGATGAGAACCGTGCTTTGCGCCTCGGGTACTACAGTAAACTGACATTGATCGATGATTGCGTCGGCAAGGTGCTCGAGGCCCTCGAACAAACAGGACAACTGAGCAACACCTGGGTTGTGTTCTCCGCGGACCATGGAGAGCTTCTGGGCGATCATGGCCTGCTGGCCAAAAAAGCATTTTACGACGGCTCAGTCCAGGTCCCGTGCCTGCTGATGCCTCCCGGTGGTACCGCGCCAGGTGAGCGCGCGGCACTGACCTGTCATCTGGATATTGTGGCCACTATGCTGGAGATTGCGGGTGCAGCCGTCATGCCAGACAGTGACGGCCGGTCACTGCTATCGTTCATCAACAGCCCGAGTGTTGCTGACCAACATCACAAAGGCGTACTGAGCCAGATCGGAATACCACCTCAGGCATATTCGATGGTCATGACCGAACGCTACAAACTCTCGGTTGATACGCTCACTCGGTCCACGCTCGAACTGTACGACCGAAAAAACGATCCTATGGAGTTGCACAACCGGGTCGATGATCCGGCATACGCGTCGATTGCAGTTGATATTATTGAGTCTACTCTAGATCCAATGTTGGAGACACTGGACACGAGCAGCTGGACGTGACCTTGTATGGCTTGCCAAAGTACCTAGTCTCCTGTTTAGCCGCCGGTGGCATACTCCTTTCGGGGATTGTCTCCGATCTGGCGGCTTCCGAACCAACCCACGGCTTCTCATACTTTGGTGACCTGAAGTATCCCGCCGATATGGCGCACTTCGACTACGTCAATCCAGATGCACCTCAGGGCGGCGGCACGAGCCTTGGTTTTGTCGGCACTTTCAATTCCTTTAATCATCTGTCGGACAAAGGTGTTGTTGGCGCTTACGTGGGTGGATCCATGATGTTCGACCCCCTGATGAGAACGGCAGAAGATCAACACGGTACCTACTATGCACTGCTCGCGGACTCAGTCCAGGTCGCCGACGACCTGAGTTGGGTACAGTACACCCTCCGCGACGGGGCGTACTGGCACGACGGCACACCGATCACCATGGACGACATCCTGTGGACCTTTGATCTGTACAAGAACCGTGCGTCATTAGGACTGCGCAGTAGTTACCGACTTATCGACCGAATGGAACAGACTGGACCTCGCTCATTCCGCTTTGTCTTCAGTGACGACGTTGAGAAGACGCGGCACATGGTGAGTCAAACAGCAAGCTTCACACCAATGGCAAAACACTATTGGGAAACCAGAGATCCTACCGTGACCATGATTGAACCGGGTCTTGGAAGTGGACCTTACCGAATTGTCGACATTGATCCCGGCCGCTCCTACACCTTCAAGCGCGTAACGGACTACTGGGCCAACGACCTCAACACCAATCGCGGCTACTTCAACTTCGATACGATCGAAGTCATGTACTTTTTTGACAAGAATGTCATGTTGCAGGCACTCAAGGCGGGTGTTTTTGACTATTACCGGGACCAGAACGAGGCCGACGTCGCCACCGCCTACGAGATCGAAGCCAAGCGTCGCGGACTCCTGAAGAAGGAGACCTATCAGATGGGAAACTCCTTTGGCATGCACTACGGACTGGTGTTCAATCTGCGGAGACCATTGTTTCAGGACATCCGAGTTAGAGAAGCTTTGACGCTGGCCTACAACTTCGAATGGCAGAACCGGGTGTATTGGTATGGCGGAATGGAACGCAATCACTCCCACTTTGCACGCTCCGGAATGCAGGCACGCGGAAGGCCATCAAGCGAGGAGATCCGGCTACTCGCGCCGTTTCGTGATCAGTTACCGCCACGGGTATTTACCGATCCCATCGAGTTTCCTCCGAATGATCCATTCGGTCGCAACCGCAACATGCTGATGCAGGCTGACGCGTTGTTGAAGGAAACGGGCTGGATCGTACGCGATCAACAACGTGTCAATGCAGACACCGGCGAACAGATGCGCTTTGACATCATCATCGCTTATATTGACCACGAACGAATGATGACGCCTTATGTCGATAACCTCCGTCGTCTGGGCATCGACGTGGCACTGCGCCGTGTGGAGAGCAACCTAATGATCAATCGACTGCGCACTTATGACTACGACACTACGATGCGCAAGATCTATACGTTCGCCCTGCCCTATCCCAATCGTATGCGCTTTCAGTTCACATCTCGCTACGCGGACCAAGAAAATATGCAGAACTATTCTGGACTGAAGGATCCTGTCATCGATTTCCTAGTCGAACGCGTGGCTGAAGCAACTACGCAGCACGAGATGGACACTGCTGGCCGAGCACTCGACCGGGTGTTGCGTTGGCAGTTTCACATTATCCCGGATGGTCATCCAGTGGGCAGACATCTAGTGTACTGGGATCGTCTTGGGCACCCACCGCTGGGTGGCGATTTCATGAACTGGACAGGCTTCCCACACATCTGGTGGTACGATGAGGAACGCGATGCTCGAGTGAAGGCTGGCCTTGCTGCGTTGGAAGGAAAACAATGAGCGCCATCATGGGTCGCATCCTAGGTTCTTATATTTTCAGGCGGATTCTGCTGATCTTTCCAACCCTAATCGGCATTCTGCTCATTAACTTCATCATCATCCAGGCGGCACCGGGAGGCCCAGTCGATCAGGCAATCTCCCGGCTCATCGGTGAAGACTCTGCAGTGACGGCCTCCATCGGGGGCGGCAGCGCGATGGATGTGACGGAACTGGTCGCCAACGAGCGATACGAATCATCTCGGGGGCTGGATCCGGAACTCATCGCGGAACTGGAGGCGCAGTATGGATTCGACAAGCCCGCCCACGAGCGTTTCCTGAGCATGGTTGTAGACTACTTCCAGTTCGATTTTGGAAACAGTTTCTACCAGGATGTCCCCGTGGTGGATCTCGTGATCGATCGACTGCCTGTATCGCTCTCCCTCGGTATCTCCACCTTGCTGATCGTCTACCTAGTGTCATTACCCCTCGGGATTCGCAAAGCCGTCCGGGACGGATCACCTTTCGATGTGTGGACTAGTGTCGTTATTTTGGTGGGGTACGCGATTCCGGCATTTATCCTTGCAATGTTGTTGATCATTGTCTTCGCCGGAGGCGAGTTCTTCACGTGGTTCCCACTACGAGGACTTGTATCTGACAACCACGAAGAACTTGGACTCATGGCTCAGGCTGGCGATCGGCTCTGGCACCTAGCATTGCCAGTCCTTGCCATGGTCGCCGGTAGTTTCGCCACGCTCACGATGTTGACGAAGAACTCGTTCCTGGACGAGATTCGCAAGCAATATGTGCAGACCGCTCGCGCAAAAGGTCTTAGTGAACATCGGGTGCTCTATGGCCATGTGTTTCGCAATGCCATGTTGATTGTGATCGCAGGGTTTCCACCGGCCCTGCTCGGAATCCTATTTACCAGCAGCGTTCTGATCGAGGTAATTTTTTCGCTGAACGGCATCGGACTACTCGGTTTCGAAGCGGTCCTGACACGTGACTATCCTATCGTTTTCGGCACACTGTTCGCGTTTACCCTGCTGGGCCTCGTGTCGCAGTTAATTGCAGACATCACCTACATGCTAGTGGACCCTCGCATTGATTTCGAGACACGCGACACATGAGTATCTTGAAACCCAAATTCACGCCATTGACGCACCGACGCCTTGAGAACTTCCGAGCCAATCGTCGTGGCTACTGGTCGCTTGTGATCTTCACGGCACTCTTCGTCACAACATTGTTTGCAGAGTTCATCGCCAACGACAAGCCCATCATGATGAGTGACGGTGACGATCTGTATTTCCCAGTATTTATATCGTATCCAGAGACAGACTTTGGCGGGTACTTTGAGACTGAAGCAGACTATCATGATCCCGTTGTTCAGCAACTCATTAAAGACCAGGACGGATGGATGCTTTGGCCACCAATCCGATTCAACCACAACACCATCGACTACGATCTGCCTGGCAGTGCGCCTTATCCACCCTCAAGCGAACATCTACTAGGAACCGACCCTGTTGGCAAGGATGTCGCTGCACAACTGATCTACGGTGTGCGACTATCTTTCCTATTTGGCTTGTTGCTAACCGCGGCCAGCTCGGTGATCGGCATCAGCATCGGAGCCATCCAGGGTTATTTTGGTGGCATCGTTGACCTCGCGGGTCAGAGGCTTGTGGAGATCTGGGCGGGTCTGCCTATGTTATTCATCCTTATCATCCTCGCCAGCATCGTGGAATCGAATGTCTTCTGGCTCTTTGGCATACTCGTTGCTTTCAGCTGGATGTCACTGGTAGCCGTCGTCCGGGCGGAATTCCTGCGAGCAAGAAACTTCACCTATGTCAACGCCGCGCGCGCACTCGGCGCCGGAAACGTGCGCATTATGACCCGACATGTGCTGCCCAACGCAATGGTGGCGACGCTGACATTTCTGCCATTTATTCTGACCGGGTCGATCACTTTGCTGACCTCACTCGATTTCCTCGGTTTTGGCCTGCCCTCCGAATCCCCTTCGCTGGGTCGTCTTCTGGCGGAAGGTCGAACCAGCCTGCATGCGCCCTGGCTGGGCCTCACCAGCTTCATCACGCTTGCGACCATGCTGACGCTATTGATTTTCACTGGAGAGGCAGTCCGCGATGCGTTTGATCCCTCTCGGCAAGGATTGTCATAGCTTGATATGCTCCCCGCGTCACAATTTCTAAAACGACCGACCACAGGCAGCAAGGAGCTGACATGCAATTCGGAGCCCAATTCGTCAACTACGTCTGCACATGGGATGACACCCTGGACGCTATAAAAACCATCCAGGACGGACGCTGGAACAGCCTTTGGTGGTCCGATCACTTCCTCGTACCTGCAGCACAACCGGTTTGGAACAAGGAGTCATTGGAAGGCTGGTCCGTGGTGACCGCAGCCGCCGCCATGACCCACGATCTGGAACTGGGCTTGCTGGTCACCGGTAATGTCTATCGCAACCCAGGGTTACTGGCCAAGATGGCGACTACGGTCGATCAGATCTCCCATGGTCGCTACGTCCTCGGGATTGGTGCCGGTTGGTTCAAAGCCGAGCACGAGGCATGGGGCATTGATTTTCCGAGCCTGAAGGAGCGTTGTGATCGCCTGGAGGAATCGCTCGATGTGATCACCGCACTCTTTGCACTTGCACCGGAACAGACTGCCAGCTATCAAGGAAAGTACTACAAACTAGAGGACTCGCCCATGAACCCGCCCAGCGTGCGACGTCCAAGGGTACCCATTCTGGTGGGTGGCAACGGTGAGAAACGAACACTCAAAACCTGCGCAAAATATGCGGATATCTGTAACATCGATTTCAACAATCCTGGTGGGGTGGACGTGTTCAAACACAAGATGAACGTGTTGAACCAACACTGCGAGGATCTGGGACGTGACCCGTCTGAGATTAAACGTACCATGCTGATTCCGATCAGGATCACGGATGACGAGACAACCGCCACGGCGGAACTAGAGCGACGTCCTTGGATTCTGTGTGGTAGTCCGTCGTACATCGTTGACCTGATTGGTCAGTATTTCGATGCAGGTGTTGAAGAGATCATGTTCTCCGGGGTACCCACCAAGAGCGCCAACTTCGATCGTATTAACAGCGATGTTCTGTCGGCATTTGACTAACGTGAGAAGAACCATCCTGGAGGTATTTGATGGCGTAGAGTTTTCCGGTAAGCCCAGAAACGCAGGAAGCTCCTTAATCCAGGCCAAAGTGATGGGTCCTACCTGTAACGGAATTGTCTACGAGGACAGAGTCGTCTGGCTCAAATTCGATATTGTAGGAGACGACCTTCGGTTCTAAACACGCCATCGCCACGACTAAGAACGCTAGCGACTAACGGTACCCTGCCCGGCTATCAATTCGTGCGTTGCACCAGCATCGAAATCGCCAAACATCTCTTCTAAACCTCCCGGCCACCGGACACGAACATCCCTTGCGGTGCTTGCGTTGGCGAGACCAAAATGCACCCTTGGATCGCTCGAGGCAAGATAACTTGCTGATGGCTGGACATCCCGATAGGTACGAGTCGACCCGACAGTAGCCGATACCGTCGCACCGTAAGCGTCACGTATGCCTGTACTGACTCTAAAGCGAATCCAGTTACCCTGGCCTCGCGCATCGCTAGGGTCGTCATTCGCCACAGTATTCATCAGAAGATAGGGTGCCGCATCGCGATTCGTGATCACCAAATCCAGGCCACCATCGTTGTCCACATCACCGACGGCAAGTCCTCGACTCGTGTGGACAAGCACCGGGAACGTCCCGCCGAGTGGCTTGACTTCTTCGAACGATAGTCCCTTGTTGGTCATCGACCCCCGCAGAAGTGCGTTGGGTTCAGCAAACCCGTCGCCTTGAGCAGGTTCCTGCATCTCCACCCTGCCATTCACTTCATAAAGATCAAGTCGACCGTCGTTATCGAAGTCCGCGAAGGTCACCCCGAAACGCGTATGCCGAACACTGACAGGACTTATACCGACCTGACTGGTCGCGTCCACAAAATAGGTTCCCTCATTACGGAAGAAGGAATCACTCTGTCGAACTAGGTTGACAACCAGAAGGTCACTATCCGCATCATCATCCACATCGGCCGCTGCCACTCCCATGCCTGCCTTCGCGATACCGCCGGAGTCCATGGCACAACTCCACTCGAAACACTGTTCTTTAAAACTTAAGCCGCCCTCGTTAATCCATAGCTGATTCACGAGTGTGTCGTTGGCAACGAAGACATCGATCAACCCATCGCTATTAAAGTCAGCACCGACGGTACCAAGACCATTCCCGAAAGCGACGTTCATACCCGCTAGTTCGGTGACGTCGGTAAACGTTCCGTCGCCATTGTTGCGGTATAGACGATCCATTGCGGGAGCTTCATAGACCGTTGGTCCGCAGTAGGTAACGAAAAAAGCTTTACCGTAACATTCCTGTTCAATGTTCTTAGACCAGTGGAGGTAGTTCACCACAAACAGATCGAGGTCGCCGTCGTTATCAAGGTCGAGAAACGTGGCAGCAGTGCTCCAACTGGTATCGCCAACACCAGCAAAATCGGTCACGTCCAAAAATCGACCACTGCCATCATTCTGCAACAGCACATTGGCCTCAAGATTCGTGACATACAGATCCACGTCGCCATCATTATCATAGTCGGCGGCCGCCACCCCCATGCCATAGCCACGATCACCGGCGCCTGCCGCATCAGGAACCTTCTCAAAATGTCCATTGCCACGATTGAGATAAAGGACGTTCGCAGACTGCTCAGCGGGCAGAGATCGGTCAACTCTGCCACTCTGGACGAGATACAAGTCCAGGTCATTGTCCTGATCAATGTCAGCTAGCGCGACGCCACCACCCATCATCTCGGGCATCATGGGTCGACCGTCGTATCCAGAGTGATGGACAAAATCGATACCTCTCGCCATCGCCACCTCACTGAACCACGGCGATGGGTTATCGATTTCCTCCGACGGCGTACAACCTGCGATCAGCAGAACACACAAGGTACTAAGGAATCCGGTAGGTTTCACCGTCACTTCAGGATCGTCCGTTGCTCAAGTTGTCTCAGACGTTGAGCCGTCATTCGAACCTCCTCCGGGTTCGCACCATAGTCACGTGCCCGACGCTGGGACTCCCATGCCTCTCTCATGCGGCCCATCTCGCCAAGACTGCGGGCAAGAAACGTATGTCCGACAGGGGAATCTGGCTCGATTCGGCTAACATTCCGAAAATGCTGTTCCGCCTCTTCCCACGCTCGCTGTTCAAAAGCTGCCAGACCGAGGTATAAGAGGGTCGTCCGCTTCCCCGGTTCGTATTCTAAGGCCGTTTGCAGCGATGCTTTTGCCTCATCATACCGGCCAAGTCCGATCAATAGTCTCCCTCTCTGTTCGTGAGCATAGCCCCTCGCTGAATTCAGCTCGATCGCGCGATCAATGTGGTTCAGTGCACTGGTAAGGTCACGATCATAGCGGTATAGATTTGCCATTGTGAAGTGAAAGGGGATGAAGTCCGGGTTGACAGACAAACCCCGCTCAACAGTGGCAAACGCTTCCTGTCGCTCTCCACTCCGATCGTACACGATCGCCAACGAATTCATCAGGTTGCAGGCGAGAAAAAAAAACTCCTCGTGACCACAGCTAGACTGCGGATAGTACTTCTGCAATCTGAGAAAGATGTCCCGCGCCTGGGTCAGTCGCCCGGCTGCAGACAACTCTTGGGCATGTTGATAGCTCGCATGACCTCGAATATGCGCATTCCTCTGGGCACGTCGTACGTCCGGCCATACTAGTGGATCTGTTCCTCTCCCCTTGGCAAAAGCCTGGTTTGCTTCCTCTACACGTCCGACACTACGAAGTGCTTCCCCCACCGTCCGATGAATCTGCGGATGAGCCGACGCATCAACCAAGGGTTCAAGGATCGCCAACGCATCGTCGCCCCGACCCATGGCCACCAGTGCCTGAGCCTGACCAAAAGATGACATGGGTGACGGCTCAACAGCATCAGCCTGCTCAAACGATATCAATGCATCATTCGGTCGACCGGTGCGAAGCAACCATGTGCCTTGCCAAAGCAAGGCTGGCGCGTAAGCGTCATCGATGCTTAACGCACGTTCAAGCATCACCAGTGCCTGTGGAATATCTCCGGTCTCAGCAATCAACTGTGCGCTGAAATACGGCCACCGAAAGTCGTTAGGAGACAACTTTGCCGCCTGGTCGTAGGTGACCAGAGCAGCTTCGCGCTGTCCATTGATATCATACGTCATTCCCAACCTGCCCCGGGCCAGACCTGAATCTGGTAGATTGCGTGCCGCATCAATCATCTCCCCAAGGTATTCGACAAGGTCTTGGTCTGGGGAATCCATAGCAGCGACTACAGGGGCACCCACCTGTTCGCACCCCGCGCAGAACGTCAAGGTCATCAGCATCAAATGACGGCACGTGTGACTTAGTTTCACAGGTATCGAACCCATGCCTGGCACCTTAACTATAATCGACAACACCGATCAATTTTCCATCTATGCCGTAGACGCACCGAGAACGAAGGAAGCATGGATTATCCAACGGATAGTTCCTGCAGTGTCTCAAGTGCAAACAACGAGAACGCATTGACAAAAAAAAGCGCACCAAACGGTGCGCTCTTCTTTCGACCAGGTTCTGGAGAACCCACGATTGATTACAGCTGATAGTTGAACGTCATACCTATACGCCGTTCGTCAGTGACTGTGCCTTCGATCGCATCGACGACACCATTACCGTCTCGGGGTGAGTAGCTCTGCACCTGGACCAAATCAGCAACGTTAGTAATCCAGAGAGAGGCGGTATAAGCCCCTGATGGGGACGTCCAGTTAGATCGCACATCCCATCGCGACAGCTCAGGAATCGCATAGATATCTAGATTTGCCTCATCCGGATACATCTTATCGCGCCAGCTATAGATCGTCACAAGTTCCAGTGACCCCCAATCGGACCTGACGGGGACATCGTAAGACAGCGTTGCAGAAAGCTTGTTCTTCGGCTGCATGCGCAACGAATTACCAGCGAAGTTACTGAGGCCACCCACTTCAAACAGCCGCGGCGTGCCAGTCGCAGGGTCGATGATTGGGTTTCCCGCGGCGTCATTCAGAGGCTGTAGGACTGATTCTTCGGTGGTTCCCTCCGGCGTACAGCAGTACCTGGTGGAGAAGTCACCAAAACTGGAATTCATCAACTCGTAGAATCCTCTCAATGTCATGCGATCGTTGATTCGCCAGGCTCCCTGCAGCTCGATACCCGAGACCTCCGTACCGTCAATGGCGTTCGTCTCTCCAATGAATGCCGAAGTATTACCAGGAAACGCCAGTTCTTCCGGTGTGCGCAGTCGCTCTGACTGAATCCAGAAAGACTCGAAGTCCTGGAAGTATGCACTAACCTCTAGCTGCACCTTGTTCTCCAAGAACAGTCCTTTGATGCCGGCTTCATAGTTGATCATGATCTCAGGATCAAACGCCTCTCCGAGCTGGTTACCAAACCCTGCGAAACCGCCCGCACGATATCCCCTGGAGACACGTCCATAATACATCGTGTTATCCGAAGGCGTGTATTCAATGCCAACGTTCCACGTGGTTTCCTTCCAGGTCACAACCTTGGAATCCGCCAGTGTTCGATCGTCAGGTATAAAGTTGCCATCAGCATCCCGGTTCAACCCGACATACCCACAACACGGTTGATCTATATTCTTGTTACGGTAAATTCCGTTGACAATGTTGATAACGGTTCCATCCCCGAGGGTTCGCTGACCCGCCGACGTAAAGTCGTTTTGGTTGTGTTCTTTGTGGTCGTCGTTATAGCGAATACCTGCAAACAGCTGTACCGAGTCGCTTAACGCATATTCCACATTACCGTAGTACGCCGCCTGTTCGTATTGCACGTTGCCATAGAAGGCCCCCGCAACGCCGCTACCCACAACGTGGGTTCCGCCGTTACTGACATCACTATAGAACGCGGTGCTGTCCGTGCCAGAGCAACCTGTGACCCAGATGGGCGCTAAGAAGTGTGTATCACTGGTCGGGTCGAGCGCTGTCGCGATCGGATCACCGCCCAATTCCGCCAAACACGCAGCGGTCGTGTCTGTATAGAAGATCGCGTTGTTGTTCGCATCGTCACCGGTTTCTACGCCATTGAACATATCTCGGTACACATAAGGCTCATCACCTTCAATCAGTGTATAACCAAGCGTGTAGTTCAGAGGACCGCTGTTATTGGACACCAGTCTGATCTCATGGCTTTGCTGATCTGATGTTCTAAGGTAATTGGTAATCGAGTCAGCATACGAACCGTTACCTGCTCCGTCCAGAGCGCACCGTGGGTGCGTCTGCCCTGCAGTCAGTTCACCGGAGATCACCAGTGGGTGAATCGCTGAACAAACGCCACCGGGCTGACGGTTAGTTCGATCACCATCATCAGTCTGGTCTGTTCTCGTGTCTCGATCACCATAGAAGTAAATGATGTCATGGTTGTCATTCAGCGCAAAAATAGCTTCGACCGAGAACGTTTCCTGCGAGTTATCCTGGCCAATAGGGGCATTGGACTCTGTGACAAGCTGAAGGTGCTCACCTTCACAAACCACTGGGAAACCAGCATCACGGGAACCATCATTGTTGAATCCAGGGCAGTTTACGATTGCAGGTGACTGACCCAAACCAAAGTTGGGATTCCTCTGATAGATGATGTTCCCATCTGCGTCTTCGATACATTGATCAACAGTGGGTGAAGCCGGATCACGATCAAGCGTGCATCGACGGGTACCATCCGAATTGAGCAGAAACTCTTCCTCAGAGTTACGTGCACCGATAGTGAGTGACGTTCTGTGGACGCCCTTGTCGGTAAGTTTTTTGTATCGTCCTGTAATATCCCATCGATCGTTCACGAACCGAATCTGCGGAGAATACTGCAGACGATCATCCTCACCCGCATCAGGACCTGCGCCGACGTTCTTGATCACACCATCGCTCGTCAGACGGTTGACAGCAAATCGGTAGGAGAAACCAGTGTCGGCAATCGGCCCACCAAACGCCAGATTGATTTCCTGGGAAGCCTGGTCCGTGAATTCGGCTGACGCTTTCATGTCCCAAACGTCAGTCGGCTTTTTAGTCACGAAGCTTAGGGATCCACCCATGGCCGTTTTACCACCCGTTGTTCCTTGCGGACCACGCGCGACCTCAATCCGTTCAACGTCGAACAGACCCGAATCTAGACCATAGGACATCGGATTGTAGATGCCATCTACATAGACGGCGACCGCGGAATCCTGAAAGAAGTTGATACGCCGATCGTTTGCCACACCGCGCATGACGAGGTGGCCATCCTCATTTTTACCCGCTGAACTTCGCACACCTTTCTGGAGACCTGGTACAAGCGTCTCAAGGTCATCCATATTCTGGATGCCAAGTTCCTCGATCATATCTCCATTGAAGCCGGTCACCGTCATGGCACGGTCCAGAGATGAGGTCTCACCTCTTTCAGCCGTAATGACAATGGTCTCGATGGCGTCGTCGTTGTCCTCTGCGACTGATGCGAATCCCGACACTGTCAGCGCCAGGCCCAAAGACACGATTGGAATTCGTTTCCTCATGATTTTCCCCCATGAATAAAATCGCGAGCAAAGTGCTCGCTACGCAGTTAATGACAGTTGATCCCTCAAGATCAATAAGTGAAGTATTCTTGGTCGTGGAGTTACCCCATTTCATGCGCGAATGGCGAGCCATTATTACGGCGTATAGCAAACACATTCGACTTCAAAGTTCGTTTAGAACAGTCGCTCTAGTCTTGCAGATAACGTCTAGCCCTATAGCCAGGATGCACTACTCGTACCTGATGGTCAGGAGCTGGTTCGCTGCAACCCCGAGGAGTCCGGTTTCTGTCCCATCGGGCCAGCGCACAACAACATCGACCGATGTCGCAGCCCCCAGACCGAAGTGTACTTCCGGAGGGTTCTGGGAAACATAGTTGTTGCCCGCTCGAACTTCACGGACTTGTTTACTCCCGGGTGTCGTCGCTTCAACCCAGGCGCCAATACCTCGTGTGTTCATACCGCTGCCGACAAGTCGAATAACCAGATAATGGTTATTGTTGATCGAATCGTTACGGTAATAGACAAACTGCTCCCGATCATTGTTGGCAATCACAATATCGATGTCGCCATCCCGTTCGGCGTCGAAGCAGGCCACACCACGCCCCTGTCCCCGATCCGATAGTCCTACCATCGATGCTTTCTCCTCAAAGGTGCCGTCGCCACGGGAGTGGAAAAAACGCACCTGGTCGCCATTTTCAGTCCCACCATCCGGATCGCCCGCACGCCAGCCATTCACATGGAAGACATCCAGATATCTGTCATTATCGAAGTCAGCAAAGCAGGCAGCCCAACCCCATCCACCGTTCGCGACACCCGCTTCATCCGTGGCGTCCTCGAAAGTACCGGAACCCATGTTTCGGTAAAGTCGATTACCAAAGAGATCCGGTGGTTGCATGATCGAGGTCACAAACCAATCCATATCTCCATCGTTGTCATAGTCGCCAACCGCGGCACCCATGCCGTTCTGATCGATGATCACATTGCGGTCTGTAATCTTTATAAATGTGCCATCACCGTTGTTCACCATCACCTGACTGGTTTCAAAGTCTGACGCCATGAGAAGATCCATGTCGCCATCGCCATCGATATCACTCAGGTTCGGTGTGAACGAGCGGTCCATCTCCTGACCGGTTGAATCAACGGGTTCGATCAGCTGACCCGCGATGCCCGATTCGATGCTGGCACTGGTGAAAGAACCATCCCCGTTGTTACTCCAGAGCGTTTCCGTATCCGCGCGTCTCGATGCACCCCAGTGACTCAAGAAAAGATCAAGATCACCATCATTGTCGTAATCTCCGAACGTTGCAGAGACGGTGTCATCGACCGTCAGGTCGATGCCGCTACTCGATGTAACGTTGTAAAACTGACCATCCCTGTTCTCCATCAGATAAAACGGAGATCGTTCGACCCCACCGACAAAGAGATCGAGATCACCATCGCCATCGTAGTCGCTAAAGTTGGGTCCGCTACCACGATGTGTAAGATTCAGTCCGACGTCGCGTCCGAGTTCAACGAAACTGCCATCGCCCTGGTTCTCATAGAGATGATTGGGATCGAAATCCCCGCCGGTTGCAAAAAGATCGATATCGCCATCGTCGTCGTAGTCTGCGACTGCAAGTCCACCGGCAAACTCATTTATAAAAGAAGGTTCTCCAGTGACGATCTCCCAGCGCCGACTCAGCCCAGAATCGGCCGTCACGTCGATGAAACGGATCACCGGGTCTTCATTCCGCGGGTTCGTGTCCGGCGGTTCAGACGGTAAGGGATCCATGGTTTGTGGAGTCGATGAACCGCTGCCACTACTGCATGCGGTCAGCACGAGCAGAACGACCGTCATGACCGTACCGTGTGGCTTCGCAACCATTGGAAGGGACGTGTGGCTCCTATTCGTCATAGACATGGTTCAAGTCTAGCCTGAAACCGCCCAGGGACAGGTAACAGGCGGACGTTTGTTTCGCATAACTGGTTGAAGAACACGGACAAAGACTTGTATCAAGCCACAGTATAGAGTTGAGTGCAGTAAATAACCGTGACCAGGGCTTTGACTTCACGCGGTAAATCAGCCAAGAAACGCGCACTCGGGCGTACATCCATCGTAAACGAAGGTTTCTGTCCGCAACTCTGTACGCCATGGCTTATTCTAATTCTCCTAGATCATCAAGTTCACTGGATCCCTAATGGAAGGTGATCGTTACTCCCTTGATCCGTTTCCACGGAACTGAAAAACCGCCTTCACTACTCAGCTCAAAAGATGGCTTGAACAAAACCATTCATCACGGAGAAACTGGGTATCACCCTACTATAAGGAAAACATTCGATATGCAATGAAGGCACCGAACAGGATCATGAAGACAAGTGGACATCGCTCCCTATAAACTGCCATTGGGGCGTTCAACTCGATGCCCATCTTCATACTGCTAAACCTGGATTCCAAATGTAGGGGCACGCCTCATCGGCCTGCGAGTGATTCAGTAGTCATCAGTCAGATCAGTTGTAACCCTGCTCAGAAAACGTCGTCCAGGGTTCGTTTTCACCGATGCCGAAGCCCTTTAGGAAACCGTCCTTAAGCCACTCCCGCATGTCCTCAAATTCGTTCAGCGTATCGATCTTGTCCATGTCGGCCAACCACCCGGATTGATCGTATCCCACCTGACGGGCTTCGTACTGTCCGTCTTCAAACACACCGTAACATGCCAACTGTCGGCCACATCGGTTCTGGCCGACGCTGCCCGGGTTGATGAAAGTCTGATCGCCGATGGTGCGAGTGAACTGTATGTGTGAGTGGCCAAACATGACAATGGGTGCGTCGCTACCATGTGCCACCGCCAATAGGTCCTCGTCGCTCGAACTCGGGATCACGTGACGTGGTCCTCCTTCGACCTGACCATGGTGCAGGTACATGCGCATGCCATCCTCTTCGTATTCTCCGGGCGGCAGAAATGTCTTCAATATGTCGTAGCCAGCGTCGTCAAAATTTTCCAGCACCCAGTTGTAGAAAGCCAGCCACGGCGCAGGAAAGTTGGCAAAGATCTCTGGATGAATCATTTCCTCGTCATGGTTGCCCGATATCCAGGTCCCCGGTGGCATATCGGAAAATTGCGCGATCGTCTCATTCGGTTGCGGTCCAGGCAAAACAGCATCGCCGAGAAAGATCGTCCGATCAGCGTCGGATTCGGATTTAAGCACCGCCGCTAGACCGTCGCTATTCCCGTGGACATCCGCAATCACCAAAATTTTCATTGATCCTCTCCAGTCTGTAACTCAACAAACTCCCGATAAGGGCCGTCTGATGCCATAAGCGTTTCATGGTCACCCAGATCTCGGACCATGCCATCCTCGAGAAACACAATACGGTCCGCATGACGGATCGTCGACAGACGATGTGCGATTACGATGACCAGGCGGTTGGCCGCTGCAGCCTGTAACGATGCCACCAACTGGTTTTCAGTCTGCGGGTCAAGCGCCGCTGTCGGTTCGTCCAGGATCAACACGCTGCTATCCCGCACCAGACCACGCGCAATACAAAGCCGTTGTTGTTGCCCAACAGATAGTGTGTCGCCACCCCGTCCCAGCACGGTGTCAATACCTTCAGACAATGAAGTCACAAAATCCATGCAACCCGCGGTGCGAAGTGCTGACATCATTTCGCTCTCAGTAGCGTCAGGATTTGCTAACAGGAGATTCTCTCGAATCGTCTCAGATAAGAGGATATGTTCCTGAAAAACGTAGGTGATCTGTTGCCGAACCGAGTCAATATCAAACTCGCGCAGATTAACATCATCGATCTCGACACGCCCACTGGATGGGTGCAAGAGCGCTGGCACCATATACGCTAGGGTGGTCTTGCCTGCCCCTGTTGGTCCCACCAAAGCGACCAGCTGCCCGACCTCTAAAGATAAACTAATGTCGCGCAATGCTGTGTGGCCATCCGGATAATTGAATCCCACACCATCGAATCGGATACCGGATGAAACGCCAGTCAACTTGAGTTCACCGCCACAGTCTTCGCTGACATCGTAGTCAATAAAAAAGAAGACACGTCGGACAGAGGCGACAGCTTCCTGGAGCTTGATCCAGATCGCCCCGAAATACGCTGCCGGCCACGAGATACCATAGAACACTCCCATAATCACAGCAAAGTCTCCTGGGGACATAGACCCCGCGATGATCTGGTCGGTGAACAAGATCGTGACGTAGATGCCAGCGACCCCAAGTGCAGCACCGTTCAGCAATGACGCCGCAATGATGACGCCGATCGCATAGCGCTCTCGTTGGAAGGCAGTCTCGCTGCGTTCCGCGAATCGTTCCCGCTCTTGTTTGGAAGCGCCTAGGCTCTGCACCGCTGCAATGTTGCTAATGCTCTCTTCCATGACATTCGTGGTCGCCGAACCCGCCGCCCTTTTGTTTTGATTTGTGCGACGCAATGCACCTGAAAACGGAAAGGTAGTCAGGAACGCAACTGGCACAGTCGCCCACGCAATCCAGATCAGTTCCGGTGCCACATCACCATAGGAGTATTGCAGGATGTAGAGATTGAGCAGCGCCGACAGCGCTGCAAAGAAAGGTGCGAAAGTCAGGTCAAAAGCCAACCTTGGTGCTGACGGGGCGTCGTAAAGAACCCTGTAGACTGAGTCCCCAATACGCTGATCATCGAGAGCCGTCATCGGCAGACGAGACAACCGGTCAAACAGTCGTGATCGTATCCTGTTCGCAAGTGTCTGCGTCATCCGGACGTTCACCATGAACTCCAGCACACCCCAGAAGCTGCCACCCTCGCTACCTCCCTGACTAGTCGCGTTCTCAGACTGTGTGGCTGCATCACGCCCGTCCAGTAAACTAGCACCCGTGCCACCAAAACGGCTGCCAATGGTCACCAGCATCACAAAATAGATCGTCGTCAGGATCAGCATGATGTCCATCGGTTCACGCCCCTGAACAAGCGCCAGTATCGGGTTCATGAACGGTGGATACAGGACCTCCGTCGTCCCAAACGGTTGGGCAAGGATGACGTTGTCTACAACAATCTTTGCCATCCACGGCAACAGCAACACTGGAAAGACAAGACCCAATTGCAGCACGAATTTCGCGGCAAACAGTCCCCGTACCTCCGCGATCAGCATCACGCATCGACCAAGTAGGCGGAAAGCATCCAGGTTCGTGATGTCAGACTGAGTGTCTATCCGATCGTCAAACTCATTGCGCCCAAAAATCTCCCTCCAAAGTGAGGTCTCATCAGGTAATTCACTCATGAGGGCACTCCTGCGGCCTCAGCATTCACAAATGCTGCATATCGGGCATCCTTACCCATCAATTCGTCATGCGTACCGATCTCAGCAACTCGACCATCCTCGATCAACGCGATCTGATCCGCCTGGCGAATTGTCGACAACCGATGGGTGATGAGGAAGATCACGCGATCATGACCCCATTCGGCCAAATTCCGAAGGACTTCCTGTTCGGTTCGCGCGTCGAGCGAGGCAGTCGGCTCATCTAGGATCAGAATGGCTGTGTCACGAACCACCGCGCGCGCAATAGATAGCCGCTGACGTTGGCCCGCTGACAGTTTGCCGCCCCGTTCACCAAGTTCTGTCTGGTAGCCTTTTACCATCTCTGTGATGAATCCATCCGCCTGCGAAATCTTCGCAGCTGCCTCAATAGCTGACTGATCCGTTATCGCTGAGCCAAAAGCGATGTTGTTGGTGACCGTGTCGTTAAATAGCACATTCTTCTGCAGCGCAATCGATACGTTGGCGCGAATGTCATCGGTCGCCATGTCCTTGAGGTTGACGTCATTGACCGCTACGACGCCCGAATCGGGATCGTAGATCCTGAGCAACAATGACATCAGCGTTGACTTACCTGACCCTGTTGATCCGACAATCGCGGTGACCGTCCCGGGCTGTGCGGTCAAACTGATGTCCGACAACACCTGTTGATCAGCCTTGTACCCAAACGTGACATCACGCCACGTCACGCTATCTATCTGTTTGGGGAAAGGAATTGGATCTTCCGGTTCAATGACTTCGGGTTCGATATCCAGCAGGTGGAATGCCCTTTCCAGTGCAACAAACAAGTCCTGCACGCGCATCCAAATGCCAACCATCCCACGCGCGCCCCAGACCAGGTCCTCAACTCTCCCCCGCGCTATCTGGAGCGCACCGAAGTTCCAAATTGTGAATCCGATGATGAAGGCGAACGCCGCTCCGAGAAATGTCTCACGTTCGACTCGGATCCAGGCCACCATAATGTACTCAGTAAGAAGAAAAAGACTTCCACCTAGAAAAGTCACGATGGCGGTCAGAATCACAACATCCAGTCGCAGGTAGTAAGCAGCGTCCAGTGCCTTCGCGGAATCGTATGTAAACCGGTCAAACACGCGTGCTTCCGCCCGGTTCGCTTTCACTACCTTGATCGCGGCAAATACTTCCTGGGTACGGGACGTCAGATCGCTGTTCGCTTCACGGTTCGCCAGCGCGCGGCGCCGAATTCGTGGGGTGGCGGCGACGATCAGCCAGACAACGGGTACCGCAACGACAATGACCATTAACGAGAACCAGGGATCGAAGGCCGCGACAATAACCAGACCCATCACGATTCCGAACAATGCCCAGAAAGGGGCGATGATGCCGCTCTGCAGCAGATTAATGATCATCGCGCTGTCCTGGTAGACACGGAAGATAGCGTCTCCTACTCGCGCAGAATCGTGGTATCGCAGTGACAGGGACTCAGCGCGTTCAACCATCGCTACACGCAGGTTCTGATTGATGCTCTGCCAAATCCAGGTCGTGTAATACCAAAATACCGAGAACACGACCGTCATAATTGATCCTCCAATCACACTCCAGATCAACAGACGATTCCGAACGCTTCGTCGTTGTTCATCCGTCAGTTCGGGTTTGTAGTCACCAAGATCCTGAACTTCCCCCTTGCCCACCCCCTTACCTTTGCCCTTGGCACCGGCCGGTGAGAGAGGCTGGCCTTCTGTAGGGATGTCCTGTGACTCGCTCCCATGTTCATCTGACAATTCCGATGTATCAGAGAGCCCGACGTTCTCCACGACGTATTCTTCGGGCAGAAACAGTACCACTGCCTGAAGAGGTTGCAGCTTCTGACCCAACAACACTTTATTAGTGAACAAATCTGTACCGATAAACCAGGTCAGCATCCCGCCCAGCGCGCCAGAAAAGGCGAACGCAAGCAATACCATTAAATGGGGCAGCATGGGGCGCATATACGGCCAGGTTCGCAGCGAAAGTCGCAACATTTTGCGACCGGTCATCGTTGGCGGCGACATACCGTCACCTTGCCAATCCGAGGATTCAAAGATGCTCAGATCCTGCATAGATCACCTCGTCTTACTGATTTTTCGTCGACTGGGCAGCATACGTTTACGTCTAATGCCAGCAAAGTCAGCAGCCTGTCAGAAAAGTGGAGTTCACCCGTTTCGATAAATTACGATCGATGGTGCACTAGAATATCGGAGACAGAGAAAGGAGTCAGACGTGGACCTGCAACAAAGACATGCCATCGAACACGAGTGCGAAAGACTCATCCAGCGCTTCTATTACCTATTCAACGAAGATCTCGCCCTAGTTGCTGATATGTTCACCGACGATGGATATCTCTACCTAGGAACATGGGAACTTGGTCCTGGTCCGGAAACGATGCGCGAACCACTCCATGCCGGCAGCAAAAACATGATGGCGGGCGTCGAGGTGGTTCTGAACACAGTCAGTAACGTGCTGGTCGATGTCATAGACGATACCACTGCAACCGGTCGTTCACGGGACACGTTCTGGGAACATGGCTACTATGACGGCGACCTTCAGGGACGACCTGCACCTGTCTCCTCCCCTATCGGCATCAATCAGTGGGAGGATGAATTTCGTTGTGTCGATGGCGAATGGAAATTCCAGACACGACGAATGATTCCAGTGTTCAACAACAAAGCCTGGAAACTGCAACGTGTGCCGAGGACACGTAGTTAGACAATTGATCCAAGCTGACCATATGGGGCTTTGATGACCGCAACCGATGCCAACGATAAAAATGCGGAGGCGCTGCAACACGATCTCACACGCCTCGGACTCCTCGCGTACGTCGAAGATCTTGATAACAACGGTTTCACCGTCATCCCACCGTCCATTGCCAACCCGGATGGACTCGCAGACAGAATGCTATCTGTCTGTCTCGATATCGCAGAGACGAGGATGAGAAGCCGACCAAATCTGGCATGTGGTGAAACCCGCCGTGAAAGACCTGTTGAGCATACCTTCCGCTGTCAACTATCTGCAAAGTCAACAATCCATCTGGAGGCCATTGTGCATCCCGTCAAGCCACCGACCATGTCGGATCAATCAGCTGCTGGATCTCTGCCGATGCTGACCCAAAGTTACGCACACTTTTGACGTTGCCGCCCTGACTGGTGTGTTCTTGGAACACACGCTCGGTGATCTGTGGATGGTCATGATCGGGATACCAGGGTAGGTCGAGTTCATAGGCAAGGCGCCTGGCGTGTAACTCTCTTGGCGTCTTCAGGCGGGCCGGCGTCATGCCCATGATGTAAATGGCTCGCAGCAGTTGGTCAGAGCCATTTCCCGTGGCACCCGTGGGATCAGCTGCCGCACACCCGGCATGGAACAAGGCGGTATCAAAGATAACCATATCGCCTGCTTTTATGTTGGTCACGTAAGGTGTCAGTCCCAACTCCGTGTACTGCGCCACGTCTTCATCTGGTTTACCCTCGCCGATCCATTTTCGGCTCAACCACCATTTCTTGCTACGAACCGAGGCACCTTCGTCCGCCTCCCAATTTCGTGCACGAAGCGCCAGAATCTCAGGCACATGCTTATGCGATCCCGGCACCACAGCGGTCGCCCCAGTACCCTGGTTCATGTCCCACAACGGAATGATGGAGTAGAAGTCTGTGAACGCCGCACCATTGCGTTCATCGTAGTAGGCGTTCTTGTGCGTATGCAGTTCCTGCATATTAAGCCGGCCATGAGCGTGCCCAGTTGCTGCCAGGCGCTGCTGGACGGCTTTATTGTTCGATGCCGTCGGCAAGTTCACCGACATACGATCGAAAGCCGCCGTTAGGCCCTGCTCGCCAAATGCTGCTTCAAAACCCGCAATCACTCCAGGACGCGTACGAGCAAACCACATCGAATCACAGTGACAGGTTGATGTCATCAGACCATCACCGTGCCCCTCGACCCAGGTCGTTACATCGTCACGTTTCCAGCCAACAGGCCTCAACTGTGTCATCTGCGGACATTCTCGTCCTTCAAGGTGTTCCCAGAGCAAATCACGCGCATGCGCCAATTCGTTAGCGTTCAAGCATGCTTCAATGCAGACGAACCCCTCGCTGTCGAGTTGTTTGCTGATTTCAGCAGTGTCGGAAACTTGAATCCGCGGTGGCGAAATTTCCCCAAGGACAAAAGGGGAACCCACTGTCGATGTACCATGCCTTTCTGTTGTCACGAAGAGATTCTGTCAGGTCGATTAGAGAATCTGACTTTAGATGACAAGGCCAGGAAATGCATATAATCTCAAAACTTGTTCGAGATTCGTTGCTCACACCCTGCAGTCAGGACTCTCCCAATGATCCTATAAAGCCCTTGTTTTGGGGGGAATCTCCACACTACCAGTCATCGTCCTATTAACGCGCAGAATCTGAACGACTACACTAACGTCTACTGCGGATACAATCCAACCAGACCCCCCCAAGCGTTCCCATCGGAGATCGAATGTCTGTCTTTACTGCTCGCCTAAATACGACGAATGACGCCCTGGAAATTGTCGGGGGCAAAGGTCGCTCATTGGCCAAGATGACCAACGCAGGCTTCGCAGTTCCCGGCGGTTTTATGGTCACTACCATTGCCTACGCCGCCTTTGTCGATGCCAACAACATGCGGAATGACATCTTGAAGCTTGCCAGACCTGGGATTGTCGAAGGACGGGCGTCGTTCGAAAATGCATCAAATTCTATCCAGCAGTTGTTTGCCGATGGCAACCTGCCCGCTGACCTGGATAAAGCAATCCGTGAGGCCTACGCCAAGTTGGTCATTGACCATGACGTTGGCAATCCCCCTGTTGCTGTGCGTTCATCGGCAACCGCAGAAGATCTACCTGGTCTGTCCTTCGCAGGCCAACAGGAGACTTACCTCAATGTAAGAGGCCCAGACGAAGTCGTTGCGGCTGTACGCAAATGTTGGGCATCTCTGTGGACAACTCAGGCTATCAGCTATCGTCATCAGAATGGTATCCCCTCCTCGGAGGTGGCCATGGCTGTCGTCACTCAGCTGATGGTGCCATCGGAAGTATCAGGCATCCTCTTCACCGCCAATCCGGCATCCGGTGAACGCAGCGAGATGATCATCAACGCGAGTTTTGGTCTTGGTGAAGCCGTGGTCAGCGGTCAGGTGACGCCTGACACCTATATTGTTGATCGCGAGTCACGATCTGCCAAAGAAACCATCATCGGACCAAAAGAACAGAAAATCGTATCTGATGGCGATCAGGGGGTACGGCTGGAGGACATTGCCGATGACGAGCGCGAGACCTCATCGCTCTCCGACGCCATGATCTCAGAACTGGCAGATACAGCACTCGCCATTGAGCAACTCTACAATGGACTGCCGCAGGACATCGAGTGGGCCTATACCGGTGGCAGGTTACATCTCTTGCAGAGTCGTCCCATCACGAATTTACCGGTGCAACCGATTGAGGTGGACTGGACGCCTAAGCCACCTGCTCAGTTCATGTCCCGACGCCAGATCGTCGAGAACATGCCAGATCCAATCTGTCCATTGTTCGAAGAGCTCTACCTTACCGAGGGTCTGGAGTCGACACGTAAGGACAAAAGCGTCATGGTCGGTGGTGGCGCCATGTTCATGACCTTGAACGGCTACGCGTTTCAGCGTTTTGACTTCCCGCAGATCCATGATCGACGAAAGGCAGAAGCTGAAGCCAAACCGGCAACTGAAGCCGAAATCGAACAGGCAGAAGCGAAGGCTACGCTGTCCGAAGACGCCAAGAAAGAAGCTATGAGGACAGTCCGCAACGCGGCCAAGAAGCTTGAGGCGCCCAACCCGCACGCAGCACAGCAGGAAGAAAACGACCTGCGCCTGATGGTGTCATCATTGACAGACGAAGAACAGACCGCATTTACCAAATTTGAGTCATCGCAGAACATTGAGGATCTCGCGCACCAGGTCACCATGCCACCATCGGAAAATCCGACCTACATGTTCGCGACCAAAACCGCATTTAACGAAAAGCAGTTGGGTGAGTTCCATGAGGTGACCAAGCCACGACTCATCGGTATCAAGGAAAAATGGTCCAAGACTGACGTGTCCACCGCGAGTGACGAGACCCTGCTCGAGGGCATTCGAGAGATGGGTATCGAGGAGGGGTACTATTGGTCTAGTAACGCGTCACACTCGTTTGGCGTTGCCAAGTCCACCGATGATCAGCTGCAATGTTTCCTTGCAGAGAACCTGCCGGACCACAATTACATCAGTGGTCAGTTCCTGTCCGGCATCGAGTCCAAAACCATGCAGTCGAACAAGGACCTGTTTGAAATTGCCAAGGTGATTCGCGCCAGCGAGCCCCTCAGCTTCCTTGTTATCGTAACGCCCAGCAAGTTCCTGATGCAGGCTCTGCAGGATGAACCTGCGGCTGCAGGTGTCGTCACATCAATCGAGGACTATCTGGCTGCCTATGGCCACCAGGGTTACAGCATGGACTTCGTAGAGCCCACTCAGATCGAGGATCCGTCTGCGTTGTTTGCCACACTGAAGGCCATGGTCAGCGACAAGGACTATCACCCCAGTCAGCAGGTAGAACGTGCAGCGAAAGTGCGTGAAGAGAAATTCGCTGAGGTATCGGATTTACTCTCCGGTCTTGAATATTGGCAATTCAGGTATCGCCTGTGGCTCGCGCGAAGATATAACTATATCCGGGAGGAAGTCGCCTTCCATTTTGGCTATAACTGGTCCGTATTGCGGCCCATGGCCCTGGAGCTGGGTCGTCGCATGGTCGAAGCCGGGACGTTCCTGACGGAAGAAGATACCTTCTTTATGGTCACTGAAGAGCTAGAACGGGCCATAGCTGCACGTACTGATGGCAAAGCCTTACCGGAGTTAGGCCAACGTGCGGCAGAGCTACGTGAGCTCCGAGAGGCACGCAAGCGGCATCATCCACCAGGCACCGTGCCCGAAGAAGCTCGCGAGGATCCGGGCGTTTCGTTCAAAGAAACACAGATCCTGAACGATGAGAACAGCGATACCATGCGTGGTTTTCCGGTCAGTTCAGGTCGGATTACCGCCAAAGCGAGTGTCATTCTTGGAGCGAGTGATTTCGACAAGATGGAACCAGGCAGCATCCTCGTTTCGCCGTTGACGACACCAGCATGGACACAGCTGTTTGCTCACGCGGTTGGTCTGGTTACCGATATGGGGAGTATCCTCGCTCATGGTTCGATCGTGGCACGAGAGTACGGTATTCCTGCTGTTCTGGGGGTCGGTAACGGTACGACACGGATCAAACATGGACAGACTATTACAATCGACGGCGACGCGGGAACGGTGATGCTACATCAGGACGAGGACTAGCCAGCGTCCATTACAATACGATCGACTGTAGCTCGGTCTGCGACTTGGAGCGGGCTGATCGCACCGGGTCAAGCCTCGACGAAGCACCCCAATAGACATAGACCATCGCGTTGCGTGGTCTCGAATAGTCAAGGGGGTCAATACTGAAGTGAACCACCCTGGCACTGTGAATCACTGCATCGCCAGGCATCACCTTCACCTGAACGACACGCTCGTTCGTTTCGTCGTAGTCAGGCAACGGATACGTCTCGGTGAACACTTTCCGATGTGACCCGCGCTCGTAGTGCAGACACCCGTTCTCCGAGTCCATGGCGTCGAGGGCGACCCAGAGAGACGCACCTGACGGTGGCGAACGATAGGCGCCAAGCGCATCAAAATGGGGATGAGTCCGCTCTACGCCAAGAGGTTTAGAGATCCACGAGACATTGTCGGGAGACAAACCGTCATCAATCAGATATTTAATGAGCGGGATCTGGTCGCCGCCAAGCAGGTAATCGTGAAACCAGGGTTCGAGTGCATCTAGACTCTTCATGCTGCCAAACGATACCTGTTTCGAATCGGCACGCTCATGGACAACGCTTAGATGCCACCTCATCTTAGCGACCTCGTCCTGGTCGCAGTAACCGCGGAGAATGACAAAGCCATCGCGGTCGAACGACGCCTTCAAGCTCGCCAATTCATCTGATGAGTATTTGGTCGGCATCTGTCCCTCCCGTCAGGCTGACTCAGCCAGCTCAGTATCCGGTGGTAATAGAAAGTCGCGGATATGATTTCCTTTGTGCGGATCTTGAGTGATTCTCGGAATGTCGATGCGCACCTGCCTCGTGATAACCGTTTCGTAATACATGACTGCTTCTAGCAATGTCGTGAGCAGACGCAGCCGATCATAGGTCAACACTCTGAAATCGGAAAGGTTGAAATCTGCACGATGGTTCTGTTCGACGTCAATGACATCCACAACGCGGTGGAAATCTCGAATCAACGGCCAGACCGCATCTCGGTCTGTGATGTGTCCGTTCACAAGGAATGCCATCAGCGTCGCACCATGTTCGCGGAGCACGCTACTTTCCTGCTGCTTGTACTCGGTCACCACCAGTGTCACCGGCACTTTACTCTCCGTCAACGTAATACACCGGGTACCAAATTGCACGAACATGGCCAGTTCCATGGCGAGTTTCTCATCCAGATAACCCGGTGGCACATACTTGAACATCATCTTGCCAAAAGGTAGCTCTGTGGTTTCGATCAGGTCTGTCGCGCTACGCAATTGACCGTCGGCGATAAACTGTCCTTCTTCAATCACGCTAGTCACCAGCGCAGAATCAGACTCCCTCAAAAGAAATTGAAGCAGCTGATCCTCAGCCTGGCTGTTTGTTTGCACATCCCGTTTGGGCCTTAGATAAAAGGTACCACGACCTTCGGTTGCTTGCTCGACACGTCTAATGGTACTTCGTACTTCAATCTCATCACTTTCATAATGTGGATCTCCGCGTGACCAGAGGTGCATCGTCAACGGTACGTAACGATCAGGGTAAAGCGGATTGAAAGCAACAATTTCGCAAACCTGATACGACGAAAACCCTGTGCCCTCTGATTCGTCGTCACACAGGTATTCCATCTTCGTGGCGAATCGCTTAACTAGGTTGTAACAGTGAACAATCAGCAATGTGTTATTCGTTACCTGTGCGGCACCCATTGCAAGTAGCCGATCCCCAATAACATCAATCAGTTCAGAACGAGCTAGGTTTCGGCTGAGACGTTTATGACTGGCATGTAGCTCGATCTCCTCTTTGAGTGAGCGGGCGACCTCTGTCAGATTGACGGACCTAGACTGATGGATACCCACCAGCATATCCTTCACAAACTTAGTCCGCACTTTCCCCAGACCATCGCTCAAATCAGCTGCAAAACGACTGATTTCCTCTTCAGGACAGGTGTTTAACGAATCTACCGTGCTGTATTGGTCCAACTCGTCATCGTTATTCGTTCTACTGGTAGAGATAACATCACCTTTATAGAAGCCCCCATCCCCTTACCTTATGTTTCTCAAGATGGTGGCCGCAACCATTTTGGGTGGGCTATTCCCAGTTATCACCCAAAACTAACTAACACAAGCAAATCCAAGCAACGCATGACACGGTTTTGAACTCAACGATAGGGTATGGTGTGGCCGTGCTAAACCAATCAACGAGCTTCGCCATAACGCGCTACGGCATCAACACACTGCAACATGAAAAGGGGCAACTAAATGTCGTCATTCAGATTGGATGGCAAAACAGCCATCATCACAGGCGGCGCCGGCGGGCTTGGACGCTCCATGGTCCTCCAGTACGCAGAAGCCGGTGCCAACGTTGTGATCGCATCGCGCAATCTAGAAGCCTGCGAAAATATGGCCAAGCAAGTAAGGGCCGGTGGCGGAAATGCTCTCGCCCTCTCGGTAGATATAACAGATGCGACAACGGTCGAAGAGATGGTGTCGCACACTGTGTCTGAATACGGCGCATTGGACATTATGATCAACAACGCCGGGCGCTGGGGAAATAGCAACCCCAAAGCTGAAGAAACACCCCTCGATGAGTGGGTAGACATCGTTGAGAAAAACCTCACCGGCTGCTTCATCTGTTGCATGGCAGCCGGTCGGCACATGGTGAAACAAGGCGGCGGGAAGATTATCAACATCTCATCCACAGCGGGGAGCAAAGGTAATCCTTTCCAACTGCATTACTCCGCCGCAAAAGCGGGTGTCATCAGCCTCACGAATAATCTTGCCATGATGTGGGCCGATAGCAATATCAATGTGAACTGTATTCTACCGGGACTCATCGCGACCGATGAGTTGCGTTCCTACAATATCATCCCATCTGACAAGGATAAGGACGGCAACCCGATTCCCAGACTCGGCTTAACGCCCGAACCGGAAAATGTGGCCGACCTTGCGGTGTTTCTGGGGTCACCGGCTTCAGATGCTCTGACAGGAGAACTCTACCCAATAAGAGCCTGGATGAAATCTGAGCGCTTCTGGCAAACGGTTTAGCGAACCTCAGTTTTCTCGTTAGAAGAACACAAAGGAACGCACAACGACATTCTTACGACACCGTGCATTCTCGGGTGCGGTAGGATCGACGCAGGCAGAGTGGAATGACCAGCGTGACACCGAGCCATCGGTCACTGAATCATAACATTTCAGCATCGACACCTCCGTGGACGTCTGTTTCGGGAACCAGTACCACTCGTGATCCTTGCGATAGGTGAAACGAGTCGTTTCACCCACACGATCATCATAGATGCGGTAATTGGTGATATACGGCTGATCTGCAAAGGAAGGCCATGCGCAGAGTACAAACGGGTTCTGCTCCACTGTTTCCATTGGCTTGGCCATATTGATCGACATGAAACGTTTGCTCATCTTGGCGTCAGCTTCCGCTTCAGTGTAGTTCATTTCTCTACCAAAGTTACGCAGATTTTTAGTCAGCAGCTCACGGCAACGAACACGTCCACTATTATCGTTTAGATCATTATGGACCAGGTACGCGTAGCCACCATTAACCCCCGGGTTTTTGTTGTCCTGGTCTTCTCTGCGATCGCCTTCGTAGTCCTTATCGAACACATCGTGGTTGTAGACCAGCGCATCGGTTGCGCCGGGGAAAAAGTCGAGCAGCAACTGTTCCATCTCTGCATAGAACACCCGTTCCACTTCTTCATGGTCGTAGAAGTTTTGGCACTCAGATTTGCAATGCGCGAGCGACACTCCCAGTTTGTCCATACACTCGGGGGAGCTAGGCGACAGACCTGGATAATATTCTTCGATACGCCTGGCGTCTCTCAGTACCTGGGGAAAGAAAAGATTGCGTAGACCCTGATTGCGCTCTTCATTACGCAGTCGCTCCGCAAGGTTCTTCTGCGACGGGTCGTGCCACAGCGCATTCGACGAGACAATCGAGTAAGACTCCTGTTCATGAACGCTGTATCGCAGTGGAAGCACCACACCACCTTCCGGGGCGGTCAACCCTTGTTCCTCAATGTAATTCAGGCATTCTTCTGGTGTACGGAATCCCACTCCCCATTTGGTCTTTATGGGGCCAGGACCCGCATTTTCGATCATATCGATGACCGCCTGACCACTGCCGTTGTCGACCAGATCAATGGCCGCCTGTATCGCCTTTGCCGTTCCGGCATCACCTTCTTTGTCAAAGGCCATATAGGACAACCCGCCATTTGCCGCGATGGGTTCAGGCTGACCCTGAGTGTACTCGAGCGGAGGTACGTAGGCACTGAAGGTCAGTTCGCCGTCACGATTCTCCTGGTTCAGTTCGTCCATCGGTGTGATCCGGTTGTTTCGATTGTCCCATCGTGCCATATGAGGGACAGCTTGCACAGACTCAGCCCTCTCGGACGTCAGAATGAAACGTGTTTTGTTGACTTAAATGATTGGGACATTTTCAGTCTGAGCACTGGCAGATAATTTGTAAGACGCCCTGGTGGATCTATCGGCGCCCGAATGCAAGTGGCCAAATTACCACTAGGTGCTCTAGAGCAGATTCGCGCATTAGCTCTTTTTACCGATGTCTTTGCCATCGAAATCCATCATGTGCGCAACAAACCCGTGCCAATATCATCAAAGACATAAAAAGGACCCTGCGCTCCGATCTTGCACCAGATAGAATTGATAGACTCCTCGACCGGTATAGTAGCAACCTTGCAAAGAAAATGACCCAGGCCGAAATCCGTGGGCTGTTGCTCGGTATGCCTGATGAAGAAAAGCGGTCACAACTATTTGAGGACGCGTCGCGTCGTCAACAAATCGAAAAGATGATCCTTTTAATGAACTCGTTCGCGCTTAGCGAGAGTTTTATCTACTCTTGTTAAGTGACACCTCCAGCTTACTCAATAAACAGGAACTCAACAAACAAGAATTCGACGACCAATGACCATGGATCATTGGCAGTCAAACGGGTCAGCTTGAGTTCGCTCTACTGGTCTTGACACTTCAGTCGCTGGTAATGCTCGATGACGTTGAGGTTGAGGTTGACACCTATTTCAAGTTTTTTGAGACACCCACTTCAACGAAATTTCATTCTTTCGTTGTTGAACAGTATGAAACATCATTCTCACGACAGATCTGGAGCTTCTTGGTCGATATTAAACTAATTGCCAGCACGCACGGCTTAACAGACAGAGCCAACACAACGAGTCCACCACCACAAGGAATTACCTCACCGTGACTGATCGCCGACTTACCTTGAAGGGTGCCCCAGGATCACCCTACACCCGCAAAATGCTGTCACTCATGCGTTATCGCCACATCGACTATCGACTGCTCATTGGAGATCACGCGGCATCATCGAACCTGCCAGAACCCAAGGTTTCTCTTCTACCAACATTTTATTTCCCGGATGCCTTGGGTGAGCTGGAGGCAGTGGTGGATTCAACACCCATCATCCGAAGACTGGAGAAAGAATACCCTGGACGCTCAGTCATCCCCTCTCATCCTGTACTGCGTTTCCTTGACGAGCTGATCGAGGACTACGGCGACGAATGGCTCACCAAAGCAATGTTCCACTATCGCTGGTACTACGGAGCTGACATCGAACGTGCCGGTGCCATCCTGCCGCGTTGGCGAGATCTCACCGGTACAGAAGATGCGATTGCACCCCGATCCGAGAAGATCAGCCGGCGTCAGATTGACCGGCTGTATGTAGTCGGGAGCAATGACACCACGGCCCCGGTGATCGAAGGCAGCTATCAACGTTTTCTCAAACTGTTTCGGGCACATCTGACGCAGGGTGGGTTTGTCCTTGGTAGACGTCCGGCCTCCAGCGATTTCGCTCTGTACGGTCAGCTGACACAGCTCGCTGCTTTTGACCCGACACCCATGGCTCTGACGTTGAATAATGAGCCCCAAGTCTATGCTTGGGTGAGTGTGGTCGACGATCTTTCAGGCGCGGACCCAACCGAAGCCGATTGGTTTGATCCCACTGACCTACCCAGCACATTATCGGACCTGCTTGATGAGATCGGTCGCACTTACGTCCCTGTCATGCTCGCGAATGCACGCGCCATTGACCAAGGTATTGAAGAGGTCAACACCGAAGTTGAGGGCGCGCGCTGGATACAACAACCCTTCCCCTACCAAGCCCGGTGTCTCAGCTGGCTACGCACGTCATATGTAAGCCTAGATGACAAGGATCGGGCCATGGTGGACGACATCCTCACACCGAGTGGATGCGGTCAGCTATTCGAGAAACCCTGATCGTCAAACCCTGAGATCATCACCGATACAAATTTTAGCGCTTCAGGAGTAGTGTGAACGGCAACACGACCACGAGAGACATTGGATGACCGATATATTTGCACCACGTGGGCTGAATAAACGGGAAGGTGAGCCACGGATCGATGGATGGGTCGGCGGACGTGCTGATACCTGGCACGGTCACTATCTGGATGCTGCCGCCAGCCGGGCAGACGCCAATGCTTCAGAGATGATGTCGAATCGCGACCATGCGGCATTGATCGCCAAACAGTTGCGCGAAACGGACGCGGCGATTGTGCGTAAAGAACGTGCCTTTGATGCTGGCTTAGCGCTGCATCCTCTGACACCCGCGATCGGTATGGAAGTTCATGGTATCGATATGGCCGATCCCACCGATGCGCAGGTCAAGGTCATTTGGGATCTTGTCCTTGAACACAAGGTGGTGTTCTTCAGAGATCAGGGCCATATCACCCAGGAACAGCATATGGCTTTTGCTAAACGGTTCGCTGATATCGGACTCGCGTATGGTCGACAGCAATCATTGGCAGCCAATCCTACGGTCGATGAACATCCCGAAATTCTGAAACTATATTCGGACGAAGCGCGACCATTTGCCGCGGCCAACTGGCACTCGGATGTCACATGGTCGAACCGCCCACCGCTCGGTTCCATCTTACTGTCCCGAAAATCCCCGGAGGTGGGTGGCGATACCATGTTCGCAGATTCCTACGCGCACTGGCACGTGCTTTCGCCAGTCCTCAGGGAATTCCTGGAAGGCCGTTTCGCCACACATGGTCGCGCTGGTCGGGACGAGGTGGAACATCCAATCTGCCGGACGCATCCCGAGACCGGACGCAAAGCGCTATATATCAACCCTACTTTTACCAACGCGATCCTTGGTATGGAACCAGCCGACTCTGCAAGACTATTGGCTCAGTTGTACGCCAAAATGTACTCAACGCCTGAACATTGCTGCCGTTTCCGATGGCGGGAGGGTTCGGTCGCCATGTGGGACAACCGCAGTTGCCAGCACTACGCCGTCGCCGACTTCTGGCCACACGATCGTTTCATGGAACGAGTGACCCTACTCGATCGCAACGAAGACAATGAGGTGCCCTTCTGGCTAGATGTCCAGGGCGAACGACACTACGGTCGTATATTGACATCGGAAGAAGAAATCTCGACACCGATAGGCGGATCAACCCGGACCATAATGGAATAACGATGCGTGTCTGACATTCCTGAGCCCATCATTTACCCATATTCCTTACTAGAGCAACAACACGAGCGTATTGACCATATGCACAGACCGAGGACCGAAGACTGACAGCCTACTCCAGAGGATCACTGCACCACGTCGCAACTTATGAGGAACGTGCGAGCGAGGGCCTTCGACTGGCGCTCGCGATGCTTAAAGAAGCCTCGCTCGCAATACCGCACAAGTCGAGACCAGGGTTCGAACGTTTACGGAAGGCTCTCGTCGATGATGAGCTGATCCGAATCCCCACCGCAATGAAGATTCGTATCTTCGAGCCTGCCGGCGGGAACTACTTCACTCGAACACTGGCTGGACACCCTCCAACTGGCGATCAATGGTGGCCCAGGCGAGCACTGCACCATGGTGACAGACTGCTCGAGTAACTGGGTCCCGTATTCCAAGGCTAAGTGCAATGTGGTTTCGAATGGTACGGACCGTTATGGGTCTACTCTTTGTTCTCTCGGCAACGGTTCAGATCAACGATCCTGACCCGTTACCATGGGTAGGGTTCTATCTGCTTGCGGGTTCTACATGTCTTGTTGATCGCACACAGAATGTCATACTGCTTCGATTTCACGTTGGCTTACTCTTGCTCTTGTTGGCAGTTGCCATATCCGGTGTTGTGATACTTGCCGCGGATCTTGGCCATTCACTCGATCGCCTCACGTCCGGCATATCCGTCACGATGGCAACACTGTCAGAAGAGCGGGGTCGGGAAGCCGGAGGCTTGTTAATCGTCGGACTCTGGTCGCTCGTTCTCCTGATTCGGTCATTCCATCTGCGGCGCTTGCGTTAGCGAACTCCGTCGAGCGCACTGTCACGCGCTTTTACGAAAACAAGCTACACTGCGTGAGGCAGACAACAAGGAGATTACCTGATGGCAGATTCGATTGAGTTCGGTATTGGCCTGCGTCGCGTGGATCATATTGCAGAAGATGCGCAAACCGCAGAGGCCCTCGGCTATCAGTTCATTTCAACTGGTGAGCACGTTTTTTTCTACGGTCCGATCGGGAACGGACTGATCCAGCTGGCAGCTGCCGCCGGTGCGACATCAACCATTGAGCTCATGTCTGCCATCACACTTGTTCCCTTATACCCACCGGCCATTCTGGCGAAACAGGTCGCCACCCTCGACACCGTATCAAACGGACGGTTTCACCTGGGTGTCGGTGTGGGAGGTGAATTCGCGAAAGAGTTTGAAGCCTGTGGCATTCCAGTTAACGAGCGTGGTGCACGAACCAACGAATCTCTCGCGATCCTGCAAAAGCTCTGGACAGAGGACGATGTCTACTTTGAGGGTCGATTTACAACGTTAGGTGGCGTCACCCTTGCACCCAAGCCGCAGACGCCACCAGAAGTCTGGATCTCCGGCCGCAGCGATGCCGCCATGAAGCGATGTGCTCGGTACGGAGGAGGTTGGCTTCCCTACATGTACACACCTGAAAGACTCGACAGCAGTCTGACTGACATTGGGGACCTTCGCACACAGTACGAACGATCTGACCCTGTCAGACCTGGCCTCTATCTCTTTTTTGCAGTTCATGAAGACGGAGAAAAAGCTGTTCAGATGGCATCAGAACGCCTCTCGATTCAATACAATCAGGACTTCTCAAAGTTGGTCCACAAATACGCCCTGGCAGGCACGCCTGATCAATGTGTCGCTCGCCTCAAGGAGTACATCGACGCAGGTGCCCGTACAATCATGTTGAACTCAGCCTGCCCGGGAGACTACGTCGAAGACAACGAACGGCTATTGGCAGAATCGGTCATACCAGCGTTTCGCTAGTCAGAACGGCTGACGCGAGAAGGTCAGGTAACAGAATGTGTCGACGTGCTTCGTCACTATCAAGGCATTCTTTTGAGTAGCGAGTCGAAAAGATGGAGCTGTCCAGCAACTCTGGATAAGGTTCAAGAATAACGTCGAAAGATCTGCACTTCGTTACGGCATGAGGACTATTTGCGGGTCGAAATCTAGTTAGTGAGCAATAAGCATTTCCATCTCAATGAAAGGTTGTGGGTTCTAAGATATATTGAACAAGTCAACATTCGTCAGAGCACAATTGCGAAAAATGGAGAAACACCGTTGGTCCGGTCGCCACATAGGCAAAGACGTCCTTAGAGACCGAATTTGGACGCTGCTTGAAGACTCTGGAGCTGCGGTCGGCAACCCATGGAGCTCTATTCCTGACTTCGTAGGATCCGAGGCTGCTGCTAAACTCATTTCTCAATTGGATTTCTGGGACACGGCCCGTGTTGTCAAATGTAATCCAGATCGTGCTCAAGCATACGTGCGTCTATTAGCTCTTCAAGACGGCAAAAGTGTTTACACGCCAATACCAGAACTCAAAAAAGACTTTCCTTTTCTGCTTTTAGAACCTAACGCTCTGAAAAGAAAAGGTGTGAGCTTCGAGCAGGTAATGTATTCAGAGGGTGCGAGTCAGTACGGCATGCCAGTTCATTTCACTGAGATGGAAGAAATGGATGTTTGTGTTGTGGGCTCAGTCGCCGCAGCACCAAATGGTGCCAGAATTGGTAAAGGAGGAGGTTTCGCTGATTTGGAAATGGGAATTTTCCGAGAAATCGGTATCCTTAGGAATACCTGTCCAGTAATTACCACGATGAGTGATCTCCAGATAGTTGGAAACGAGGAGATCGAGGTCGAAGAGCACGATACACCCCTAGACTGGATCATTACCCCTTCCAATGCTTTACAGACACGCAAGTCCGGAGTCTTGCCTAGAAAACTCGATTGGTCCGCCGTTCGGGAGGATCAGTTTCGGAAAATTCCCTTTTTAGAAAAACTAAGGATAGAACTAACTGCTCGGAAGTGAATTCAAGGTTGCGTATTTGAATCTAATTTTCTAATCCAGTAGACGAGTATGTACACCAAGGGTGTGTCTAAAGCTGCAATACAGACTTTGAAAAACCAATAACCAAGAGTCATTACGAGCAATTGATCGAAAGGAACTGGTTGCGCGGCCAATGCCCAAAATGCAATCCCGTTAAAAACCACAGAGTCGATCAATTGTGAAGTAAAAGTGCTCAGATTATTCCTTAGCCAAAGATGACGGCCTTTGGTCACACGTTTCCAGAAAGCAAAGGCCCAAACGTCGTGCGTTTGTGAACATAGGTAGGCGGTTAGAGATGCAAAGACGATTACTGGTACAGCACCTAACACTATCTCCAGTTCGCTTTGGTGAACGTAAATTTCGGCGGGAGGTAAGATAATCGCCAACTGAGACATACCGAGAACGAGAATATTCGCACCAAAGCCTAACCATACGACTAGTCTCGCTCGTTCTCTGCCATATACTTCACCAACTACGTCCGTAATTGGAAACGTTAGCCAATATGCCATGATTCCGCCCGAAATTGTTAAGCCCATAAAGGTCCAAAGCTTGGCGCTAACGATATTTATGAATGCTAGACACGTGATGAACACGCTTAACAAAATAACGAAGGCGATTTCTTTCGGTTGCATATTGTCTTGTTGACTATTGGTGTTTCTGTGTATTCACATTAAAGTCAGATTTGCTTCATGATCGCACAAATTGTTCGGGCATAGAGAGAAAATGCACCCACATAGTAGTAACCGTTGAGCATGGCCAGGGCCATTATGATGTGATCTGCGCGAGAGAACGCTTGTGTCGCCAGATCCAGTCGTTCAAATCTGGTAACGAGTTCATGGTGGGGCTTGAAACCGTTAACGAGATTGTCGCAACCACCAGTCAATTGATAGCACCTCCATCACGCAGGCGGTCGATGTCCTGATCGGAGTAACCGTATTCCTTCAGGACCTGAACGGTATGGCCTCCAAGCGCAGGGGCGGGGGACACGGTACCCGCAGAATTGGCGCTGAACTGAATTGGGAAACCGGGAATGGATATTGCTCCCAGCTCTGGATGATCAAAATCGACAACATAGTCATTGGCGCGCGCCTGTTCATCCTTGAGCACTTCCGTCAGTTCCTGAACCGGCGCAAACATCAGACCTGCCGACTGAAGTGTGTCGAGCCACTCGTCGCGAGTCCTCTCAGAGAACACACCTTCAAAGTACTGCACCAGTTCTTTCGATCGTGACGTCCGTTCAGACACCTCAGCGTACCGCGGATCTTCAATCAACTGGCCTTGACCCGTGGTACGACAGAACAAGGACCAGAACTTTTGTTCCGGATGATTAGTTCCCATGATCCAACCACCATCCGAACATCGAAAGCAGTTACGCAAGGGTGAGTTCTTGTAACGGTCCCAACGTGGAACAGGGCTCCGTCCAAGAATCCCGGTTGCGAGCAGATTCGAGTGTGTGAGCCAAAGTGCAGCGCTGTAGAGTGAGACATGAACCTCCTGTCCGTAACCATGCCGTTCACGCACAAACAAGGCTGACATCACCGCATGGCTGGCTGCGATTGATGTCATCTGATCGAGCACCACTGATTGCAGGAGAATCGGTTCATCGCTACCTGTCAGATAGACCATGCCGGAAATGCCCTGGCCCATCGGATCGAAGGCCCCCACATCTCGCATGGGTCCGTGAGGACCGTACCCCGAAACATTAGCATGGACGATATCCGGCTTGATCGCCCGAATACTGTTGTAGTCGATTCCCAGTTTGGGCTTGGTGGAATGCCTGAGATTGGTCAGAAAAACATCAGCATTCTCGATCAGGGTCCTGAACACAGCGGCACCTTCCTCAGACGTGATATCGAGGCAAATACTCCGTTTATTTCGGTTGGAAAGCTCAAATAGGAAGCTGAAATCAGGGCCACCGATATCGTCAAATCGTACGGCACCGAGATTCGCCTGTGACCGTTCTGGGTCGCCAGCGAGCGTTTCCACCTTAATTACCTCGGCCCCCATATCTGACAGGATCGCAGATGCGCCAGGACCTGCGTGCCAAACCGCACATTCAACAACACGAATCCCCTCCAGGGGCTTGGGTAGATCGTGACTCATTCGTATACCAGGTTCATCGTCAAGGCGGCGAGATTAATCACCTAGACCGCTTTCAGCAAGCGGACGAACTTTGACCACCTTCGCGCGAGCCATTACGCTATCGCGGTAAGAAGGAGACCTATATGCGCATCACCGACGAGCATGAAGCCTACTATCGCGAACATGGCTATTCGATTGTTGAAAACTTCCTGACAGATGAAGAGCTGTCCGGCGCGCTTAATGACTTTGATCAGGTTGTCCCGGGATGGGTCGACTTCGCGCGCGATCCGTCTGGCCCCAAACCCCACTACTACAACGAACCTTTCCCGGATCAGCGTGGTATCCCTCATTTCCCGTATAAGGGAAAAACACTGAACGCGCTCTCATTCCATCCCGAACTACTTCGATTTTCCCAAATGATGTGTGAAGGTGAGGACGTCTACTGCGAGCAGTCACATCTCAGCTACAAGGCGAGTGGTCAGGGGAACTTTGATCAGGCGATGCACTGTGACTACGGTAATCACAATCTAGCTTATCCCCCCGACCGTGCTAAGTACTGGCAAACCGCGTTTCTATACTATTTCACCGACGTCACGCCCGAGTGTGGACCCACTGCAGTATGCTCAAAGACCCACTATCCAGAGCGCATACTGGTACCTGCTGGCTACACCAGAGAACAACGCCCGGAGATCTACGACAACGAGGTCAAAGTCACCGTACCTGCAGGGAGCCTTCTCATCTACAGTATGCGAACCTTCCACCGCGGAACGGCCATCACCGGCGACAATCATGGCCGACTGGGTATGTTTGTGACCTACGCACCCCGAGAGGGTCGTTGGATGGGTATTGTCGGATGGCCAGTCTCCGCGGGAAAACGGGAGTTCCGACAATGGATCGAAAGTGCGACAGTCGATGAGCGTACTGCCATCGGATTCCCTGAACCAGGACATGATTACTGGACTGACGAAACACTAGATGGTGTTAGCGGACGCTTCCCTGGATTGGATATGACACCCTACCGTAACGCTGTCGAGTGAACTGATGAATTGGTACGAGCGTGCTGTACTCCCACAGATACTCGATACCGGGATGAACCAACGACCGTTCAGCGAGATTCGCAAAACCATGGTGTCACAGGCACATGGCAGGATCCTTGAAATCGGTATGGGTTCAGGTCTCAACTTTGCGCACTATAGCCAGGACGTACAGCACTTCGTCGCGCTGGAACCCTCCGAGAAGTTGCGCTCGATGACAGCCTCGAGAGCCCAGTCCCGAAGTCTCGAACTCTAGTTCATCGGGCTTTCCGGCAAATCAATTCCAGTCGAGGACAACAAGTTCGGTGACGTCGTCATCACCTGCGCTCTCTGCACGATCCCCGATCATCACCAGACATTGGTCGAGATTCGGCGTGTATTAGAATCCGGCTGGCGAATGATCCTCTTAGAGCACGGGCCGGAGCCAGGAGTGTCCGTACAGAAGTATCCTTACGTTTTGGAATGTGATCTGTGACGGTTGCAACCTGAACCTCGAACCTGTCAGAGATAGTGAACAGGCCGGCTTCAAAGTGAATGTCACGGATGCTAGGTACATTCCAGGGGTCAAGTGGGCGACCTGGAACACGCGCGATATGGGCTATGTACGTGGAGCCACCTGATCAATGGCGAGCATTGGGGAGAATGGTAACGGGTGTTGATTTGAAACTGGGCGTCCGACTGCGAGGGTCCACCGTTGTACCCGTCAGAATGTTTGCCTCCGGGTAGTAGGTCATGCAATTACCGGGGGGTATATCAAACGGCACCACAGCGACGTTGTCCATCTGTCCTGCATCAGAAACGAGGCTCGCCACATCCCCCGCGGTCAGTTCTAACCTCTCCATGTCCTCCGGGCACATCAAGACGCACCAGCGACTCGTCGTCTGGCGATAGACATCCTCATCTTCGTAGACAATGGAATTGAACTGACCTTCGCTACGCACCGTGGCCATCACAAATGGGTGCGTTACATCTTGTGTCGAAAAATGTGTCGAGAGCTGCTCAGGCTGGCTAACAGGCACAAAGGCCGCCTTACCTGACGAGGTCGCAAACGAAGGTGTATGAAGAATACGGCGCTGAATATGAAACTCTTCCTTCGCCACATCAATATCTGCTAGTTCTGACATTTCGGGAATGATTTTCGCTATGGCCTGGCGTACCTCACGGTGTTCCTGGAACATTGAAAAATCGATCGGAGACCTCCCAAGGACCTGACTCGCGACTTCAGCCAGGATCCAGCTTTCAGGCCGCACATTGTCCTGCCGTTCGATACCGCCATCCGAGAGTCGAACGTAGTTAAACATCGACTCCTGGGTCGTAGGTTGCCACTCTTCATCGCGTGCAGTGACCGGTAGAATAATGGCTTCACTCCCGTCACTGCCGTGAACGTGGCCACCATTCATAGTCGTTGTAAGAAACACCTTGGTCTGTATCCTAGCAAGCGCCTCCGCCGCCCAATAAGAGTCCGGGTTAGAGGCATAAAGGTTACCTCCCATGAGCCACGCAAAATCCATATCACCCGCACTCGCAGCCTGCATGGCACCCATTGTGTCCAATCCCGGCTTCGAGGGTAGCTTCACATTGAAATGAGCTTCCATGGCAGACAGGACCTCTGCTGCAAGCACCGGTTTAACGCCAATCGTCCCAATGCCCTGCACGTTGCTATGCCCTCGAAGCGGAAGCAAACCTGCACCCACTTTACCGACCATTCCTCGCATCAAGGCGAGGTTAGCCAGTTGCTCAATGTTCCCAACGCCATCTATGTGGTGCGTGAGTCCCATACCCCAGGCAAAGACCGCGTTTTCCGATTGAATGTAGCGATCCGCCACACGTTTGATGTCCGCCTCTGAAACACCTGTGATTCGGACCACTGTACTCCAGGGCAGCTTCACTAACGAAGCAGCATAATCGGAAAACCCGGTCGTATATCGATCGATATACTCAGACTCGTCATTCCCTGATGCCAGCACCGCTTTGGCAATTCCAGCCAACAACATCTGGTCGGTACCGATATTGGGCTGAAGATACAGCGACGCGATCTCTGTGCCACCCGAGATCATTGAACCGGGACTCTTAGGCACCGCAAATTTCACCAGCCCTGGCTCGCGCGCAGGATTGATCACAATGACATCGCCCCCCCGATCCCGACATGCCTTCAACTGATGTAGCAACCGAGGATGATTGGAGGCTGGATTTGCACCTACCACAAAAATCAGGTCACAGTGGGCGAGATCTGACAGTTCAACAGTCGCTGTGCCCGACCCAATCGTGGCCCCTAAAGCAACGCCCGTCGCCTGATGGCAATAGTAGGAACAGTTATTGATATTGTTGGTGCCAAACAGTCGCGCAAACAATTGGAGGACAAAACCTGCCTCATTGGACGAACGTCCGGAGCTGTAGAAAAACGAACGAGCGGGATCCGTTCTCTTAAGGCGTTCCGTTGTCAGGAATAGCGCCATACGCCAGTCAATCGGTGTAAACCGATCTGCTGCAGCGGCTTTGAACAGTGGCGTGTTCAGTCTACCCAGAGATGCCAGCTCGCGTTCGTTCAGTTCCTTTAATTCAGAGATAGTGTGACCAAAAATCGCATTTGGAATCGAGGGTTGCGTATCGGTGGATTGTGCCTGGACACTTTTGTTGCAAACGGAGGGAAACTCTCCGAGTTCGTTAGTCATACCGCCCAGCTGACCACCCATGCCGAGACCACACGCCTTGCAGGTATTGTTGGAAACGAGCGTTTTAGTAGCGCGGGCAACACCCATTTCACGTACTTTTGCAAGGGTGTACAGGACCTTCTTCAGGCCTCCGCCAACCACCTGTCTCTGGACTGAAGTCACAACCTTCCGTGGTGTCATCAAAGGGGTCCGCTAGCTTAACGAAATCAAAACAAAAATCACGCAAAATCCGTCATAACCTGACCCCGGTCCCATCCGGCTGGGTGCCCAGTTCCCTTAGCCAATACCACACAGGTCGGTCATCACGAATCACGTCGATTACGGATAGACCTTTTAATCGATCCGATACTTCCAAACCACCCTTGCGACTACATAGCACGCAGGCCAGTGCAGGTCGTCAGCATCTACGACGGCCAGAGTCACCCAGGAATAACTCGTCAACTGATCTTTTCTGATGCCAACCAGAGCGATCCGAGATCGCAACGTTATACCCGACCGTTTGGAATGCACCTCATTCTCGCGGCACCGTTTCCGACAAAATCTCATTGGTACCAATCACCGATTGCGGTCCGGCCGGTCCCAGGAACCGGTGTACCATCAACCGACGCAACTCACGTTGCTCAACCCCAGAGAGTTGTTCATGGACTTCACTCTCGAGCAACGCCTGATAGTCCGGTCCCGTATCCGAGTACGGAATGATGTAAGCCGGCGTCGTGTCCATCAACAACGCAGCTCGTCCTTTATTCTGACGATTGATCCCTGCACGATGCCACGTGCGCGTATCAAAAATGATGACGCTGCCCGCAGGCGCCTCAATAATATCAGCGTCGGGACCTCCGTAAGGCAGTCCATTTTCTGCTCGATGACCAGGACGGTAGGTGTCGCGCGCCAACCCCCATTCTTCTGGTGGTCCATGATCATGCACATGCGACCCCAGCTTAAAGGCGGTTGCCCCTCCCTCCGCCGTATACTCCGAAACGCAAACAATGCGTTGTACACCCATGACCGTCTCACCACTTGGCGTCGGCACTTTACCTGCCGCATTAATACCCCAGTGATACGGATAGTCAGAATGCCAACCCTGAACTGCGCGTTTACCATCGTCAGTGGTGAGCACGTTCACACCGGGTGCATGCGCCAGTTTGATCTCATGCGTTTTCATATACTGACGACTGAGCCACAGCGATAACGGTTCAACTGCGGTTTTTGCGAGCGCAACATCCTGCACAATCTGACGACGTCGTTCGGGTTCTTTACCCTCAAACTCATCACTACACGCGATGCGCTGCAGACCGGTGACAATCTCTGGCGCCAGAATTGAGGGCAAACACACCCAACCATATTGTTGCAGGTGACGTAGATGGTCAGATGGTAGCTGAGCAGGACCTTGCTGAAGGACGAAAGTCCCGGCTTCCCCGTCCGTCGTGCCCTGGGCCGTCACGGTTTCTGGACCACAGGTAAGATGCACACCACCGTCGGTCTCCGTCATTTCCAACTCAAGATCAGAGAAGACGTGTTTGAGAATCGCCCCATTTCGCTGCCACATCGCATAATCCGAAATGGCCTCTCCAATCCCCAAAATGCCGAAATCATCGGCAGATAGAAAACTACCATCTTCCGCAAACAACATCATGAAGGTGGAGGTTGGCTTCTCAAAACAGTGTTTTGTTTCCGTAAATTGATCCGGTCGATCATTCACCCTCATCGCAATCACCTCAGTCATTGCCAGAATTTTGTTTAGGGATCGGGAACCAATAGGTCAGATACTCCGCGTACATGACGTAATCCTCCACCCCCTTTACTTCGATGTAATGACTGGTTTTCAGAAGATACTCGCCGCGCCCTTTGGCAGTCACATCAAGCAATCCGATATGCGATCTCAGCCGGATACCATCATCAATGAGGATTGGTTGCAGGACCCGAACTTTATCGAGACCATAGTTGAGCGGCGACGTCCCATCGACTGGCCACAACCCTGTGCTCCGATAGAAGTGCGACAATAACGACACCATGTGAAAACCGTGCATCAGCGTACCGCCATAGCGTGTGTTCTTTGCGTATTCAGGATCGCAATGTCCGGGCGTTCGCCAGCGCGTCACTTCACCAAAAACATTCACCTGTACCTGATCGATGTCTATCCAGTCACTGACACCTAGTGGTTCACCGATATGATTCTCTGCCGTTGCCAGTGCGAAAGTCTCCATGACTTCAGTTCTCCACTTCGATCAAAACGGCTTCTTTCGGCCACGCAAGGTGTCATCAAACCTGCGTGCCATCAAGAAGTCCATCGCGCTTTCTATTGCCGTTGGTGTCCCCAGCCTGCGTAGCAACTCGACAGCGATAGCCGCCACGTATCCACATCGATCGTCCAGCGCAGCGCGTGCTAGACGCTCCAGAGTATGACGATCGGTCCCGTTATACAGCCCGCTGAGCATCGCATGCACCACGTTCATACGCACCTGGTCCTGCGCCGTCCAGCCACGACCAACCAGCACCTCCTGCCATCCAGGTGTTTCTTCAAATAAGAGGCGGTCAAAAACGGATAGCGCTTCGTCGATAGGCTGTCCGATCAACGCCAGTGCATCAAGAACCTGTCGAACCACCGTCGCTTCAGTGGATCTAAGCAACGAGACCAGCTTGGGAATGGCAACAGCAGCAGGATCACCGATCTCCCCCAAAGCAAACACTGCGTTGATCTGCATCCACGGATCAGGTTCTTCCAAGAGTTCACAGAGCGCAGGAACGGCTCGTTCACCTGCGGCAGCGAGGCTATAGGTGACATCCTCCATCACTATGGCGCGTTCGTTCCAGCGACGCGGATCGTCCTTTACTGCATCAACCGGTAGAACCTTCCCGACTTTGTCCTTATGCAGCATGCGTTGGTGGAGGTTTTGCCCAGCGTGTTCACGTAGTTTGAAGATAAGTTCATCTACGTTCGCCGTGACAGCATCCTGATAGATAGCAGACAAAACTAAAAAGGGGCTATCTTGCGCGTTGGCATTACCGGTCACGTCACAAGGAGTCCAGGATGAACCACGTAACCAGCTCCAGATGTACGACCAAGCTATATCACCTTCATCGTCAGGAATGCACCTTTTGGGTCGCTTCCATTCGCTCTCACGGTTGTCCCAGAGCGGTTTGTCAGGGATCCGCGTTCGGGCGAATACGAACTTCACCATGTTGCGATCGATGTCTGTGTAGTTAGGGAAAGCCGCATGGATCATGTCAAAGTGCAGGAGAACAAAACTTCCCTCTGGCATACGTTCAGGTAATACAACATGACGAGGCTGGATTGGATGAGGATACAGGTAGCTACCAGCCTGAACACGAGTCGGGCCCATCTCTCGCGGCGTCTCCCTCGGGAAGTAGAAACCAATGAGAAATCGCGGCAGATGGTGCCTTGCGCGGGCAAGTGGACTGTGCGCATCCTGATGCCATCCTGATCCAGCGTTGGATCCTTTTCCCATGGTCGGCCCGTTATCCGCATCATCGTAGCTGATCGACTGGTTCTCAACCGGCGTGCTGTGATGTATTGCCCGATGCGGATGCACCAGATAGTCGGGTCCTGCGAGCACCTGGAGGGCGCCATCAATAACAGGCGAGCGAACAATGTCAAAGAGTGCAGGTATTCGAGCTCCGATATTGTTGCCAAACCACGACTCATAAGTAAACGTTGCCTGCACCTGCCGGTCGATGTGTGCATGCAACGACGGATCAACATCAGGCTGCAACACGATAAATCCGTTAGTGATGAACTCGCGAACCTGCTCGTCGGAGAGTAGCTTCATTGATAAACGCCTCGTGATTGGCAAAATTTGCAGACAGACCTTGCCAGACTGGATCCGGCAAGATCAAATGGGCCTCTCATAAATTAGACGACGACTCCATGCCCTACTTTGAACGTGACGACATCTCGATCTACTACGAAATTCACGGCGAAGGGTATCCCATCCTGCTGTTTGCACCCGGTGGTATGCGTTCATCAATACCGATCTGGACCAGTGGTTCTGAATGGAACCCGATCACCGCTCTGACGCCACACTATCAAATCATCGCGATGGATCAGCGCAACGCGGGCAAGTCGACCGCGCCGATATCCGGCGCAGACGACTGGACGACTTACACCAATGATCACATTGCTCTGCTTGACCACCTGAACATCAACCACTGTCACGTGCTGGGTGGCTGCATCGGTGGGCCCTATTGTCTGGGCTTGATGGAAGCCCAACCTGAACGTGTTGGTGCCGCTGTCCTCCAGCAATCGATCGGTGCCGATAATAACCGTGATACTTTCTACGACCTCTATGACGGCTGGGCCAACGCCTTGAGACCGAATCGACCGGAGGTATCAGAGCAGGATTGGGTAAAGTTCCGCAGCAATATGTTCGATGGCGAATTTGTGTATAACGTGTCGCGTGAATTTGTGGCGAGTTGTGAGATTCCAATGCTGGTCCTGATGGGGACCGACGTCTTCCATCCAGAAGTAACATCAAGGGAGATCGCATCCCTGGCACCGAACGCCATTTTGATCGAAGAGTGGAAAGATCCAGAGAATGACAACACGGTTGCCAATGTGCTGGCATTCCTGCGCAAGCATACACCGAGCGTTTCTGGGTCACTCTGATCCGTATGCGGAAGAATCTACGGGCGGCTAATGAGTACGATAATAAAGGTCTGTAGTGCCATGTGTGGGAGGTCCTTAGACTTTGCTGTGGGCAACCTCATTACATTCAAGATCCAAGATGATCTATGCCTCCCTCTCTTCGGGCTGACCCACGGCGGCCTACGCACTATCAACATACACGACGACAATCACAGCATTGGCATGGTAGAAATCATCGCGACGTGAAGGATCAGCACCGGCAGCTAGATGCCGCATGATGTGGTCGTTCCATCATGATCACCGCTGGACCCGGCGGTTTCCGGGGATACAAATGAGCAATCAATCAGATTAATCCGCCTTCGCTGCGCGCGCCGCGTCAATCCGGCGCTTCATCTGATGAATCGTCAGTCCCTCTTTGACATCATCCGGTACCGGAGATGACATGGATCGGATGCGCTGATACTTGCCCTCATCCAGTGCCAGTCGAACTGCCAGCGTAGTCTTCGGACCGGAGTAGGATCCGATTTCGAGCAACCCGGACGAGAAAAAACCCATGCGCTGCAGCAGTTTGTCAGAGGCATTTTCTAGGACTTCTGGATCAACGGACAGCTGCCAGTTCTCCTGTTGCCGCATCCACGGCTTAACATTGGAGTTGGTCATGATATATCGCCATTCATCCGTGTGGTTGACGCCGGTACCGTGCAGCAGGCGACCATCCATCAGCATGACCGTCCCGCCCTTCGCCTCAACATTCACCGCGGGCGGCAGCGGGCCCACCTCTTCACCGGGCGTTGTCTGCGAAACCAGTCGATGACTGGTAGGGATCACCAATGTCCCACCGTTCACTTCGTTAACGTCCTGCATGATGTAAACAGTGTTTACTAGCACCGGTGCACCCGGGGTCTGGATTGGGTGAATCGCACCGGAATCCTGATGCAGGTTCTGCGGATAGCTACCCGGACGAGCAATGTTGGACGCAAACGAATATGCGTAGTGACCCGGCCCCAGCAGTTCCTTGTTCAACTGCTCAATCAAAGGACCACCCTGCACCCACTCGGGGCTGAATTCGATACACTTTGCGAAGCAATCGCCCTTGTTGACCAGGGTCCACATGATGTGAAAGTGCGGGGACATATCGGCAAGACCACACTCACGTTCGGCGCGTGCTTGCTCATCCAGACGATCCCGCATGTAGCTGCGCTGGTATTCACTCATCGCATCTTCGATCAAACAATAGCCATATTTCTGGAGATCCCGACGCGCTTTATTGATGTCCTTGGTCTCTAGCGGCAGATCATCAAACACCTTCCAATAGTTGTGCTTTCGCGGCACGGTTGTGTCGTAGTAGGGAGTGCCGTTCAACCCGCCTCCCTCTGCACTGCGACCCGCGTCATAGAGTGGACACTGGAACGGTTCAGAAAGTGAACCGTCGGGGCGCGTTGCAGGGACACCATTGCCTCCGACAGGTGGTCTAAGCCAAGGATTGTTCCGGTGCATAGATCGGAATGGTTCTCCAGAAGCGAACCACTGGGCATCCTTCATCTGATCTTCTTCAGTCGACAGGGCTTCGACGTTCTCTGACAAGAACTCTTCAGGGACCTGGCTGACATCCTTCGGCTGGGTACTCATATCATGTTTCCACAGGCAATCGCGCTTGAAGTACAGGGCATTATACTGAACTTCGAGCCACTGTTTTCGAATCCATTTGTAACCCTTAACTGACTCACATACGATCGGACGGGCATTCGACGGAGCATATGATGGAAATTCATGGCCATTTTGATGAGAAATTCGCGGCCGTCCGCGACGCATTTGAGCGCAACTTCAGCGAAAAAGACGATATTGGAGCTTCTTTTGCCATCACCATCGAGGGTGAACCGGTAATCGACATATGGGCTGGACACCGGGATGCTAGGAAAACCCTGGACTGGGAAGGAGGACCACGCGGGTGGATGCTGCAACGACGGTTCTATGAATCCTTGGGGCTGGTGAAATCCCAATAAATTTACGGAGTATAGAATGAGCGAAACGTCAATCTGGTCCGGTGAAATCCTGTCCCTGGGAGAAGGTCCTCTGACCCACCACTTGCGCGGCAGTCTGATCTGGGTCGATATCAATCAAGCGCGCCTCTATGAACGCGCTTGGGACGAAAATGTCACACGTGTTACCGCGTTGGAAGTACTACCGTCCGCAGCTGGTATCGTTGATGACGCAACGGTCTTGCTCGCGACCGAGGCCGACATGCGAACACTGAATCTTGATACAGGGGTTCAGGAAACACTGATTGCGTTTCCCCACGACGATGGGATGCGCGCCAATGATGGGCGTGTGCATCCGAGCGGCGCATTCTGGATTGGTACTATGGCCAAAGACGGCCGTGGGCATCCTGGTGCCATTTATCGTCTGTTCGAAGGCGAACTCAGCCTCATGATCGAGGATGTCGTCACGCCGAACTCCATCTGCTTTGCAGCAGATGGCACATTCGCTTACTACACTGACACGCCCACGATGCGCATCATGAAGGTGCCAACAGATCCAAAGACGGGCGAGATCTCTGGGAAAGCCCGTGTGTTCGTCAAGGTTGAAGGTGTCCCGGGAGGGCCCGACGGCAGTGTGACAGATTCGGAAGGTAACCTCTGGAACGCCCGCTGGGGAGGATCTTCGATCGATGTGTACAGTCCGGCAGGAGAACGCATCCATGCGTACAAAGTTCCGGTCCGACAACCGACCTGTCCATCGTTTGTCGGCCCAGACCTTAATCGCATCGTCACGACGTCAGCATCGGTAGGGTTATCTGATCCAGACCCACTTCATGACGGCGCCACCATTGAGCTACACGTCCCCGCAAAAGGACGACCGGAACCTATCGTCAAACTCTAAACATCTGTTGCTGTACTGATCAAACGCAGACGCAAGGTCGATTCGACCATGGTACACTGGTCGTCCTTTGTTAGGGCGTCTCCGAATCAGGCGGTCGAATCCAGCTGTTTCAGGAATACGTTCACAGAACCAATTTGAGGAACAACGCATGAATCTTTCAGACATCAAATCCATCGGCATCCTCGGTGCTGGGGTCATGGGGGGCGGCATTGCACAATGCGCCATTCAGGCTGGACAAACGGTCATCATTAGAGATCTATCCGATGAAATCCTGGAGAACACCAAGGACACCATTCTCAACGCTCGTTTTGGTTTCAACAATGCCGTCAAGATGGGAAAGATGACCCAGTATGAGTTGGACAAAGCCATGTCGTTGCTCAGTTACACCACTGACGTTAACGACCTGAAAGATTGTGATCTGATTATCGAAGCCATTGGCGGTGGTGCAGATGGCGCCATCGAAAACAAACCTCTCAAACTAAAGGTCTGGGAGGAGATGGACGGCGTGGTCAAGCCGGAAGCGATTTTTGCCAGCAACACTTCTATGTTCACCATTGCAGATCTCGCTGCGGTGACCAATCGCAAAGATCGCTTCATCGGGATGCATCTTTTCAGCCCGGCGAACATCATGAAACTGGTTGAAGTGACCAGTACTGGAGAAACCGACAAGGCCGTTGAAGATTTGATCGTAGAAATAAGTGAGTCTTGGGGTAAGACACCAATTCGTCTAAAGGACGTTCCAGGTGATACCGGTTTCATTGGCAATCGCATCATGGCGGCAGTTCGCAAGGAAGCCATGAAGCTAATCGAAGAAGGTGTCGGTACCGCCGAAGATGTGAATACTGCCATGACACTTGGTTTCCGCTGGCCTGCCGGCCCATTCCCCAGCGGTCCGAACGCACGTTCCGGATGGAAGTGACCTGACCTACAGTCAGGTCACCCTGAGCCAGACTCAGGGTCGGGCTCAGGGTCTTAGACCAAACAGCCACTAACGAGTTTCCTTGCACGAGCACTCCGTCGTCCTGACTCTGCCTCAGGCTAAACCTGACCGGTACGCCCCAACAACCGCTTCGCGATCATCTTCAACCGTTTGTTGAACGGTGACGTACGCCACCTGAAAGCGCTGTATCTAGCTCCAGCACGATTCCTGCGAGAGCATGAAGGTTCTCGCCTTCATCAATTCCTCAAATTGATTACGAGAGCTCGCCAAATAAATCGGCCCGCATCGTCGTTCCATCCCAACCCGACCTTAATGAAATTCTGCACATGATCACTGTTGCCGAACGCCTGAACCAGTTGACTCTCTGTACGGCCTAAATCGCAGAGTGGCGCGGTATACCCCTGTCGACAGCATGCTGAAACCACGCGATACGTTACTGGTCGTCATGCTGACGGTTCGAGATGTTGCCCAAAATGAGGGATAGAATAATCATGAACACCATTATCGATGCACCACTCACCCGTCACCCGTCTCCACCAGGCGCTGGTGCCTTTGGCCACCGTCGCTTTAGCCGACCGTTGGGGGTAGTCTTGAGGATTAGCCAGATTGAGAAAAACAGCATGTCAAATACTGTCACCTTCATATCATCAGCCATGACAGAGGACGGTGCGCTGTGTATTGCACGGACGGAAACCGATGGTGTTGATTCTGAAGTCACCTGGCTTTCGGATACAGTCCACAATGACTACAAACCGGTGATCAGTCCAGACGGGACCAAAATCGCGTTTTTTCGAACATACCAGGAAGACCCAAGTTTTTTCCTTTGGCGCAGCAGTATCTGTGTCATGGATATTGATGGCGGTAACTTCCATGAAATCACCGATCATACGCATATGAACACCGAACCCTATTGGACACGGGATGGCGAGGACCGCGTTTCTTGGTCACGTATGGTTCATCCTGACAACGGGAAACAAGGTACTTACGCGTACTGGTCGAAACACAGCGCAGATCCCGGACAAGAGCAATGTTTATCGGACAGCAACCGGGAATGGATCAACTCAAGCCTCGCGGACGGTCGCATGTTCGTCAAGGTCGGGGAAGCATACTTCCTGATGAAACCCAATCCGGAAGGTTCATCGATTTACGAACCGATCGAATATCCGGGCGAATATTACTACCTGCACAAGGGATCGATTTCGAACGATGAAACGATGATTGCCTATATGAAACATGTGGACCGCAACCACAACGAATACGCAGGCGCAGAAATCGTTTATGCATCCTTTGACAAGGATGTCCCTTCTATTGGGAAAGAGACCGCGTTTTCACCGCTCAACCCCAACACCTTTAGCTGGTATGTCAGTATCTCTGCCGACAATGATCGCCTTATCTTTGCCGAAGATGGCAAGATAATGGAGCACTGCATCAGTGCTGCATCCACGGGAAAGTTGTCGACACGATCTGACATCCACTATCGTTATCCGGTTTACGTAGGCAGCATCAAATAGCGTACAAGAGCACAAGTGAAGGGAACAAACATGGTACGGCTTCTCTCGTGCAGCCTCCATCTATGTTTCCGGAGACTATGCCTACGTAGGTGAATACTATGCAGGTGGCGGCGAATCCGGGTCCTATCGGGAAGCGACAGACCTTGGGCCTAGGGTGACCAAATGTGGTCTGTCGGGGAATATCGTCGCACGAATCGGTCGAGAACCCTTTGGCGATGCCCCCGGGCGCTTTTATGCGCCCCCTGGAATAGCCGCAGATTCCCACTGAAATTTCTGCGTGGCGGAGGTCTCATTCACAGAATACGGACTCCGTATGGATCCGCCGACTGAAATGCGCTCGCTACATAGATGAACCTTGTAAACTAAGCAACCGTAAGAAAGGTTTTTCTAAACTCATTTTCCAAATTCGGATCTGATGGCACAGCTGTGTGCACCTAGTGCCGGCGTTTCCAGCGCTGCCATAACCGCACCATCATGCGTCAAACCTGGCGATAACATAGTGGCTTCGCCACCCGGTGTTCGGACACTTATGTATCTGTTTTGTGGATGCGACGCAAGATCATCCAAAGTGCTTATACGGCCATATGCTATGCGCGCAGAATCAAGTTTATCGATCACGGCTTCTCGAGTGAGCGTATCGAACACCCTCTGTAGGGTTGCATTGAGTGCACCTCTGTTTCGAACGCGATCCAGGTTACCCGAAAAGTCCGGATGATCTGCCAACGTCGGGTTCTCGAGAACAACGTCGCACAGTTGACGCCACTCCCTTTCGTTTTGAATCGCGAGCAGGACTTCTTTGCCATCGCCGCATCGATAGGCGCCATAAGGCGCAACGGTCGGATGATTGAGACCACTCCTTTCCGGTGTGTGGCCACCATAAACGAACTGCAAATAGGGAACGTTCATCCAATCAGACAATGCATGGAATAGCGATACGGAAACATGCCTTCCTTTGCCGGACTTGCTACGGCCAATCAAAGCCTGTAGCACCCCCTGATATGCAGTCATTCCCGCCGCAATATCACAGACGGAAACACCAGCTCGCACCCGCCCCGCCTCGTTTCCGGTAACTTCCGAGAAACCAGTCTCCGCCTGAACGAGCAGATCGTAAGCTTTCTGATCTTTGTAAGGGCCTTCGTCACCATAACCTGAAATAGTTACGGTAATCAGTTGCGGGTAGTCACTCCGTAATCGGTCTGGCCCAAACCCAAGGCGTTCACTCGCACCCGGGGCCAGGTTCTGAATGAACACGTCTGCCTTTGCAAGAATCCGTTCGAGGAGCGCCTGATCGGAAGGTTCCTTCAGATCCATACAAATCGACTCCTTTCCACGGTTCAGCCAGGCGAAATACGCTGACTCTCCTTGAACAAAGTCATCATAGTCACGTGCGAAATCACCTTCTTCACGTTCGACCTTGATTACCCTGGCGCCTGCATCTGCAAGTCGCCCGGAGACATACGGTGCCGCCACAGCCTGCTCGATGGCGACGACCAGAATACCTTCAAGGTCTGACATCGTTTGCCTTCCTTACACGTGAGTTTTTGTTTGTACTAGCCACCAAGCGCATAAAACCGCTCGATGTTACCCCCCAAGCACAAGTCCTCGATAGACTTCCGGCATACCGGCGAGACTTGCCTTCATCTCTTTCACCACACCCATGGATGCATCAATGTGGGGGTAGTCAGATGCCCAGGTCACATACTCAGGTCCAACATCCTCGACAATCTGTCGATTCATGCCTTCGTCTGGATCAATTGAGATCAGACGCTGACGATAGAAATAATCACTCGGCTTGAGCTTCATCGGCACTACCTCAGCCATCACTTCGAACTTGTGGTCCATTCGATCCAACCAGGCAGAGAACCAATTACCGCCAGCTTCCAGTACCGAACACTTGAGCTTCGGCTAACGCTCGGACATCCCAGAGGTCAGCATGGAGGTGAACGCGGCCATCATCCGCAACTTCAATGCGAATCGCTTGTTCACTACAGGACGGATCAATGTACTGTCCCCACTCATCGCGATGACTCCATCGCTTAACGAATGAGTTACTTTCTGCTATCACAACAGCAAGCGCAAGCCTGTGTCCGACCCAACAGGTTGAGCGTCATGATGATGCTGTCTAACATGACCTCCTCCGTGCGGACGCTATCAATATGATTGTAAGACGCTTCGATATCGTCAGAAGCCCATTTATCCCCGACCTTCGCCTTTAAATCAATTCACTCCCATCGGCTAAACGTGTTATCCACGTGTTCGCTACCGACCTGGGGGCTTCCTCCCGTTGCAATCGCTCTGCAACCTCAGGTAAAAGGTCAAAAACCGAGGGGAACGGTTATATGACACAAACGCCAACACGCAGAATGAGGCTGCTCATCGTCCTCGTCACGCTTCTACTGGCTCAGGAGGGTATCGCCTCCGTTGGGGTACCTATTGAAGTCGACTCGTCGACAATTCACCCTTCGACCGGCCACCCCTCCTTTCTTAGTCCTCACGCCAGACCTATCGCAGCTGCTGACAGTTTCATTTATGTCGTCAACACCCCGGCCGACAGTGTTGATGTGATTGACCGCACCACCAAAACGATCATCCAACGGATACCTGTAGGGATCGATCCGGTCAGTCTGGCAATTCGACCTGATGGCCTTGAACTCTGGGTCTCCAATCACATTTCTGACACCGTCAGTGTGGTCGATCTGGATAAGTCCTCGCCCGCTTACCATCACGTTGTCGCGACGATCCAACAACTCAACGGGCGCACGAAAGCAACCCAGTTTGACGAACCAGTCGGGATTGCTTTTGCCGGAAACAACAAAGCCTATGTCGCTCTCTCTTCGGAAAATCTGATCGCCGTGATCGACGTAAATCAGCGACGGGTTGTACGAAGAATCAGTATTCCCGCTCAGGATCCTCGAGCAATAGTCGTTCGCGACGAGAAACTATATGTCATACCTTTCGAGTCCAACAATCAGACTCAGTTATCAGGAGGAAACCAGATCGACGGTGATCTGGTGACGTTTAATGCGTGGGATCACAGCATCCGCGTCAACAATGTTCTGTCGTTGGGGCATGTCGTCGACATCGTCAAGAATCCTGCGGTACCCGACAAGGATCTCTTCATCTTTGATACGCGGACTGACAAGCTAATCAGTACCGTCGACTCTTTAGGCACTCTGTTGTATGGATTAGACGTAGACAGTCGCGGGCGCGTCTTCATTGCTCAAGCAGATGCTAGAAACGATGCCAACGGCCTATCAGGCACACAAAAGCATGGTTTAGAGGAACTCCAGAACCGCGCATTCCTGAACCAAATCACGCGAGTCGATACGGCTGACCAATCGTTCACTACGCGACTGGATCTAGAACCGTTGCCACCTGAACATCCAGACAGAGAAAAAGCGCTCGCAACCCCATTTGCGGTTCGCCTGAATGACGACGAATCAATTCTGTTCGCAACAGCAGCAGGCAGCAGCCAATTATTCGCGATGAATCCCGATAATGGCAACATCATTGGGCGGGTGACAGTCAACGCCGTGCCGAGAGGTATAGCGCTCCCGGAGGTTACGGCGAACCATCCAAGTCCGCAGGCATGGGTCTTGAACGCGGTCGCCAACACGGTTTCGGTGGTCAATGTGACCGATCCATCGAATATGTCAGTCACCAGCACCATCACTCTTGAAGATCCCACCCATCCGGTCTTCAAGCGCGGGCGAACCGCTTTCAATGACGCCCTGGCGTCCTCTACGGGTACGTTTTCCTGTGCAAGTTGTCATCCCGACGGCCACACGGATCAACTACTTTGGGTACTGAAAACACCCATCGTGACTGCTGGAAACCAAATCATGCCCCGATCGACGATGCCAGTTCGTGGATTGAATGGTACCGCGCCTTACCATTGGGATGGCATTCCAGGTGACCCGTTCGGTGGCAACAACAGCGAACATATCTACGGCCTTGTCGAACCCAATGCCCTTAAAGATGTACCTTCTTCAACCACCCGCCATCTGATCGATGCAAGTCTCGCAAGCACCATGCTACAGACGGGAGACGAGACAACCAACGATGCAGACCAAACCGGTTACCTTTCCCATAATGAGCGTGATGATCTTTCCCGGTTTCTGCTGGGCGTTTCCTACCCACCGGCGCAGCGTCGTGCGTTTGACAACACGCTGTCTGCGCGTGCGAAAAAGGGCATGGAACTATTCAATATCACTGGGGACGTCGGCGGTACACCCGGAGGGAACTTTTGCGGCGACTGCCATCGAATGCCTTTCCTCGTCAGCACGAATACCCCCGGTTCTGGAATGGACGCGCCAACCTGGCGCGGCGCCTATGACCGTTGGCTGATATTGCCGCAGGGTCGCTTGAACATCATCGATTTTGATTTCTTCGCCGACGTTGCAAAAGATGGCTTTGATGAACAACGTATCTGGCAGTTTTCATGGGGTGGTCGCCCCGCCTTCGATCCAGTATGGAATATGGTGCTTGAGAGCAGCACCGGGTACTCGGGATCTCTGGGCCGTCAGGTCACGCTGAACAACAAGGCGCCCGACAAAATTCACACTTCGCTGATGGATGCACTCGAAAAAAGTGCAGCGGAGGGCGCGGTCGTGTTGATTGCGACCGGTGTTGACCTTACAAACGGCAAATCCCGTTCGTTCCTCTTCGAAGATGGCCAGTACAAAGAAACTGGCAACTCAACAGCGATGTCTCGAAATCAATTAATTCAACATTCCCGTGACGGGAAAATGGTAGTCACGCTGACTGGACACCACGGGGTGGAAGATGACATCCGCACACCACAACCCGGGCTATGGACACTCGGCCCGATGCATGCCCAACGCGGCAGGCAGATCTTTCCAGTGATACACGGTGACGATCTCACTATGTCATTGATGGGAAGACATCTGTCTGATGAAGTCCATCTGATTGTAGACGGTCGACGCGTCGAGGGATCCATTGAGAAATATACTAACGATCGTATTAAGGTTACACTGACGAATCTGCCTCAAGAAGGACTGCGTTTCTTGCAGCTGCAAAATCGAGATGGTCTTTTCACCAACGATTTCATCTTCCATGTTGCAGAGGACCGAGATCATGCCATTGCACTGCAGAACCGTCTGGATCCGGAACGTGAGCGAGCCATTCGGGATGCGATCCAGCGAGGCGACGTTGTCACAATGGCGCGGCTATTCGACGAAGGAGCGCCATTGTTGTCAGCGTTTAGCTCTGACGGAAGTATGCCACTCGTCCTGGCAGCCATGTCCGGGGAGGATGCAATCGTTGAATATTTGATCAGTATCGGGGCAAATGTTAATACGCCCAATCGAGACGGCAATACCGCACTGCATCTGGCGGCATTCATGTGCCATCCGACGGTCGTCCAACGCCTGCTCGACCACGGTGCAACAATCGACGCCCGAAGTACTAGCGGCGATACACCCGCCGACACTGTGCGTGACACTTGGAGTCAGGGATTGGCTAGGTTTTACAGTAACCTGATTAACGGCGGGCACTTCAAACAGGAGTTGGCGGTAATTCAGCAACAAAGACCTCAGATTCTCAAACTACTGACCCAATACGAACGTCTGCATTCGCGCCGTGATTCCCGCAGCACCCCTCCGCTGGCGATGCAGTAGAGCGGCGCTGGGAGTGCCCTGACGTCCCTGAAAGAGTATGCTTGCCCTTCGCTGCGGTCAGGGTGACCGAACATCAGCAGTTATTTAACACGCATTTCGAGGGAGCAACCGTGAGAGGCGACGAGTACATCGCGAAAATTTTGAAGGACGAAGGTGTTTCCTGGCTGTCCTGTTTCCCCAGCAACCCTATGATTGAGGCATTGTCTAAAGAGGGCATTCGTCCAATCGCATTTCGCCATGAACGCGGTGCTGTCATGGCGGCGGATGGATACGCTCGAGTCAGTGATCGCAAAAACATTGGCGTCGTTGCCATGCAGTCGCAGGCTGGCGCAGAAAACTCTGCAGGTGGTCTGGCTCAGGCGAATGCCGACAATATTCCCATACTCGTGCTGCCGGGCGGTAATCCGCTCAACATGCTATTCGTTCGGCCGAATTACTTCGCCGTGAACTCATGGACGAATGTCTCTCGTCATGCAGAGTTCATTACAGGTCCTGCTGAAACCAGCAACGTGATGCGTCGCGCCTTCCACAGGCTCCGATCTTCTGCACCGGGCCCTGTGGTTGTCGAACTTCCCCAGGATGTTATAGGCCAGGACATCCCAGAAAATGCGCTGAACTACCACTCGCCCCGCAAGGTTGTCGGTGTCCCTTCAGCAGGTGACATCGCAGACGCGGCCAAAGCGCTGGTGGATGCCAAAGATCCAATGATCTGGGCAGGATCCGGTGTCATGTCTGCGCAAGCAACTGAAGAACTCCGGGCACTGGCAGAACTCTTAGAAGTGCCTGTCTACACATCTCTTCCAGGCAAGTCAGCCATCGACGAGCGCCATCCACTGGCCATCGGTTCAGGCGGCCTGACAACAACGGGACCTGCTCGCCAATGGCTCAAGGAATCCGACCTAATGTTTGCTATCGGGACGTCACTAACGACGACACCTTACGGTCAAAGATTCGATGCTGAAAAGTTTCTCATTCACTCCGTCAACAATGTCGATGAAATCAACAAGGACACAGTCTGTGATATCGGTCTCGTGGGTGATGCCCGAGAAACACTCCTCCTGATGATCGATGCCGTGAAAGGACTCATTGGGGACAACGGACGCAAGACCGGGGCCACCGAGCGTGTGAAAGCCGCTAAAGACGAATGGTGGGCGTCGTGGATCCCCTACCTTACCAACGATTCCAAGCCGATCAGTCCCTATCGCGTGATATGGGAGTTGGATCAGAACCTGGATCGTGAAAACAGCATTGTCACCCACGACGCAGGAGCACCACGGGACCAGATAGCCCCGTTTTACACGGCAACCGCACCTCATAGCTATGTGGGTTGGGGAAAAACCACACACCTAGGTGCGTCCATACCCCTCATGATAGGCGCGAAAAAAGCAATGCCCGAGCGCATGTGCGTCGCCTTCATGGGTGATGCCGCATTCGGTATGTCAGGTCTGGATATGGAGACAGCTGCGCGTGCTGAATTGCCCATCACAGTGGTATTGCTGAACAACGGAATCATGGCGACCTACCCAGGTGGCACACCAACCGCCCGCGAGCAATTCGGCGTTACGAAGATGACAGGTGACTACGGTCAGATCGCTATGGGTATGGGTTGCGAGGGCCTCTATGTCACAGATGCCTCTGAGCTGCCGGGCGCCATCAAGCAGGCAGAAACCCTGAACAGGGAAGGCAAAACCGTGATGATTGACGTGAAAACCCGTAACGAGGATTCACGTGCTCCAAATCGGTTTGTTGAAGAGAACTCAGTAAACTAAGCTAGAGACCGTTAAATAACGTGTGGACTGAGGATGGGAGATCCTGACGTCGCTTCGTGACTCAGGATTATTTGGCGCTACGCGCCAAATCACTTCGGAAGCTTGGCAGTTGCCGTCCCGAAAACCCGCGTTTCCTCTTTCTCATTGGAGATCGATATATCGATCTCCACCGTCCCTTCATCCTCGTTGATGTCGGTCACAATTCCAGTGATTTTGTGCGGATTGTCCACCATGACCGGCGCGCGAAACACTGTATCAATCGCGGTTATCACGGCTTTCGGTGCCCATCGATGAATCATCGCTCCCAGAAACCCCTGACTCATGACCCCAGGTACGATCGCTCCGGGGAAGCCCTCTTTTTTAGCTTGCTCGTGGGACGTGAACCGTCCGGTCCCCCATCCAACAAACTTGCCGTGTAATTTCACGTTGTCGAGGCTGACATCGGGTTCAAACGACGGCAGTTCCTCACCGAATTCAACATCAGTAATCACATTGACAGTTCTAGCCACTGGGTCTCTCCCTGAAAACAGTGCGGGTATCGGCGTTGGCGACATGTTCGTCACCATCGAACAGCTCCATGCGTGTAACAAAAAAGATCATGCGACCAGAGCGACCTGTCTTGGTATAAATGTCATGCAGGTGAGACTTTCCGATCAGCGTATGTCCAGCCCGAAGGGGTGCCATCCACTCCACGTACTTGCCCGCATCCATGCCAACACCATCCGGGACAGGCATATCTTTTGGCAAATGACGGCCTCCAACGAGCGTTGATACAAAGGTCGGAGGTGCTTGAAAGTCTTCATTTTTCACATCTGTGAACTTGGGATCTGTCTCTCCACAACACTGGCCATACATGGCCATTCGCTCGCCATCGAGATCAAAGCTGACCTCATCGAACTCGAGATTCAGATACTCATCACGTAGTTTCTGGATGTCGTCGTCCACGCTTTCATCCTTTAGAACAATGGAGCGCGAATCGTACCACAGTCCGTGGTGGTCGGTGAGCCCATGGGGTCATCGGCAGCACGTGATCTGCATCACACTGTGTAGTAGGCAGAGACATGGCGTTGTCGATCCTTCCGCTTTGAAGATCACCAATGGCGACCTGCATACCTGCTTTAAGGAATGCACGGTTCATTCCAAGGCTGATGCCACTGGCACCAACCCTCACAAACGCCACTTTGCCATTGACTTCTTCCATCTACTCGATCTCGCGAAAATTGTAGCTAGCGACGATAAGGAGAGCCGCTTGCAAGGACAAACAAATACCCATTACGTAAACTCCTGCTCTTCTAGTCATTGGCCATCACCATGAAAGTCTTCATCAGCGTCGATATGGAGGGCGTCTCAGGTCTAGTTCGTTGGGCAGATGTCACCCCTGGTACCATCGACTTCGAGCTGAACCGAAGTCTGATGACCGCCGATGCCAATGCCGCTGTCGAAGGTGCTTTCAATGCCGGTGCTACGGAAGTCATCGTCGAGGAAAATCACGGTGTCGAAGACTTGTGCGTTCTGAAGATGGATGAAATTGACCCCCGGTGTCGGGTCGTTCGTGGCGCAGGCAGGCCAGGTTCATCAACCATGGCGGGGCTGGATGAAACCTGCGACCTAGTGATGCTGGTTGGCCACCACGCCAGGGCAGGATCGTTTCCGGGGATCATGGCCCATACGATTTCCTACACCGAGTTCTCATTAGTTTCGCTCTCGGGTGAGCCGGTTGGCGAAGCCGACTTTTTCGTCAGGCGCGCCGCCGAGTTGTCGATTCCAGTTGGCTTGATTACTGGTGACCAGATCGTGGCCGAGCAGGTTGCGCGCTTATGCCCGGACCTAGAGCAGGTCGTCGTCAAAAAAGCCCTTGGGCGCCAAGCCGGAGACTGTATTCCACCTGTTCGCGCCCGCGCGATGATCCAGGAAGGCGCTTCTCGCAGCGTGCAGCGCGCTATCAACCAAGAACTGGGCGTGTTCGAGGTCAGCGGCCCCCATGAGTTTGAGGTTACGCTACGCCAGCCGGTCAATGACTCTATGGCTGACAATCTCGCATCACTCGCGGAATTCGAACTGCTAAACAATGAGCTCGTTCGGGTGACCGCGGATCAGATCGAGCTCGGTTTCCGACGGGTCGCCTACCTCGGCTACGCGCGACGAGCAGGCGCCACAAAATACTGATGGGTTGAAATTCTCACCTCAGTCCCTACCTTCCTCACATGAAATTAGTTGATCCCACACGTAAAACCGCCAATGACGACGATCTGAGCACACTCGAACGCCAGGTTTATACCGCCTTGGCCCTGCTTTTTATAGCTGCACCGATCGCAGGTGCCGTCCTGCTGTCCTGGCTAATCCTTTCTGACCGTATGATCGCAGCGCAAACCCTATGGATACTGGCCTATTGCCTAGGTGGTCTGACTTCCCTCTTTGCGCTTTATGCATTTGTGGATGCGATTATCAAATGGACCCTTAGCCGCCTCCGTGTAGCTCGAAAATAACCGGGTTAGGCCGCAATACTGACCGAAACCTTACGTTCCAAACGAAGGTTTATACTACACTTGGCCATTGACCCGCGAAGTTTGCGTCAATGAAGCTCCTTATCAAAATCGCGATGCCCATACTAATCCTAGTTGTTGCGATCGGTATTGCATCTTTTCTTATGATGGCGCGCCCCGTCGCTGAGCAGATTCCCGTCGAAGCGCCGCTGCTGCTAGTGGACAGTTTCGAAGCTCAGCCGGTTGATGTGATGATCAACGTCAAGGTTTCCGGCACAGTCACACCGTACACTGAGACAACGCTTGTTTCAGAGGTATCCGGACGAATTATTCGTGTCGCCCCAGGGTTTAAGAGTGGTGGTTATTTCAGCGCTGGTGACATTATTCTGCAAATTGATCCCCGAAATCATGATGCGGAGCTGAAACGAACAGAGGCTGCGTTGGTCCGTGCACGTATCAAACTCTCTCAGGAAGAGTCCCTGGCGAAGCATGAGCGAGGGGACTACGAACGCCTCAAAACTGTCGATCCCAACCAGCTGTCCACATCTGATTTGTCATTCCGCTCTGCACAGATTGCCCAGGCTATGGCCGATGTCGTCGCCGCAGAAGCGCAACTCATCAAGGCACAAGGCGATGTCGATCGTACATTCATTCGAATGCCTTATGATGGCCTCATCCGTGAGAAACGAGCGGACCTCGGCCAATACGTCAACCCGGGGACACCACTCGGCGTCATGTTCGCAGTGGACTACGCTGAGGTTCGTTTGCCGCTCACACCTTCCCAGGTTAGAGACCTGCCCCTGCCGACGTCCACCGGCGGTCTGCCTATACCTGTTCAAATCAAATCGGTTGACGCGGAACGCTCGTGGCCCGGTCGACTGGTCAGAACCGAAGGCACACTCGATCCAACCTCGCGTACACTGTATGCAATTGCTCGGGTCGAGGACCCTTACGGCATCAAGAGTGCGATTCCGGTTCCCGAGCCGCTTCGCATCGGCACCTATGTCGATGTGGTGATTCCGGGCAAGCGACTCGAATCGGTCTTTGCGTTGGAACGCCATATGGTGAAACCTGGCAATCGAGTCTGGGTCATCGATGAAAATTCACGCATCCAGTCTAGGGTCGTCAGCATTGCCTATGCCGATCCTAAACATGCATGGATAGATGGTGGTCTATCTCCCGGTGAACGCATCTGCGTCACACCCGTCGACAATCCACTTCCGGGCACACGTGTTCGTGTTGTCGCAGATGGGGCCTAGCCTGATGTCACTCAATCAGGTAAGCAACTCGCATGTATAAGGAACCTGATCCACATATAGGATTCATTAGCTGGTTTGCACGCAATCCAGTAGCCGCCAATCTACTCATGATCATGATCATTGCTGTGGGCGGTCTTGCCTTCGTTACCATGACCAAGGAAGCTCAGCCGCGAATTCCGCCGCGTGGTATCAACATTACGATACCGTTTCCCGGTGCGGCGCCTGAGGAGGTTGAGCAGGCCATCATTATCAAACTGGAAGCCGTGCTGAAAGACGTCGACGGTATTGAGAGTTTTGATACTTTCGCAAACGAAGGCAGCGGATCAGCTAGTATCGATGTCGATACCGGCGCCGGCTATGACATTGAAGATGTTATGGAGGACGTGGAGCAGGCTGTTGCCAGCATGAACCGACTCCCCGTTGAAGCAGAAAAGCCAAGAGTAACCGCCAATCGGTGGGAACAGAGCGTCCTACGAATACAAATTAGTGGTGACCTTGATGAGCGCAGCATGAAAGCGCTCGCGGAGGAGGTGCGGGATGACCTGTTGCAGATTCCACAAGTTGCTAAGGCCACGGTGCGAGGCATTCGCCCAACAGAAATCTCCATCGAGATTCCGGAACGACAGCTGAGGCGCTACGGCCTCACATTGAGCCAGGTCTCACAGGCAGTCCGCGCAAGTTCCACCGATCTTTCGGGTGGTTCGATCGAAAGTGACAGCGGCGACATCCGGATTCGCGCGATTGGTCAGGCTTACGATGGGGAAGACTTTGAGAAGATTGTCCTGCTGACAAGACCCGATGGCACGCGTGTGACGATTGGTGATATTGCGCAGGTGAAAGACGAGTTCGTCGACATGCCGTTCTATGCCCTGTTTAACGGCAAACCCAGTATGAGTGTTGAAGTTGATGCGCTGGGAGACCAGAGTCAGATTGAGGTTTCTGCTGCCGCACGCCAGTACCTTGTTGAGAAACAGAAGACCCTGCCACCGGGCGTTAACGTGTCTTACTGGGGCGACATATCTGTCTTCATCGATGAGTCCGTTAACCTGATGGTCAAAAATCTGCTCATCGGTTCAGTGCTGGTTTTCATCGTTCTCGGCTTGTTTCTGCGTCTTCAACTGGCCGCCTGGGTCATGGTAGGTATTCCTGTTAGCTTCCTCGGCGCAGGAATGCTGATGCCCCTCCCGGGATTCGACCTCACCGTCAATATGATGAGTATCTTTGGTTTCTTCATGGTCCTAGGAATCGTCGTCGACGATGCCATCATCATCGGCGAATCCGCTTACACCGAGGTAGAAAAACATGGGCAGCATATCGACAACGTTATTGTGGGTGTGAAGCGGGTCGTGATCCCTGCGACCTTTGGTGTATTGACCACCATTGCCACGTTTACGCCCTTGATCATCTCCGGTGGCGATTTCGCCGCAATGCAGCGGGTCATTGGTTGGGTCGTTGTGTTCTGTCTCATCTTCTCGATCGTCGAATCAAAGCTGATCCTTCCGGCACACCTGGCGCACATCAAGGCTAAACAGCCTGGCAACCCAGTCACTCGAGGCATTCACCGGGTTCAGGACGGAATCTCCTCCGGATTGAAGTACTTTGTTGCTCACCAGTATCAACCTTTCCTCAAACTCGCAATCGAGCATCGCTACACCACGGTCACAACATTCGTCGCAATCCTCATTATTGTGACCGGTATGTTCATGGGTGGAATCATCAAGTTCGTGTTCTCACCTGAGTTTCCTGACAAATATGCCATGGCGCGCGTTGAGCTATCAGAAGGTATGCCAGAGGAACTGGGTGTCGCAATCGCCGAGCAACTGCGTACAACGCTTATGCAAGCGGGCAAGGACGTGCAAGAAGAGCTGGGATTAGAGGAGAGCCTAATCGGCGATAACAACACGGTCCTGGCCAATTCGCGAATCGACGCCGCAGTTGAAATCAACCAGCCACCTTCGGGCGATGTAGACCCCAAATTGCTTACCGACCGCTGGCGAGAGCTGATGGGAGACGTCGCCGGTACCAAATCAATGCGTATTCGTTCGATGCAACGTACGGGGGGAGGTCCAGCGCTGCAGTTTTCCCTCCTTGGGCGTGATTCAGCAAAAGTCGAAGCCGCAGCTGCTGATCTGATCGAACATCTGCGCGGCTACACCGGCGTTTACGAGGTCGAAAGCTCTCACGTGTCGGGTACGCGTGAGTTGCAACTCCGCATCAAGCCACAGGCAGAGGCACTCGGCCTGACGCAGGTGGATCTGGCATCTCAGGTTCGACAAGCGTTCTATGGCGTTGAAGCGCAACGGGTAAATCGCGATGACACGGAGATCAGGGTCATGGTGCGCTACCCGAAAGAAGAACGAACATCCGTCGGCAACCTCGAAAATATGTGGTTCAAAACACCCGCAGGCGGTGAGGTTCCTTTCGAACAGGTTGCACTCATGGTGTACGACGCCGCACCTTCCGGGATTAGACGACAGAATGGCGAACGGGTGGTGGTGATTACCGCAGAAGTGAACACAACGACAACTACGCCTGGTGATGTCATGCGAGGTGTGTATCAGAACTTTGCCGCCGCTCTTCCCGACCATCATCCCGGGGTGAAGATGCAGCTGTCAGGTGCCAGTGAACGACAGAATCGAACACTCTTTGACTTCGGCAAGAACGCGCTCATTGCGCTATTCGTGATTTACGCCCTGATGGCGATTCCGCTGAAATCCTATGTCCAGCCACTGATCGTGATGTCGGTGATCCCGTTTGGATTGATCGGAGCGCTGATTGGTCACTACATCCTGGACTATCCAGTGAGTAGCGTCACGATCATGGGATTGATTGCACTCACTGGCGTCGTAGTAAACGACGGGATCATCCTCGTGGACTATGTGAACAAAGCCGTAGAACGAGGTCGAAGCCGTTCAGAGGCTGCTGTAGAAGCAGGCGGCGCACGTTTTCGCGCCATTTTGCTCACATCAACCACCACCTTTATGGGCCTGACGCCCATGCTGGCGGAAACCAGTTTCCAGGCCGCCTTAATGATGCCCATGGCCATTGCGCTCGCGTTCGGCATCCTTTTCGCCACAACGATGACGCTCGTTTTGATTCCATGTCTCTACATTATTGCCGATGATTTTATGGCGATGATGGGCACGCATCATGGCCCCTCGAACGAGACGTTTGCCGCGCAGCCATTATCAGGCGGCGGAGGCTGACAGGATCCCAAACGTCGTACTCGTGACATCGAGTCCCGTATCGCGCGAGGTCACTTGATCTTTATTCGTGATCCCGACGCAACGTTGGCGACAGACTGCTTGAACAGGTTTGCACGCTGGTGTTCAGAGTACGCGATGCTGCGACCTTCTGCCCGTACACGGTGAACCTTGCCATCGCGTGATCACGCCTCTGCATGACCGCTGAAATCCCTCGTTCACCGGCTTTCATCACCATTTGGTTCACCGCAGCGCCGTCGCAACAGATGCCATCAGGAGTATACAGAGCATCGAACCCAAGCGAACGACCCGCAGCCAGCGTGTTCGCGGAGGCGGGGGATCCGATAGGAGATCTCGCGGAATCTTTCTAGGTCTGGTTCGCAGCATGGCAAAACCTGTCTCGGTCAGTGATTGCAATTGCAACAAACGAACGCGTCAGAACCGGTTCGTCATTGTGACAGACATTGATTTCGTTACGGAAGCCACTTGCCGTCTATCGGCTATTGGCATCAATAGTCCGATGGAGCCAGATCCACGCGACAATCGAGAGCACCACTGAAGTTAGTACACCGCCAGCATAAATCCCTCGGTATCCCCAGATATAATCACCAATCAGAATGATAGGGATATTCAACACGACCATCTGAAGTGCTGAGAGAATCAGCGGTGGCATTGGCTTGCCGAGTGCGTTGAAGCTATTCGTGGCAATGTTCATGAGCCCCATGAAACCAACCGCCAATGTACCAATCACAAGATAAGTATAAGCCTGATGAATGACTTCCGGATCATCGTTGATCAGGCTGATCATCTGCTCTCCCAGCAGATAGAACGTGGCGTAACACAGCCCCCCCCAGGCCATGACGAAGATGCCACCCAACCGCATAGCAGTGCGAACACGATTGAAAGCAGATGCACCCCAGTTCTGTCCTACCAGCGGCGCAATGCTCATACCAACAGCCCAGATGACCATCACCAGCAGCGATTCAACTCGTGACGCCACGCCATAGCCCGCTACGACAATAACACCATGCCCCGCGAGAAGCCGCGTCACGACACTCATCCCGAACGGCATAATCATGTTGGAAGCAACCGCCGGGAGCCCGACATGTAGGATGTCACGACAGGAATCAAAAAAGCCGTTCATAGATATCCCCATCATGCGATCTCGGAATATGAAGCAGTAAATGAACAGGATGAACGCCAGCTGGCGTGCGACAATAAAGCTTATGGCCGCGCCTTCCAATCCCATCGCCGGGATCGGTCCGTAGCCAAAAATGCAGAACGGTGCGATGGCCATATGAAGGATTGAACCCAGCGCGGATAGATACCCTGGGGTTTTAGCGTCACCGGTTGCACGCATCAGAGTCGTGCCTACAAACGTCATGGTGAAGACCGGCAGACCGATCAACCAGATCCACATGTAATCAACAACGAGGTCGAGAACGACACCTTCTGCTCCCAACAGGGAAAATATGTCGTAAAGGAGGAAGCTGGTACCAACCGCCATGACGAGTGAAATCGTTGTGCCAAGTACAATCACATGTGTGACCACGCGACGAACCCTTACATGATCGCCAAGACCAACAGAACGCGCGACAACAGACGAGGCGCCGATTCCCAACCCCATGGAGACACCTTGGAGAGTATAGATCACAGGGAAAGTAAAGCTGATCGCCGCCAGTTCGTTTGTGCCGACCCAACCAATGTAGAGGGTCTCGACCAAACTTGCGACCATGAACGACATCATGCTAAGCATCATGAAACCCGTCAGTCGGGTCAGATGGGCGGACACATCACCCTGCGTCAGATCTCTCGTTGAGTCCGACGATACACTAGACGAGGAGTTCGCGCTGGCCTGCGCGGCCGAACGCTTGGCGATATTGTCGGTTTTATCAGTCATCGGGAGCGGTTATCGTCAGATCAACCGCTTGCCTCCAGCGCCGGCGGTCTGCGGTTCCGGCGGCTATGGCACTGCACACGGGTGTTTTGATTTTTTTGAACCCTACCAGCGCAACCCGCAAATTTCCACGAAAGTCCCACCAAGACAGGAGACACGATGTCGACCATTCACCAAAAGGCACTCGAATTCGTTAAGTCCAGTGCACCACCAGGCGAGGTCACTGCGATCCTCGCAGCTTTTGACGAATACGGTACGAACCACGAATTTTTGATGAATGTGGGCCCAGAAAAAGGCCCGATGTTGACAGCCATGGTCGCCGCACAACCTGAAGGTGGACGCGTGCTGGAACTGGGTTGTTTCTGTGGATACTCCTCTATTCTGATCGGTTCAGCATTGCCTTCTGGGGCAACCTTGACCGGCATTGAGATCGACCCCGACAGTGTCGCCATTGCACGCCAGACGGTTGAATATGCTGGACTCTCAGATCGTGTCGAGATTATTGAAGGTGTTTCCAGTGATATCATCCCAACGCTCACAGGTCCTATTGATCTGGTGTTTTTGGACCACTGGAAGGACCTCTACAAGACTGACCTGATTGCAATCGAATCGAACAATCTGTTGCGAGTCGGCAGCACTGTTTTCGCTGATAACGTGGGTCCACTTTTCAATCCGGAGGAATACCTCGATTACGTGCGCACGTCAGGTCACTACGATACCAAGTACCACACGTCACATATTGAATACACGAATCGTGAGGACGGCATAGAGATTTCGATCTATCGGGGATAACTACGACTCTGTCATCGTTTCGAGCCCGAAGGGGGAAACCTAAGGCTCGTAGAAGTGCTGAGTTGTTGATCATAGAAGCTGAGAGCTGAAGATCATCTCGTCAAGTAACTGACATTTCCCAGGACGACTAGAGTCGATCATACGGACGAAGACCCCGCCGTCAGTCACAGTGCCCAGGCAAATCCAACGTCGGATTTCGATCAAAAAACCCAACAGGGATCAGATGGAACCCGCAGTATTCTACCGGCATTACAGGCCAATCCTCGGGTCGCGGCACATGTGTCACCCCAATCGTGTGCCACATGACAAGATCGCAACAACTGATGTCACGATCATTCGCCGTGTAATCCGGCAGCCCACCCCCTCCATGCATCACCGTATTGTTTCCGGATGCTGCGATTTCTTCCTTCACGTAGGGCGTCGCCCATAGGTTATGCCGCGCAAACTCAGCACGCTTGGAGGTCGGTGAATCTGCACTGGCAAAGATCGTCGGTACACTCTGTGGCAGCAGCTTGTAAGCCACTGGCATACCCAGACCATTTGTAGATTCAGGGTTGACCACTTTCCAGGAACGACTGACTTGGGGTGCAACTTCCCGCTGTGCTGAAGATTCTCTCGTCAGGTGCGTCGCCACATTCTGGAACTGTGTACCGTGGGGATTACTGTCACTGACCGGCAGCACCTCAATGTTGTTCTCAAAGAGCTGGTTGGCACCACCGTCCAGTTCCCAGTCCAGTCGGAAGCAGAAAAGGTGCTGATGTACCGGCGATGTCAGATTCTCAGCTATCTGCGGTGACTGACCAGTATTCTCATGTCCTGTTTTGGAGGTCACGCCCACAATGCCAGTGAGTTTCACTTCCATCTGGATCGTGCCATCAAGATACAGGTACCAGAAAAAGCCGTAGTCATAGTTTCCGATCGTAAAGATGGAACTGATGACCAGACGACGCGAACGTCGCACCTCACCTGTGCGGGACTGGGCATCGAAATGTTTCCACTGAATACCGTAATCTTCCTCATGCATACAGATCGCATGTTCAACAGTGCGGACCTTGCCTTCATGTGTGATCAGGTTGATATCAAAATAGTGGATTTCGCCTAAACAATCGCAGCCGAGTTTCAGTGAGTTCAGGCAGTTGCCCAAGCAGATTTCGCTGGCGTCCAGCACATGCTTCCAGCTGTGCATGGGATCGCTGTCACCGTAAGGCACGACCATGTCCGACAGGGCTGCCCGGTACAGTATGGGTCGCTCATTCAGAGACAGCTGATGCAAGACCAGGCCATGTATAGGATGAATGCCCACTCGAAAGTCGTATCCCTGCCACTTCACGTGATAACCATCAACGTCAAAGCTGGTCCCTTTGGGTTGCTTGATTTCAACTGGCTGAAGACCCGAGCGTGCAGGGGGCAGATTGGCGCCATCGAACCGCCCTGGTTCTTGCGGCACGGGACGCTCACCAAAGTCTTCTACACACACAACCTTCCGCGCCGTGATGTCGACATGACTAATAAGGCTGTCGATCGGATGGGCGTAGCCATTGTCCGTCGCGTCCTCCCGAACAAAGGCGATACAGCGCAACGCCCGGTGTCCTTCTGGCACATTAGGATGTGGATAACCACCCCCAGGCCAAGGGTCAATCTGGATTTTCTTCAGATCTTCTTCTGATTCCGCAGATACGCCACGGGCACGTACTGCAGCCAACCATTCCGGATTAGTTTTGGTCAGGTGAATGGCAAGCCCGAAATCTGAATAGTTGTAAGGGACCTGGCTACCCAGGGATACCCGCTGCACGTCAACCGTCTCCGCACCCATATCCACATCTGCTCGGAATCCGCCATCGCGGCCTTCGTCCACACCCAGCAGTTGTACAATTCGCTCTGCAACATCTCCTTTCCGATGCGCTTTAACCATTGACTTGTCGGGCTCGAGCAGACCGACCGAGGAGAAATAGGGCTTGTTGATGCACTCTTGTTTACGGACCAGTGTCACAGCCGCTTCAATTTCCTCAATCGTCAGCGGGTCCAACGGATGTGTAGTAGCCATAGTCACTTCAGCGTTATTTTTCTTGTCTTGCATGTTTTCTGTCCTCAGGTTCCACTGTGTCGATAAGTCAGCTAGCTGGCTTATCGAGGTTGTTCAGTCGATTCAGATTGCCATATCGTTCGGGGTCTAGATCACGTCCTGCCAGTGCTGGGTGATCAGGACTGTAACGATGCGCGCGATAGATACTGGTGGTTGGGTTTCCTCGAGTCATGTTCACAAACGGGTTGATCCATTCCCAAACGGTTTCTTTGTTGCGGGTCACTTCAAAGAGACGCCCACTAGTACCCTCGCAAACAAGGACATTGCCGCCTGGGATACGGGACGCACCAGAAATATGGCCACTGAAGAACTGTGGATACGGGCTACCGTGGAACTCCCACACTACCTCGTCGTTTTCAGGATTGACCTCGATTACTCGGGAACCGGCATGGCCGTTATCAAAGATCTGGATATTACCATCACCTACCCACGTGGGATTGTGCTGTCCGTGGGTCTTGGTGTACTTCCATCGAATGTCTCGGGTCTCAGCATCAATGATTGCCACGCGGTCGTTATGACGCGCCGAAAACACAATGTCACCTCTCTCGTTCACGTCAATACCGTTGACGTGGGTCCACTCCCATCGTTTGACGTCGCGTGAGATCGGGTCCTTGACCGGATCCATGAGTTCCCAGATGCGAATGCGGTCGACCTCTTCAAAGTCTGCGTTCACTTCAATAATCTCGTCACCAATCAGATTAGGCAGGCGTTCCCTATACTCTTTGTAGCCGCCACGAACCTTCTTGGTCATTTCATCCGATAATTCCACCCAGATTGGGACGATCGTATTGCCATTTTCTCGACGGAAAAAGTCATGATGCTGAAATCGGTTGTCGTACTCTGCGATCTTATTGCCATCCCAGTCGACCTCCAGCAGCGTGGTGTGATAACCCCCCAGCATCTTAACCCGTTCCTCAAATGGTGGTGGCGATTTACCCTGTCCCGGCGGTTCTGGAAACTTCAGATTGATATCACTGCCTGTCATCAGCAGATGGCCGTTCTTCAGCAGTCGGCCATATCCGGGACGAATATGGTCGAACATCCAGGTATGGACAATCTGCCCGTCCATACCAATGAGATAGGTCTTCTGATCGCCGTGGGGCGTAAAGAGCGTATAGCCCTTGGTAGATAGACCCGTGCGATGATAAGTAAGACCGGTTGGACGATTAACAGACCAGCCCATAGTGAGACCTGTATCTTGAAGCCGGACGTCAAGTGTGAACGATTCGCAGAGCGAACGAAACCGCGATGCTTCCTACTCGGGATTTCACTATGATGGCCGCCTCGCAAGCTTAGGAGACACAAGATGCTGGCCTGGCAGATGAGTGAATTAGGTGATCCCTGGGACAAACTGAATTTGGTGGAGACTCCCTCTCCAAAGCCCGGACCGGGCACGGTCCATATCCAGGTCAAGGCGACCGACGTGAACTTTGCCGACATTCTGCAATGTCAGGGTGGTTACCAGGTGAAGCTGGTCCCACCGTTCACGCCAGGTATGACAGCAGGAGGCGTTGTGATTGCCGCGGGTGAAGGGACGGACTTCAATCCAGGTGATCGCGTGGTCGGCCATACGCTCGGTGTGCATGGTGGCTATGCGCAGGAGTCACTGCTCGAAGCGGATTTCACCTACAAAGTCCCCCAAGACGTTCCACTTGAAGCCGCATCGGGTATCCATATCACCCATGCCACGTCCTGGTTTGCCCTCTACCACCGTGGAAGATTGCAACCAGGCGAAACTCTCCTTGTCCTCGCCGCAGCCGGAGGTGTCGGTTCATCAGCTGTACAAATGGCCGACCTCCATGGTTGTCGCGTGATCGCAGCAGCAGGAGGACCTGAGAAAGTGGCGTTTTGTCATGAATTGGGTGCGAAAGATGTGGTCGACTATCGCGCAGAGGATCTCTACACCCGGGTCATGGATCTGACCAACGGACGAGGTGTTGATGTGGTCTACGATCCGGTTGGTGGTCAATACTTTGATGTCGCACGACGTCTTGTTGCGTGGGAAGGTCGGTTATTGGTTGTCGGCTTCGCGAGCGGGACAATTCCAAGCGCACCCGCCAATCATGCCCTAGTGAAGAATTACGACATCGTTGGGGTTCACATGGGCGGCTATCGTGGGCGTGACAATGAATTGTTGCGACAGTGTTATCAGGAACTCTATACACAGATTGCAGGCGGGAAGCTCTCACCCATTATTACCGAGAAGGCTGGTTTGAAAGAGCTACCCGATACGCTCAAGAAGTTGGCGAATCGGGAAACGCTTGGGCGATTGTTGTTCGTACCGTGATTTGTATCAGTCTGACGGTAAATAGCAGGGTCTGCCGCTAGACGGACGCACGATGACTTTTACGCATCGCAGAAACTGGTTGCCGGAGATCACCTGGGTCGATGCGTTCCCTGAGGAAGACGGAGCCGTCATACCTCTGCGTGATCCTTGACATGGGTTGAGTTGATCTTGATCGTGTTACCACCCGGTTCCATTACCTCAAACGAATCGTGAATCTTCCCTCGGGAGAGTTCGGACACCTTGACTCCCTTATCCTTGAACTCTGTATAGCTCGCATCGATATCTTCAACCATGAAGTCGAACTCGGCATCGCCAGGTGCCCCTTTCTGAAGAATCAAATGCGTTCCACCCCGCAACTCGAAGATCGATATCTCTTCAAACTTGAAACAGAGACGAAGCCCTATCGTTTCCATGAACTCCGTGCTTGCCGTGAGGTCTCGGGTTTTGAGATCAACGTGTCCAACCCAGATACCAGGTCTCATGGTTGTGTCCTCTCATAAAAATCAAGACGGTCCACAAGGGGTATCATCATCGGAACCATCGTTTTCTACCCTTACATCAGTAACTGCAGATGACCTCGATAGAAACTAGTCTTTGCAAGCCGACCACTATGCTAGTAATTCCCGACCCGCGTTGCTCATATAACCCTGTTCAGGACCCCACGCTGGTGTTATCAGACCAGCATCGTGGAGCTCTAACATTTCTCGCGAAAGCCAAAGATGCTGTTTCTCTCTCTGTTCTTCATCGCGGAATGGACCGGGCACAACCGTCTTACGCGGACCCGACGCCTCAAAATCCACGGCCGTAGTGTTCAACGCATGCATCACAGTTAGCTCAGAGAGTGAATAGTTGTCATCTTCACGTGAGAAACACATCGGTTCATCGAGCACCACAGCTACATTGGCAATAAAACGAGCACGCAGACTCGGATTGACGGATACCCGATGCAACATGAACGGATGCAGGATCACCATATCCCCCGCTTCTCCAATCAGTTCCTCGAACTCGGAACATTGCTCAACCATTCCCGGAATCAGATAGCCGGTGCCTTGAACACTGTCCGGGTGTAACCCCTGAGGTAAGTTAATCAGTCGGTTTGCCACCACTTTGATAGAGTCGGGAGCGATAAACGTACCGCCGCTCTCCGGCAGAATGTCTGTAAACAGCGGTACCACCAATAGCCCCTGTTCTGGTGAATCCAGGAAATGTCGAAAATGCCAACCGTCCTTGTGCCATCCCGGTTGTTCAGGTGCGGGTGACTCCCACACCGCCGCCTCATCTCCCAGATTTCCTATCGCTGAGTAACCCCAGACTAACTGCTCACCGCGCCCAGGCAATCGATTCGCCCCTGCAGCATCCTGTTGGGCCAGCATCGCACGCGGAGCCATCTCCTTCAGTAGAATCTTCTCGCCATTACCTTGCGTACGCATATATCCTCTGGGTTGTCCCATTCCGGATGATTGCAGCCAAGTTTCCGGGCAATCACGCTCAATACCCGTGTCTTTCAGTTCCTCCCACGCGACGTCGCAGATAGTGGCGGCGAGCGCTCGGTCAAATGCACCTCGAACGACCACATAGCCCTTCTCAATAAAATGCCGTGCTTCGTCCTTTGTCAGCACCTGCAGCTTATCCACCGCCGCGTCAAACAATGCTTCAAAACTGGTCATCCGATCGTCCTTGTTGTCGTTACTGATGGGCCAATCGAGAGACATTGGAGCTAGTCGGGTGGAAGGCCTCGGCACGTTCATCTTTAAACGTTGGTGCAAGTTCAGTTTCGGAGTCCCCTGCAATTCGGGACCCACGCAGCACCCGGGGATGCCGGGTGTCATAAGGACAGGCACAGTGCATGACGCATCGATTGTCCCACACCACCAGATCGCCAACGTTCCACGGATGTAGATAGACTCTAGGTGGCTGGCAGGCTTCCTCTAGCAGCGATGCGAGCAACGTTTCCGATTCATCAGGATCCATTCCAGGAATCCCGTAGGCGTGACGCCCGGTATAGAGGGATTTACGACCTGTCTCAGCATGGGTCTTGATGACGGGACGAAGCGGCGCGCCCTTGTCGTGGAAACCATAGAGATGGTCCGTCTTGTGCTGAAACCCTGCCATCTCTTGAGAGTAGTAAAGAGAATGGTACGCGGATAGGGTTTCCAGCTTCTCCTTCGTCGCGTCATCGAGTTCATCATAGGCTGAACGCATATCGGCAAACCCTGTCTCACCACCTTCAGGCGGAACCACTAGGGCGGATAACATCGCCGCCTTCGAAGCCAGTGGCATATAGGTGCTGTCCGTGTGCCAGCCTTCGTTCCCCCGTAACAGCTTGTACCCCTCCTCATCCGGTCGAACAACACTGCCGTCAGATTTCTGGTTTGAGATAGGTGCCACACCGGTTTTCTGCCTCGGTCCGAGTTTTTCGATATTCCCAAAACGCAATGCGAACGCGCCCTGCTCTTCGTCAGTCAGATGTTGCGCGGGAAAAACCAGCACCGCATATTCTAGAAACACCTTATGGATATCTTGCCAAGTGTCATCGTCCAATAACTTCAGTGAAACGTCGGTCACCACCGCGCCCAGCGTCGCATCAATGGGTGTGGTTGTAATTGTCATCGGCATCCCCCGCTGTTCCAATGGTTCTTTCATTGTGTGTCAAGGCCCTACAGATGCCAAGTGCAGGTGCATGAGTTTATGACAGTTTTACTCCACCGCCGTTTATCTTTGCGCTGCGGTGGATGCTGCTACCTGACCTCCCCAAATTTTCACACGTCGATCGCACCGCGACTCACCGAATTCAGCAGACAATCGATCAGAAAACAAAACCTGTCGGTGCTCTGGGATAGATTGAGAACATCGCGCGGCAGGTCGCGCTTATACAGGACACGTGTACACCAACTCTGAAACCACTTGCATCCACCTACCTAACTCTCTGATAATTGCAGGAGACGGTTGTCCATAAGGACTAAAAGGGAACCTGGTGTAGGTATTTCGAAGTACGTTTTGGCGTATGTTTCGATGTCGAATCCAGGGCTGTACCCGCAACTGTAAACGACGAGCGACTCGCATAAGCCACTGAATTGCATTCGGGAAGGCGCGATATAGTGAAGACTCGTAAGCCAGAAGACCTGCCGTCTCGTCGCTCGTCCGGAACCGGGATTAGTTCTTGGGACAGGGTGCTTTCCTTAGCAGCGACATCACTGTCCACGTCGCACTTGGACTTTTTGTCGTTATCGGTCACCTGCGACGTGGGGTGCACCGGGCTTTAGGAAAATTCTCATGAAGGCAACTTGCCACCCCCGCTTTTTCACCGCGCTATTATTCCAGGTCCTCTGCAGTCTGTTGGTCGTCCTGCCTCTATCAACCGTGGCGGAATCTGCTCGCGACGATGCCACCATCGACGAAGTGGTCGTCGAGGCTTTTCGACTTCCTACCGAGATCTCAGAAACGGGTGTGAGTGCCTGGATCGTCGACGAAGAGACTATTAAGTCTCGCGGCTATCTGCATATGACTGATGTTCTGACCACGGCACCGGGTGTCACCATCAACCAGAACGGAGCTTTCGGTGGACAGGCCAGCGCGCGTATTCGAGGTGCCAGCAGCGATCAAACGCTGGTGCTGATCGACGGTATCGTTGGCAACGACACGAGTACACCGGGTGGTGGGTTCAATGTGGGCATCTTTGACGTGACCGACGTCGAGCGCGTCGAAATTCTCAAGGGCCCACAGTCGACGTTGTGGGGATCTGACGCCATTGGCGGCGTAATCAACATCGTGTCGAAGAAACCGGACGAGGGGGTCAACGCAAATGTCACAGTGGCTGGCGGCAGTTTTGGGGCACAGCAATATGGACTGTCGGTAGACGGCAGCAATAGTGATGGTGACTTCCGCATGAGCTACAGCGACCAATCTACCGATGGTCTCTCCAAAGCAGATGAGGCTGATGGCAACACTGAGAAAGATGGCTACGAGAACCAAACCCTGTCGCTGAAAGGCGGAGTAAATCTGACGAGCAGTGCGCGCCTCACTTTGAATTACCGGGATACGGAGAGTGTCACCGAGTTTGATAGTTTTGGCCTAGCAACAGGCGTAGAGGATGGTGATGAAGTCAGTGAGGTCGAATTCTCGTCTGCCCAGCTGTCGCTGACGTTCCCGCTGTCCAACGATCGGATGCAGAATCGCGTGACCTATGCAGATACGAAAATCGACAGGGCGAACTTCAGTGGTGGCGCACCTAGTTTCTCGGCCGAGGGCTCACGTCAGGTCTTCCAGTACCAAGGTACCTACACCTTCAACGAACAACACCAGTTATCCGTTGGCTTTGAAGATGAAGAGACCGACAATGGCTCTGACACCTTCTCAAACACTGGGATCTTCGCATTGTATCAGTTGAGCGCCAATGACACGCTGACAGTATCACTCGGTCTCAGGCAAGACGATCACGATCAGTATGGCAGCAAGACCGTCGGCCGCATCAGCACGGCGTGGACCCTGTCGGACCAATTTGGTCTTCGTGCGAGTTGGGGTGAAGGTTTCAAGGCACCCACCATTTTCCAGACGACTTTCTTCTGTTGTGGGGCGACCGTAGCAAACCCCGCATTGATGCCCGAAGACAGCGAAGCCTTCGATATCGGGATTGATTGGCAGTTGGCGAATGGGAACGGCGCAGTGTCACTGACCGCATTCAGACAGGACACGAGAAACCAGATCAGCTTTTCCTTCGGCGTAGGCGGATACGAGAATATTGCCCAGGTCGAATCCCAAGGCATCGAGCTGGCAGCTGACTACCGCTTCTCGGAGACGTTTACCACCACCGCGAACGTTACTCATATGGACAGTGAAGACGGTAATGGCAACGAGTTGGTCCGGCTGCCTAGATTGACTGCCGATATTGCCGTCAACTGGCAACCGCTGCCAACCATCACCACCTCATTGGTGGCTGTACACAACGGTGACGAGGAAGACTCCCGCGGCACCGTTGATGCCTGGACCCGACTGGACCTGTCCTCGGTCTACCGGCCGAACGACAATGTCAAAGTCACCGTTCGCGTTGAGAACCTCGGAGACACTAATTACCAGCAGATTTTCGGTTATGGAACACCTGGGCGGTCAGGCACTGTCGGCGTAACATATTCGTTCTGATTGAGCTGCCACATGTGTAGGACTCACATCAGGTCTTTACTGGTCTGTTCGCGCTGCTTCAGGTCAGCAAGGCAACAACACAACAGAGCTACCACAAAGTCGCCAGTATCGACTATTGTGCTGATCAGTTTGTGTTGAAGCTCGTTGAACCAGCGCGCATCGCCGCGGTGTCCAAAGACGCAGATCGAGAGTTCTCCTACATTCTAGACAGCGCAGCCGGTCATAAAATACAGGCCAAGTGCCGAAGCGGTCCTGGCCATCGATCCGGATTTGATTTTCAAAAGTTATGGGGGTGGCCCCAACGCTCGACAATTCTACGAAAGCATCAGGCTGACTGTGATCCACATTGGCTACGCAACCACCATTTAGGAACCCAGGGGCGAAGTCGGCAATACAAAAAACCTCCCCACAAAATACATTATCACACCCCAGGGGAACAGTCGGGTATACTAACGCCATCGCAACACACGCGATATTCTCAGGGCGGGGTGCAAGTCCCCACCGGCGGTAATCACAACACTATGACCATGATGGGTCATCGCCATGTGTGTAGCCCGCGGGCGCTTCTGTGAGAGCAGGAGGACTAGCAGATCTGGTTAGATTCCGGAGCCGACAGTAACAGTCTGGTTATGAGAATAAGGGTATCTAGAGGACAGGTCTCGTTCTTATCTTCCCTTGTTTGCCCTGTTGTTTTTCATCCGACATAAGGAAACAACAGATGACTCAATTTAATCCCAATATTGCTGATATCGTTTCTCGCGGGAGAATCGCGCTGGTTCAGGCGTGCTGGCACAAAGACATCGTCGACGCCTTTTGCCACTCCTTCATCAAGACGTGGAGTCAATCGGACCAACGACCGGTCGACGTGTTCGAGGTACCCGGCGCGTTTGAGATCCCATTGCGAATCAAACAACTCGCCGCAACCGACGCCTATGCGGGTATTGTTGCCACAGCGCTGGTTGTTGATGGTGGCATTTACCGCCATGAATTCGTCGCAACCGCTGTGATCGATGGCCTCATGCAGGTCCAATTGGAGACCGGAGTACCGGTTTTCTCTGGCGTGCTGACACCGCAGGACTTTATGAGCGAAGGACGCGATGCGTTCTTCAAACAACATTTCGTCACCAAAGGACAAGAAGCGGCCAATGCGTGTCTTTCGACGCTTGTGCTTCGTCAAGCCATTCCTCCGACAAGGCAGAGTGCGTGATCAACGCAACTGATCGGAGTCGCGCGGGATATCCCGCGCGAAAATGGCGATCAAGTTGACCTGGATATGTCGCCAGAGAACGGAACGCCATGCCTCTCTACGACCAAAGGCCCGTCTTCAGGAGCAAGAACCGTGGCCAGTAGCAGATCCCGCCAGTCGGCTACTGCTTCAGTGATTGCTGACAGCACAGGCTCAAAACTACGGGCCTGGTGCAGGATGGCGACAACAATGCGTGCAAATAGCCTAGCAAGGACCCCGGCGGGAGATCTGGATTCTGGAATCGTTCAACCACGGTCTGTGCGGTGCCCCCCAAGCGGCGCTCAACTTGCGCACAACCGATATAGGTAAGGAGAGACTCACAATGGTCTCCTTGAGCTGCAGCTGAACACGAGACCAACGAAAGCTTAACGCGTATTCCAATTCGTTCTCAGACGCCACAGTTTCGAGAAACGCCAAAGTATTGCAGAATGAACCTTTTGTGTATTCCGCATCACAGTAACCACATAGGCTAACGAGAGCAGCCCATTGACAAAGCGACCTTTTTTAACATCTGTTTGGCATGTATTTATCTTCGGCGCACTTGCCCTACCTTGCTCAACTTTCGCCGATACGCTGGACGGCGTCGAGGGTACTCATGCCATCGCCATGCATGGTGCCGTCAAATACTCGCCAGATTTCAGGCACTTCGATTACGCCAATCCTGATGCGCCGAAAGGGGGGGCCATGTACCTCCATCGAATTGGAACTTTCGATACCTTCAACGGCTTTATCGTCAAAGGCAATCCTGCGGCCGACGTGAGTCGCATCTATAACTCGCTTTGTACGCAATCAGCCGACGAAGCGCTCACGATGTATGGCGAGATAGCCGAGAGGATCTACATGCCAGAAGACCGATCTTGGGTCGCCTTCAAGTTGCACAAACAAGCAAGGTGGCACGACGGTCAGCCCGTCACAGTTGACGATGTGATCTGGACTTTCAACATGCTGGTGAGAGAAGGCTCACCGTTCTTTCGTTTCTACTACAACAACGTCGGTGAGGTGGTAGATGCTGGTGAGCATGTCGTTCGATTTAATTTCAAACCCGGTAAAAACCAGGAGTTGCCCCTCATCGTCTGCCAATTGCCGGTACTGCCAAAACACTACTGGTCAGAACGAGAGTTCAACAAGACCACCCTCGAGCCACCGCTCGGTTCTGGTCCGTATCGGATCAAGTCTTTTGAGGCAGGGCGTTCAGTGACGGTCGAACGGGTTGATGACTACTGGGGGAAGGACATCCCCACAGAGAAAGGCTTCCATAACATCGATGAAATTCGATCGGACTACTATCGCGACAGCGACATATCCTTAGAAGCCTTCAAGGCAGGTGAGTATGACTTTCGCCACGAATCGTCATCGAAGGACTGGGCAACCGCCTATGACATTCCCGCAGTGAACGATGGCGATATGATCAAACGGAGATTCGAAAACAGCCGCCCAACAGGTCTACAGGGTTTTGTCTTCAACATACGACGTGATTTGTTCAAGGACATTCGCGTCAGAAAAGCACTCACGTATGCATTTGACTTCGAGTGGTCGAACCAGAATCTGTTCTACGGCCAATACGAACGATCCACGAGCTACTATTCCAATTCCGAGTTGGCGGCATCAGGTCTGCCTGGTGATGATGAATTGAAGTATCTCGCGCCTCTGAAATCGCAAATTCCTGGCGAGGTCTTTACCAGCACTTATGAACCTCCAGCAGGGGGTGGTCCCAGAGCCATGCGCAAAAACTACAGGGTGGCAGCCAAACTCCTGAAAGAGGCTGGCTGGGTGGTCAAGAACGGCAGACTCGTGAGCGAGGAATCCGGCGCACCCTTCCAGTTTGAAATCATGCTAGGCACCCCCACCTGGGAACGGATTGTGCTGCCATTTGGCAAGAACCTGGAGAAACTTGGGATCGAGATGACGGTGAGGACCGTCGATACCTCGCAGTACCGACGGCGCCTCGACACCTATGATTTTGATGTCATCGTCAATACCTTCGGCCAATCGCAATCCCCGGGGAACGAACAGCGTGATTATTGGAGTTCGGCGAGCGCAGCACTCGAAGGGGCTGGGAATTATATTGGTATCAGCGATCCTGCGATCGACACATTGATCGAACAGATCATTGCCGCGCCCAACAGAAAAGAGTTGATTGCAGCAACTCGCGCGTTGGACCGGGTACTGCAGTGGGGTCACTGGGTGATCCCTCATTGGCACATCTCATATGACCGGGTCGCCTACTGGAACAAGTTCGGGATTCCACAGGTGACACCCCCGCAGGGCTATCAACGGGGCGCGTGGTGGGTCGATCGCAACAAAGCCGAAAAACTCAAAGGTAGGTTGAAGTCAGAAGACTAAAGAAACTCCTATCCAACCCGCAGACTAATCGCCCCTTACCATGACAGCCTATTTAGCCAGACGGCTCATTCTTGTAGTGCCAACGTTGTTCGGCATCATGGTGATCAATTTTGTGGTGGTGCAGTTCGTACCCGGCGGTCCCGTCGAACAGATGATCGCGACGTTGTCCGGGGAAGCGGTCTCCGCTACCGCGAGGATCGATGGTGATGGGGGTAGCGAGGTTTCTTCGACACCGCACAGCGCCAACACCCCAACACGCTATCGTGGCGCTCAAGGATTACCGCCTGATCTGATCGAAGATCTTGAACGCCAGTTTGGTCTCGACAAGCCAGCCCATGAACGATTTCTGCTGATGATGGGTAACTACCTCCGATTCGATTTTGGCGACAGCTATTTTCAGGATCGGTCTGTTGGTCAATTGATCCTCGACAAGATGCCCGTTTCAATTTCACTGGGGTTGTGGACGACCTTACTGGTTTACCTGATTTCTATTCCACTCGGCGTCGCAAAAGCGGTACGCGACGGTTCGAGGTTTGACATCTGGACCTCGGGGATTGTGGTGTTTGGCAATGCAGTACCAGGTTTCCTCTTTGCCATACTGCTGATCATCGTATTTGCAGGGGGTCGTTATCTGGATTGGTTCCCACTCCGTGGTCTGGTGTCTTCGGGTTGGGCTGATCTCCCCTGGTATGAACAGGTCGCAGACTACTTCTGGCACCTGGCGCTTCCTATCCTCAGCATGGTGATCGGTGGGTTCGCAAGCCTCACCATGCTCACCAAAAACTCCTTTATCGAAGAGATCAATAAGCAGTATGTCATCACAGCAAGAGCCAAAGGCCTCACTGAGCAACGTACACTGTATGGTCACGTGTTTCGCAACGCGATGCTTATCGTCATCGCAGGATTTCCTTCTGCTTTTGTGGGTGTCCTGTTTACGGGTGCATTACTTACCGAAGTCATTTTCTCACTGGATGGGTTGGGACTACTTGGCTTTGAAGCTGCACTCACACGCGACTATCCGGTCATGTTCGGTACGCTGTTCATGTTTACGCTGCTGGGGCTGATCCTCGGTATCATTGGTGACTTAATGTATCACCTTGTCGATCCGAGGATCGACTTCGAAACGAGGGACACCTGATGTCCCTGACCGCGGACAACCCGAATCAGAAGATGCGTGAAGCCGAAGCACCGAATCGGAACATCGCAAGGACTGGAGGGTGGCTGGCTATGTCCATTAGCCCAATCAACGAACGACGACTGGCGAATTTTCGCCGCAATCGACGCGGTGTCTGGTCCTTAAGGCTCTTTCTTATTGTTTTCATCATGAGCCTCTTTGCAGAACTCATCGCAAACGATCGACCATTGATCGTGTCCTTTGACGACAAGCTCTATTTCCCTTTTGTGGTCATCTATCCCGAGACCACTTTTAACGGTGAATTCGAAACCGAGGCCGACTACCGTGATGAATTTGTCATAGAACTTATCGAAGAAGGTAACGGCTGGATATTATGGCCACCCGTGCGGTTCAGCCACGACACCATCAACTATGATCTGCCTGTCCCCGCTCCTGCCCCACCCAGCACTGAGAACTGGCTTGGCACGGACGATCAGGGTCGAGACGTTCTGGCGAGGCTTATCTACGGTTTCCGGATATCGGTGTTGTTTGGATTGGTACTCACCGCCCTCTCAGCAACCGTGGGAATCGCAGTCGGTGCTCTGCAGGGATTTTATGGCGGCCTCACAGATCTATTAGGGCAGCGTTTCATCGAGATCTGGGCTGGGATGCCGATCCTATATCTGCTAATTATTGTGGCTAGCGTGATTACTCCCAACTTCTGGTGGTTACTTGGTCTTATGCTCCTCTTTTCCTGGATGGGATTTGTCGGTGTTGTTCGCGCAGAATTCCTCCGCGCACGCAACCTCGACTTTGTTACCGCGGCACGCGCCCTGGGACTGCCAGATCGATCTCTGATCTGGCGTCATGTTTTGCCAAACGCCATGGTCGCCACTATTACATTTATGCCGTTTACATTGTCTGGGTCTGTTACGACACTGACCGCGCTAGATTTCCTAGGGTTCGGATTGCCGCCCGGCTCTCCGTCTCTTGGTGAACTGTTGAACCAGGGTAAGACGAATTTGCAAGCACCGTGGCTCGGCGTCTCAGGTTTCATCGTCATCGCCTTAATGCTGAGTCTATTGGTTTTTATTGGTGAGGCTGTTCGGGATGCGCTCGACCCAAGAAAGGTGAATCAACCTGTTTGACGCGTCAGAAGGTGGCAGCAGGGATCCGTGGCGGTTGAGGGATTACCCGTGCTGCGGTTCAACAAATATCCACAGTCTCTCGAAGATTCCCGTGGTTATATATCGGTGCAAATCTGCCGATCGCCATATCGATCAGGTTCATCACATCTGCCTGAGTCATCCATATTTTGGTGTTCAAACAATGAGCGCCCAATAGCTAAATTCGGCGCATAACAGAAACGACTTTGATGCTTATCACGACAATTTGCCTAAATACTTCCACGTTATAACTGATCAAGCAAATATGAAAAATATAGAGATAGACGCCCGTGTAGGAGCGTGGAAAAAGGTCGCCGCAGACAGGTCAGATCATTCCTTAGTCGGCCAATCGCGGTTTCCGTAGGGACAATTATTGGAGCGGTAACCGCAGCCACATTTTTATCACTGAAACGGATCAAAAAAACACTCCCTCGCCAACTTAGAGAGAGAAAACGACGATCTTGGTAATCAAGTTGAGTCACTTTCTAATGAAAACAAGACCTAGTCAGAGCGGCTTCTGGGTTTGTCCCGCAAGGACTTAGATTGGCAAGAAATATGCCCGTAACGTTAAGGCATTGTCTGCCGCATTAGTAAAGTGCACAGTAACGGATTACCGTGATTATCTCTGAGATGGATCCTTAAAACAGGTTGCTGAATTTTACCTCGAGTGATTCGGGATCATGGTTCCTAGATTTCGACGCCTATTCTAATAAGGCAAGGACAGAGCAAGCATCTATTTGGATAGGACAGCGACTAGATACAATAGAGCTGTAGAAATCGACCGTTGACCAGGAAAGGACTTTGGCAAGGTCAAAAAAAAAGCCGGGCAAGGCCCGGCTTTTGCGAGAACAGCTTAGGTTATTTCAACTTAAACGCCGCGCCAGCTGATACGCCTGTACCTGCCGTGTCCGTATAAGTAACACCTAGCTTAAACACAGACTCTTTACGTGCGTGTGTGACGCCTAGAGCAACAGCTGATTCACTGTTGAAGTTACCCACACCAATCGCTAACGAGGTACCTACACCTCCGACTGTGGGCATACCTGCAAGGGCCATAGACATTGCAACACCTGCACTCATCTCGCGGATCTCTTCACGGATATCTTCACGGATCTGCAGAATGTCAATCTGATTACGCTGGATGCCCAATTCATTCTGACGAATCGCTTCCGTGTTGGTGTCTATCAGACCACGGTTCGCAGACTCAGCAGCCGTAGCGCGAACCGTTTCAGCACTTATAGCTGCCGTGTTTGCCGCGATATCCGTGTCGTTAGACTCAATCGCTGCCAAGTTTGCAGCGATGTCCGTATCGTTAGACTCAATTGCTGCCGTGTTTGCCGCGATATCCGTATCGTTAGATTCAATCGCTGCCAAGTTTGCCGCGATATCCGTATCGTTAGATTCAATCGCTGCCAAGTTTGCCGCGATATCCGTATCGTTTGACTCAATCGCTGCCAAGTTCGCCGCGATATCCGTATCGTTAGACTCAATCGCTGCCAAGTTTGCAGCGATGTCCACGTCGTTAGAGTCGATTAATGCGGTGTTGCCGGCCACATCGTCATCAGTTGCAACACTAGCACCGTTGATCTCTAGGTCAGTCGCAAGAACATTCAGCACTGTGTCATCACCGTTGGCATCGTTGACTTCCATGGTAACCATGTTACGCGTGTCAAGGACACCATCTCCATCGACGTCCTCCGCTGTGTCTAAAACACCATCTCCATCTGTGTCTTCATTGGCCGTATCAAGCACACCATCGCCATCCAGATCTTCAGCGACGTCCAAGTTACCGTCGCCGTCTATATCCTCAGCAGCGGTGTCCAGTCGACCATCACCATCGATATCCTCAGCGGCAGTGTCTAAAACACCATCACCATCAATATCCTCGGCAGCAGTGTCCAGTCGACCATCACCGTCGATATCCTCAGCGGCAGTATCTAAAACACCATCACCGTCAATATCTTCATTAGCCGTGTCAAGAACGCCATCTCCATCGATGTCTTCGGCGACATCAAGGTTACCGTCACCGTCAACGTCTTCAGCGGTATCTAAGGTACCGTCACCATCGAAGTCTTCATTGATATCTAGATTTCCATCGCCATCGAGGTCTTCATTAGTGCTGATCTGACCATCGCCATCGGCATCCTCTCCAGGGTCAAGAATGCCATTACCGTTCGCGTCCTCATCAACGTCAAGAATATTGTCATTATCCGCATCCTCAGCGACATCTAACTGTCCATCACCATCGCGATCTTCGTTAACGTCAAGGTTGCCGTCACCATCAGTGTCTTCAGCCACGTCAAGATTTCCATCCCCGTCAACGTCTTCGTTTACGTCAAGGTTACCGTCACCATCAGTGTCTTCGTTAACGTCTAAGTTTCCATCAGCGTCCGTGTCTTCGTTTACGTCAAGGTTCCCGTCACCGTCAATGTCTTCGTTAACGTCTAAGTTTCCATCACCGTCCGTGTCCTCGTTTACGTCAAGGTTCCCGTCACCATCAGTGTCTTCAGCCACGTCAAGATTTCCGTCCCCGTCGACGTCCTCGTTTACGTCAAGGTTACCGTCACCATCGAGATCTTCCGAAACATCAAGAACACCGTCACCATCAGTGTCTTCGTTGACCTCTGTCGTGTACGTGATCGTGCCCGTACCGCCACCACTATCTGAAGATACCGTTGGGCCGTCAGCCAAACTTGGCATCGGTAACAATACGGAAAAGAGCAGGCCTAGAGGCAAACCAACCCTAAGGATTTTGAAAACCAGATTCATAAATAGCTCCAAAGTCGATTTTTTGCACCCACATGACCGCACCCGGTGAGAGCAAAACTTACACCAACGTTAAGCATACAGCGTTGATATTAGTTGTAAACACTCAGAGACCAGTTTTCTACAATCGAATCGGGGCTTTCAAACCATATGTCGGGCTTCACAAGAGGCGACGGCTAAGCGCCAAACACTCACGTGTCTTCGAATCACTCTAAGTGATGAGAGTCACTTTCTTTCTCAGTCAAGGTGAAACAGACGCTTTGTCACGTCAAAAGGTAGCAGCAGGGATCCGGGACGGGAGGGGATTGACCCCTGCTGCTGAGAGCTCGTTACCTAATAACTGCATCTGACGACTTTCTCATTCCCATCAGTGATTGACTGACGTCGTCAAGAGCATAGCGAAGCCGCCAGGCCTGCTCTCGCGGGTCCATCAGATCCCTACTCTCTGACAGCCCTTGCATCAAACGCGCTTTGTCCTCGCTGGACAGGTCAGACGACGACGTTAGCATTGACCGTGCTGCGGTTGAATACACATCGACAGTCCCGCGAGGATTCCCATGATTGTACATCGGTGCACCGCTGCCGATCGCCATATCGATCAGGTTCATCGCGTCCGACCGAGACATTCGCGGAGCGGGCATAATCACTCGATCGATCACGTGCACAAGACCATTGGATGCATCGATATCCGTCACCACAATGCGAGCGCCTTCAATCGTAAACCCTTTTTCTGATTCCGTGACGCGGGCAGACTCACCCGACACCATTTCCAGTACACCGCCGTCGGACAGCGCGTCACTGCCTAAGCTTCCCGCAATGACGTGATATTGGAGAATTCCAGCAAGTTTTTGTTTATTTTCCGGTTTCAATAGCGACTCGATCGTCCCCGCGGGAAGCGCACCGAACGCTTCATCGGTGGGCGCAAAGATCGTTAAAGGACCATCGCCAGACAGTACACCTGCAAGACCAGCTGCTTTTGCTGCCGCAATCAAAGTTTCAAACTGGCCTGCCGCAGCTGCAGTTTCGACGATGTTCAGCGACTGATCTTGCTTCTTCTTTCCGTAAGAAGCGTAGTTTCCTGCCACAGCAGGTAAAGTGAGGGCCGCACAACATACGAGTACAATGAGATGAGCATAGCGATTCATGACGCCTCCTAGGGGCTTTTTATTGCAGTGGACGTGCCTTGGTGCTCAATCTACGGCACAACAGTAGGTTTGGATGAGCCGTAGATGTGTTCCCAATAGGAACCCAACGTGGTGACTATGAATTGTCACGCGATGACCCGACCCTAGAGACGCGTCGATACGTCAAACGACACAATCAACGGTGGGCGGTCAGACAGGAAATTGTCGCCAACATCCACAGATGGCCTCGGTTTCCCGGTCTCCTCGAGCAAGACGTCCACTGACGTTTCTGCCCCACTTCTGCAAAGAATGTTGTGACACCACTGCCGCCGAACTTACACGCTGATGAGGCCAATGGGCGCTTGGATAGTCGCCCGCGATCAGGTGAGTGCGTGTCAAAGAAGCTGAGTTCTGATGCGTTGTGCAAACTCTGCCAGTTTTTCACCATCTTCTACTTCGCGCGCGTGCAGCTTAAAATCGAGCCCTTCGAAGCGAGGCATTATGTGAAAATGCAGGTGAAAGACGGTCTGTCCCGCAGCGGCACCGTTCAGCTGTGCAATCATAATGCCCGGTGCTTCAAACGCACGCTGTACAGCGCCTGACACCAACTGAACAACCTTAATGGTTTCCCCAAGGATCTCTGGTTCCACATCGTGAAGATTTTCCGCGGCCGATTTAGGGATCACAAGTGTATGGCCATCCATTTGCGGCATGATGTCCATGAAAGCCAGCGCGGAATCGTTCTCATAGACCTTGAATGCAGGAGCATTGCCGCGAAGAATCTGGGCAAAGACATTCGTGTCTCGATAAGCCATGACATATTCTCCCTGAGCTTTGGATAAGTTTGAGATTGTAGCGCTTCATTCCGCCTGCGTTTTCTTTTTCTTTCGTCAATTCCCTTTTACACCCGTCATTGAAACGACCGACCCCAACCAGTCGATTGAACCAGGATCGACTAATATCGTGGAGTGCGATGTGAGTGAACGGGCCTCACCACTGTCACCCTGGATCATGGTGTGGACAAAATCGCGGCGCACAATCCGACATATCGTCGCGACCTCCGAGGTGGAAATCGCTTACTTGCTGGCTAGGCTTGCAGGTATTCCTGACCTGATTGGTTACACTCAGATTCGTTCGAACCACTAGGGGAACTTGACGAGCAGTCCCAGTCGGATTTCGGCGATTCGAGGCCGATGACTAACCTGGATCGTTACGAACACTGTCCGACGATTCCTCCCACAATGATGTGAATAATCGGCAAATACCTGCGGAAACCTCAATCCGAGTCCGCGAGATCTTTCGCAATGCCAGCTATGCAAAACACCTCGATCACTTCGAAGCTACACCACATGAGCACAAGGGACATCAATTCACGACCGCTATGTGGAATAACTGAAAGCAGAGATTTGCTCTACTTTGCTCATATTCACGGAGTCGTTGGTTTCACCCTCGCCGGACGTACCGGCGATAATGTTTGAACGCGACACGCCTTCGTGAACCGTTAATATGGGACATTCGACGAACAGGCTGCGGTAACTGGAGCTCCTGGACACAGAAGCGGGGCGAGGTGTGGTATTTGCCGAGGTGAACAGGCACCACCTCAACCAAATCGAGGGTCGATCAGAAACCCAGGGTACTTGGCCGCCTTCGCAAAATCCGGTCCTTCTTCCTCATAACCGTTGAATTCGTAGAGTGAGCACAAACGAGCGAAACGCTCACCATTGCGTTCAATCATCTCTGTAGTGACATTTTCCTTGATCCTTTCCTGGCGGGTGATGAAATTGCGGGCCATAAACACGGCCAGATTCAAACGCACACCGGGAGCCTCGCGCTTAAACGCGCCATGCCAGGTGTTGCCGTGATAGATGATGGCCGATCCAATTGGAACCTCTACAGGCACCACAAACGGATTCGTGTGAGGGTTGTTCTCTTCCCCCGTCGGATTGCGTCCCAGACGGTGCGTGCTCGGAATAATGGCAAGGCAGCCATTCTCTTTCGTGTAGTCGTCGAGTGCGAAATTACAGTTGGCGACAATGCTTTCCGAGCGAAATGGCGTCATGCCCGGGGTATCGCTGTGCAGCGGCAAATGTCCGTTGGCCGATGCTTTTACATGACTCGTCATACTGGAAATAGTCAATGACTGACCCAGCAGGTACACCATCAGCGCCAGCATCACTTCGTTCATCAGGATCTGCTCGAACACTTCGTCTTCGAACAGTAGAAAGTGTGCGAGCGGTAAGGCCGGACCGTCATAGGTCTTGAGATCTGGCCGAGATCCGGTCTTTCGCTCGAGTTGATAGAGGATCGCATCTTGTGCGCGAGCAATCGTGTCGACATCTAACACAGAGGGAACGACCGTGTATCCCTCGCTTTCCAGTTCAAGTACGTTGGCGTTCAGGCCGAGGCGATCGATTTCTGTAAAGACTTCGGTTCGCGGAAAGGTTCTCTCCCGCGGTTTTTCCGTGTTCATCCGTCAGTCCCTCTGGTATTCCTTGTACTGGCTGTTACAAGTCTGGTGAAGGTGCGTTTTCAATAACGAACGATCATAACACGCAACCTGTTCGTCTCTGTGCCCACATCGCCTTCGAGACTCATAGCCCTACCCCTGTCTCACGACGAAGGCTACCTACGTCATCATCAAAGGCTTGGTCGATTAAAGCGCGAAACAGACCGTATTCAGGCGCCCCGGTTCCCTTTGAGGAAATCCCCTGCATGGTCCGATGCTTTGCTGAGTTGATTAAGCAGGCAAGTTAGGGGCGGACCTGGTGATACTGATGGCAACTGGTACAGCTGTTGTCAACGCCGGTACTGTTGTGACACGACGCACAGACAGTCTTGTCATGGGGCGCGAAGCCACGCACCATGCTGCTGTTGTTATCAGCTCCTTCAACAGTCTGGACGTGACACGTTTTGCAGGTATCACCCTCGTCCAGCATTGCGATGTGAGGTGCATGGTTGAACTTGACGAATCCAGATGCTGCATCGTGTCGGCCGCCCGCTTGCCAGCTGATGCCTTCGTCGCCAACGGAGTGGCAGCGGGTACAGGTTTTGAAGTTGGCGGCGATTTCATCGACGACTTTGTCACGCAGGTATTGCCGCTGTTCTGCAACCGGTGTTGCCGTTGCTGCTGCGCTCGGCATGGCGAAGACCGCCTCTATCCAGTGCTTAAGCAAAGGGTCCGCATGGGCTATCGGCCGGTAGCTGATGGTGCCGGCGGCGGAATCGACATGCCAGCCACCCATGTTGCGCGACGTCATCCAGTCGTTGGCAGCGGCGACGTTATCCGGAGGGCTGGGTGTCTCGCCGGCCAGATCTGCCTTCAGCTGCGGTAGGTAGCGCTGCGTGAACATCTGCATAACAAAGCTAGCGGAAGTGAGTTCGGCAGCGAGATTCTGTACCACGGGTGATGTTGCAGGCACGCCAAGGGCTCGCGCGAGGCGTTCATTGCGGGCATCCGCCCCAGCATCTGTGTAGTCAGCCAACTCTGCTACCAGTCTCTTGATCACCGCTGCCAGCTCCACCTTTCGATACAATTCATCATTGTCTTCAAGAATGAAGCCCCACTCGAACAGATCGCCGTAGGCGTCTTCGCTGATGTCGTAAAGTATGGGCACGGCGTCTTCATCACCGGCCAACAGCAGCAGCATTAGGGGGGAAAATTGCTCGCCCCAGGCACCGTCTGTAGGCCAATACACCGGCTCATCAAATTCAAGTTCAGGCAACTGCAGGAACAGCAGGGAATTGCGCTTGATGCCGTCCCCGTGGTGGTCACGGGAGCCCTGCGCGTGGCAGCCCTGGCAGGCCGTCTCGAATGACGCAACCGCCATAGTTTTCCCCTGTTCGTCTGGCAGGTGGCAACTGCTGCAGGTCAGGGTTTCGTCAGTGAAGCGTGCCGCATGTTTCTGGTGGTTGAAGCTGATCCCAATGCCGGTTGGGGTGATTGACCCAAATTCCGGGTGCCCCACGTTAAAACTCTCAAAGGGTTTCTGATGACAGACTTGGCATTCGGCGTCGCTCATGACCGTCATTTCGTGATCTTGTCCTCGGTGTTCATCGTGGCAGGCGGCGCATGGGATAAGAGCGCTGTTGTAGTCACTGCTGCCATGGATCATGCGTGCCAGGTTCACGCTTGTTGCGGTCAAGCCCCCGCCAGATGCTGGGACCGGCACGGCACCTGTGATGGCAGCCAATGCTGTGAGATCTCGGTTGTGCACGGTGAGGGCAGTTGCTTGCTGCACCTGGGAGCGGAAGTGACAGGCCAGGCATTGCTCACTTTGTTGGCCGCCATGTGATTGGCTGGTCAGGGCCAGGGTTGCTGCATCGATCCAAGCGCCGAAGCTTGCTTCCTGAGCAACATGACAAGCAGCGCAGTTTTGATCGCCTGGTCCCTGAATGGCCATATGACTTGCACTCAACGGCCCTGGGCTGATGAATGCCAACGACCAGGGCCCGGCAATTCCAATCAAGAGTATGCCAAGCGTCAGCGCCAGACTAAGACGAACAGCCAGTTTGCGCTTGGCTCGCAGGCTGCGGACTGGTTGGCATACTTCGTGTTCGGGATGAGGGCACACGCAGCTACCGTCGGGGCGCGGTCCCTCACTGCAGGGGCCACCAAAGACATCCGCGCGCGTGCAGAGGTAACGGTCACCCTCACGGGCAGGCTCACAGGATCCCTGTCCGTGCGCTGTGCAGTGCCCGCGATCATTTGGCCCAAGTGTGCACGGGCGACCATCTCGACTCCAGCCGCAGATCCAGTCCTGGTTTGGTCGCTCATACTGGCTGTCGTGATGATCCAGTGATTGCAGGGGGATTCTCACGCAAATGTCCCAGCAAAAGCATAGACGATAACAATGTGCGCCAGCAGAAACAGGAGTAGCACCCACGTCAATGGAATATGTATGAACAGCCAGATTTTAAGCAGACCTTGACGGACATAATGAAAATCCAGGTCATACTTGAGGCGAATAATCTCCGCGATTTCTTCAGCTACCGCGATTTCGCCATCACTGAGATAGCGGCGCAGTTCATGCAGCTCATGGAGCAACAGTTCGCGGGGCCTGGTTGACCGTATCAAGTGTGCCCAGTAGTCGGTGGGGCCCGCCAGGTAGGCATGCAGACGGTCGCGATAAAAGTCGGAGAGAATAAACGCGGCCTCCGTTTCCACTGCTGCCAGTACCAGTGCTTGCATGCGTTCACCCAATTCGCGGCGAAAACGTGGAATACGCTCAAAGATGACCTCATTGCCGCGGTCAGCAAGGCTGTTGGGAATCGTGCGGCTGAGATAAAGCCCAACGAAACCGCTAGCTGCCAGTGTCACGAACAGCAAGTAGAGTGTCACCTCCAGCGCACCGGTTGGTATTTGCATCCTCGTGTGGAACGCGAACACCAGCACGGCAAGGCAGCCAAGATAAACATGCAGCCGCAGCCAGGTCGCGGCTTTTAGGAGCGGTGGGTAAGTCAGCCGCTTGCGCAGATTGAAGAATGCAAGCATCAGTATTACGGCGAACAGTACCCAGCCTGTCAGGTAGGCTGTATCAACGAAGGCGATACTGCCCGCGTAAAACACCAGCACTAGCAGAAGTGCTGCAACTAAGGTAAGCAATACAGACCGCAGGCGGCGGGTCCAGAATGAGGTCACCGATTCAACCACTTCGAGAGATCTTCCAGTTCGTCCATGTGGACCCGCTTCAGGGCATCATGCGGGCAGGCCCTCTCGCAGGCGGGACCGCCATGGTGATCAGCACAAAGGTCACATTTTGTCGCCTTCGCAATGGGCCGTCCGCGGGCTGGGTCGACCATGATTGCACCCCCAGCGGCCTGATCCCGGACATTGACCATCCGTATGTTGTCGTAAGGACAACTGTTGGCGCAGGTGCCGCAACCAATACAGGTAATGTCATTGATCACGACCTCGCCGTCGCCTTCACGGCGATGTATCGCGCCGGTCGGGCAGCCCAGCATGCAGACCGGGTCCTCGCAGTGCATGCAGGCGTTGGCCACCATGAAGTGGTTGTGAACCTGGCCGTGGCGAATGAAGCGAGGGTTGTTGTCATGTCCAGAGGCACAGGCGCTCACACAATCGTCACAACGAGTACAACGGTCAAGGTCGATCATCATGGTGGCGGTACCGTTGATGAAGCGGTTTTCCACCAGAAACTCCATCATGTCGGGCCCAGCATTGTTGACGCGACGTCGCCGGTCACTGGCGATGAGGCTAGATTCCGATCGCTTCTCGCTGCGCCTCTCATAGGTTCGTCGGTCCAGTTGTTCGCCAAGGACCTTGCGCGGAAGGGCGCCGGATTGCCAGTCGTCCACCAGAGCTGGGTAGAGTATTTCTTCGAAGGTGCGAGTTGGAATACGGACCAAATCCGCGTAACCCGCAGCTCGCAGGGTTGCTTGTAGAGATACTTGTTTGTGGGAACCCGCATTGTGCATGAGTTCGGCCAGGCCAAAGACATCGCCCTTACCGAGGTAACCAAACGTGGATTCACCCTTGCCGTGGCGGCGGCTGAGACGGGCGAAGCCGGCACGAATCAGGATAAGGCCATTGGCGTACTGGTCTTCTTCGACGATCACGGGCTCCTGTGACAGCGGGTCAACCTGGTGCTGTCGGAGTTCCTTGTAGGTGCCAAACCAATCGTAGGAGCCAAAAGTCTCGAACTCGGCATCCTGGGTGATCTGGTCCCACTGCTCCTGAGTCAAGTTCGCACGCATCAGCAGGGGCGAGTTGCGCAGCGCGGCCTGTAATCCATTCTCGCGGAACAGCGCATTAACGTGGTCACGCAGCGCGGGATCATAGCGCATGAGTTCTCTGAGACCCTGCCAACGGATCTCGAGCAGTCGCGACTCAGTCGCATCGGCAGCTACGACGCTGACAGCGCGCTGCACCCGGCCAAGCGCACTGAGTTCGCCGAACAATGTGCCCGTGGGCATCACCGTGTTGGTAGTCGTGCCATAAGGATCATCAACCAGTGACAGGAGGTTGGGTACATCCTGCACCAGCAGGGCTCCGGTCCCGCCGACCTGTAAGTTGGCGTGATCACGCTGTGGATAGCGGCTAGCGTCCCTGACTTCGGGCAACCTGGGCGCGGTGAAGATGCCCTTGACCGAATTCCATACAGATTTACGTTGTTGGCCGCTCTGGTTGAACACTGAGCGGTCCAGACCATCCAGGATGGCGCGGCAACCGCCCTCAATGATCAGAAAGGCGGAGTTGCCGTAGTCACCGGCACGGACGACCACGTCACCATCGCGGTACGTCCGGATGCGGGTATCATTGCGCAGGACCTCCCGCAGCGGCAGGGAGCGCGGAAAGCGTTCTGCATCCATATCGCAAAATGGCGGCTTTGACAGCAATTCATCAAGCTCTGCTTCGCTGAGGTGCCGGCGTTCTGCCTCGTTCACCAAGTCGAGGCTGAAAGGTAGATCCCAGCGTTTCGGGACTTCCATGATGTTGGCATCTGCGGCCATGCTATTTCCTGCCTGGTTCCGGTTGCCAGTGGGTCTTGATTAACCCCCGTAGGCGTCGCCCTGATAGGACGTTGGCAACAGTGCATCTACTGCAGAGATACCGCTGCCATCCTCGGCTGCAAGGAACGCTTGGGCAGCGGCGCCAAGCACGTCAGCGGTCGCGGAATCGACGCTGGTAGAAGCATCAAAGTTGTCCGGTACAACGGCCAGCGCATCCTTGATTTCGGGAATCGCAACCGTCGCCAGCAGGGTATCGAGCTTGCCGCGCACCAGGTTAGCCCGCTCGACCATCGCGATATGGAACTTGCCTTCGCTTTCCTGGACCGCGGCAAGGTTGCGGATAGTGGTTTCAAGATCAACCATCAGCCCGGTCACATACAAGCGTCGCAGTTGTTCGATGGGCGATAGGTCATTGGTAGGCGAATCAGGTGCACCTGCAGAGGACACAAAGTTGTGCCGCACTTCCCCCTGGGACCACGCGACCAGTTCAAAGTCACTGCCTGACTTGTGCCCGCCCTTGTTGACGATTTCTTCGTTGGGCACGGTATGGCATCCGAAGCAATTCTTCGCAATGTCATAGGTCATGCGCGAGTGGATCATGCCCATTTCCTGCGCCATCCCAAGGCGTGCCTTGCGGCTGGCAGTATCCTCATTGCGTCCGGTTCCCCATTTCAGGTCGGAATTGTTGATATCGCCGCCAACCTTGGAGTGGATCGCAAGCCAGTCCCGAGCCGGGCCATGGCAGGATTCGCATGAGACGCCGAACGTGGCACGCAGTCGGCCATTGGCAACTTCATTGGTATAGTGGCACTGACGGCATTGCGGAGCGCGCTTCATAGAGCGTTCTTCCATCGCTGTCAGGATCTCCCTAGCTTCCTCACTCCGGTGGCGTGTCTGAAAAGTCGCAAAGTGATGTGTGAACTGCCACGCCTCCGATTCGAGTGTATGACAGGATTCACAGTTGTCATCATTGTTCGTGGGGCCGACAATCTTTTCAGCAATAGCCATTTCCTCCGCCTCGGTCATCGCCATATCTGCCAGGGCGCCGCTCGAGATGCTCGCCAGTACAACTACCATCAATCCTGTCACACTGATTTTCATCGTTCTCACCTTATTACTTATGTACTTGTCCATCATAGATGTTGCCGGGTTCGTTAAGCGTCCAGAGTGATCGCTCCATTCGGAATGCAAGAACAGGTCAGGCAAGTGCCATCTTCCGGCTCGAAATCCGGAGCCCCGTTCGGATAGTCAACCTCACCCTCAATGATAGTGGTCAGGCAGGTGCCACAGTTGCCCGCAAGACAGGCATAAGGAATGTCACAGTCATTAGCTTCTGCAAACTTAATGAGGCTGTCGAAAGCGGGATCCCACCGCACTATCTTACCCGATCGCTTAAAGGTGATTTCTGGCC
>Ga0208624_1000005_pt1 | contig 178296 bp, 177 predicted proteins | sample Knorr_S23_td_DCM_FD_185607 | JGI IMG/M metagenome (GOLD analysis project Ga0208624, IMG submission 185607) | Marine microbial communities from Southern Atlantic Ocean transect - Knorr_S23_td_DCM_ad_71m_LV_A (SPAdes) (version 2) | ecosystem: Environmental > Aquatic > Marine > Oceanic | place... | reverse complement strand
GAAGAAGAACGGCGGCTTTGTTATGTCGGTATCACACGGGCGATGCGACAGTTGTACCTTACGCACGCAGAATCGAGACGCATTAATGGACAGGAGTCTTACAATCGACCGTCCCGTTTTGTACTGGAGATCCCGCAGGGCCTGATTACACCCGTCAGGCTGTCGCGCAGCGTACCAGCGCCCGTCAGTGGACTATCGCGCCAGACATCATCGATCGTGACAGAAAATGAAAGCGGATACACACTTGGGCAGCGTGTGCGACATGACAAGTTCGGGGAAGGGGTGGTCCTGAACTATGAGGGCCAAGGTTCACAAGCCAGGGTCCAGGTGAATTTTAACAGCGGTGGTAGCAAATGGCTCATGCTGAGCTATGCGAAACTCGAAGTGGTGTAATCAGACGATGAACATAAGAACAGCGATTAAGCAGAGATTCGGGGCATTCATGGGGTGTCTCTTAGCGCTTACGATCCTCGCGGGTTGCAGCCAGAATGAGAACAAGGGAGCCATGACGGCGGGTTACGCTCCTCAACCGGTGTTCAAGTTTCGTATGGTGACGACGTGGCCCAAGAATTTTCCAGGGATGGGTGTTGCCGCAGAAAACCTCGCCAAAGCAGTGGATGAAATGTCGGGCGGGCGGCTCACGATTACTGTCTATGGTAGTGGCGAAGTTGTCCCTGCTCTTGGTGTCTTTGAGGCAGTCTCCCTGGGTAACGTCGAGATGGGCCACGGGGCCGCGTACTACTGGAAAGGCAAGGTCCCGGCGGCACAGTTCTTCACGACGGTGCCCTTCGGTATGACCGCACAGGAGATGAACGCCTGGTTACACCATGGTGGCGGAATGACTTTATGGGAGGAACTCTACGCGCCTTACAACCTTGTCCCAATCGCTGGTGGTAACACAGGTGTCCAGATGGCTGGCTGGTTCAACAAGGAGATCAATTCTATCGAAGATATCCAGGGTCTTAAGATGCGGATCCCCGGGTTAGGCGGAGAAGTGTTTAACCGCGTCGGAGGCAGTGCGCAAACGTTGCCTGGATCAGAAATCTACACGAGCTTGCAGATGGGTGCGGTAGATGCGACTGAGTGGGTGGGGCCCTATAACGACCTGGCATTTGGTCTGCATCAAGTGGCGGAATACTACTATTATCCGGGCTGGCATGAGCCCGGTCCAACTCTGGAAACCATCATTAACAAAGAGGCCTGGGACTCTCTCCCGCCAGACCTCCAGGCGATACTCCGAACAGCGAGCCGCATGATTAATGAAGACTCGCTGTCTGAATATACCGCGAGAAACAATGATGCCCTGCGCGAGCTTGTCGAGAAGCATGGAGTCAAAATTCGACGACTTCCTAACGATGTCATTGAGGCGCTACGTGAAGCATCACGGGAAGTTGTCAGCGCGTTGCCAGGTGATGATGAACTGGCCCAGCGTATTCACCGTTCTTATAGTAAGTTCCACGAAGACGTAATGCGGTATCACGAGATATCCGAACGTGCCTACATCAACCTGCGCCCTGTAGACTAAGGCGTTATCCAAAGATACGATTCGGTAGCCAGGTTGCGATTGCGGGCTCGAGAGCGAGCATGAGTAGTAACAGCAACTGAAGCCCAATGAAAGGCATTACGCCGCGGTAGATATCGGTGGTCGCGATAGAAGATGGCGCGACGCCACGAAGATAGAACAAGGCGAAGCCAAACGGCGGTGTCAAGAACGATGTCTGAAGGTTGACCGCAATCATAATACCAAGCCAGATTGGGTCTACACCCATCGCGAGCAAAACAGGGCCGACGATCGGCACTACAACAAATGTGATCTCGATGAAATCGAGTATGAATCCGAGTAGAAAAATCACAACCATGACGACGACAATCGCGCCGAACACGCCCCCTGGGAGATCGGCAAACAGCGCATGAACAAGCTCGTCTCCGCCGTAGCCGCGAAACACGAGCGAGAAGATGGACGCGCCGATCAGGATGAAGAACACCATGGCAGTCGTCCTACTGGTTTGTTGACACACAGTTAGTAATTGTTCCCACGAAAAAGATCGTTGCCCAAGAGCGAGTAGCAAGGCGCCACTGGCACCAACACCGGCCGCTTCAGTGGGGGTCGCGACACCGGTCAGAATGGAGCCGAGCACAGCAACGATCAGAATCAGAGGCGGCGCAATTTCCCGCAAGAGCTGGACCATGGGTACTTGGCCTTCAGCAGCAGCCGGCGGTGCTTTGCTCGGTTGTAGGTGCGCGATGAGCATGATCCACGCCAGATATAAGGCAACCAAAATCAAACCGGGAATCACCGCACCAGCGAAAAGATCGCCGACAGATACGGTACGTGGATTAAATATTCCCTGGTTTATTTGCGCCTGCTGGTAGGCGTTTGACAACACATCGCCCAGCAAGACCAGCGCAATCGACGGTGGAATAATCTGACCCAACGTACCTGTCGCGCAGATACTGCCAGTGGCCAGTGCAGGATCGTAGCGGCTGTTCAACATGGCTGGCAGTGACATCAGTCCCATTGTGACGACGGTTGCGCCCACAATGCCAGTGCTTGCGGCCATCAACATCCCAACGAGCACGACGGCAATACCAAGTCCACCGGGAGAGGTCGCGAACACTTTGCCCATTGAATCAAGGAGGCGCTCAGCGATGCGAGATTGCTCCAAGACGATACCCATGAATACAAAGAGAGGAACCGCCACGAGCGTTTGATTGCTGATGATGCCGAACACCCGATTAGGGGTTGCCATAAGGAGGCTTGCATCAAAAATCTCCAACCCAAGTCCGATGGCTGCAGCCATCAATCCTGTACCTGCGAGTGTTAGCGCAACCGGATAGCCGAGTAGTAGCACCACAAACACAGCCGCAAAGAGTATCAGCGGCGCCCACTCAATCATCGTTCATGTCCGGCGTTTCGGGGCGATGCGCCAATCTCGCAAAGCCTTGTAGCAGAACCAGGATAGCCATCAGTGGTATCAATGCTTTCTGCAGGTACACGAATGGCAGCCCCCCGGGCTCAGCGGAGGACTCCTCTATGCGGAATGACAGCGAGACATAGCCGAGGCTCGACCAGAATAGAAAGCCAGCGACGGGTAAGAGCAGGAGTAGCGTCCCGCCCACATCGATCCACCGACGAACGCGACCATTCATTCGGTTGTAGAAGATATCCACACGCACGTGCGCGTCTGTGGAGAGGCCGTAGGCGATACCCGCCATAATCAGTACGCTATGAAGATAGATAACGGTCTCCTGAATCGGGATCACATTGGTGCTGAACAGATAGCGCAGAATGACAACACCAAGTGTGAGAACGACCATGGCCAGGGAGGCAAACGCTGACCCTTCACCGATGCAGATGATCGATCGGTTCAGTGCCTGAGATAGACTCCTGAGGAAAACGGCGATCATCCCTGATCCAGAAACGCGAATGGTGTCATGTGGCCCGCCACCACAAATCAGCGATCACCGCGGCCAGCATGATGAGACCGGCCCAGTGATTGTTTAGAAAAGCCTGGAAGCAGGCATCGCGCGCGCGATCTCGGATCAGGTATTGTTGGTATCCAAACAAGGCCACATTGGCCATTAGGCCGGCGAAAAATGGCCACTTCGCATCGATGTGAATGGCCACGATGATCATGACCACAAGAAACAGGCCCTGCAGTAGACCAATCGTCATCCGGTCCAGATCCCCAAAAAGAATGGCGCTCGATTTCAGTCCCAGTTTCAGATCGTCATCCCGATCCACCATCGCATATTGCGTGTCGTAAGCGACAATCCAGATGGCGTTGGCAATGAAGAGTAGCCATGCCAAGCGACCAATCTCTCCCGTTGCGGCAGTAAAGGCCATAGGGATGCCGAAAGAAAACGCAACTCCTAGAAATGCCTGCGGGAGGTACGTGAGACGTTTCATGAATGGGTAGGCGGCAGCGGTCAGAACCGCGAGCACCGCCAGTGCAATGGTCAGCAGGTTCGTGCTTAACACCAGAATCAAAGCGGGGAATAGCAATACTGCAAGAAGGATCCAGGCGTCCCTCATTGCCAGTTGCCCGCTGGTCAGGGGGCGGTTGTGGGTCCGCTTGACGGCACGGTCGAACTCACGGTCGGCCATATCGTTCATTACGCAACCAGCGGCGCGCGCTAGGACTGTCCCAATGACAAAGACAGAAAAGAGATGCCAGCCGGGCCAACCATCCGCGGCGAGCCATAGCGCCTGCAGTGTTGGCCAGAGCAGCAGATAAACACCAATCGGCTTGTCCAGCCTTGCGAGTGCAATGTAGGCCGGAAGGCGTGGTGCATGACCGTACAGGTTAGATAATGTGCTTTCAGACATGAATCCGGTGGCCCGATAGGGAAGACCGCGTCGGCGGTGATCTTTTGGGAAATCGGGTAGTATACGTCGCCGCCGAGTTGGTGGCAGCCATCGAAACTTGATCGAACCGAGTGAGGTTCGGCTCTTATCGGGAGTCATCGACAGTCGAGACATGCGGGAGGAGGCGCTGATGAAGAAATACCAGTGTATCGTGTGCGGATTCATCTATGATGAATCCGAGGGTCTGCCATCAGAAGGGCTCGAGCCTGGTACTCGCTGGGATGATGTTCCAGATGACTGGATGTGTCCGGAGTGTGGTGTCGGGAAAGCGGATTTCGATATGGTCGAGATGTGAACGGATTTTAGGAGGTCAGGTGGATACAGGGAAACTGACGCGCAACATTCTGATTGGGATGATTGCTGGTGGCGCACTTGGAGTGATGCTGCACATGCTCGCCCTTCCTGAAGAAAATGTATTTCGGGCGGTCGTCGTCGACGGGTTGTTCGATATTGTTGGTAAGGTTTTCATTGTCAGCCTCAAGTTGCTGGTGGTCCCGTTAGTGTTTGTATCGTTGGTTTGCGGTGCTAGCAATCTAAGCGGGAGCGCCGGCATGGGGCGCATAGCCAGTAAAACAATTGGCCTCTACCTGGTGACCACCGCCATTGCCATTTCATTGGCGCTGTCCGTTGCCGTCCTGGTGTCGCCGGGAGAGGGGTTCGACATGGGGGCAGAGGAGACCGTCGAATTTGTACCCAGGGCACAACCGAGCCTGAAGGATACGATCCTGAACATTTTTCCATCGAACCCATTTAAGGCGATGGTGGAAGCCAACATGCTGCAGGTGATTGTCTTCGCGCTCCTGGTAGGTGTGGCGTTGACTCGTTGCGGTCAGGCGGGTGAGCGAACCCAGAAGATGTTTATGGATTGGAATGAAGTGATCATGCAAATGGTCATCATGCTCATGAAAGTAGCACCGTATGGCGTGTTCTGTTTGCTGGCCGTGCTGTTTTCGAAACTGGGCTGGGAGAAAATCGCACACTTGGGCTACTACTTCGTTACGGTTGCGGTCGTGTTGGTCTTGCATCTGATGCTGACCTACGGACTTCTGATCCGACTGCTCGCGGGCCTGAGTCCGGTCCAGTTTATTCAGCGGATGGTGCCTGTGCTGGCGTATGCGTTCAGTACCTCATCTTCGAATGCAACGATGCCAGTGACGCTAGAGACGGTTCGCGATCGGGTGGGTGTGAAGAACGAAGTCGCATCGTTCACAGTACCGCTTGGTGCAACAATTAATATGGATGGCACCGCCATCATGCAGGGAGTTGCGACGGTCTTCATTGCTCAGGTCTATGGCATCGATATCGGCATGACGGGTTACTTGATGGTTGTGTTGGCCGCGACCCTGGCGTCCATTGGGACCGCGGGTGTACCGGGCGTGGGAACGATTACGCTGGCATTGATTCTGGAGCAGGTGGGACTACCTGTCGAGGGGATCGCCTTGATATTGGGCGTTGACCGATTGCTCGACATGATGCGGACAGCCGTCAATGTCACGGGTGATGGTACGGTATCGACGGTGGTCGCGCGCTCCGAGGGTCAATTCGATCGATCCATCTTTGATGGAGAGTCTAGACAAGCGCCTTCAGCAAGAGAAGAGCCTTCAGCGGTATAGAGCTGTTTAGATAAAGAAGCGATTGACGCTCGTTACGTTAGACTTGGGCAAAATTTTCAGGGCCCTTCATCCACCGCGCTATCAAGACGCGACAGTCTGAATCTGTTAGTTCGGCGGCACGCTTTCGAATATCCGTCAACAGATCCTGGTCTCGAATCAGATTGGCGACACGAAACTGCACATCTCCGGACTGGCGTTCACCCAACATGTCGCCTGGACCGCGAATCGCGAGATCCTGTTCTGCGATGTGGAATCCATCCGTGGACTGTCGCATCACCTCCAGCCGTGCTTTGGCTGTCTGTCCCAGTGGCGGCTGATACAGCAATACGCAGAATCCTGCGTCACGACCGCGCCCGACACGACCTCGGAGTTGATGGAGCTGGGCGAGCCCAAGTCGTTCCGCGTTATCGATGATCATGAGATTTGCGTTGGGAACGTTAACACCCACTTCGATGACTGTGGTTGCCACCAGAACGTCGAAAGAATGGTCACGGAATCGTTGCATGATGTCGGACTTTTCTTGCGGTTTTAGGCGTCCATGTATGAGGGCGACTCGGTGGCGAGGCAAAGCTTCCGATAGCATGCGGGCAGTTTCTTCGGCGGCCTGCTGTTCTGCATCATCACTGTCTTCAATCAGAGTACAGACCCAATAGACCTGTTGGCCGGCGGCACACGCCTGATCGACCCGCGCGACGATGTCGCTCCGACGCCGGTCCGTCATGACAGATGTAGAGACGGGAATCCGCCCTGGTGGTAACTCGTCGATAATGGAGACATCCATATCCGAGTATAATGTCATCGTCAGTGTGCGCGGTATCGGCGTTGCGGTCATGATCAACTGGTGGGGCATCCCTGATGCGCCCCGACCTTTTTCGCGTAAGGACAGACGTTGCTGAACACCAAATCGATGCTGTTCATCGACAACGATCAGTCCCAGTTGATGAAAGGTGACGTCGTCTGCAAACAAGGCATGGGTGCCGATGATCACTTGGGCGTCGCCGGAAGTAATACGGCTGAGGGTTTCTACTCTGGTTCGACCCGTGACCTTTCCGGTCAACCACGCAATCTCGATCTTTAGCGGCCGCAACCATTGTGAAAACGAGAGCAGATGTTGCTCAGCCAGGATTTCTGTCGGCGCCATGATGGCGACTTGAAAGCCGCTGGCGATCACGTCAACCGCGCTTGATGCCGCTATAATCGTTTTCCCGGACCCTACGTCGCCTTGTAACAGGCGGAACATGGGGAGTGGTTTTGCAAGATCGATCGCAATCTCCTGTAGGACCCGATGTTGGGATCCTGTGAGTGCAAAATCGATGTTATCCCGGAATCGGTTTGCCAATGGGCTATTGCGGACATCGATGACAGGGGCACCTTCGTGACTAATCTGACGCCGTAACAGACGCATACTTGCCTGATGCGCTAACAGTTCTTCAAAGGCCAGACGTTTCTGTGCAGGATGTGACCCTTGCAGCAGTGCCTCGATATCATCATCCGGCTGGGGCTTATGGACTACGCGCAGCGCTTGCGCCAGCGACATTCCAGGCATCCGTGCAATTTCCGAAATAGTGGTCGGATCAGAGACGACGTTCAGCAACGGCGTAATCAATGACCTTAGGCGCGTCTGCGTTACGCCATCGGTCGCGGGATACACGGGCGTCAACGTATCCTCTACGCCGGGAGACGGATTGATCTGGTACTCAGGGTGGTAAATTTCGGGGCCACTTGCACCCCGACGGATCTCGCCGAACGCCCGCACGCGTACTGCCTTTTTGAGATTCTCCTGTTGAGCCTTTGAAAAATGGTAGAAACGTAGCCCAATCCGGCCGGTGCCGTCTGACAAATAAGCAAGCAGGCTTCGACGACGACCAAATGTGACGTCACATGCTGCCATCTCTCCCTCAATCAGGACGTTATCGCCAATCTGACACGATCCGATAGGTGTGATCCTGGTCTTGTCTTCGTACCTCATTGGTAAATGGAAAAGCAGATCTTCAGGGATACTGATGCCGAGACGACTGAGTTTACTGGCCAGCGCCGGCCCAATACCTCTGAGATCAGTCAGTCTGGCAGGTAGCGTATTCAAACAGTGTGAATCAATCCTGATTCAGCAAGACGATGGCATCGGCTTCAACGAGCACATCTCTTGGTAGGCGGCTGACTTCGACGACAGCTCTTGCCGGATAGGGTTCCTGGAGGCGTGCCGCCATGATGTCGTTGATGACGTTAAAGTGATTAAGATCAGTCAGGAAAAGCGTGATTTTGAGTGTGTGATCGAGCGATGTTCCTGCCGCGGTTGCTACAGCGGACAGGTTGTCAAATACCTGTTGCGTCTGTGTAGCAATATCCTCGCCGACGAGTTCACCGTTTGACGGAACGAGTGGAATCTGCCCGCTGACATAAAGTGTGTGACCGTCGCTGGTTGCCTGCGAGTAGGTGCCAATGGCGGCAGGTGCGCGATCGGTTTGAATAGAGTGTCGTTTCATATTAGCTCGCCGTTAAATTCCTGTGCGATAGCGGCTGATGCGTCCAACGCCCTTGACCGTTCTCAGGCGACGAATGACGTGCGCAAGATGTATACGATTGCGCACCGCAAGCACGATATTCACCACACTAAGTCGTGCATCCTTGTCGACCGTATTGATGCGTTCCACACTGGCATCCGCATTGGTGATGACGGTGGCTAGCAAAGCGACGATGCTGCGATGGTGCTCCACCTCAACGCGAAGTTCTACGGAAAATTCTTGATCCACATCCGGGTCCCACCTAACTGCTACCAGCTCCTCGGGTTTGTCGCGCAGGTCACGGATGTTGTGACAGGTTTCGTTGTGTATGACGATCCCGCGACCCGCACTGATATGGCCGACGATCGGGTCTCCAGGAATAGGCTTGCAGCAACCGCCGTACTGGACGACCAAGCCCTCGGTGCCTAGGATCGTCAGTGGTTGGCCCGTCGAAGTGACGGTGCCCTCATCATTGGTGCTTTGTAGTTTACTGGCAATGATATTGGCCATCTGATTGCCAAGACCAATGTCCTCCAATAAAGCATCCAGGGTGTCTGCATTGTGCTCGCGCATGACTAGATCTATACGTTCGTTGGCCACATCGGCAAGCGACATATCGAAGCTTTTGAGGGCCCGGTCAAGTAAACGCTCTCCGAGCGCAATGGACTCGCTCGTCTGTTGATGCTTGAGCGCGTGACGAATACTCGAACGGGCTTTGCCCGTGACGACAAAGCTGAGCCAGTCCGGATTGGGTTGAGCCCCAGGCGCGGTGATAATTTCTATCGTTTGGCCCGATTCGAGGGTGGCGCTAAGCGGGGCGAGATGTCGATCGATCCGACAAGCGACACAGGTGTTACCGATGTCCGTATGCACCGCGTAGGCGAAGTCAATGGGTGTTGCGCCCTGGGCGAGTTCGTAGATTTGACCTTTTGGCGAGAAGAGGTAGACCTCGTCCGGAAACAGGTCGATTTTTACATTCTCGATGAATTCCAGAGAATCGCCTGCACTCTGCTGCATCTCCAAGAGGTCGCTCATCCACTCCCTCGCACGTTGATGACTGCCAGAGATGTTGTCGTCTGTTGATTTATAGAGCCAGTGTGCCGCAATGCCGTTGTTTGCCATCTTGTCCATTTCGACAGTGCGGATCTGGATCTCAATAGGAATCCCATGCATGCCAAAAAGGGTGGTATGCAATGACTGGTAGCCGTTGGCTTTGGGAATAGCGATGTAGTCCTTGAAGCGACCTGCGAGAGGTTTGTACAAGTTGTGAACAGCACCCAGTACGCGATAGCAAGTATCCGCATTGTCGACGACAATTCGAAAGCCGTAGACATCCGTAATCTCTGCAAACGACTTATGTTGGGTGCGCATCTTGTCGTAAATGCTATAGAGGTGTTTCTCTCTACCAAACACATTGGCGACGATGTCCTCGACCGACAGTGCTTGCTCAATAGATGTCTGGATTTGTGAAATGACTTCTTTGCGGTTACCTCGAGATTTTCTGACCGCTTTCTCGATCATGTTGGATCGAAGCGGATGAAGAATTCGAAATCCGAGCTCCTCAAACTCGACGCGCATCTGGTACATCCCCAGTCGGTTGGCGATCGGCGCATATATCTCCATGGTTTCCCGGGCGATCCGCTTGCGTTTCTCCATATCCAGGTGGGTGAGCGTCCGCATGTTGTGTAACCGATCAGCAAGTTTGACCATGATTACGCGGATGTCTCGGGACATCGCAAGCGTCATTTTCTGGAAATTCTCAGCCTGGGCTTCAGCCTGGGTATAGAAAGAGCGATTCAGTTTGCTGACACCGTCGACGAGATTGGCGACCGTGTCGTCAAACTCCAGGCTGATCATCTGTTTGGGGATCCCTGTATCCTCGATCACATCATGCAAGAGTGCGGCAATCAGGCACTGATGATCCATATGCATCTCAGCGAGAATGTGTGCGACCGCCACTGGGTGACTGATGTAGGGTTCGCCGGATTGTCTAGCCTGACCATCGTGTGCTTCGTGTGCTAGCTGATAGGCTTTACACACCAACCCGACCTGATCACGGTCGAGGTACTGTCCTAGTTTATCGGTGAGAGACGAAAAGTGGAGGTTGGCGGCGGCCGTGTTCATAGGCGGCCGCGATCGGTGTCACTTCTAAAAATACAAATACGGAACCAGTGAGACGGAGACTCAGACTGGAACCTTTGAAGCCGACTGGGAGTCGCGTAGGGTCTAGAAGGAGGGGTCGACTGCGCGGTCAAAATCATCCTGTGGTAGATCTCCAAGCGTGAGCTCAGGCGCTTCTTCATGCTGTTCGTCCAGAATGCTGGCGTCCACCAGTCCGTCCGCGATTTCCCGGAGTGCGACAACGGTTGGCTTATCGTTTTCTGCAGGCACCATGGGATCTTTGCCATAGTTGGCGATTCTACGCGCACGTTCACTGGCAACCATGACCAATTCGAAACGGTTCTCCACGTTCTCAAGACAATCTTCAACGGTGACTCGTGCCATGTGATCCTCCTTGTCTCTTTATGTCCTTTGCCGATACTGGCCCGCAGGCGGCGTTTACGGTCCAGGAATCCACCTTATGGAAAAACGAGCGCTACAGTATGCCACCGTGGTTTGCAGATTATCGGTACAACCACCAGTGAGCCGCGCAGTTTAGCGGAATTTCCTCCGCGCGCAACACCTTCAGTTATTCTGGCACAGGTTAGGCACATGATTGAACCTCTGGTCATTCTGAAGGGTGAAGCAGCCGTGCCAGCAACGGTTTGAGTTCCGAAATCTGAGCTTCCTGCGTGTAGCGAGCATCCTTGTTGAGCACGACGGCCGCCAAGGCGTCGAGGGCCGTCTCGAAATCGTCATTAATGACAACGTAGTCGAATTCCTTGCAGTGTGACATTTCTTCTACCGCGGCAGCAGATCGCGTATTGATGCTGTCCTGGCTATCCTGGCCGCGACCCTGAAGGCGTTTCATCAGGGCCTCCACGGATGGTGGCAGGATGAAAATGCTTATGGCATCCGGGCGTAAGGCACAGACTTGCTCCGCTCCTTGCCAGTCAATCTCCAGCACAATGTGGTGCCCGGTCTTGAGAATGCGCTCGATTTCGGCATGGCTCGTGCCGTAGCGATTGCCGAACACAGCAGCAGTCTCAAGGAACCTACCAGCATCCTCCATGGCTGAGAAGACGTCCGGCGTCACGAAGTGGTAGTTCAGACCATTTATTTCACGGGTTCTAGGTGCCCTAGTGGTATGCGAAATTGTCACGCTGACTTCTGGGTGGCGTTCAATCAATGCCCTGACCAGACTGGTTTTACCGGCGCCGGAAGGTGCCGCCACGACAAACAGTTCACCAGGCACGTTATGTGTCTCGGTCCATCGAGTTGCGTTCCGATTCTTTCATTCGATGTTTTGTATCTGTTCCCGCATCTGCTCAATCAGGACTTTCATTTGAACGGCGTGATTAGAGGCATCGATGCTGGCGCATTTCGAGGCGATCGTATTGGCCTCACGATTTAATTCCTGCATCAGAAAATCCAAACGCCTGCCAGAAGGCTCGGTGCTGCTAAGCGCGGTGCGAACTTCCTCAATATGTGCGTGGAGGCGGTCCAGTTCTTCCCGGATGTCACTCTTCTGCAGTAAAAAAACAAGCTCCTGTTCAAGTCTACCGGGATCGGCTTCGACTGCGGCTTCGGCCAGTCTATCCCGCAACCTTTCCGATTGATGCTGGCTGACGGTATGCACGTTGGCGGTAATGTGAGTCACTTCCTTGGCCAGGTTCGAAATAAGGACGGTGATGGCTTGATTCAGCTCATGGCCTTCGCGACGACGCATCTCGATCAGCCCCGTCAGCGCCTCGTCAAAGAGGCCATTGGCTTTTTCAAACAAACGCACTTCGTCCACAGGCGTCTGATCTAAAACCCCGGGCCATCTGACTATGTCAAGAGCTGAAGGCCTCGAGGCGTCAGGAACAACTCGATGAACGGCCTCCATCAGTCCGCGAAGTTCCCGGAGATTCTCCTCATTGATCTTTGTGCCCGTGATATGGTCGCCGTCGAAACGCAAGAGACAATCGATCTTCCCGCGGTGAAGACGTCGTCGAAGCCGCTGGCGTAGCGAAGACTCAAGGGCCCGAAAGACATCAGGGATCTTAAATGATGGTTCGAGATAGCGTTGGTTGACTGACCGGATTTCCCACGTCAATCCATCCGTCTGACATCGAGCGAATCCTGTCATGCTTTGCGTCATGTGTGCATCCCACTGGCTGGTACTAACAGTATAATGGAGTTTTTTAATCAGCAGGTGAACATGAAACGAGCAGGAGAGCGGTCCAGCGACCAAATGCGCCCCGTAATAATTGAACGCGCAGTCAACAAGCATGCGGAGGGGTCGGCATTGATCTCGTTTGGTGACACCCGTGTACTCTGTACGGCCAGCCTGGAGTCTGGGGTACCCTCTTTTCTCCGTGGTCGTGGTCGGGGATGGATTACATCGGAGTATGGTATGTTGCCGCGTTCAACACATGAGCGCATGGATCGTGAGGCTGCTCGAGGTAAACAAGGTGGACGAACTGTTGAGATTCAACGGTTGATTGGCCGATCCCTTCGAGGTTGTGTCGACATGAAATCGATCGGCGAACGGACAATCAAACTCGACTGTGACGTACTGCAAGCAGATGGGGGTACCAGGACGGCTTCGATTACCGGCGGTTGTGTCGCGCTCTTCGATGCTTTGGCTAGCGCAGGACTTGAGTCGGCCTGGTTACAATTTGTCGCTGCCGTATCTGTCGGTGTTGTGGGCGATGACCTTGTATTGGATCTTGAATATACCGAGGACTCCAATGCCGAGACAGACATGAACGTTGTGATGTCGGCTAGTGGTGACTTCATCGAGGTACAAGGGACGGCCGAGGGTGCGCCGTTCACAAGGTCACAGCTGAATGGGTTGCTGGATCTTGCAGAAAAAGGGTGCGTTGAACTGATCGCACAACAAAAAAGCGTGTTGGGTGTGAACGATAGGAGCATCTGATCAAAGCGTACCAGGAACAATTTCTTGAGTTCTCGATCCAGCAAGAAGTCCTCACTTTCGGTGAGTTCCAGCTGAAGTCAGGGCGAATCAGCCCTTATTTCTTCAACGCAGGACGGATTGTGGGAGGAGAAGGATTGGCCCGTCTTGGTGAATTTTACCGGGCGGCGATCGAGGATGCCGCGTTGGAATTCGATGTATTGTTTGGTCCGGCTTACAAAGGAATCCCGCTCGTAACAGCAACCGCGATCGCTTTCGCTGACGTCGGTCGTGATCTCAAAATGGCGTATAACCGCAAAGAGACTAAAGATCATGGCGAAGGAGGTCTACTCGTCGGTGGGCCTGTTGAGGGTGACGTGGTATTGGTTGATGACGTGATCACGGCAGGCACCGCAATACGGGAGGTGCTCAGGATGCTAGACCAAAGGGACCGGTGTCGTGTGATCGGCGCCGTCGTCGCTATCGATCGGCAGGAGCGAGGCACAGGACATCGATCAGCGATCGACGAACTGAAGGATGAATGCGGCGTTCAGGTCATCAGCATCGTAAAGTTGGATGACATCATCGAGTTTCTCAGAGTGCACCAGGATTTCGAAGCGAACTGGGAGGCGGTACTCCGGTATCGAGAGACCTACGGTGTCGCGGTCTGACATCAGAACGGAATTAGCAGGACCGTTCTGACTGCAGAGAGTCAGGATTCGTGCCTCGCGCGTTGACCCTGGAAGAGATTCGCGAGCGTGATCGTAAGAGGCTAGCTCAAGGCGCTCGTGAAAAAGCTGAACACCCCCGGGCAGAAGTAGATTAACGACTTTTGTCGAAGCATTCGACACGGACGGACGTGATCTGAGCCTTAGATATCAGGGAGTTCAGTATTCTGAGCTTTATTGAGATGGGTTAGGGCAGCCTTGCCCGCTGTGAGGGTCAACTTTGGAGCATTTAAGGAACGCTCGCCAACTTTGAGAGGGCCTTTGCCACTATAGATAATGCAAGCCTCGACCGTCTTTCAATGACTTAGACGATTCTGTCTATTGCGAATCGGTCGGGTCGGGTTTCGTGATAGGCACAACGTTGTCTGGTTGAGCAACAAAGAGAGCACTGACCAAACTTTTCCATTGTTCCGGCCAGTCCTTTGTTGGTGAACGCTTAAATTCGCTACGGACGAATTGGATCATTCGGCCCTCTGCGGCGGCGAGGCAGAGGTTTGCGCACGATGCCACTGGCATACTCAGCGAAAGGTCTCCCCTGAGTGAACTCTCGCGCAGTATCTGACGGAGCTGCGTTTCAAGTCGTTCGAAGAGTTGCTGGATGCGTTCTCGCAGCCGATCCGATTCGCCCACCAGGGGGTCGCCTATCATCAGGCGGGTAATCCCGGGGTTTCGTTCCGCAAAACTGATTAGCAGATGTAGCGTAAGCTCGACACGGATGACCGTGTCCTCGGTATCCGCCATGATCCGGGTGATGCGGGAGAATAATGTGTCCTCAATAAATTCAATTAAAGCGTCAAACATCCGCGCTTTGGAAGCAAAGTGACGATACAGGGCGGCCTCTGAAACACCCACTTGCCGAGCGAGATTTGCCGTCGTAATCCGATGACCGGGTGATTCCCCTAGCATCGTGACCAGAGCAGCGAGAATTTCATCTTTGCGTTGGCCCACGGCTACTCGGCGACGATCATGGTACCGACACCCTCGTCTGTCAGCAGTTCCAGAAGTACAGCATGAGGCACGCGTCCATCAATGATCTGACACGAACCGACACCGGCGTGAACGGCATCAAGCGCGCATTGTATCTTCGGTAACATGCCTCCGGAGATGGTCGCATCTGTAATAAGGTCGTTGACCTGTGTAGCATTTAGTCTGGGAAGAAGTTGTCCTGACTTGTCCTGAATGCCCTCGATATCCGTCAGCAGAATGAACTTCTCTGCATTGAGAGATTCAGCGAGTTTACCTGCAGCCAGGTCCGCGTTGATGTTGTAGCTTTGATGGTCGGTACCGATGCCGATGGGTGATACCACTGGAATCATGCGGCTATCTTGAATGATATCGATGATATCACGATGGATGGCGGCGACTTCCCCAACCTGTCCGAGATCAACGGGCACACCGGTGTCAGGATTTGTCATGGTTAATGGGCGTGCAACGATCAGGTTGCTGTCCTTACCCGAGATCCCAACAGCTTGACCCCCGTGTCGGTTGAGCAGGCTGACGATTTGCTGATTGACGAGTCCGCCCAATACCATCTCGACGACTTCCATGACGGCCGGACTGGTAACCCGCATACCCTGTATGAATGTAGACTCAATCTGCAGGTCCTTGAGCTTGGCTCCGATCTGGGGCCCACCACCATGCACAACTACCGGATTCATGCCAACTAGGCGCATGAGGGCGACATCCCGTGCAAAACTGTTTTTGAGGTCTTCATCGATCATGGCATTGCCGCCGTATTTGATCACGATGGTCTTTCCCTGCAGCCTCTGAATATAGGGGAGGGCTTCTGTTAGTACCTGCGCGATATTCAGCGCGCTATCTCGAGTGAGGACCATATCAGAATGTCAGATTGTGGTTTTGCAGCTGATTGCGAAAGAGATGTTTAATCTCGGCCAGGCGGGCCTCATCATCCGCTTCGAATCGAAGCGTCAGGCTGGGCGTGGTGTTTGAAGCCCTGACGAGCCCCCAGCCGTCTGCGTAGTCGACGCGGAGACCATCAAGGGTCGTGATCGTACCGTCTCCGAAACCGCCTTCGTCGACTAGTTTCTGTATTACATGGAACTTACTTGCTTCCGCAACCGGCACCCTGATCTCGGGTGTCCCGCAGCTTACTGGGAACTCAGCCATGAGATCTGCAAGAGTCTCCATCTGGCTTCCAACAATTTCAATGAGGCGTGCGGCGGCATAGATTCCATCGTCAAAACCGAACCATCGCTCGTTGAAGCAGATGTGACCGGAGAGCTCACCACCTAGAATGGCATTGGTTTCCGCCATTTTGGCCTTAATAAAGGATTGACCACTGCGACTCATAACGGGACGCCCGCCGTGATTGGAAATCACTGTGTTCAGGTGCCGGGTGCATTTGATGTCGTAGACGACGTCAGAACCAGGGTTGCGCGACAATACATCCTTGGCGAAGAGCATCAGTAGTTGATCGGGCCAGATGATCGTGCCGTCGTGTGTGACAGCCATGACCCGATCGGCGTCCCCATCCAAGGCAAGACCAAGATCGGCGCCCTCATTAATCACGGTATTGATCAAGTCCGCCAAGTTCTCTTTAACAGTCGGATCCGGTGGATGATTGGGGAAGGAACTATCGACGTCACAGTACAGTGGGATTACGTCACAACCGAGATCCGAGAACAACGGAGGTAGCGTTTCACCGGCGATTCCGTTGGCGCCGTCCACGACCACTTTGAGCGGTTGCTTGATCACGATGTCATTAACAATCACGTCGGTATAGTCCGTCATGATATCGAGCTCTATGACACTACCCTTGCCGCTTGAAAAACTACCTTCGTCAAAAATGCGACGGATCTCCTGTAGGTCCTCTTCAATCAGGGTCTTGCCTCCAATGACGATTTTCAACCCGTTGTATTTCGCCTCGTTGTGACTGCCTGTCACCATAACGCCATTCGTTGTCCCTGAGTTGTTCACAGCAAAATACAGGGCTGGCGTAGGAACCTTGCCGATACTGATGACATCTCGACCTGATACGTTGAGTCCTTCAATAAGAGCGGCCATCAGTTCGGGTGTGGACGACCTGGCGTCACCACCGACGATGAGTGTTTGCTCGCCCTGTTGTGCTACATAGGTACCTATGGCGCAGCCGATGCTCGTTACGACATCGGCGGTGAGGCTGTCTCCAACCACGCCACGAATATCGTAGGCTCGAAATATCGATGTTAGGGTTTCAAATTCTGACTTCGCCGTATCAGTCTCGGGCTCATCCAGCGAGAGGTCCATCTCTTCCGGCGTCTTGTCAATCTCTACTTCCCCCGAGAGATTCATTTTTTTAGGGTCATCATCAGTCATCTCGATATCGATCATGTCTTCTATAGTGGGCTCTTTCGGGCGCAGTGTTGTGTTCAGCTTCAGTGCTTCGGAGGTTGGCGCGGCTCTAGCCCGGAGTTGAGATAGGTTAACGCTCAAAGATGTGATCGCCTCAAAATTGGGTGACGGTGATTCGGTCTTGCCGTTTACGCTACCCACATGAAACTCTCAGGATCTGCCGGAGGAGCCGAATCCTCCGGTGCCGCGTTCACTGGTCTCGAACGATTCAACAAGATTAAAATGCGCCTGTACCACCGGGACGATGACCAACTGTGCAATCCTGTCCCCAGGTGTCACGGTGAAGCTCTCTTCTCCGCGGTTCCAGACCGAGACCATCAGTTCGCCTTGGTAGTCGGAATCAATTAGCCCGACAAGATTACCGAGCACAATCCCGTGTTTGTGGCCTAGTCCAGAGCGTGGAAGAATCATCGCAGCCAGGGATGGATCCTCGAGATAAATAGCAATCCCTGTTGGGATCAGCTCGGTCGCGCCAGGGGTAAGTATGACGCCATCCGTGAGGCATGCTCGAAGGTCGAGGCCCGCGGACCCTTGAGTGGCGTAGGTGGGCAACTCTATTTCATGGCCAATCTTGTCATTGACGATACGGACCTGGACATCATTCATTGGCGTGCCTCTGGCAATGCATCTGCGATCGTGCTGACGATCTTGGTGGCGATCGTCCGTTTGGAGGCGATGGGCAGGGTCTCTTCTTGCCTTCCCCAGATGATGGTGGTTTCGTTCTGATCGCTGTTAAAGCCGATATTCTTGTTCATGACGTCGTTCGCGATGATCATGTTTAGCTTCTTTCTCGTGAGCTTGCGTCGTGCATGGTCGATTACGTGACTGGTTTCTGCGGCGAAACCGACGGTATAGGGGCCATCTTTCAAACCTGCGACGGCAGCGATAATGTCTGGATTCTCTTCCAGCGTGAGCGTCAGACGCTCCCCGGTTTTGTCCTTTTTGATTTTGTGATCGCTGGCCTCGATAGGACGGAAGTCGGCCACTGCCGCGACGCCAATAAAGATGTCCGCGTCGGTTGCTTCCTGCATTGCTGCCGTGTGCATTTCGCGCGCACTGGTCACCGGAATCAGACGTGCCCGCTCAGGTGGTGTGAGGCTTGTGGGCCCTGAGATCAGAATTACTTCAGCACCCGCTTCGATAGCGGCTTCCGCCAAGGCATAACCTTGCTTGCCTGATGAATGATTGCTGATATAGCGAACCGGATCGATCGCCTCACGTGTGGGCCCGGCAGTAATGACAACTTTGCGACCGCGTAGGCGCTCGTTGGGAAACGTGGCCACCGTTAAATCGACGATACCCGCGATATCCAGAAGACGACCTTCTCCGACCTCACCGCAGGCCTGCAGACCTTCGCTAGGACCAAAGATGGTGATCTGCTGCGCGATGAGAGCACGTACGTTGAGCTGAGTTGCGTGGTTAGCCCACATTCCCTGGTTCATCGCGGGCGCTACCGCGACCTGACACTGTGCTGCGAGGCAGATAGTCGACAACAGGTCGTTGCCATGGCCCTGGGCCAGGCGAGCAATAAAGTTGGCGCTGGCGGGTGCGATCAGGATGAGATCAGCCCAGCGGGCCAGCTCGATATGACCCATGACTGACTCTGTTTCGGTATCCAGCAGGTCCAGATGCACGGGGTGACCAGATAGTGCCTGTAGCGTCAAAGGGGTTATGAACTCGGTGGCTGCATTGGTCATGGCGACGTGGACATCGGCGCCTTGATCCTGAAGTCGTCGAATCAATTCGGCGCTCTTGTAGGCTGCAATCCCACCCGTCACACCCAGTAGTATGCGTTTCCCGGTAAGTAGGTTCATCGAAACCATACCCCAATGTGGTGATCAGACATCGTGGTCTGGCTCAGATGACAGTATTGGGAATGTTGATGACGTAAGTGTCCCATGGCGTTTCGATGACAGTATGAAAGGTGCTGGAGGCTGCTTCGCCGTCCGTTGACGAGAAAAAATTAGTCCAAGACTAGCACATATACCACCCAATCGTGGTCATGTCAGTGGTGGTCATTATGAGGTAAGTGAATGGTCACTGATGGTTGAACGCTATCTTAATAAGGTCAATGATGGGATTGGGCGTCGATGGACTGCGAGCTGGTGACGGACTTGCTCTCGCGCGTGACGCCTGAATCGTCTCTTAACGCGCCGCGGCGTGACGTCGAAAGCCTCGCGCACGACTGGCTTGAACGACGGGTTCGTATCCAAGGACCGCTGACGATTTTACCCAAATAGTTTTGTGGGTTGGGTCATCGCATGGTGGCAGCAGCGGAGTTTCTCTTGTCATGCCTGGGTCTCCTGAGTCAGAAGCTCGTGGGTTGCATACTGATAAATAGTCAGCATCTAGGCATCGCGTACGAAGAGCTCTTTGTAGGTACGGTTGATGGTGCTGAGGTCCACATGCGGGAAGCTGTCCGTTCTGCATCGCGTCGGAATACAGCATGGGCACCAGAGAATGTTCCTGTTGTCGACCTCCTGCGCTTGGCTGGCGATTCAGTCGTGTCGCCGTCACAACTGGGACATACCTGATCCAGCGCCTGTACTAGGTGGCTCTAACAGACGGCTTTGTTTGAGTGGCAGGGGCCTTCGTGGCTCTCGGCGGATTGTTATACCCGACATTGAATGCGGGAAGCCCTTTTGATATAAAAGCGCGCTCAAATTTCGACCCCCACAGTTCAAGCCCTATAGTGAGGTGAGGCGTCATGTCCAAGGTTTGTCAGGTTACCGGTAAGCGCCCGATCAGTGGCAACAACGTATCGCACGCACACAATAAAACCCGTCGTCGTTTTCTACCCAATTTGCATACGCATCGATTCTGGCTTCCCAGTGAGAACCGTTACGTCAAGCTACGTGTATCCTCTAAAGGAATGCGTATCATTGACAAGAAGGGTATTGAGTCGGTGGTATCCGACATTCGCGGGCGAGGCGAGCGGGTATAGAGATTAACGATGGTGTCATGCTGATACCGCCAGGAGCAACACGATGAGAGAGAAAATTAAACTAGTATCTTCGGCTGGCACGGGCCACTACTACACAACCAGCAAGAATAAGCGCACGATGCCCGACAAGATGGAGATCAAGAAATTTGATCCAGTGGTGCGCAAGCATGTTGTCTATAGTGAATCCAAGATGAAGTAATCGGGCCCCTCCTACGGGGACCTCGTTCCTGGCTATCTGATCCCGTCTAAACCCAGTCACTTTTCGCTTCCAGCTTGTCCTACTAGACTTGTTTTGAACGTTCCGTGGGCGACTTATTCCCTAGGCATTGATCCAAGTGCGCCTTAATCTCTGGAGTCCCTGGCCCTTTTGCCCCAGCGTCACTCCTAGTCGTATGCTCGCATTGTATGAACGGCATGATTTCAGGCTTCATGACGCTTCAGGTGTAGGTGACCGTGCTCGTCACCACTGAGTGACCACTCTGGTCGAACCAGCACCGTTGTATGTTTATCCGCAATAATCAACGGACCTTTGTGCCCGTCTAGCCGCTTGGCCTCATCGTATGTGAAAACAGGAACGGTCATTTCATGACCATTCAGAATTACCGCCGTTGTTGTCATGCGCTCCTTATTCGGAATCGAAGGATCCGCTTTGGTCGGTGGGTGATGCTTTGGAGAAACTGTTGCTGCGTCGAGTGGGGATCGTCTCGCGCGTCCGTTGATTCTGAGGTCACACAGCTCCAATGGCCGCTCAAGGCGGTGACCAAACCGTTGTCGATGTTGCTCCTGGAAGCGTTCTGCACTATCCGAAAGGTCTCCTCGATAGGCAACCTCCAGGGTATGGGTCTGTCCAACGTAACGAAGATTCAGGCCGCGTCGGAACACGAGTGTGTCATCGGTTTCACGGGACAGTTCATGGCCAGTTGCCTCTTCCAGTTCTTTGAACCAGCTATGCAAGGTGTCGTCCGTCACGTCGTCCAACCGTTGCTCAAGGGTACGAATCATTTCTCTTCCCGGTGCGGTTGCGAGCATGCCGGCGGCGGAGAGTACCCCTGCATCATGGGGAATTAAGATACGCGACATTCCGAGCAATTCTGCCACTTCACATACGTGGAGGCCGCCGGCGCCGCCAAAGCTGGTTAGTATGAAATCTCGTGGGTCATAGCCGCGCTCGATAGAGATCACTTTTAGTGCCGCCACCATATGCTCGTTCGCAATATCAATGATGCCCTGGGCAACTTCGCGCGGCGGAATACCCAGCTGATTAGCCAGCCTTTGGATAGCTATGCGATTCGCCGCCATGTCGAGCGGCAGTTGCCCGCCAAAAAAGCGCTCTGCCATGAGTCTTCCCAGGAACGCGTGGGCGTCTGTGACAGCGGGTTCCTGTCCGCCTCGCCCATAACATGCTGGGCCGGGAACAGCGCCTGCAGAGCGTGGACCGACACGCAAGAGCCCGCCGTCGTCTACATAGGCGACTGAGCCACCACCGGCGCCAATGGTATGGATATCTGTCATGGGAACGTGGATGGGCAGACCTGAGATCTGTCCTCGTGCGATGAGAGTCGGAGAACCGTCTACTAGAGAGACATCGGTGGATGTGCCACCCATATCGAAAGTGAGCATTCGCGAACAGTTGGTTTGGCGTGCCAAGAGGGCTGCGGCGGCGATGCCGCCTGCAGGACCGGACAGCAGCAGATTGACTGCGCGAGCGCCTGCTTGTGGCGCGGATATGGTGAGGCCAGATGATTGCATGATCGTAATATTTGAAGGCTGAACCGCTGTTGCGATACTCGACATATAGGACTCAATCAGTGGACCGATCCACGCGTTTATCCAGGTCGCAACGCCACGCTCGAACTCACCAGTTGCAGGTAACACAAACGACGAGCGTGAAACGAAGTATTGGTCGCACAGCGCAGACTCGATGCGCTCCTCTTCGCTTGGGTCGACGTAGGAGAACACGAGATTGATCGCTACAGACTCTACGTCAAGGCTCGCAAGCTTGAGTTTTAGCTCCTCGATGTCAGTCTCGGACAATCGGGTCAGCCATTCGCCGTTGGCTGTGAGTCGGCAAGGGACCTCGAGTGCTGGGTGACCTTCAAAGGGATGGTGTGGGACGGCAGGTGTCAGATCATAGAGGTGGCGCCGGGTTTGTCGGCCAATGAGCAGAACATCAGCCAACCCTTCATTTGTGATGTAAGCTGTGCGGGCTCCACTGGCTTCGAGAACGGCGTTGGTGGCGACTGTAGTGCCGTGAATGATCGTCAGGTGACCCTGACGCACGATATCCATCAGTTCCAGATCGCGAATTCCCTGCCAAATAGCCCGATCTGGTGCATCTGGGGTAGAGGGGACTTTATGACTCGTGAGCGCGCCATCTTTGAGGAGTACAAAGTCGGTAAACGTGCCTCCGGTATCGATGCCTAGGTAGCAGCGGATGACGTTTGGATTGGATTCGGGGTTCTTGGGCATTACATGCGGTTTCCAGGTTGGCGCCCAGTGTGGCACGTCACCACCCGACCGGAAAGGCGCGCTATGATTACTGTTGTTGTGCATCACGCACGTAAGATATCGAGCGTGAATCCATTGGGGATAAGGTGCGTGTGGGTTCGCAGTCTGAAGGAGAGGGCGGGTGCCTGAACTACCGGAAGTAGAAACGACCCGTGTTGGTATTGAGCCCCACATCATTGGTCGACAGGTGAAGGCTGTGGTCGTTCGTGAGGGTCGTCTTCGGTGGCCGATTGATCCTGGACTACCGCAATATTTGAAGGGACGACTCATTAAATCAGTCGGTCGACGGGCGAAATACCTCCTGCTTTCTACAAATGCTGGACGATTGATGATCCATCTTGGGATGTCAGGATCGTTGCGTATTACGACGCACGATGTTGATCCAGAGACCCACGATCATGTCGACATCGTGTTTGATCAGACTCGCTTGCGTTTTAGAGATCCCAGACGTTTTGGATCTATCTTCTGGTTGCCGGGAGAGGAAAGCCACCCATTGCTTGACCATCTGGGACCCGAACCGTTAACTGATGCGTTGACCGGAGATTACCTGCATCAGATGTCTCGCGGTCGTCGTGGTCCGGTCAAAGCATTTATTATGAATGCCGATGTGGTCGTCGGCGTTGGCAACATCTACGCCAACGAGAGTCTGTACAAGGCGGGCATTCATCCTGCGCGCGCCGCAGGCGCCATATCGGCAAAACGTTATCAACGGTTGAGTAAGTGTATCAAGGAAACATTGAACGCGGCGATTGCTGCCGGAGGCACATCGTTACGGGATTTTGTTCGCGAAGATGGTGCGCCTGGTTACTTCAGTCAGGCGCTTGAAGTTTATGGTCGAGCAGGAATGCCCTGTGGTCAATGCGGCAAGGTGTTGAAGGAAATCCGTCAGAGTGGACGGACGACGGTCTTCTGTGCGGGCTGCCAGCGTTAGGCGATGGTTCCATCGCGTAATGCTTTTGCGACCTCCGGACAAACAAACTTCGCGACATCACCGCCATAGCCAGCGATTTGCCTGACGAGGGATGATGAGATATAGGAGAATTCCTCGCTGGTGGCGAGGAAGATTGTTTCAAGTTCGGGCACCAGCGCGCGGTTCATGTTAAGCATCTGGAACTCGTACTCAAAGTCCGTCACGGTTCGAATACCCTTCAGAATAGCAGTTGCGCCGATCTCGAGCGCATAGTCTACGGTCAATACGTTAAAACCTGCCACATCGACGCCGCTGATATGGCTGAGGGCTCGTTCCGCCAGCTCGACACGGGTCCCGAGTTCGCTGGGATTCTTGTGCGGACTGGTTGCGATGCCCACTACAATCCGATCAAACATCTTGATTGCGCGCTCGACAAGATCGACATGCCCATTGTGCATGGGGTTGAAGGTACCGGGGTACAGTGCAGTTCTCATAGTGTCAGCAGGTACAGCCGTTCAATCGTGGGTCATCATACACAAACGTTGTTGACAGGGCATCAAAGGCGCTTTCGCAGCAAACCGTAGTAGACATTACCTGCTCGTTTTTGACGATCGATCTGCCATGATCCCGGGAGGCCTAGGACATCGAGATCGTGCTGGCTTTCGACATAGACCACCGTGTCCTTGTGGAGCAAGTGACAATCTGTCAGATCTACCAGTGTCTGAAGTAGGAGATTGTTGGCGGCTCGATCGCCGGTACAGGCGGAAAATGGAGGGTCCAGAAAAATGATATCGAACGGCGTTGTTGGTGCTGTCTCTGCACGCTGCACAAAATCCTGCGCGTTGCTGTTGATCAAGGCGGCGTCGGCGATCCCTCCTAGTTGGGTTAGCGTCGCCCTGATATGGTCAATAATCAGCCGGTCATGATCGACCATCGTGACCTGTGCGGCCCCCCGGGAGAGCGCCTCAATAGATAGAATCCCGCTCCCTGCAAAGAGGTCCAGGCATTGACTCCCGGGTACTTGGGTCCCTAGCCAGTTGAACAGGGTTTCTCGAATACGATCGGAGGTTGGACGGATTTCGTACGCTGGCGCAAAATCTATTTTTCGTGAACGCCACCGACCTGCGATAATACGCAAGCTGTTGGGCGGACGGCGAGTCTCTTTTTGACGGCGGGCCAATAGAACCTCAGTGGAATTGTTAGATGGTCACAGTCAGCCTTTATTATGAATGACGAAAGCGAAAACGAAAAACGACCTGGATTTTTAGGTCGATTGAAAGCGGGCCTGTCACTTACCCGCTCGCGGTTGACAAGCTCCATTGAAGATCTGGTTCTGGGCGAGAAAGCTGTTGACGATGCGTTGTTGGAAGACATCGAGGCTGCGTTGCTCAGTGCCGACGTCGGTGTCTCGACAACGGCGGAGATTATCGACAACATGACGAAGAGACTGGAGCGGGCGGAATTATTGGACAGTCAGGCTGTCTACCAGGGCCTCCGCGATGAGCTTTTTGCAATCCTATCACCGTGTGAGGTGCCGTTGGATGTCCATCGGGCGGCGCCTTTTGTAATTCTGATGGTGGGTGTCAACGGTGCGGGCAAGACAACCACTGTTGGTAAGCTGGCGCAGCGCTACAAGGAGGGAGGTTCTAGTGTGTTGCTTGCAGCGGGCGATACTTATCGCGCGGCTGCGGTGGAACAACTCAGTGTCTGGGGTGCACGGAATGGCGTTGAAGTGGTGGCACAACATACTGGAGCTGACAGTGCATCGGTAGTGTTTGACGCGTTGTCTGCGGCGCAGGCGAGAGAGATAGATCTCCTTATTGCGGATACCGCGGGCCGGCTGCAGAATAAGAAAAACCTGATGGATGAGTTGTCCAAGGTGCAGCGAGTCTTGAAAAAGCTCGATGAAGATGCGCCCCATGAGGTCTTGCTCGTCATTGATGCCAGTACCGGCCAGAACGCGATCGACCAGGCACAGGAGTTTCTAGCAGCCGTCGATGTGAGTGGTATTGTCATTACCAAGCTGGATGGCACTGCAAAGGGAGGCGTTATTTTTGCCATTGCAAAGCAGTTAGCGATTCCAATTCGATACATTGGCGTTGGGGAAACGGCCGTCGATTTGAGGCCGTTCAACGCGGCGGATTTTGTGGAGGCACTGTTCCCGGTGCCCTAGATTGGTTCAGACGACCATGATTCTATTTGATGCAGTCAGTAAGCGTTACCCGGGCGGTCGGGATGCCCTATCGGAAGTGAGCTTCGAGATCGCGGAGCGTCAGATGGTCTTTCTGACAGGGCACTCAGGCGCAGGGAAAAGCACTCTCCTGAAGTTGATTATGCTGATGGAGCGGCCAAGTCGTGGCCAGGTTTTTGTTGGCGGCCAGAACCTTGCTCGGCTTGGTCGCAGCCAAATACCTGGGTTGCGTCGTCAGGTTGGCGTGGTGTTCCAGAATCATCAACTGCTGTTTGATCGCACGGTCTACGATAATGTCGCATTACCATTGCTTATCGCCGGTTTGGGTCAGAAGGAGACTGGACGTCGTGTTCGTGCTGCACTCTCCAAGGTAGGTCTTTCAGGTAAGGAGGGCCAGCTGCCGATTGCGCTCTCTGGGGGTGAGCAACAGCGAGTAGGCATTGCGCGCGCAGTCGTTAATAAGCCGCCCGTCCTGCTGGCGGACGAACCGACCGGTAATCTCGATCCCGTTTTGTCACGAGAGATAATGGCTTTGTTCGGGGAGTTTAATCAGGTGGGGGTCACTGTCTTGATTGCGACGCATGATCTGGAATTGATTGAGGAGATCGATCATCCCAAGATGCGACTGTCTGCGGGACGGGTTGTCTTATGACCGATCGAAAACCAAGTCCTGGTGCGACCCGTCAGCAGTTACGACCCGGTCTCCGGTCGTGGATGGTCCATCATCGCAGTGTGGCACTTCAGACGCTGCAAGATATAGCCCATCAAGGGCTGGCAAATTTCCTGAGTTGCCTGGTGATTGGGATCGCCATGGCGCTACCGACACTGTTCTACTTAACGTTGATCAATGTCGCACAGGTTAGCGAGCGCTGGGACGGGCAGCCGCGTTTGTCCCTTTACCTCTCTGCCGATGCCGAGCCCACAGCAGTATTGGCTAAAGTTTCTGGTCTGGTGGCAGGATCGGACGTCGATCTGATCTCGTCGGAAGATGCGTTGACGCAGTTTGCATCGTCTTCTGGGTTCAGTGATGTGTTATTGGCGTTGGACGACAATCCGCTACCGGCCGTTATTGAGGTTCGACCCAAGGGATCTGTAAGGGATGTTGGCTTGCTAATCGAAGAGCTCTCAAGGCTGACAGATGTCGACGACGTAACGTCCGATATCGCTTGGATAGAACGCCTCAATGCACTGGTACAGTTTGGCGAATACCTGGTCATTGTCGTTGGTTTGTTGTTGGCCTTTGGCGTGACGCTTTCTATCGGTAATACCATTCGATTGGCGATTGAAAATCGACGTGCGGAGATTCTTGTTGTCAAACTGGTGGGTGGCACCGATGCATTTGTTCGGCGACCATTCCTATACCTGGGGCTCTGGTATGGTCTCGGCGGTGCGTTGCTCTGTTGCTTGATGTTGTCGGGCTCGATGCTGTTTCTGCAGGCGCCGCTGCATGTGCTGATCGCTTCCTATGAAGCGAGCTTTAGTCTCCGTGGTCTGTTGGTTGCGGATGTCGCTGCGCTGATGCTGATTGGCGTCGTGCTTGGAATCACAGGTGCGTCGTTATCGGTTGGACGGCACCTCCGAAAGATAGAGCCCCAATAGTCAGCCGTAAGGGAGTGGCTTGATTCGCCTCATTGAGTACTTTTAAGGTCGGGTGTACAATTCGCGGTCCTTGAAATTATCGTTTTCATCTGGAACAGAAGCTACCACACGATGGCGACCGCAACGCAGTCTCTGCAGGCCTTTCTGAACAATACGCCCGGTGCCGATCTGGAAGCGTACATAACCGCCGTGAATAGTGTGCCGATGCTGTCGCCAGAGCGGGAAAAATCTCTGGCAGAACGTCTGTACTATCAAGATGATCTGGACGCGGCACGCGAAATGGTGCTGGCCAACCTTCGGTTTGTCGTTTACATCGCTCGATCCTATGGCGGGTATGGACTCTCAGAAGGCGATCTGATCCAGGAAGGTAATGTCGGGCTGATGAAGGCCGTCAAACGCTTCAATCCTGAATACGGGGTTCGACTGGTCTCGTTTGCGGTTCATTGGATCAAGGCGGAAATCCACGAGTTTATTCTGCGTAACTGGCGGATCGTTAAGGTCGCGACGACCAAGGCGCAACGAAAGCTGTTCTTTAATCTGCGGCGCGCCCACAAACGCCTGGGCTGGATGCGGTCAGTAGAGGTAGATGCGATTGCGGATGAGCTGGATGTTGCACCAAAAGACGTCAGAGCGATGGAAGGTCGATTGGCACAATCTGACGAGTCCTACAACGGGGCGGAGCAGGAGGACGAACTCTCGCCAGGCCGGAGAGTCAGCCCGGCGCGCATTCTTGCGGATCCGGAAAGTGATCCTGCAATGGTGGTGATGACAGCGCGAATGGATCGTGCTCAGAACGACGCCCTGATGCATGCGTTTGGTGAACTAGATGACCGGTCACAGGACATAGTACGATCTCGTTGGCTTGTTGAGCACAAGACGACCCTGCAGGTGCTGGCGGATCGATATAGTGTGTCCGCGGAGCGTATTCGGCAGCTTGAGAAAAGCGCCCTCGGCAAATTGAAGCATTTGCTCATCCCGGATGATCGTGTCGATTAGCCAGATTTTTGGCGTCCTAGCCAGTCTGGCCGGTTGTTTAGCAGTTGTTCTGGGCGCATTCGGCGCCCACGCCCTCAAGGGTCGCTTGGAGCCGGCCATGTTGGCCGCCTTCAATACTGCGGTCCACTATCAGATGCTCCATGCCACCGTGGTTCTTGTCATCTTGCTACTGGCCAGGACTAGCGATTCACCTGGGTTCCTTCTTGGTGCAGCGGGATCGATCCTGGCTGGTATTCTATTGTTCAGCGGCAGTCTCTATATGCTGGTGCTGTGGGGCTGGCGTTGGCTCGGACCGATCACCCCTCTGGGTGGGGCATTACTAATCACAGGTTGGGGATTGTTGCTGGTTGCTATGGTTCGGTCCCATGCCTGATGACCGTTCAGTGTCTGGGAAGGCAGATGACAGCCCACCGACAATGCCTCAGCTAGGGCGTCGAGGGATCCGTTCGTATGTGCTGCGACAGGGTCGAATGACGAATGGCCAGCGACTCGCTATGGATGAATTATTAGTACAGCACGGAATTGATGATGTTGCGACGATGAAGGGTGCATTTCAGGTTGATCAGCCTTTAACGCTCGAAATCGGGTTCGGTATGGGTGACTCGCTGCTTGAGATGGCGAGTGTGCTGCCGGAACGAAACTTTGTGGGTGTAGAGGTTCATGCACCAGGTGTAGGTCATCTGTTATTGGGCATCGAAAAAGCGGATATAGATAATTTGAAGGTCATCCACGGTGATGTGAATACTGTTCTGTGTGATGCACCAGCAGGAACGTTCTCAGAGGTTCTGATCTTCTTTCCTGATCCCTGGCATAAGAAAAAGCACCACAAACGGCGATTGGTCAATTCAGACTTTGTCGCTGAGTTGCTCCCATTGATGGTTGACCGCGCGCTGCTGCATGTGGCGACGGATTGGGAGCCATATGCGAAGACTATCTTTGAAACCATGGCGGGTTTCCCGGAGTTTTCTCGTTGTGATCCGCCATGGCGACCACAAACCAAGTACGAGTGCCGAGGTGTTCGACTCGGGCATCGGGTCACGGATCTATGCTATCGAAGGGTGGGATTCGACGACGGTGGGGCAGACTAATCTATTAGGGCCAGCAGGTCATTGTGGAAGTGCATCCCACGTTCGGTCGGGATGATGGCATCCTGATCGCGCGCGATCAGTCCTCGTTGTTCTGCTCGATTCAGGAACGGGTTGATTGCGGATCCCGGCAATCCAGTCCGCGCCTGAAAATCTTCGAGACGAAAGCCAGCGTGAAGGCGAAGGCAGCAAATCATGAACTCGAGGACCCTCTCGTCCTCTGCCACCGGTGCTGCTTTCCTGTTGGGTGAGCGCAGGTAATCCCTAGGGAGGCGTGTTCGCGTGGTTCGGATTATCCTTCCATGATCGGTCAGTTTGCCGTGCGCGCCAGCACCGATACCGATATAGTCGCCGAACTGCCAATAATTGATATTGTGCCGACACTTATGGTCAGGGATGGCCCAGGCTGAGAGTTCGTACTGTGAAAATCCTGCGTCGCGCAATGCGCGAGCACCCTCTTCGTTAATCGTATCGATCATCTCATCGTTGGGGAGGGCAGGAGGCCGGTTGTAGAACACGGTATTTGGTTCGATGGTTAGCTGGTACCAGGATAAATGGTCCGGAGCCAGAGCGAGAGCGTCCTCGAGATCTCTCATCGCGTCTTGGATGGTCTGCCCAGGAAGACCGTGCATCAGATCGAGGTTCACTTGCGCGAAACCGGCTTGTCTTGCGGCGGCGGCCACACGCCTGGTGTCGTCGGGATCATGGATTCGCCCCAGCTTCCTGAGCTGTGATGTACCAAAGGACTGTGCCCCGATTGATAGTCGTGTCACGCCTGCATCCCGATAGGCAGCCAGCCTCGAGACCTGTTCGATACTGCCTGGATTAATTTCCATAGTGACTTCGACATCCGCGGCAATCGGTATGCGGGTGGCAATACCCAAAAGGAGCGTTGAGATAGCATCCGCAGAGAACAGACTCGGGGTGCCGCCGCCCAGGAATAACGTCTCTATCGTTCGATCATGGGTAAGTGCGCGATCTGCCTCGAGATCAAATAACAACTGATCAATATATCGATTTTCGTCAAACGACGCCGTGAGCTCATGTGAATTGAAATCACAATAGGGACACTTTCGGATACACCAGGGGAAGTGCGCATACAAAGACAGTGGAATTTCGACAGGTTCTAGCATTCAGTAATCGGCATTCACGGCTGAAGGAGTGCATTGAGCCTCAACTTTGACTCGAAACCATCTTATGCAATTCTCGGGCGGCGAGACCACGATGACTCCGCTGCCCTTTCTCTTCCTGCGTAAGCTCTGCAGCCGTACAATCGAGTCCTTGAACTCTGAATAACGGGTCATATCCAAACCCGTGTCTCCCCTTCGGCTGATGGATAATCTCGCCATGCCAGCGTCCGGTGGCGATCAGCGGGGTAGGGTCTTCAGCATGTGAAATTAGGACAAGACAACAGAAAAAGAAAGCGTCACGGTGAGAGATTTTGTCCAATGCCCGAAGCAGTTTCTGGTTGTTGTCTTTATCGGTCGCATCTTCGCCGGCATAGCGTGCGGAGATGATCCCCGGCGCTCCTTCCAGAGCAGGTACGACTAGTCCGGAGTCGTCAGCGAGCGCAGGTAACCCAGCACTGTCTGCTGCGTGTCTAGCCTTGATCAATGCGTTCTCAATGAACGTCAATCCTGTTTCCGCCGCAGACTCAATATTGAACGTATCCTGACCAACCAGGGATAAGGTCGGCAGTAGTGCCTGTAACTCGTTTACCTTGTGTGTATTGCTAGTCGCCAGGACTACGCGCATGTTGGCCTCCGTGCGATCAGCGCGGTGTTGCTGGGACAATGGTTTCATGACCCGTGAAGTAGCGATAGTGGAACGTTACGTCGATAGGCGTTGACGGCGATGACTCATCCGCCGCCCTCGTGTCTTGAGACGCGCCTAAGGGTTCGACTGTCAGCTGATATTGATGCGTATCCTTCTGGTCTGCGATGTGTGTGGCGAGATAGTAGAGCGCATCCCGTTCACGCACTTCCTTGAACTTTAGCGGTATTTGTTGCGCGAGCAGGTTGGTGGTGTGACCGGTGACAAGCGCTGGAATCGCTTCTAAGCTTTCTTTTCTTTGCACGGTGACCGAGACGGTCAGGTAGCTTTGACCTCGTGGTAGTCCATGTGCACGTGCTACGAGCGGCGGGACTAGCCGACTGTCGATACTCGTGAAGTAGACGATATGATCAGTCGATTCCTGGTGGCCTGCGTTAAGCGTTCGGGGAAGTACGCCCAAAAAACAAAGCATGATGATCAGTCCTCGCAGCCGCGGACGGTATCTGCGATTGCGGTAGATGTGACCCACGTTGACTCGCTGGCGAGAGCGGACTTTTATAGACCCATCATCAGGCCCTGGGGAATACCCAGGGACTGCATCAGGCCAATGATTACGATGCGCTCAATGACCGTGATGGAAAGGAATACAAGGATAATCGAGAGATCGAGACCGCCCATTGGCGGCAACAACTTTCGAGCAGGGGTGCACAAGGGTTCGGTCAGCTGCTGTACGAGTGTCAGCCCGGGGTGATTGGAAGTCGGTGCAATCCAGCTGGCAATCGTTATGATCAGTAGTGACCAGAAGTAGATGTCCAGAATCTGACCAAACAAGGCGAGGGGTACCCAGGTAAGAAAGAAGAGCTGGAAGACACCATAGCCCAACAACATTGAGATCAGCATCAGGGACGCGAGTGTGATCAGAAAGGCCAGAACAAGGGTAGCGAAATTCACCCCACGAACGGCTGGAAACAGAAACGACAGTGGTTTGTGGGCTGGCTCTGTTACCCGAATTATGCCCTGACAGATTGGGTTGTAGTAGTCGACTCGAGCGATCTGCATCAAAAATCGAATCATGACCAGCAGGCCATAAAGGCCAAAGATCACTTTGACTATGTAGACGCCGGAGTCTGCGAAACTTTCTGCCATAAGGAGCTGGTCTTATTCTGAAGAGTTGAGATGGGTGTTGATTCTAGTATAGCCGATCATGTTTGAATCACGTTGAGCGCGGTGATGCATTATCGCCTAATTCGATGGCCCGGTGATAAGCAGCTTTCACTGCGGCATCCATGTTGGCCGACAAACCGTGTGAGGCGAGTACCTTTAGTGCGGCCTCCGTCGTGCCTCCAGGTGAAGTGACATTGGCTCTCAGCTCTGATGGTGACTCTGCACTCTCGACTGCCATCGCGGCAGCGCCGAGCGCCGTGTTTAGAACTAGAGTTCGGCTTGCATCCTCGGAGATACCGAGTGCGACACCTGCGTCAATCATTGCTTCCATGAGGTAAAAGAAATAAGCGGGCCCACTACCAGACAACGCCGTGACTTTGTCGAGATCGTCATCAGACTCGAACCAGGCCGTGGACCCGACCGCACCGAGTAATTCGTCCGCTAAGCTACGCTGCTCCGTGGACGCGCCGGAGGAATAGAGCCCGACCATTCCTTGACGAATGAGTGCAGGGGTATTGGGCATACATCGTATCACTGTAGTACCCCCTGACCAGGTTGTTAGATCGGATTCTCGAATACCAGCCGCAACGCTGATCAGTAATCGACCCGTAAGCGTGCTGGCGAGGTCGCTGACGACAGATTTGGTCATATTGGGCTTGACGCACAGGATGACGACATCTGCGTCAGAGGCTGCCTGCAGGTTGTCTGCCGAACGCCGCACACCACCTGGCAGACTGTCAAGTATGCGAGTGTCCGGATCGGCTGCGGTCATGTTAGCTGCGACAAATCCCTGGTTGATCAGTCCACCGATGATGGCCTGAGCGATTCTTCCTGCACCAATGAATGCCAGTTTGGTCATCTTGTGTGTTCCTTTTTCGTGAGCGTATCTCCGGTCAGTTCCGTGGGCCGAAAATAGCGGTGCCGATCCGGACCCAGGTCGCGCCTTCCGAGATGGCTGCTTCCAGGTCACCCGACATGCCCATGGACAGCTCGGTAAGCTCGGGATAGTCGAGTCGCAGGTCATCGCGCAGTCCACGCAACTGCGCGAAACGCTCGCTGGTTAGATTTGCACCCTTACCAGGCTTTCCTGGGATCGTCATCAAGCCACAGATATTAAGCCGCTTGAAGTCACGCGTCTCGTGCAGGAACTCACCCACCTCATCGACGCCGAGTCCTGCCTTGTTAGGGTCATTGTCGATATTAATCTGTATCAGCGTTTTTAAAGCAGGAAGATGTTTAGGTCGTTGTTCGTTGAGTCTTCTCGCGACTTTCTGGCTTGAGAGCGTATGGACCCAGGAGAAGTGCTCGGCAATGAGCCTTGTTTTGTTGGACTGAATGGTGCCAATGAAGTGCCAGCTGACCTGCGTGGCCACTCTCTCGACTTTGTCCAGGGCATCTTGGAGATAGTTTTCGCCAAAGTGACAAAGGCCGGCCTGGATCGCGACGTCGACTTCATCGGCAGTTCGGGTCTTGCTTACCGCTAAAAGGCGCACATTCGCAGGATCCCGCTGAGAAGACCAACAGGCGGACTCGATTTTCGAGCGAACAGTCTCAATGTTGTCGGCGATGCTCACAGGGCTGCGTTCGTGGTGGGTACTAGTGGAGAACTCATAATCTCAATAATACTATGTTATCCGTAAAGGGTTCCGCCAATGACCTGCGCCTAATGACCAAATTGTCGTGAGAACAATCTCCCAGCGGTGGCTGGTCTGCAGGAAGTGCTGTGGGGGCTGTGCTTAAAATCGACGGAGGATGACTTACGCCACCGCTAGTCTTTTGCTGCGCGCGCTGCGTGTATGGCGAGCCATGTTTCTGTGATCAGAACAGCGGCAACATCATCGATATGTGTTTCAGTGCTGAGTGTGCGCGCTTCGGAGGAGCTCAGCCTTTCATCCACCATCTGTGAAGGAATCTTCCACCTAGCCTCAATGCGTCTCGCGAACTTTCGCGCCAGTCTTGCTATCTCGCTGTCCGATCCGTCCATGTTGATCGGGTCGCCGATCACGAAGTAGCTTGGTTGCCAGCTGGTGATAAATCCATCGATGTCGTCCCAATTCGGAATGCCATCGCGCGCGGTCACGATGGTAAGCGGCGAGGCTGTGTTTGTGATCGATTGCCCAACGGCAATGCCAATTCTCGACATGCCGAAGTCAAAGCCCAGAACGGTGACCGGGTGAGTCACCTTAATTTAGTCCTGCAGGTTGAACTAGGTTGAGATCGATTCCGAGTATGCTTGCGGCTGCCTGCCGCTGATCGTCGTAAGGGACATCAAACAGAACGTTTGGGCTAGCCGGTACGACCAACCATGCATCATCGGCGATCTCCTGACCCAGCTGGTCCGGTGCCCAGCCAGACGATCCGATAAAGGCGCGGCAGCGTCCTGGTGCCCTGTCACCTCGAAGATCATCGAGAAATCCTGCAGTGCTGGAGAGGTAGATTCCGTTGAAAAGCTCCATGGACTCTGCCTGTTCCGGATTATTGTCGTGCAGGAATAGAACCACGTTTCGATTAACGGGACCGCCAATCATCAGGGCAGGAACATCAGATGAATCATCGAGGGCGTCAACAATCTCGGATAATGTTGCTGGAGCAGGTTTATTAACAACGACACCAAATGCCCCTTCGTCGTTGTGCTCGATAAGATAGACCAACGAGTGATCAAAAAAGTCGTCTGTGAGTTTTGGCGACGCAATCAGGAAGTGATTTCTGAGCGAGTCCACGCTAAGAACTCCTCAATGAGGCATTCTTTCGGGACTGCCATGTGTTGATGATCTCGAGTTCGTCCTTGGATTCTCTCAATCCATCTTGAAACGTTCCGAACGGGGAGTCCAACTGGGTAACACGAATGGCTGCGTCATCCAGGATCTGTTCTCCCGAGGACTCGAACAGATGTATATTTTTTAAGGCTCCGTTTGGAAGATTGGTCACTAGCAACCGCAGAATCCCGAACAACTGGTGGCTTTCTGCTTCAGCCGGGTAGTTCATGTTGCCGACCTTCTCGAATTTTCTGGCCCATGCATTTAGGTAGAACGCACCTACGGATGAAGTCATCGATAAGCAGGTCAGGCGCTTCGTGCTTGGTCTCTTTACATAGATCTGCCGTTGTTGGGTCAGCCTTGCTCCTAGACTGGCGATATCCGAATTTCGCTGGGGCAACGTTCTCTGGCCTAATCCCGTCGAATCCCGATAAGCTTCCAGCTTGTCAGGGTTCGCGGGCGCCTGTTCTTTTGAGATGTATGCTGTGAGCGTGCGCTTTTCGAATATAGATTGTGATTTGCTGCTGACCTCGGAAATGAGGTTTGTTTCGTTGATTTCCGTATCTTGAAACTCAGCCCGCGTTGGCGACGTATTCGGTATCATCACTGCCATAAAGGACTCCCTGTAGGAGGCGCAGACATCGGTTAGAGCACAGCCTCTGTGATGAAATCGAGATAGTCTCCTGCGATGTCAAGACCTTTTTGTGCGTCGATCTCTCGAATACAGGTGGGGCAGGTCACGTTGATTTCCGTCAGGTAGTCGCCGATGACATCGATACCGACAAAGTAGAGACCGCGTTCCTTGAGTGTCGGGCCGATTTGTTGGCAAATCCAATGATCGCGTTCGTTGAGCCTCCGTGCAACCCCAGTGCCGCCAGCCGCGAGATTGCCACGGCTCTCACCGGCGAGTGGTATGCGCGCCAAGCCGTACGGTACGGGCTCACCGTCAATCAAAAGGATACGGGTGTCGCCGTCTACAATTTCAGGAATGTAGCGTTGAGCCATGATCTGGCGTTGACCACCGTCAGTCAGGGTCTCAATAATTACTGAAAGGTTGCTGTCGCCGGGTGCCGCACGAAAGATTGACATTCCCCCCATGCCATCCAGCGGTTTATAGATCACATCTTCGTGTTCTCTATGGAAAGCACGAAGCAATCCCGGGTCGCGGCTGACTAGGTGAGGCGGGCAGCATTGGGGAAAGTGTAAAGCAAATATCTTTTCGTTGGCATCACGGATGCTACCGGGCTTATTCAGCACTGGTGTCCCCGCGGCTTCAGCCATCTCGAGGAGATACGTTGCATATATGTATTCCATATTGAATGGCGGATCCTTGCGCATCAATAGTGCATTGAACTCGTTAGGTGTGCAGATCTCTTCGGGACCCAGCTCATACCAGTCGGTTGTGAGGCTCCAGTCGGTCATCGAGGTGTCGATCCTGATCTCGCATCCACGCAGCTTCAGCTTGCCATCGAGTACATGGAGCCCATCGAGAGTGATCACAAAGACGGACCAATCTCGTCGCATTGCCGCCAGCATCATAGCCAGCGTGCTATCCTTTTTGGGGTTGATGGTCGCAACCGGGTCCATCACCACCCCGATTCTGACAGTCACTTGCGGTCTCCTGCTGAGGTCAGGCGGGGATTCTACCGCGGCTTGCTGCAGATGGCTGTGGTTTGTCGTCAGTCGGTGATGAAAAACCCGAGCCGTTGTCTTCAGGAATTGCGGTCAGCATCCGAATCACGTTTTTAAGTATATGGCGCGGTAATAGCTCGATCGGCGTTGCCATTCGAGTTTTTCGGGCGCTGCTGCCTCTGGTGTGTTTGTCCGGGAGTGGTTTGTTTGATGCTGGCGAAGCGACTTAAGTGGTGCGGGCGGGGTATACGGATCAACTGGTCTCGATTTTGGACATCGACTACATCAAGAAGCCACAGGCCTGAATTGCTGGTGTTCTCCTGGATTGACGCGTGTGCCCTGCAATGATTGGTACCCTTCGGGTACGAATCCTCAGATAAATTGAGGTCTAATCCCTCGATTGGCGCGAGGAGCCCACATCGCCCCAAAGAGACTGCGCTACGGCCAGCATAGCCAGTGCTGCAGTCGGGGTGCGGAGTATCCGGGGACCAAGTCCAATCGAATTGAAACCGCGAGCCTTGAGTTGCTCCAGCTCACCGGCACCGAACCCGCCTTCGGGTCCAACAGCAAGTGCGACACTAGTCGGCGTATCCGAGCGGAAGATCTGTCCATCGACACCGGGGTGAGCGACCAGCCGGTATTCAGCCTTGGTGTACCATGTTTCGAGGGGCGTTATCGGGTGTAGTTCTGGTAGCTGATTTCGACCACATTGTTCAGCGGCACTAATGATGACCTGCTTCCATCGATTCATCCGCTTTCTTGTGTTCTGTCGTTGACTAAGCTGACTGTACTCACATTGAAGGGGTGTAATGTGGGTTGCGCCAAGTTCAGTGGCGTGTCCCAAGGATTCGTCCATGGCGGACGATCTAACGATACCAATCCCGAGGTGCGTTTGCAGAGGCGACTCTCGGTCGTCATCCATGAACGCGTTGATATCAAGAAGAACCTGACGTTTGCTGATCGCTAAAACTGTCGCTGAAAACACTCCCCCTCGTCCATTGAAAATGTGGCAGATCTGTCCAGCTCGTATTCTTAAGACGGAACGCAGGTAGTGAGCCCGGTCAGCATCGAGGCGCAAAGTTTCGCCAATTGTAAGATTTTCAGGAACGAAAAGTCGGCTTACCCGCATAGTCTCGCGTAATTCTTGCTATATAGAGAGCTGTCTGAAGATACGCAGCGTCGGAAGCGATTGATTCAATGTATAGAAGTGCAGTCCCGGTGCACCACCTTCAAGCAGACGTGCACACAGACTCGTTACAAGATCTGTGGTAAAGGATTGAAGGGATGCCCTGTCGTCTCGGTATTGCATCAGTTGTTGACGGATCCAACGGGGAATATCGGCGCCACATTTATCTGAGAACCGAAGCAAAGTATCGACGTTTGTAATGGGCATGATCCCGGGAACGATGGGAATGTCGACACCGAGCGCGGTAACAGTGTCGATGTAGTGAAAGTAGGCGTCTGCATTATAGAAGTACTGAGTGATGGCACTGTCCGCACCGGCGTCGACCTTTTGTTTGAAGTAGGCAAGATCACTGTTTGATGATGTGGAGTCAGGATGGACTTCCGGGTAGGCGGCCACCTCAATATGAAAGTGATCACCGGTCTCCTGCCTGATAAAGTTGACAAGCTCATCCGCGTAGATGTGGCTACCCGGCCCAGTGCCACTCGGAACGTCCCCGCGCAGCGCTACGATGCGACGTATACCGGCAGATTGATACTGAGACAGTAGCTCTCGAATAAAACCGCCATCGTCTCCACCAAATGATAGGTGTGGTGCGGTAGATGTCCCTGACTCGGCCAGCGCGAGCACAGTTTGTAGAGTTCCATCGCGGGTTGAGCCTCCCGCGCCATAGGTTACGGAGAAGAACTCGGGGTCGAGCGTAGACAGTTTGTCACGCACAGTAAGGACTCTGTCGCGCGCCGCATCATCTCTGGGTGCGGAAAACTCAAAGCTGATCACTGGTGCGCTCATAGAGGGTCGTCTGGATCGACTACAGTGCGGCTGCGAGCGCGTCAGCTTTGTCCGTTGCTTCCCACGAGAAGCCCGGTCGGCCAAAGTGCCCATACGCGGCGGTGTCTCTATAAATCGGGCGCTTGAGATCCAGCATGTCAATGAGACCTTTAGGTCTCAGATCAAAGTGCTCGCGCACAATTGTTTCTATGTCATCGTCTGCGAGTTTACCGGTACCAAAGGTGTTGATACTGATAGAAGTGGGCTCAGCCACGCCAATGGCATAGGAAACCTGTAATTCACATTGGTCAGCCAGACCAGCGGCCACTACATTCTTAGCGACGTAGCGCGCTGCGTATGCAGCACTGCGGTCGACCTTGCTCGGGTCCTTGCCGGAGAAAGCTCCTCCGCCATGTCGCGCCATTCCACCGTAAGTGTCCACGATAATTTTGCGACCTGTCAATCCGGCATCCCCCAAGGGACCACCGATGACGAAACTACCGGTCGGATTGATATGAAATTTTGTATCTGTATGAACCCAGTTCGCAGGAATGATGGGTTTGATGATTTCTTCCATCACCGCCTCATGCAGTTCCTTCTGAGAGATGTCTGGATCGTGTTGAGTCGACAGGACAATCGCGTCAATCGCTTCTGGCTGACCGGTTTCGCTGTAACGAAATGATATCTGGCTCTTGGCGTCTGGCCTGAGGAACTTGAGCGTACCGTTTTTGCGTACCTGTGACTGCTTCTCCACGAGCCGGTGAGAATAGGTGATCGGCGCCGGCATCAGCACATCGGTTTCGTTGGAGGCATAGCCGAACATGAGCCCCTGGTCGCCGGCACCTTGTTCCTTCTTGTCCGTTTCATCGACACCCATAGCGATATCTGGGGATTGTTTGCCGATGGCATTGAGAACGGCACAGGAAGCGCCATCAAAGCCCATATCGGAGCTGTTGTAGCCGATATCGAGGATGACGGTGCGACATAAATCTTCGAGATCCACCCAGGCGGTAGTCGTGATTTCACCGGCGATTACCACCATGCCAGTCTTGATTAGCGTTTCGCAGGCAACGCGTGCCTCCTTGTCCTCCTCCAAGATCGCATCGAGGATGGCGTCGGAAATCTGATCTGCCATCTTGTCAGGGTGGCCCTCGGATACGGATTCTGAAGTGAACGTTCGGTTGGCAGACATCTCGATGCGGCTCCTGCTGACTCACGAGGTCGGAAATGTAGCGAGTTTGCGAGCAACAAGTCTACCGCAGTTCGGCGACGGGGAGGTGCAATGTCGTCAAACTCCGGGCAAATAATGCTCATGATGTTAAGACAGTTCTGGAATGTTGGCACGTGCAGGACCTTTAAGGGACAATACGCGACCGATCGGCCCGCCAACAAAGCAGAACATCATGATTTCACGACGTCAGAAAGCTAACGCCATCCGTGCATTGTCGATGGATGCTGTCGAGCAGGCAGCGTCTGGTCATCCAGGCGCGCCCATGGGCATGGCCGATATTGCTGAGGTTCTCTGGTCTGACTTTTTGAAGCACAGTCCCGCCAATCCGGGCTGGGTGAATCGCGACCGGTTTGTACTTTCAAATGGCCACGGCTCGATGTTGCTTTACTCCTTGCTACACCTCTGTGGGTACGACCTTTCACTGGATCAGATACGTGATTTTCGGCAGCTCGGGTCTGAGACGCCTGGCCATCCTGAATACGGAGATACGGCTGGCGTCGAAACGACGACAGGTCCGTTGGGACAGGGGTTTGCCAACGCGGTTGGTATGGCGCTTGCCGAAAAACTGCTCGCTCATGAGTTCAACAGGGAAAAGAAAGGTCGTCGGTACGACATTGTTGATCATCGTACGTGGGTGTTTGTTGGTGATGGTTGTCTGATGGAGGGAATCTCCCATGAGGCGGCCTCGCTCGCGGGCACGCTCGGTCTGAATAAACTTACCTGCATTTATGATGACAACGGCATTTCGATTGATGGAAAGATTGATGGCTGGTTCTCAGACGATACGCCCAAACGATTCGAAGCCTATGGCTGGCACGTCGTCCCGGATGTGCATGGCCATGATCCGGATGCGATCGCCGCAGCGATTGAGTTGTCGACGACGAGTGATCGACCCACGCTGATCTGTTGCCGAACCACCATCGGATATGGAGCGCCGAATAAGGCGGGGACGGCTGGCAGTCATGGCTCTCCCTTGGGAGAGGATGAAATAGCGGGCGCGCGCGCAACACTGGATTGGCCGCACCCACCCTTCCACGTTCCGATTGATGTCAAAGATGCATGGAACGCGACATCGCGGGGCCAGGCTTTGGAAAGAACCTGGCAGCAATCGTTCGCAGAATATGAACAGACTTTTCCGGACGCCGCTGCAGAGCTACAACGACGTTTGTCAGGCTCGGCACCCCAAGGATTTGATGACGCGATGGCAGCTCACATCGCCGAGGTTGTCGAAAAGGCCGAAGATATCGCCAGCCGAAATGCATCGGGCAATACAATCGCCGCCTTAGCTGCAATGTTACCAGAGCTCGTAGGAGGTTCTGCGGACCTGTCGGGTTCGAACTGTACGCGATGGCCTGAAGCACAGTCGGTTGAAGCGGACTGTGGTGGGAACTATGTTCTCTACGGTGTTCGGGAATTCGGTATGACCGCGATCGCGAATGGTCTAGCGTTGCACGGAGGCATTTTGCCCTTTACCGGCACGTTCCTGACGTTTATGGAGTATGCGCGCAATAGCGTTCGTATGGCTGCGTTGATGGGTGTCCGCCAGGTGTTAGTTTACACCCATGATTCAATTGGACTGGGCGAAGATGGCCCAACTCATCAACCGATTGAGCAACTGAATAACCTGCGCTCGACACCAGGGTTGCGTCTCTGGCGTCCCTGTGATGCTGTGGAAACGGCGATCGCGTGGCAGCAGGCACTGCAATTCAAGGGTCCCACTGCGCTCGCGTTGTCACGTCAAAAGCTACCCCACCAGCACCGTAGTGACGATCAATTGAGCGCTGTTGCACGCGGGGGTTACATCCTAAGAGAACCGGACGGAAAGGTCGATACCATCCTGATGAGCACAGGGTCTGAAGTTGCCATTGCATGTGAAGCCGCGGATCTGCTCGCAGCCGAAGGGCTCCAGGTACGAGTGGTCTCGATGCCTTCTACCGATGTATTTCTGACGCAGGACCAAGCCTACAGAGATAGTGTCTTGCCTGTCGATTTGAGGCGGCGTGTTGCCATTGAGGCGGGTCATCCCGATAGCTGGTTTCGTTTCGTCGGGCTCGATGGAACGGTTGTCGGATTGGAGCGATTTGGCGTATCCGGACCGATCAATGATGTTTATGAATCGTTGGGAATCACCGCGCAGCGCGTCGCCGAAGTGGCGCGTGGTCTCTGATGACGTTCAAGCCCTAGGAGTTTCATGATGGTCGTTCGGGAGATGTCGCGGATTGATCTCTCTGGGAAGCGGGTGCTGATTCGCGAGGACCTCAATGTTCCTATCAAAGATGGTATTGTCACCAGTGATGCTCGTCTGAAGGCGGCGTTACCTAGTGTCAAGCAAGCGCTTGATAAAGGTGGTCGTGTCATGATGATGAGTCACTTGGGCCGTCCGAGCGAAGGCATCCCAATCAAGGAGCAACCTGATGCGAGCTTGTTGCCAGTGTCACAGTGGTTCAGTGCAGCGCTTGGCCAACCTGTCCCACTGATCGAGGATTACCTTGATGGGTTTGAAATGGGAGCCCACTCTCTCGTCCTACTTGAAAACGTACGCGTCAACATTGGTGAAAGTGTGGATGACAAGGGCTTGTCGAAGAAGCTGGCGGATCTCTGTGATGTCTATGTGATGGACGCATTTGGTACGGCTCATCGGGCGCAAGCCTCTACGCATGGCGTGGGCCTTATGGCGCCTGTGGCCTGCGCTGGCCCCTTGTTGTTATCTGAGCTTGCCGCGCTTGGCCGTGCACTCGAGTCACCAGCATCACCGGTTGTGGCTATTGTGGGCGGCAGCAAGGTGTCCACCAAGTTGGATGTGCTTATTGCGCTTGCGGACAAAGTGGATGTATTGATTGTGGGTGGTGGTATCGCTAACACATTCCTGGCGGCGACAGGTCACCCAGTTGGTGCATCCCTTTATGAGGAAGGCCTGATGGTTACTGCAAAGGCCCTTTTGTCCAAGGTCTCGGTGCCCATGCCCGTTGACGTCGTGGTCGGCACGTCGCTTGAGGCTGAGACGGGCACCACAAAACGTGTCAATAATGTCTCACCGAACGATATGATTCTTGATTTCGGTCCAGAGTCCGTAGCACAGATCACGGCCTTGTTGTCGTCGGCGAAGACCATTATTTGGAACGGACCTGTCGGCGTGTTCGAGAACGAGGCGTTTGCCGGGGGAACAGAAGCTTTGGCGCAAGCAATCGTTGAATCACCCGCGTATTCGTTGGCAGGCGGAGGCGATACGCTCGCAGCCATTGACAAATATGGTGTTGCAGAACAGATTTCCTATATATCGACCGGCGGTGGAGCCTTCCTAGAGTTCGTTGAAGGTAAGGTATTACCGGCCGTCGCGATGCTGAAGCGCCGAAGCTGAGCGGTGAATCATGAGGACTGATGCTAAGAAAGTCAGGCCAAGATAGAGTACAAAGTTGTAAGACATCTCAGGAGAACGACTGATGGCATTAGTGAGTATGCGACAGCTGCTTGATCACGCAGCTGAGAATGACTATGGCGTTCCGGCATTCAACGTCAACAATTTGGAACAGATGCGCGCCATCATGGAGGGCGCGGAGCAGACCGACAGTCCTGTCATTGTCCAGGCCTCCGCGGGTGCTCGTACGTATGCGGGGCCCAATTTTTTACGCCATCTGATTCTTGCTGCGATTGAGGAGTTTCCGGATATTCCGGTTGTGATGCACCAGGACCATGGCGCTTCACCAGGGGCCTGTCAGCGCTCGATCCAATTAGGTTTTTCCTCGGTCATGATGGATGGTTCGCTGCTAGAGGATCAAAAGACACCTTCTGAGTACGAGTACAACGTTGATGTGACTCGGATGGTGGTAGACATGGCACACGCGTGTGGCGTTACGGTCGAAGGCGAGCTGGGTTGCCTCGGTTCGTTGGAGACCGGCGAAGCTGGTGAAGAGGATGGCGTCGGCGCGGCAGGTCAGCTGACTATGGAGCAGCTGCTGACGGATCCGGATCAGGCTGCCGACTTCATCGATAGAACGCATTGTGATGCACTGGCGATTGCGATTGGCACCAGCCATGGCGCTTACAAGTTCAGTCGGCCACCGACCGGCGACATTCTAGCAATGGACCGCATTAAGGAAATCCATGAACGGTTGCCCAATACGCACCTTGTCATGCACGGTTCCTCCAGCGTGCCTCAGGACTGGCTCGCCGTCATTAATGAGAATGGTGGCGAGATTCCCGAAACCTACGGCGTCCCTGTCGAAGAGATCCAGGAAGGCATCAAGCACGGTGTCCGTAAAGTCAATATCGATACAGACCTGCGACTTGCCTCAACGGGTGCGATCCGACGCTTCATGTCAGAGAACAAGGCGGAGTTCGACCCCCGAAAATACTTAGGACAAGCGCAGGCGGCAATGACAGAAATTGTTGTCTCACGATACGAGTCGTTTGGCACGGCAGGTAATGCGTCCAAGATCAAACCCATTCCGCTTGAATCGGTCTCGGATCGGTACACTAGTGGTGAGCTGCACTAACGTGACCGATTCGCTGCGCGATGAACTTATCGCAATTGTTGGTGAAACCAATATTGCTACGAGTTCAGATGATTTAGAGGCCTACGGGCGCGACTGGACCCGTTTTTACCTGCCGGATCCTGCGGTGGTGGTGTTCCCCAAAGCTATCGAGGACGTTCTACAGCTTGTAGTATTCGCTAACGAGCGGGATTTGTCGCTGGTACCTTCCGGGGGTCGGACCGGGCTATCGGGTGGCGCCGTTGCTCGGGAACGTGAAATTGTTATCTCGTTCGATAAGATGAACCGCATTCACTCGTTTGATCCGGTCGATCATACTGTGGTGGTGGAGCCTGGCGTAGTGACTGCAAACCTTCAGGCTTATGCAGAAGAACATGACCTTGCCTACCCGGTTGATTTTGCCTCAGCTGGTTCCAGCCAGATCGGCGGAAACATCGCGACCAACGCTGGTGGCATTAAGGTGCTTCGATATGGTCTGACGCGAGATCAGGTTGCAGGCCTGAAAGTGGTGACCGGCAAAGGCGAACTGCTTAACCTCAATCAGGGGCTCATCAAGAACGCAACCGGTTACGATCTGCGGCATTTATTTATTGGTTCTGAGGGTACGTTGGGTTTAATTGTTGAAGCCACCATCCGATTGTCGCCTTCTCCGCCGGATCTCTGTGTGCTGCTGCTTGCTGTGCCTGGGATGGACAGTGTGATGCGTGTTTTTGATCGTTTTCGTCGCAAGGCCAGTCTGACGGCGTTCGAGTTTTTCTCCGATCAGGCCATGGATCACGTGCTTTCACACCTTAATACTAGCGCGCCTTTTACCGATCGGTCGGACTACTACGTGTTGCTCGAACTTGAGGAAGCCAGCCTTGAAGGGGCTATGACAGCATTTGAAGACTGTCTTGGAGACGGTACTGTCATCGACGGCATTGTCAGTCAGAGTGAACAGCAGCGTATCGATCTATGGCGCTACCGGGAGGGTATTTCAGAGTCCATCACGTCCTATACACCCTACAAAAATGACCTGTCGGTACGTATTTCGCGAGTACCGGAGTTCCTTGCTGCGGTCTCTGCGACCGTCTCGACACGTTATCCGGACTTTGAATTGATCTGGTTCGGCCATATCGGCGACGGAAACCTGCACCTCAACATTCTTAGGCCAGACGACTGGAGTATCGATTCCTTCAAAGCTGAGTGTGACAGAGTTAGTGACGATGTCATGACAGTCGTTGCGCAATTTGAGGGTAGCGTTTCCGCTGAACACGGTGTGGGGCTGCTCAAGCGGGAACAGCTGCACTACACTCGTAGCGCTGAGGAAATTGAGATGATGCGTGGTCTGAAGCAGGTCTTCGACCCCAACAATGTGATGAATCCTGGGAAATTGCTGCCACTATACTCCTGAATCTGACTTAACAGTTGGATCTGGCTACTCGACCAGAGGACCTCCTTCGGTACCGACCATGACCACGTCGGCCTTGCGACGAGCGAATAGTCCATTAGTCAAGACGCCTGTCAGGTGATTGATCTCTGTCTCAAGTTCAACCGGGCTGCTGATTACAAGATCAAAGACATCCAGAATGACATTCCCGTTGTCGGTGACAAAATTCTCGCGCAAAACCGGTCTCCCGCCGAGTCCTACCAGATTGCGCGCGACCGCGCTCCGAGCCATGGGTATTACCTCAACTGGTAAAGGGTAGTGGCCGAGTTGGCGGACGCGTTTGCTGTCATCAATAATGCAAACAAATTGCTTTGCGACTGAAGCGAGGATTTTCTCGCGGGTCAACGCTCCACCCCCACCTTTAATCATATGGTTGCCACCGTCTATTTCGTCCGCACCGTCTACGTAAAACTCGATTTCGTCGACGGTATTTAAGTCATAAACCGGGATCCCATGTGAGGAAAGTCGATCGGCAGACGCCTCAGAACTGGCGACTGCGCCATCAAAAAATTGTCGGTGATCTGCTAAAGCATCGATAAAGCAGTTGGCGGTGCTGCCCGTACCGACCCCCACAACGGAGCGGCGGGTCAGTCTCGGTTTGATGAATGCAGTCGCTGCCTCGCCTACCTGCTGCTTTTTCTGATTCTGGTCCATAGCGCCACCCTTGAGCCCTGTCATTTGGGAGTGTGGTTTACCATAGCGGAAGGCGTGTCCTCGTGCGACCATGGGCAGCGCTACTCGTGAAAGCTGATAAGGTTTCATTTGGGAGATGACCAGGATGGCTCAGGCAATCATCAAACGGATTCTGGACGCAAGCGTCTACGACGTCGCGGCCGAAACACCGCTTGATCACGCACGTACACTGTCCGCAAGGTTGGGTAGTCCACTGCTCCTGAAACGTGAAGACCTGCAACCGATTTTCAGCTTCAAAATTCGAGGCGCATTCAACAAGATCCGACTACTAGCTAACTCAGGCGTAACTGGGGTCATCACTGCCTCAGCCGGTAATCACGCTCAGGGTGTTGCTTTGTCAGCGCGACACTTGGGGCTACCTGCTTGTATTGTGATGGGCCGTGCCACGCCCCAGATCAAGGTCGATGCCGTGGCAAGACTTGGAGCCAGGATTGTGTTGCATGGGGATACCTATGACGAAGCTGCCGTCCATGCCACAAGCTTTGCTACAGAAACCGGCTTCGCATATGTCCATCCTTTCGACGACCTGGATGTGATTGCTGGCCAGGGCACAGTCGGTATGGAAATTTTGCGTCAACATACCGGCCCGTTATCAGCGGTTTTTATACCCGTCGGTGGTGGTGGACTGATTGCTGGTGTGGGTACGTATGTTCGTTACCTGCGACCTGATGTGAAGATCATCGGCGTGGAAGCGGAAGGGGCTGCAAGTATGACGCGTGCAGTCGCCGCAAAACGGCGTGTTCGTCTTCCGCTTGATACCTTGGACTTGTTTGCCGATGGTACCGCTGTTCGACAAGTTGGGAAGGAGAGTTTTCGTCTGGCACGTCGCTGTATCGATGAGATGGTTACGGTCAACGTCGATGAGATTTGCGCAGCGGTCAAAGATGTCTTCGACGATACCCGGGTACTGGCAGAACCATCAGGAGCGTTGGCGGTGGCCGGTGCAAAGCGACATATTTTAGATCATGGACCGATGGCAAACGCATGCGTTGCGATTGTCAGTGGTGCCAACGTCAATTTTGATCGTTTGCGGCATATCAGTGAGCGAGCCGAGTCTGGCGAGCAGCGGGAAATCCTGTTAGGCGTTGAGATTCCAGAACAGCCCGGCAGTTTTCTCAGATTTGCCAATCATATCGGGTCGCGGGCGGTAACGGAGTTTAACTACCGATTCGATGCGTCAGCGTCAAAGAGACCAGCGCGTGTCCTTGTCGGTATCCAGACGACAGATGATGGAGACCGGCGTGAGCTTATTCGGTCTCTCGAGCGTCGCTATCAGGTGACCGACCTTTCTGATAATGAACTAGCGGTGCTGCATGTACGGCATATGGTAGGCGGCCGGTCGGTGGGTATCGCAGGTGAGCAATTGTACCGTTTCGAGTTTCCAGAACGCCCGGGTGCTTTGCTTGAATTCCTGACCCGCTTGGGTGACCGATTCAATATCACGATGTTTCACTACCGCAACCATGGCGCAGCGGAAGGGCGAGTCCTTGCCGGGATCGCTCTTCGGCGAGAGGACCGGGGTTCGTTCAAAAACTTGATGCAGAGCATTGGCTATCGCCATTGGAATGAGAGCGACAACCCGGCGTATCGTATGTTCTTGGACTAGGTCGGACGGGATAAGTGAGGTTTTTGCGCGAGGCGTAGATACTGAAGACGTTGGGTAGTCGGGCGAATTCTTCTCGCCTTACTCCTCATTATCTGCAACGAACTCTGCGTACTCCTCTGCGTAGGCAAGCCGGGTTGAGTCGGCCAATCGGTCTACGTAGAGCTTCCCAGCCAGATGATCGAGCTCGTGTTGGAACACCGTGGCGGTGAACCCTTCAGCAATCAATGACTGTTCAATGTTATGTTCGTCAATGAAGTCGATACGAACATGCTGTGGGCGCTCGACATATCCCATCAAACCGGGAACGGAAAGACATCCTTCCCAATACCCCGCGGTTTCTGGATCCAATATTGTGATCACGGGATTGATATAGATACCGAACGGCACCGCCTGATGATCGCCATAACGAGAACCGGATGCGGGCACTTCGATGACAGCGATCTGAACTGGCTCATTGATCTGAGGCGCCGCGAGGCCAATGCCACCGGCGTCCGCCATGGTGTCTTTCAAATCAGTGATAAGGTTCAAGAATTCTGCTGTGCCAATGTTCTCCCGAAGATAAGGAGTAGAATTTTGGCGAAGTACCGGATGACCCATCCGGACAATGTTCCTTATAGTCATTTTCTTTTGTGCCTGTGAGTCACATCAAACGTCTTGCGATGGTACCGTCATTGTCGGATGAAGGTCGATGCCAGCAGCCCAACAATAATCAGGGTTGGTGAATGGATGCCGGACAGTATTCGGTGCGGATCAACTCTGTCGGGGTAACGACGAGTTGAAGCGGTACATCCCGTAATGAAGGGTCGAGACGGGGGACCTCCTGGAATGTATGTCCCAGCCCGACTCGAAGGGGTGGGTGTGCGTTACCTGCAAGTGCCCGATCATAGTAGCCCTGTCCCATGCCTAATCGGTTTCCTGCCCGATCAAAAGCGACGAGCGGGACGAAAACCAAGTCCAGTTCGGAGACGTCACGTTGGGTTCCTCTGGTCGGTTCGGGTATGCCGAATCGATTAGGTATCAACTCGTCAGTGTTCTTGGGATTGAAAACATGAAATTGCATCTCCCGGTCAGCGGAGTCGCCCACGATGGGAAGGTAACAGTGGGCACCCCAAGAAATTGCCATCTGCATTAGGGGACGACAGTCGATCTCGCCTCGTGTTGCCCAGTAGAAGGCAACATGACGGGCATCGGTAAACCAGACTGCGGACATGATGTGTCGACAGATTGACTGAGCCGCGATGGCTTTCTCGTCGGCATTAAGTTTTTCGCGCTGCTGCCGAAGGGACTGTCGAAGATCTAGTAAGGAGGTCATGGTTAGAGGCGATGTGTTGTCAAACTATGTCCGAACGACATTGATGTGAGGTTCCCCAAATTGACGCTGTCTGATAGGCCCTTGAACCCAGCGGTTCAAGGCGGTGGTCTCTAACGGGTTTTAGGCGTCCCGCCTAAACGGACATGCACACAGGCCACGATAAAAGACCTCCTGGTTTTCGCATAAAGGGTCGAGGACATATAGACTGGCAAAAAACCCAGGGAACGCTGCAGATTATAGACCAAATGGGGCGGATACGTGGAACCTGCAGATTCAATGATTGCCAGATGCGACCGGCGGTCAGTTCCCGGACTTGACCCGTTTGAGTGCCTGAGTCAGTTTAGTTTCCAAATGTCTGAAGTCTTGCTCTGTATTGTCGATCTCTTGTCCGCGTGTCAGTAGATCATTGGCGATGTTCAGTGCAGCCATGACCGCAATTCGGTCCAGTCCTAGAACGCTGGAGTCATCTTTGATCTCTCGCATTTTTTCATCAAGCAGGCGTGCGGATTGATGAAGCGCTGCGACCTCATCCGGGCCACAGTTCACTTGGTAGTTCTTTTCCAGAATCGACACAGTTACAGTTTCGCTATCTAACAAGATTGTATGCCCCTATGTTTGCCTTCATGGTGCCCTGCAAAGCCAGCTTAATTCTGCTCAAGCGCTTTAAGCCTCAGGATCATGGCTTCCACTTTGTTCTTGGCCAGTTCATTTTTTTCGAGCAGGCGATTGCGCTCAACGAGCCAGTTCTCACGGTCTGACTCCAGCATGGAATTCTTGCGTTCAAGTTCATCGAGGGCCTCTATCAGCGTATCGACTTTGGCTTCCAGGGATTTGATGTCCATCGTGTTTGAATCGCCCTCTCGTCACGTATTCCCGCGCAGAAGAAAAGGGAAATTAGCACAAAAGGACTCTCCGTTGCAGGCATGTCTGTGCTCCGACAACTCAACCCTTCGATACGTTCTCGTCCGGTCCGCGTGTTAAGCTAGCAGCGATGGATTTGGTATGGCTGTATGACTGACCCAACGACTGAACCCATGGACTTCCATGCGTGGCAGCGCGAACTTGGCGAAGTCGGTTTCGAATTGAGTACATCTGAATTGCATGGCATTTTGACGGGTTATCTCTGCGCCACGACGTCATTGAATATGGAACGGCTCTCCGAACTAGTTGCTCAACCGATGACGCCGCTTGCCCAGACAAGCGTCTTACGTATGGTAAGAGATGCTCAGAAGGCATTGGTTGACGATGACCTTAGTTTTGAACCACTACTCCCGGACGACCAGGTGAGCGTTTCGACGCGGGTGAGTTGCCTGGCGGCCTGGTGTGGTGGCTTCCTTGCCGGTTTTGGTGGTGCGGGACAATTCAGAGAGGCAGATCTTCCTGAGAGTGTCGCTGAGGCACTACCCGATCTGATGCAGATTGCGTCGATTCGTGATGAAGTGCCGGAGGGTGATGAAAACGACGCCGATCTAATGGAAATTGAGGAGTATGTTCGCGTTGCTGTGATGACTGTCTTTGTGGAATGCACGCGAGGTGCGGAAGCGGGCGAATCTCCCCGAGAACCTGGAGGTGATGTCCTTTGAAAGCAGCACCCATTGCCATCGAAGAGTTCCAGAAGCGTCGATCGGAACTCATGGCGATGATGGGCCACGAAGGAATCGCTATCGTTAATGGTGCGCACCTCACGCAGCGTAATTCTGATGTGGATTTTCCATTTCGACAACATAGTGACATGCTGTATTTGAGCGGGTTTCCAGAACCGGAAGCAGTCCTCGTGCTCATACCAGGACGGGAGCACGGCGAGACGATTTTGTTCTGTCGGGAACGGGATGAAGACAGCGAGCGATGGACCGGCGAAATCACGGGACCGGAGCGAGCGCGTCAGCTCTACGGTGTTGACGATGCATTCCCATTCAACGACATTGACGAGATCTTGCCCGGTCTGTTGGAGAACCAGCAACGCGTCTACCACAGCATGGGTGAAGACCGGAATTTTGACGGACGACTGCTGCGTTGGGTCCATGGGCTGTCCGGGTATCGTCAGTCGGGGGGTCATTCTCCTGGTGAATTTGTTCAGTTGGGCCAGTACCTGCACGAACTTAGGCTTTTCAAAAGTCAGACTGAACTGGCACTTATGCGTCGCGCAGCGGACATTACCGTCCAGGCACACGAGCGTCTGATGCAGTCGGCAGTACCGGGGCAGTTCGAGTATCAGCTCGAGGCAACATTGCTGCATGAGTTTATGATTCAAGGTGCGCGCTATCCGGCATACCCCTGTATTGTCGGATCCGGCGACAATGCGTGCGTGATGCATTATGTCGGCAATGGTCGCCGCATCGAGGATGGTGATCTGGTTCTGGTAGATGCAGGCTGTGAATATGAAGGATATGCCGCGGATGTGACGAGGACGTTTCCAATCAATGGCCGGTTCACCACACCTCAGCGTGAGATCTATGAGGTTGTGTTGTCGGCACACGAAGCGGCAGTCGCGGAGATTATGCCCGGTAACCATTGGAACCAACCTCACATGGCGGCGATGCGCGCCGTGACTGAAGGACTCGTCCAGTTGAACATCCTTGAGGGAGATATCGATAACTTGATGGCAGAAGAAGCTTATCGCCCATATACGATGCATCGGACAGGTCATTGGCTGGGGCTTGATGTTCACGATGTGGGTGAATATCGGGTTGAGGACCAGTGGCGGGTCTTTGAGCAAGGGATGGTGACAACTATCGAACCCGGTATTTACCTAGCGAGTGACGTCGCGGAGATACCTGAACGCTATCGTGGTATCGGCGTACGGATTGAAGACGATCTGTTGCTGACGCGAAAAGGCCACGAAATCCTCACGGATAGTTTGGTTCGTGACGCAGCCGGTATAGAAGCCTTGATGGCGAATCCATGATCCTCGCGCAGGCAACAAGGTCAGGTGCCGATACCTTGCAACGGGTGTTGGCCGGCCAGTGAAGTAAGCGAGATGAATGAAACGATCGAGACTGACGTGCTTATCGTCGGTGCCGGCTTGACCGGCAGCACGCTCGCGCTTGCACTTGCAAACAAGGCGCTTGACGTCACGATGATTGAACGTGGCACGCCTATAATGGCGCCAAAACCGGACAAGCCAATCGCTGAAGGCGCCTCGTTATCGGGTGTCGCTTATGGACGTGTGATGTCACTCAATTGCAGGTCAATCAGAGCACTGGAAGGAGTTGGTATCCCGAAGGAAAGCTACGCCCACTGCCCCTTTCACCGTATTTACGCGGTAGATGGCTGTGGTAGTGGTGGTTTTGCGGTGGAAGCTTCGGACATTGGTCTGGATACCCTGGGTGCCATTGTACATGCAGATGCACCGCTCGCTGTAATGCAGGCACGTCTGCAGGAAAACTCGTCGTGCACAATCCGTTTTGGAACGGAAATAACGTCAATAGAAGACGCTACGGACCATTGCAGAGTGGTACTCAAGGATGGTACGTCCCTGCGTACCCACCTGGTCGTCGCGGCCGACGGTGGTCAGTCGTCTGTACGAGCGTCTGCGGGTATCGGACAGCTCGGTTGGACCTATCCCCAAAAGGCCATAGTCTGCAATGCACTATGCTCTCGTCCGCATCGTCGCGAAGCCAGTCAGGTGTTTCATGAGACAGGCCCGGTCGCGCTGTTGCCTTTGTCCAATGGTGATCAGTCGCTGGTCAGTGTGGTGTGGTCTCACATCGATGCAGACAAGTTGTTGGAACTGAGCAATGTTGAATTCTGTAAAGCGCTCACCGAAGCGACAGAGAGGCGATGTGGCGGGATCAAAGCAGTGACGCAACGAGGATCTTTCCCTTTGCTTCAATATCAGGCGATGGGTTACGTGAGGCGTCATCTTGTACTGCTGGGTGACGCCGCCCATACGATTCACCCACTAGCGGGGCAGGGTGTCAATCTCGGGATCGGTGATGCTCTGGCGTTGGCAGAAGAACTTTCACGATGCTGTTACACCGGTGAGTCACCAGGTGACCTTGGGTTACTGCGGAGGTATGAACGACGAAGACTACCCATTAACGTTGGGATGGCGGCCACCATGGAGGGCTTCCACAGACTCTTTGGGAATAGCCATCCGCTGCCATTGTGGTTGCGTAGTCGCGGCATGTCGGCGCTAGGCGGCATGTCCGTCTTCAAAACATTGATTGGGCGACTAGCGACTGGGACGTTTACCATTGAACGCAGTGGGTTGGGTGAACTCATAACAGATAGTAACCGGCGCGAATACGATGTCTGACGCATCTAACGCAACCCGCCGCACCGCCCTCTATGAACGACACGTGGCGCTGGGAGCCAGGATGGTGGACTTCTCAGGTTGGGACATGCCTGTGAACTATGGGTCACAGATCGAAGAACATCATCGTGTACGTGAGGGCTGGGGTGTTTTTGATGTCTCACACATGACAGTTGTGGATGTCTTTGGTAGGGACGAGGAATCGTTCCTCCGCTACATGCTCTGCAATGATGTCGCCGGGCTGAAGCCCCTAAGTGCACAGTACACTGCTATGTTGAATTCGGCAGGTGGGATTTTGGACGACTTGATTGTATATCGCCGGCAGGAAGGTTTCCGTCTCATCGTGAACGCGGGGACCCGCAAGAAGGATCTGGATTGGTTACTTTCACACGCTACTGCCTATGATGTAGAGGTCGAGGAACGCGCACTCGCCGTCCTCGCGATTCAGGGTCCTGACGCGCAGTCCAGGATTGTGGATGTTCTGATGGCGATGGGCTTGACGCTGTCAGCGCTTCGACCGTTTACGATGATGGAGCAAGGTGAAGTAATGATGGCACGAACCGGCTATACCGGTGAGTGGGGACTGGAAATTGTCTTACCGGACCGAGGGGCACTCGACCTCTGGGATTCACTGATGTCAGCGGGGTGTGCACCTATCGGATTGGGCGCACGTGACACATTGCGGCTTGAAGCGGGTATGAATCTCTATGGTCAGGATATGGATGAGAGCACCATGCCTGCCGAAGCGAATATGTCCTTTGTCGTCAATCTAAAGGACGACCACCGCGAATTCATCGGCCGCGATGCATTGTCGACAGTAATGCCATCGCGGGAAATGATGGGTGTCATCATGACCGACAAGGGCGTACTGCGTGCGCATCAGGTTGTGTTGGCGGGTGGACGTGAAGTTGGTGAGTTGTGCAGCGGCGCCTATTCTCCCTCACTGGGGCACAGTATTGGCTTCGCTAGAGTAGAGAGACAGCGACAAGGCCAACTGTCGGTCCAAATTCGAAACAGAGAAATCTCTTTAAAACAGGTAAGCTTGCCGTTTGTTCGCAACGGCGGACAGGTCTACACCGAGATCGAATAACTGTTGCAGGTGGGTAAAAATGATCGTGGCTGTGTGTCGGTGGCCAAAAACCGTAAGGCTGAGCAGGAGGGAACGTATAAATGGCTGAGTATCCACAGGAAATTAAATATGTGGACACCCATGAATGGGCAAGGCTGGAAGAAGATGGCACGGTCACCGTAGGTATCTCTGATCACGCGCAGGAGGAATTGGGGGACGTGGTTTATGTCGAACTCCCCGACATTGATGCGGAAGTGAACGCAAAGGAAGAAGCCGGGGTGGTTGAATCAGTGAAGGCAGCGTCTGACATATACGCACCTGTCAGTGGAACTATCATCGCCGTCAACGAGGCACTCGAGGACGCACCGGAAACGGTCAATGACTCACCCTATGATGACGGTTGGTTTTTCAAGTTGTCGCCTAACGACGCGACTGAGCTGGAGACGCTTCTGTCTGCCGATGACTATCAGGACCATTGCGAAATCGAGTGATCCTGCGACTATACGACGCCTCGACTTTTTTGACCTAACTGCGCCGGATCGTTATGCCATTTATTCCCCACACCGATTCGGATATCAGACGTATGCTGGATGTGATTGGCGTTCCTACCACCGAGCACCTTTTTGATGAAATTCCAAGCAATCTGCGCGCTGGTCTCTTGACCGATGTCCCGGGAGGGATTTCTGAAATGGCGCTTCTGCGCCTGATGTCAAAGCGAGCGCAAATTGACAGCACGGAACTGTCGTTTCTGGGAGCGGGTGCGTACGAACACCACATCCCAAGTGCGGTGTGGGATATCACAACCCGAGGTGAGTTTATGACGGCCTATACGCCTTACCAGGCTGAGGCGAGTCAAGGTACGTTGCAGCTGATCTATGAGTTTCAGACGATGATTTCCAGACTCACGGCGATGGATGTCGCAAACGCTTCCGTCTACGATGGTGGTTCGGCTCTTGCCGAGGCGATGTTGATGGCGGTCCGCGCCAACAAGAAGGCACGTTCGCGCCGCATTATCACAGCCTCGGGTGTCCATCCGAAGTATCTTTCCGCCTGTCGTACCATTGTCTGTAATCAGAACATTGAGATTGAAAGCGCGCAGCAGGATAGTGGCTCCGGTGCGACCGATGAGGCGATGATTTCTGCGCTTTCTCAAGAAGCAGCTGCAGCAATGGTCATCCCTATGCCCGGATTCTACGGTTGTCTTGACGATGTCGATCGCTTGACGAATCTGGCGCATGAACGCGGCATGCTGGTGATTGCCGTTGTCAATCCGACGGCGCTCGCGTTATTGAAGCCTCCCGGTGAGTGGGGTGTTGATGGTGCGGACATCGTTGTTGGTGAAGGTCAACCACTGGGGATTCCGCTGGCCTCGGGCGGTCCGTATCTCGGTTTCATGTGCTGCAGCAAGGCTATCGTTCGACAAATGCCGGGACGTATTGTGGGTCGCACGGTTGATCTTGAGGGGAGGGATGGGTTTGCGCTGACGCTGCAGGCGAGGGAACAGCATATCCGCCGCGCGAAGGCCACGTCGAACATATGTACGAATCAGGGCCTACTTGTTACTGCAGCCACAATCTACATGAGCTTGTTGGGTGACAATGGCCTGCGGGCTGTCGCAGAACGATGTGCACGGGGTATTCGCAGGTTGCAACGCCAACTTGTGAAGCTCGATGGTGTATCGCAGCGATTTACATCACCGGTCTTCCACGAGGCGACAATCGAGCTTCCCTGCAGCGCGTGTGATGTTGTTGCGGCAATGGCGAAACGTCGCATAATCCCTGGGTTCGATCTTGGGGAGGTCGAATCATCGCTATCAAAGTGCCTTTTGATTTGTGTGACTGAAACTAAAACTGATGAAGACATTGATCGATTTGTCGCGGAGCTGTCCGAAGTTATTCAGGGCTGTCGGGATGCAGCGAAATGAAACTCATCTACGATATTGAGAGTCCTGGCAGGAACGCGGCAGCCCAGTTTGAGCCAGCGTTAGAGACAACGCCGAACGACATTCCTGAGTCAATTAGGCGAAGTTCAGCTCCTGGTTTACCTGCTGTGTCTGAGCTTCAGGTCGTGCGTCACTTTACGTCTTTGTCTCGTCGCAATTTCTCGATTGACGGGCAGTTCTATCCGTTGGGCTCATGCACCATGAAATACAACCCACGGGGAGCTGCGAGAGCGGCAATGCAGCCTGGGTTCCTCAATCGGCATCCACTGGCGCCATTGTCAGTCAGCCAGGGTTTCTTGCGGTGTCTCTATGAGCTGCAGACTTATCTAATGGATGTGACCGGGATGGCTAGAGTTTCGCTTACGCCAATGGCCGGTGCCCAGGGTGAATTTGCAGGCGTTGCGATGATTCGTGCATACCACGACCACCTCGAAGATGAGGGACGAACCGAGATACTGGTTCCCACAGCAGCCCATGGAACGAATCCAGCGACAGCCGTTATGTGTGGATACACGGTCCGCGAAATTCCGATTACCACTGATGGCGATGTTGACCTCGAGGCTTTGAAAGAAGTGGTTGGACCATCAACTGCGGGTCTGATGATGACCAATCCTTCAACGTGCGGTGTGTTTGAACGGCGGATTACCGAGATTCAACAGGTGGTCCACGATGCTGGTGGACTGCTCTACTACGATGGCGCCAATCTGAATGCCATCCTCGGTAAGGTGAAGCCGGGTGATATGGGATTCGATGTCATGCATATGAATCTGCATAAGACGTTTGCCACACCACACGGTGGTGGCGGGCCGGGCTCTGGTCCTGTTGGTGTATCTGAGCGTCTTGCACCTTTTGTGCCGACACCTATTGTGGGTCACGATGTGGACAACGGTTACTTCTGGATGGACGAACGTCAGATCCCTCTAACCATCGGCAACCTATCCGCCTTCATGGGTAACGCTGGAATATTGTTGCGTGCTTACGCGTACGCTCGGTTGCTGGGTCATGACGGGATGCACCGGGTCGGCGAATTTGCAACGCTAAACGCGAACTATATGGCGCGGAAGCTCGCAGATGTCGGCTTTACGCTGGCATATCCGAATCGACGTGCGACGCATGAGTTTATTCTTACTTTGGCGGTTGAAGCCAAATCGATGGGGGTGACCGCGATGGATGTGGCAAAGCGGCTACTGGATTATGGGTATCACGCGCCAACGACGTACTTCCCGTTACTGATTCCCGAGTGCTTGCTGATAGAACCTACAGAGACAGAAAGTCCTGAGGAACTGGACGGATTTATTGAAGCCATGGCCAGTATTCTAGAAGAGGCAAGAACGAACCCTGGGACGGTAACGGGTGCGCCCCATACCATGCCCGTTAGGCGTCTCGATGATGTCCGCGCAGCGCGCAATCTGGATCTTGTGCGAAAGCGTCACTGAATTTTGGTCGACGGCTGTCCTCAGGTCCAGTGGATTACAGGCCAGCCCCGATCGGCTGCAATTGACGCGAGCGCGGGATCGGGATCTACGACTTTCGGCATCGCAACGTGTTCCAGTAAAGGCACATCGTTGACAGAATCACTATAGAATATACTCGTCGCAAACCCGTCTTCCGCTACCACTCCGCAATCCGAAAAATACTGAGTGGCTCTGGCGACTTTTCCTGCCTGGTAGCAGGGCAACCCTCGAGGACGACCGATCAGCGTGTTGCCTTCCCATGCACATTGAGAGGCGATCACTGATTGAATGCCCATCAGTTTGGCTATTGGCGCGGCCAGCTCGAGTAGCGTCGCGGTGATTAATACGATGGTGTCACCCTGCTCGCGGTGCACCTTTAGTTGTTGCTGGCCTGCTGGTTTGATCATGTCACGTACCACTACCTGCGTGAAGTCGTGGAGCGTCGAGTCTAGGATATCCGATGGGATCTCAGCCAGATGGCGGCACACAAATGTCAGATAGGTTTCCATATCGAGAATACCTTGCCGATATGCCACATCAAACTGCTGCTGTTGTGATAGGTAGGGCTCAGGAGATATCAGTCCTTCTGTGACTAGGTAACGACCCCATGCAACATCGCTGTCGCCCGCCAGCAGGGTATCGTCGAGGTCAAAAAAGGCAGTCTGTGGCATGACAATCGGTTGGCTTGTAGGGATCGCATGATTTCAGAATCTTTGCCCTGTTGAAAGGGGCTTCCCTTAATCGTCGTCACGTGGCGAAATGGGGGCGTGCAACCAGCACTCACTTTGCACTCAAGGTGTCTGAAAGCGACATGACTGTAAACGTGGTCTGTGCTTTGATAGCGGCTAGCGTTTGAGTGATAGGAAAAATGACATAAATGATTGATTCGCAAGGATTTCGGCCGAATGTTGGTATTATCATTGCCAATAATCGCAGGCAGGTTTTGTGGGCTAAGAGAATCCGGCAGGATGCCTGGCAGTTTCCTCAAGGAGGTATCCAGCAGGGAGAGTCAGCTGAGGAAGCCTTGTTTCGCGAATTGAATGAAGAAGTAGGACTCTCTTCAGGGGATGTGGAAATACTCGCATGCACAAAAGGCTGGCTGCGATATCGTCTTCCCCGACGATTGCGACGCTTCGGTCGATCGAATTTCGTTGGACAGAAACAGAAGTGGTTTTTATTGCGTATGCGTGCAGCCGATGATGCGGTCACGTTTGATAAGACTGATGTCCCTGAGTTTGACCGCTGGTCGTGGGTCAGTTACTGGTACCCATTGGGGCAGGTTGTGGACTTCAAGCGTGAAGTCTATCGGCGTGCCCTTCGAGAACTGGTGTCGTCCGTGGATCAGCAGGTTGGCGGGCGATCTTTATGACGTTTTTCTTGAACACGCCGTTACGGGCAAGTACATGATGATGCGAAGCGCTTATGCTTGATGTGCTTAAACGAATTATTCAGTCGGTTAACTCAGCGCGGAATCTGAGTGCTGCGCTGGAGATCATTGTTGAAGGCGTTATTTCTGAGATCAGCGCCGATGTCTGTAGCGTCTATGTGTTCGATGACGCGCGTAATGAGTTTGTTTTCATGGCGACACGGGGTCTCAACCCAGAGTCAGTGGGCCAGGTGAGACTGGCTCCGAATGAAGGGCTTGTGGGTTATGTTCGGGAACGCGCGGAACCGATCAACCTCGACAATGCGCCAGCACATCCGCGGTATCACTTTATTCCCGAGATTGGTGAAGAAGCCTTCAAGTCTTTTCTTGGGGTACCCATCATTCAGAACCGCCGGGTACTTGGCGTCCTGGTTGTCCAGCAGATTGAGGCGAGACGCTTCGATGAAAGTGAAGAGGCGCTTTTGATCACCTTGTCGGCACAATTGGCGGGCGTCATGGTGCATGCTCATGTCACGTCTGTGCTTGAGGTTGAAGCGAGTGCACAACAGTTCTCAGGTACTGCTGGAGCGCCAGGTATCGCGATAGGTACTGCGGTCGTGCGAGAGAGTCTTTCATTGTTGGATACCGTTCCAGACAGACATGTCAAGAACGTCGAAGGTGAAGTCGCGGAATTCCGTCGAGCCGTTCAGGCCGCGCAGATTGAAATTAGAACGCTGGCTGATCAGCTTCGAATCCATCTTGGACCTGAAGAACAGGGCTTGTTTGACGTCTACCTGCACATGTTGGACGAGCAGGCGCTCGCAGGAGAAGTGATTGCCCTGATTCGTGAAGGGCAGTGGGCGCAGGGAGCGCTTCGTACAGTCATCGGCAATCACGTAGCGACATTCGCCGCGATGAGTGATCGAATTATCCGAGAGCGAGCTGATGACGTGAAAGCGCTAGGACAAAGAGTGTTGGCCCAGTTGCGCAACGAAACAGGTGGCGAACGGGAGTATCCGGAAAATGCCGTGTTGGTCGCCGACGAAATTACACCCGACATGCTGGGAGAAGTTCCTCGTCATCTGTTGGCGGGGATTGTCTCGTTGCGCGGTTCTTCTAATTCACATGTGGCAATACTGACAGAAGCGATGGGCGTCCCATCGGTGATGGGTACAGAGAACCTGCCACTCGAAGTATTGGAGGGTAAAGCTGTTGTAGTCGATGGCTTTAACGGCATTGTCATCACAGACCCCACAGAAGATCAGCGACGGGTCTATGAAAGGATTCAGAAAGAAGAGGAGCAACTCGCTGAAGGGTTGTCTGAGCTGAAATCCGAACCGCCTGAGACACTCGATGGCCATCTAATCAGATTGTCCGTAAACACTGGTCTGACTACTGATGTCACGACATCATTGGATCGGGGAGCGGAAGGCGTCGGTCTTTACCGAACTGAGTTCCAGTTCATGATGAAAGATAGGTTTCCGACCGAAGAGGAACAGTATGGGATCTATAGAGAGCACCTGTCTGCATTCGCGCCGAATCCCGTTACCATGCGCACACTGGACATTGGTGGCGACAAATCGTTGACCTACTTCCCGATCGAAGAGACAAATCCGTTCCTGGGATGGCGCGGCATTAGAGTATCGTTAGATCATCCAGAGCTTTTCCTGTCTCAGGTCCGCGCAATGATTCGTGCGTGTGAAAACACTGATGCCTACCTCCGGATCATGCTTCCCATGGTAAGTAGTGTTGCGGAAGTCGATGAGGCGCAAAGGCTGATCAGTCAGTGTTATCAAGAGCTCATTGAAGAAGGTATTGAAGTAGAAATGCCGGACATCGGTGTAATGATCGAAGTTCCCGCAGCTGTTTACCAGGCACGAGCGATTGTTTCACGAGTCGACTTCCTGTCGGTTGGTAGCAATGACCTGACGCAATACATGCTCGCGGTCGATCGAAACAATGCCCAGGTGGCGCCGTTGTATCAGGAATATCATCCAGCGGTACTGCATGCTCTGAAGCAGGTGGTCGATGCAGCGCACGCAGAGGGAAAACCGGTCTCGCTGTGCGGGGAGATGGCTGGTAATCCCGCATCGGCCGTACTTTTAATGGCAATGGGCTATGACGAGTTGTCGATGAATTCGCCTAATCTACTGCAAGTTAAAGCCGCGATCAGGCAGGTCGCTATCCCTCAGGCCATGGAGATCCTCGATGAAGTGCTCCGGATGGACAACGCCTACCTGATCAGAAACCATGTGGACGAACGTCTTCGGGACCTTGGGCTTGCGCGAGTGTTGCGTCGGCAGGGCGACGGGTTCGCCGGCTAGTCATATGAGTTTATCTTGAAGGTATAGGTCTTAGCTCCTTTTGGTTTGCCCAGCATCCCAAACGTTCGCTCCTCGAAGGTCACGTTACCCGACTGACTGAAACTAAGAACGGTCGATGCTGTTGTGCCGTAGCGTTCGCTTCGGATAAAGCTCTGAGAGAACGCGCGCTCATCGCCGTCATCCAAGATCAGCGAATATAGATTTTTACTGTTCATCTGTTCCGCAGCCAGAGTACTGAGTCTGTTTCTCCCCTGGATGACCTTTGGCCAGTCACAATCAAGCAATTGGTTGGATAGACCGTAGCATCCTGAGGTGAGGTGACGGACGATGCCCTCTCGATTGCTGAGATAACAGTATTCGTTGCCGTCTCCAACAACCAGATTGAATCCCCGATACTTGTCGCCGAACTGGGCGATCTGACGTAGATAGTGATGGGGAGAATCATTGCCGATGAGAAAATTTGCAGTCAACTCGCCGCGTGACTTTGGCGGAATCGGGTATGGTGGATCCTCCCTGAAGTTTGTCACTGCGGCAAAACGACCGTTACGGGTCACACCTAGCCAGGTTCCGCCAGCCGACAGATCTCGACCCGCGAGAACGTTTGGATGATCGTCCCAGAAGTCAGCCGCACTTGATGGTCGGCCGTACTGTTCATCACGGTTCGCTGCTAGGACCAGGTTGAACTGGTCGTTCGGATTGAGCGAAAAAAGAATGAGACACATCGAAGGTGCGGCGTTTTTTGGGTCACTATGTTCGCCAGGTGGCGTTCGGTGGCGTCGTTGGTCTACTTGATCGGGTTGCCGGGTGAACCGGTTGCGGGCGGACTGGTCAAAATGTGTTCCATGGTAATCTGCCTGTACGCATGATTGGAAGTTTACCAGAGTTCACAGATAATGGCGTTTTCCTGAGCAGGCTTGGTATGTGGACCTACCCGGAAATTGATCCCGTGCTAGTCAGCTTCGGACCGCTCGCGATACGATGGTACGCGCTCAGCTATCTCGTCGGTTTTGCGTTGGTCTGGTGGGTGCTGAAGCGTCGAGCCTTGTCATCGCGCATGAACTGGAAGGGAGACGAGCTTTCCGACCTGCTGTTCATTTATGGTGTCCTGGGCGTCATCATCGGCGGTCGTGCGGGGTATATGCTTTTCTACAACGCCGAGCAATTGCTCGTTAATCCTTTATTGATCCTTCAACCCTGGAAGGGGGGTATGTCGTTTCACGGCGGGCTTATTGGGGTTGTAGCGGCTGCTTGGATATATGGTCGGCGTCATCAGCGTACCTTCTTCAGCGTCATCGAACTTGTGGCTCCTGCAATACCACTGGCGTTGGGAAGTGGACGATTAGGGAACTTTATCAACGCAGAACTACCGGGTCGGGTGACAGAGGTGTCTTGGGCGGTGATCTACCCCGGTGACATCGTTGCGCGGCACCCCTCGAGTCTGTACCAGTTTGCGCTCGAAGGACCGGTACTGTTCACGATACTTTGGATCTTCAGCCGGCAGCCAAGACCACCGATGGTGGTTTCAGGGTTGTTTCTCTCTTGCTACGGCAGTTTTCGTTTTCTGACAGAGTTCTTTCGGGAGCCGGATGCGCACCTTCAGTTTGTGGCGCTAGGGTGGGTCACGATGGGGCAAGCGTTATCGGTGCCGATGGTCCTTATGGGCGTCGGTCTCATTTATTGGGGCTACGCCAGGACAGCGGGCACACCTCAAGGTGATCTGATAATTGATACATCGAAGCTGCGAGGTGGAGGATCAGGGAAAGGGAAGCATCGGAAGAGAAAGAAACAAACGCGTTAGAATCATGGGCCCCCGGGTAAATAAAAAATGAAGACGAGATCAATATGATTATCAAACCACGTATCCGTGGATTTTTATGTACGACGGCACACCCAGCGGGCTGTGCGGCTGAGGTCGACGAACAGATCAGGATCGTGCAGTCGGCTGGCCGAATTCAGGGAGGGCCGCGACGCGTCCTGATTATTGGTGCATCGGGTGGCTACGGCCTCGCAACTCGGGTCACCGCTGCGTTCGGCTGTGGTGCAGATACGCTGGGCGTATTCTTTGAACGACCTGCCGAAGGTAATCGAACCGGTTCGCCAGGATGGTATAAGTCAGCTGCCTTCACGGAACGAGCAGAGGCAGCAGGTCTGTATGCTGCCAATTTTGCTGGCGATGCATTTTCTGCTGCGACTAAAGAGCGGGTCATCGAGGAAATCCGATCGCATCTCGGACAGGTTGATATGGTGGTGTATTCGTTGGCTGCCGGTGCCCGTACGCTACCCGATGGGTCCCTTGCTCGAAGTGCGCTAAAGCCCCTGGGAGAGCCATTCTCGGGGACGACGATCGATTTGAATACTGGCGAAATGCGAGGGCTCAGTCTTGAACCGGCGGCGCCTGAAGAGGTCGCCGATACGGTGAAGGTCATGGGCGGTGAAGACTGGGAACTTTGGATCGCGGCCTTGCTTGAAGCGGATGTGCTGGCGCGAGGATGTGTGACGACAAACTACACGTATCTTGGCAGTGAAGTGACCTGGCCCATCTATCACCATGGCACTATCGGTAAGGCAAAAGAGGATCTGGACAGAGCGGCGGGTGCACTGGCGGGTTCAATGGCAAAGATTGGGGGCACTGCCTATGTTTGCGTGATGAAAGGGCTTGTGACACAGGCGGCTTCTGCGATCCCAGGAATGAGTCTTTACCTCTCTCTCCTTTTCAAGATTATGAAAGAGCAGGGCACTCATGAAGACTGTATTGACCAGACGGCACGGCTGTTCAACTCTCGACTGTTTGCAGGGGGTGATGTGCCCGTAGATGAATCCGGTCGCGTGCGACTGGACGATTGGGAGCTGACGGATGAGGTCCAGGATTATGTTCGTCAACACTGGCATGAGGTCAGCAACGACAATTTGAAGACGCTGACGGACTTTGCCGGGTACAGGCAAGCGTTTTTATCGATGCATGGATTCGATGTGGCGGGGGTTGATTACAGCGCAGACGTGGATGCGAATGTGTCCATGAACGTTATTTCGTTGCCTTAATGACCATGCCTGATCTGAACGAAACAACCTTTTTACGTGCGTGTCGTGGTGAGCCGACCGACTACACGCCGGTATGGCTCTATCGTCAGGCCGGGCGTTACATGCCCGAGTACCATGCACTCAAGGGTAATACGCCCTCACTCGACTTTTTCAAAACGCCTCACATGGCCGCACAGGCGACCTGCGATGCACAGCGCATTTTGGGTGTTGATGCCGCTATTCTGTTTGCGGACCTGCTACCGATACTCGAACCGATGGGGCTGCGACTCGACTACCTGCCTGGTATCGGTCCGAAGATCGACAATCCAGTTAGGACCTTCGATGACATTGATTCGGTTTCTGTCCTTCCCGCAAGGGAACAGATGCCTTATATCGCAGAAGCAATCACCCTGATTAATCAGGAGCTCCCTGAAGACGTACCATTGATCGGGTTTACGGGCGCACCGTTTACACTCGCGTCGTATGCGATTGAAGGTCAGGGATCGAAAAACTATGTTCACGCCAAACGTATGATGCATGCGGACAGCAGCGCGTGGCACACCTTGCTTGAGAAGATTACGGACTGCGTCATCGACTACGGACGGTTCCAGATTGAGTCCGGCGTGGCAGCGCTACAGCTGTTCGACAGTTGGATTGGTACCTTGTCATTGACGGACTATCGCGAGTTTGTTTTCCCGCACACGAAACGCGCCTTCACTGAGTTATCACATGCCGGTGGCGGCGAGGTACCACTGATTCATTTTGGTACGGGCAACCCAGCATTGCTGCCACTCATGGCCGAGGCAGGAGGCGATGTGCTTGGTGTCGATTGGCGCACGAATCTGATGGCTGTATGGGAACAGACCGGGGTCAACGCCGTCCAGGGTAATCTCGATCCGATCATTTTGTGTTCTTCGGTGTCTGCGATCGAGTCTGCGACCAGGCAGATCCTCTCGGATGTTGACGGCAAACCGGGGCACATTTTTAATCTCGGTCATGGCATTGTCCCGGAAACGCCAGTCGATCATGTTCGTCGCCTGGTAGAGCTTGTTCACGAGTGCACTGACCGGCGTTGATTGGATTCTAGGCTACAGGGTTTTAACTAGGACCTTTGAATTTCGTTGATAGTTGTAGAGTGCGCGTTTCTCGCTAGGTAGGTCCTCAGTGCTGCCCGGGATGAACCCGTGGTCTGAGAACCACTGGGCTGTGTGTGTGGTTAGCGCAAAAATTGTCTTCACACCCAGCGTCCTTGCGTTCGCTTCAATGGCATCTAAGAGAATCTCTCCCCGATTGTCGTTGCGGTAGTCTGGGTGAGTTGCGAGACAGGCAAGTTCAGCGCGCGTGTCATAAGGATAGAGGGCAGCGCAGCCAACGACCATGCCGTCTCGCTCAATGATCAGGAATCGACTGATTTCGGTTTCCAGTACTTCCCGAGGGCGCTTTAGTAGCGTACCGGACGCTTCAAGTGGCGCGAGCAACTCCATAATGCCAGAGATATCATCGGCTGCCGCTGCACGAATCTGCTCGTAGCTGGTTTCTGTGATCTGGGTACCAATTCCATCTCTTGTAAATAGCTCCTCTAACAGCGATCCGTCATCCCTGAAACTGATGAGGTGGCATCTGGGGACTCCCCTTAAGCACGCCTCTCTGGCCTGGGCGACCGGGCTGTAAGGCGGGTACTCATCTGGATTGATCGCGTCTGCCTGTAACTCCGTGATCACATCGCCTTGACTGTCTTTCACGCCATTTTCGCTGGCCAGATAGATGAGTTTGTCGGCTCCCAGCGCCGCTGCGACACCAGCTGCCAGTGCTGATCCATGCAGATTGAACATCTGACCAGAGAGTGAGTAGCCAAGAGGGGAAACTAGGAGCAGGGTTCGCATCGAAAGCAATCTTGCGATGAGGTCAGCATTGACGCGCCGAATTTCGCCTGTGTTCTGGAAATCGATGCCGTCGCGAACGCCCAACGGTCTGGCACGAATGACGTTACCACTGACAACCGCGATATCGGCGCCATGCTGTGGTGAGTTGGTAGCGCCCATAGATAACATCGATTCAATATCAGAGCGTAATCTGCCGACAACCTCCTGTACGTGTGGCAGCATTTCTGCCGTCGTAATACGAATACCCTCTGCAGACTCGCTAACGATACCTCGCCTGGCCAGGTTACGGTTAATCTGAGGCGTCGCACCGTACACAAGCACAATGCGGACGCCCAGCGAATGTAGCAGGACAATATCCTGGATGATGAGTGGAAAATTGTTGTGGCTCAACCCTGCACCATCCACGTAGATGACGAACGTTCGCCCTCGATGGGCGTTGATGTAGGGTGACGAATCCCTGAACCATTTGACGTGGCGCCGTGCGTGTTCTTTATCTGACATGTGCGCTCTACAGGCAGTGAAACTGGACAAGTTTGTGAATGATATCAATTGCCCGTGACACCTGCTTGAGTTCAACATACTCATCGGGGCGGTGAGTCTGGTTTATTGATCCCTCCACGCTGAGATTGGGAAATTTTGTTTGGAGGCTATGTAGGAAGGGATGAAAACGCCTCGATTGTCGCGAGCCTTTAAGTTTGTCGCGGGTTAAACGACGATAGATGAGGTTGCCAGGGTTGCGCCCATCACGGCGCAATAGTTCAAACATCCTCGCGGTCGTGCGACAACGATGTAGAATAGGGGGTTTCGTAGATTTCGGTGTTTGTATATGTCACTGGCTGATAGGGATGGTGTCATCTGGCTTGATGGTGAACTGGTGCCATGGCGTGACGCGCGCGTCCACGTCTTGACCCACACGTTCCACTATGGTCTTGGCGTATTTGAAGGTGTGCGTGCTTACGCAACAGTTCGGGGCCCGCTGATTTTTCGGTTGTATGAGCATACTGATCGTTTGTTTCGCTCTGCGCATATCCTCGGATTTCCGATGCCGTTTAAGAAAGAGGAACTGAACGAAGCCCAACGGACAGTCGTTCGCGAAAATGGTCTGAGGGAAGCTTATATTCGCCCGATGTGTTTCTACGGGTCGGAGGAAATGGGATTGCGGGCAGAGAACCTGAATCCTCATTGCATGATAGCCGCCTGGGAATGGCCGAACTACCTGACGCCAGAGGCTCGCACTCAAGGTATCAAGGTCAAGACGTCTTCATATACCCGCCACCATGTCAACATCACGATGTGCAAGGCCAAGGCAAATGGGAACTACATTAATTCGATTCTGGCGCTTCGAGAGGCACAGGAAGCCGGGGCTGATGAGGCGATGCTGCTCGATAACGAGGGCTATGTTGCTGAAGGCTCAGGAGAAAACATCTTCTTGGTGGAAAATGGAGAGCTCGTGACCCCTGAGCTGACCTCCTGCCTCGAAGGTATTACCCGCGACTCAGTGATCACGTTAGCACGTGACCTGGGTTATAAGGTCACAGAACGGCGTATTACGAGAGACGAGGTATATGTTGCCGACGAGGCCTTTTTCACCGGCACTGCCGCTGAGGTATTGCCGATTTCTGAAGTGGACAGGCGTACGATTGGCTCTGGCGGACGAGGTCCAGTGACTGAACAACTACAAACAACCTATTTCGACCAGGTGATGGGTAAGCGAACGACCTACCCTGATTGGAATACGCAGGTCGACTGATCATACTTGGGTAATGTCTTCACCGGAGAGGAATCAAGACGACGAAGCCGCGGGTATTCTTGTCGTCGGACCCGCTTGGGTTGGCGATATGGTGATGTCTCAGGTCCTCTACAAGCGATTGCGGCATCGTTTCCCTGGCAGACCGATCGACGTATTGTTACCAAGGGCGACCTTGCCTCTTGTTAGCCGAATGGCTGAGGTCTCTAGGGGTGTAATGATGGACGCAGCGCATGGTGAATTGCGTTTGTCGTATCGTTATGGACTTGGAAGGCGTCTGTCTGAAAATAGATATCAGGATGCTATCGTGCTGCCCGGGTCTCTTAAATCTGCGCTATTGCCGGCTTTTGCCGGAATTCCCCGCCGGACTGGCTTCCTTGGCGAATATCGATACTTTTTGTTGAATGATGTCCGTTTTCTAAATGAGAAACTGCTACCACGGATGATTGACCGATTTCTGGTTCTTGCAGACCCTCCGACGGCAGATCCGGTGTACGCGGTTGAAGATTATCTGCCCCAATTAATGACGGATGCTGATCATCAGGCTGAGTTGGCAGCACGCTTTTCGATCCCGACAGACAAATCCTTGCTTGCGTTGTGTCCTGGCGCTGAGTTTGGTGAAGCTAAACGTTGGCCGGCGGACCATTTTGCAAATATTGCAAAGCGAGCCGTCTCGGCAGGCAATGGCGTTTTGATTCTTGGCGGTCCGGGTGATGTCAAAATTGCAGAAACGGTCGTCGAGAAGTGCGGCGCTGATCCCCGTGTGATCAATCTGACAGGCGAGACAAAGTTGTTGGACGTTGTCGATATACTCGCATTTTGTACAAGCGCGGTCTGCAACGACTCGGGCCTCATGCATATTGCCGCCGCCGTTGGGACACCTCTGGTTGCCGTCTATGGGTCTACAACACCGAGCTTCACTCCTCCTCTCGACTCCAACGCGACCGTCATTGCGAAAGAGATGCCATGCCGACCTTGCTTCAAACGAACGTGTCCACTTGAGCACATGGAGTGCCTGCGTGGTCTCAAACCTGATCAGGTTTGGCCTGAGGTAGAGCGTCGTCTTCAGGTCGGTCAGCGTTGAGAGTTCTGGTGGTCAAGATGTCATCGCTCGGTGATGTCATCCACACGCTCCCTGCGATTTCAGACGCAGCAAGCTTTCGAGGTGACATCCGTTTTGACTGGGTCGTTGAGGAGGCTTTTACCGCCATTCCTGATCAACATCCGGCCGTTGACCGGGTCATCCCGATCGGCTTGCGCCGCTGGACTCGTCAGCTGCCACAGTCTGGAGGGCTTCGGGATGCATCTCGGTTTGTGAGGCGGCTGAGAGATGTTGGATATGACCTGATCATCGACGCCCAGGGTTTGCTGAAGAGTGCCGTTGTTGCAGGACTTGCTAGAGGGACGGTCGCGGGGCTTGATGGTCAATCAGCGCGAGAACCGTTGAGTCGTCGTTTCTATCACGAAACTGTCAGTGTGCCTCGTTCTCAACATGCGGTAACGCGTGTTCGGCAGCTGTTTGCCCGCACACTCGGATATGAGGTACCAATCGGGGATCCGAATTATGGACTTGATCAGCGTGTTCTACTCGAGCCAACTTGGCCGACTCGCGTCATGCTTCTACATGGCACTACCTGGGAATCCAAACACTGGCCACGAGATTGTTGGCGGGAGCTGGCTCGTTCTTTGGGTGAATCGGATATTGAAGTTGTCCTGACCTCTGGAAGTGCAAAGGAAAAAGAGAGGGCAGAGTTCGTGGTGCGTGATCTGCCAAACGCCCGGTTATTGCCGCAGATGCCGCTCACGGACGTGATGCGCGAAATGGCGTTGTGTCACGGCGTTGTATCCGTGGACAGTGGTCTGGGACACCTAGCTGTTGCGATGGAGAAGCCGGTTATCGGCATCTATGGTGCTACCAACTCGACGTTGACGGGAATGTATGGAAGGCAAGTGATTACTCTCGCAACCCGGCACTTGCCTTGTGCTCCTTGTCTTAGGAAAGACTGTCAGTTTTTACCATTGCCTAATCGAAACGCTATCTTTCCGCCCTGTTATGAGCAGATTACACCTGAACGAGTCGCGGCGACATTGGTTGGGATCCTGTCAAGGTAGCGTACGGTGATTACCTACTATCAGACTGACGACCATCGATTCATCGATGCTTTTCCGCCGGGATCGCTGTTTGTGCAGCTCCAGTCTGTTGAAGGGGAGGTTCACCGGGAACTCGCTGCGCGAAGAACCTTTAAGTTCACTCACGAAAATACCAACTATTTCGCTAAGGTACATTCGGGTGTTGGGTGGCTTGAGATGATCAAGGACTGGATTAGATTTCGTGCGCCTGTCCTAGGAGCTGGGAATGAATGGCATGCGCTGCGACGTATGCAGGATGCGGGGTTACTGGTGCCTTCGCCAGTTGCACTCGAGGTTGATGGCTGGGACCCTGCGAGACAACATTCTGTCATCGTGATGGAAGCGCTGACCAACACAGTGACGCTGGAGGACCTGGCGAAAGATCCGATCACACCGCTCGACCGTCGACGGTTGGTCATTCGACTCGCAAGCTACATTCGTTCGATGCATGCGTTGGGTGTAAACCATCGAGATCTCTACATCTGTCACTTCCATCTTGATCATGGCGACGTTAACTCGGCGTTGTACCTCATCGATTTTCATCGTGCGCAATGCAGAGATCAGGTGCCGTACCGTTGGCTTGTAAAGGATCTGGGTTCACTGTTGTTTTCGTCATTCGACGCTGGTTATACGCGGATGGACCTTCTTTGCTTCATTCGACGTTACTCTGGCAAACCATTGAAAGACGCCTTGAAAATGGACCAGCTTTTTTGGCGAGATGTGCTCAAACGTGCACAGTGGCTGGGACACCGTGAAGGTGCTCCTTTGCCAGACTGGTTAACGGGACGATGAGCATCGCGGGAAATGGGGAGGACATTGGCTGGCGTCGGATGTGACTACGACTGAATCCAGTGTCTTCAGTTTAGTTGAATGAATTGCAAACTTTCAGGGCGAAGCTGTTAACACGACGAGGATGTCGTACCTGAAGCGCGTCACCTTTGACGGAAGGGTCTAATATGCGAAGCTTACTACTTTGCTGGATAACACCTTCGCTGCTTCTTTGGTCGTTCTAGGTCTGCCGCCGAATGGCAGAATCAACTCTACTTCGAGGTGCTGAACGTGCCGACATCGAGACTCGTTGCATTTGTTGAAACACAAGATAGACGGGGGTGCCATCTTCACTGAGGAGGTCACGAACAGTGTTGACTTTTTAATGCTGGCCCAACAGTCATCGCATGTGTTCAATGACCGGAGATGGTGTGTTCAGGTCATGCGGGAGCTGGCGAATAATACACCCTCCTTACATGATGCAGGGTCTCTCACTTTGATTTAAAGCCACGCATCTTTGATTTTCCTACGGGGCGAAAATTCAGGAAACCAGCACGGGTCTATCGAAGAGGTGCCATCAAGGATCTTGCCTGCATGGATCGGGTTGCCCGCTTTTGTGTGCCTCTTTACGCGGTCATCGGTGATCGTCGTTTGATGGCTTCTTTAGGGTCACGGCGTCGCAGGCTCTGTACACAACGTATTTTGGGGCAATCACTGTGCATGGTATTCTGATCAACGAGGATCGCGCCCATTGGCGGACTGAAAGACCATGATCGAGTTAACGACACAAGATATTTGCTTGGCCGGTCGGTCACTGCAGGTTCCGTTCGCATTTGAGGGGCGTTTCGGATCCGACCAGTGCCGAATCACAGTAGAAGAGATACTGCGCATCCTCCCGGGTAAACGGCTGGTTGCACGCGCAACGAGGGGAGACGGACATCCGCTATTGATCAAGCTGTATCTGGGCCGATCAGCTAAACGGTACGCTCGTCGTGAGGTGCGCGGAAGCACATTGATCCAGGAATCATCAATCCCAACCCCACGTTTGCTCTGGCAGGGAGAAACGGATATCAATGCAGGCAATTTGCTGGCATTTGAGTTTCTGGAAGATGCCGTGAGTCTTCAATCTGACTGGCAGGCCACCTTGTCTCGTTCGGATCACCTGGACATCTTGCATGAAGCGATGAGTATGTTGGCGCAAATGCACAGCAAAGGCATCATTCAGCGAGATATTCATCTGGAGAACTTTCTGCGCGTGGGAAATCGGCTGTACATGATTGATGGTGGACATGTCGAGAGGCAGGGTAGCGGGCCACTGTCCAGCTCAGACAGCATTGCTAATCTTGCTGAATTTTTCACACAATTTTTTCCGCGTTACGATCCACTGATTCCAATGGTCTTTCCTGATTACCAGCGCCAGAGAGCCTGGCAGGAGCGGGAGTCCGAAATCGCTCGTTTGGACAAGGCACTGTCCAAACAGCGAGAAGCTAGAAAGCGTGGTTACTTGAGGAAAACGTTGCGGGACTGTACCCGATTCGCGTGCGAGTCGACCTTGAATCGATTTGTCGTTTGTGACCGCGTTCTGCTTACTCAAGATATGAGAAAGCTGTTGTCCAGACCGGATTACTGGATGGATCGTGGTCAGAATCTGAAGCGTGGCGGTTCCGCGACGATTGTTAGGGTTCAGGTCGGCAGCCATGATCTCGTCGTGAAGCGCTATAACCTGAAAGGAGCACTGCACCGGTTGAAACGTGCGATTGGCCCGAGTCGAGCACGGCGATCGTGGGTGAATGCTTGGCGTATGGAGTTTCTGGGAATTCCGTCGGTCAAGCCCGTTGCGATTATCGAGGAAAAGGTGGGTCCCTTCCGGGGTCGGGCCTATTTTGTTTCAGAGTACGTTGCCGGTACCGATGCACTGGCGACGATCAAAACTAGCCGAGATCCTAATGATCAGATGGCTGCGATCTCATCGCTTCTCCAGGATTTGTCAGACAGCCGGATCAGTCATGGTGACATGAAGGCGACGAACTTCATGATGTCGGAACGAGGTCCTGTGCTCTTGGACCTTGATGCCATGAAGGAACATCATGATGTCATCAGTTTCAGGCGTGCGTTCAGACGCGACCTCAAACGCTTCATGGAAAACTGGCGGGATCTACCTGAGCTTGCGAACCAGTTTCGTGGATTATTGGCTGATCTGGATGCATGATCCGGTGGTCGTCGATCCGACGGCAATGTGATGCACCTACCATGAATGTCCTTCAGATTTGCCATGACGCCAAAGGCCCATTTGTCGATATCTGCCGGCAATATGCGCGAGCGTTTCCTATAGATCGAGTAACCACAGTATATCTTTGTGGCGCCAATGATCAGACAGTAGCTCACGAGACAGGCGGTGATCAGGTCCTCTTTTTCGAGCTTGATTCTTCTTCCCTGCGGGGTATCAAGTGGACGGCGCTGACTCGATTGGCAGCGGTCATGCATGAAGGCAAATTCGACGTTGTTATTGCGCATCGCTACAAATGTATCTATCTGGCGGGTGTACTCAGCTATCTCTATCGACCGCGTGCGTTACTCGGCGTTGTGCACGAACACAAGGTTTTCCAACGGCCTACGCGGTCATTGTTTGTCCGGTTTTGGTGTCGTCATCTGCGGCTGGTCGCTGTGTCTAACTCTGTCGCACGAGATATTGAACGATTCTGCGGTGCATTGTCGGAAAGATTATTCATAATGCACCACGCCGCCCGTGAAGATCTTGTGGATGCCCTACTTGATCGCAAAGAAGCGCGCACAGCACTAGAACTCTCGGTGTCGGGTCTAGCGCTGGTCTGTATCGGTCGCCTAGTGCACAAAAAAAACCATAGGTTGTTGCTCGACGCGCTGCATCAAGTCCCGGACGATATCCATTTGTCGATTATCGGTGACGGACCACTTCGGCGGTCGCTTGAGGCGCAGGTTGAGCAGCTAGGCTTGTCCGAACGCGTCGTCTTTCACGGTCATAAGCCATCCGCATCGCGATATCTGAAGGCTTTTGATGGTCTGGTCCTGGCTTCCGGGCACGAAGAGGCTTTTGGTATGGTTTTACTGGAGGGTGGTGCAGCGGAACTGCCTGTCCTTTGCAGCAATGCAGGAGGACCCTCTGAACTGGGGATCGCCGACCTTCTGTTTGAGAGTGGCAATGCAAGTTCTCTGGCGGCTGAGATTATGAAGCTCAATCATGTGATACCCCAATCTGCCGACGAAAGACTACGGAACTTTACCCCGGATGTTTTCGCCCGCAGAATGTCTGAGGTAATGAACTCAGTCATCATAGGATAGCTGCACAGGTTTGCCGTACGAGAAACGCATGAACCCACCTAACTTTTCAACAGTTTTGCCTTCGTTTGACGGGGCGAGCGTCTTGACCATCGGTGATGTCATTCTCGATCAGTACTGGATTGGCGATGCGAGCCGTATTTCTGCAGAGGCGCCAGTACCCATTGTCACGATTGAAGAAAGGGAGGCCCGCTTGGGTGGTGCAGCCAACGTAGCATTGAATGTCGCCACGCTGGGTGGACGGTCTGCACTTATTGGTCTATGCGGTGATGACGAAAATGCGTCGATTTTGGAGGCTAAATGCAAAACCGCAGGGATCAACCCGTCTTTGGTTCGTCTTCGTGATTACCCCACCATCACGAAACTGCGGATCATGAGTCGGCAACAGCAACTGATTCGTGCAGATGATGAGGAAATGTTCCCCCCGACTGAAGCTGAGCTCGTCGCCAAATATCATTCGGCTGCTGCTGCGTATAATGCTGTTATTCTCTCAGACTACGACAAAGGCACGCTGTCTGATCCCCAGATGTTGATTCGCGCGGCCCTGGACGATAGAAAAATTGTCCTGGTGGATCCGAAGTACAAGAATTTTGAATGCTATAGAGGCGTCACAATGCTCAAGCCGAACTTGAAAGAGTTCGAAGCGGCCGTCGGAGAATGCCGCGATGAATCAGATATGCGGAATAAAGCGCTCTTATTGATTGAACAACTCGAGCTCGGGGCGTTGTTGGTGACGCGCCATAGTGATGGGATGACGCTCTATTGTGATGGTGAAAGCCACCACCTGCCCGCACGCAAACGGGAGGTCTACGACGTCACGGGAGCGGGTGACACGGTTATCGCAATCATGGCGTCGGCGATGAGTGTTGGTGCCACGATGCTCGAGGCGATTGATTGGGCCACTTATGCTGCTGGCATCGTTGTGACTCAGTCGGGAACGACTAGCGTGAGCGAAGCGGAACTACGTCTTGAGGTGGCGAACGAACTGAGTGCCGGAAAAGGCATGATGTCGGCGCATCAGTTGAAGGATGTCGTGGATGATGCGCGACGACGGGGAGAAAGAATCGTCTTTACGAATGGTTGTTTTGACATTCTTCATGCTGGCCACGTTTCTTACCTTGAAGAAGCGAGGCAGCACGGTGACCGGCTGATTGTAGCGATCAATGATGATGATGGTGTTACTCGTATAAAGGGCTCCGGACGACCAATCAATCCTGTCGATCGACGGATGACGATGTTGGCTGGCCTAGCAGCTGTCGACTGGGTGACGTCGTTCTCAGAGGACACGCCAGAAGCACTTCTGGCTGAACTCAAGCCAGACGTCCTCGTCAAAGGCGGTGACTATCAGGTTCACGAGGTCGTGGGCGCCGACATCGTTCGTAACTACGGTGGAGATGTAATGGTCCTGCAACTGGTGCAGGGAACTTCGACAACTCTTATCGCAGAGAAGATCCGTTCGCTGTAACGACCTCTGCAATGGTCGCGACATTGGCGGCAAGATGAGATGGGTTGATCGTGCCCACAATGACGCTCGACATCGATGTGGCCATCAGAAAGCGGAGGCTCTCATCGGGTGAACCGCTGTGGCCGCTTTCCAAGCCTTTCTTGATCATCACACCCCGGCTTGACGCGTGCGCGGCATCCAAGACGGCCTGCTGTGTTGTATCCTGCTGGTGATAGGCGATCATCACAACATCGCAATCTTCGACGGCAAGCAGACCTGCAGGGGTCGACTTAGTTGATGCGCCGATCGCGCGGATGAGTCCGCGTTCCTTTAGTTTGCTGAGCGCGGTTAATGCTTCAGATGATAGGATCGAGAGGTCGTCATCTGGAAGGTGAAGAAGCACAACGTCCAGGTAATCTGTTGCAAGTCGCCGGAGGCTCTGCTCGACACTATTGGCCAGACCCTCTGGCGAGAAATCGAATGATGATTTTTGACCGTCGAAGTACTCACCCGCTTTTGTGCAGATGACCCATTGATGCCTGTTGGACAGGATTTCTCCTAGGCGGGACTCACAGTTGCCATAGGCGGGAGCTGTGTCGATGAGATTGATACCGAGGTCGTGAGCAAGAGCCAATAGATTGGCGACGTCCCGATCATTTGGAATGTTAAATGAGCGTGGATATTTTACGCCTCGGTTCCGGCCCATCTTGACCGTCCCTAGCCCGATCGGAGATACGTGGCAGTTGTCAAAAAGCGGACGGTAGGTGGTGTCGGTTAACCACAACATATCAGGCGGATTAACGTTAACCAAAGGGCATGCTCGCTATCTTTGCGACTTCCAGTTCTGGGAGCTTTCTGCTCGTATTACCAGCGATCAGAGGCTTGATGTGAGACAGCGCGAAGTCAGCCATGAGGGGTGCCAAAGTCAGTTTTGTCGGCCAGCACACGATCGCATTGCCTACTTTTTCGACGAATGGACTGTCTGGTAATCCCCCCGATAACTGATCCGGCTCGGCACGATCGATGTCCAGCGTATCGAACGTACATCCGTCAAACGACAGCCAGGGGAACAATTCGACGAGCTCAGAGCGAGTGAACGACACCTGCTCGGGATCCGACCTGGTTGTGCCTGTCTCAGCCAGGGCGCCACCCAGATACCAGGTTGTACCAGCATCCGATTCGTGGGACGTAATAGTCACTCTCGGTTTTGTACCGGATAGTGGGCTTGCCACGTGTGCATACAGTGCAGGTAGGTCACCCGTCACAATGGCTTGCTTTAACGGCCTGCGTTGCATTTTTACGTAAGCCAATGGGGAGTCTGCAATCAGGGCATCGTTACCTGCGCCTGCACAAAACACATAGCAATCAGCCGTAATGTGCTCGTCGTTGCAAAATAGTGAAGTGATCTGACCATTGTGAACACCATCAACCTTCGCCGAACTTCTAAAACATCGATGGGCGCAGGTCGATGTCAATGCACTTAGTATTGAGGGTACATTCAGGACGACATCCTGTAGCTGGTAAACGCTGCCTGAAAAATCTGTGTGGCGAAGAGCCTCGGGGTAGTAGTTGCGTGAGCATTTTTCGGCGCGGCCTACGATCATATGACTGCCGAGAAATGCGGTCAGTCGATTGGCCATACCTCCCGGACTGAATAGATAGTAGTGATCGGAACTTGTCTCGGCGCCGCGAAGATCGACAGGTCCCTGTCCTCTAAGACAGGCGCGCCAGAAATCTGGCATGTGAGCAAGCGATTCTCCCAACCCATCGCGACCCGCGTGGAGTTGGTATTTGAGGCCACCGTGAATCATGCCTTGGGAGGCGAGCGTCTGTCCTGCCCCCAGGCCCTCTGCCTCAAACAGCCAGGCATTAATGCCTAGGTCGCTTAGAACTCGCAGCAACCAGACACCAGCGATGCCGCCGCCGACGATTGCGACTGACACATGTTTTGCCTCTCCAGACATACCGGCAGTATAAACTGTTCCTCTGGAAACAGATGTACCGATCTACCGGGTACGTTAAGCTGAGGTAGATGGTCCGGTCACTATATACGTTACTGTTTTACTTTTTGATGCCGCTAATCCTGATGCGACTCCTCTGGATGTCACGAAAAGAGCCCTTATACCGGTACCGGATACGAGAGCGTTTCGGTTGGGTCTCGAATTCAGAACTGCAAGGTGACAGCAGATCGCTCATCTGGGTGCATGCTGTATCGGCAGGTGAAACGAATGCGGCGGCAACGCTTGTGCGGCGACTAAACGACGAGGGCCATCGCGTTTGGTTGACGAATGCAACAGCAACCGGTCGGCAACGCGTGCGATCGCTTTTTGGTGATCACTGTCTGCATTCTTTCGTCCCCTATGATCTACCGGATGCGTTGTCTCGCTTTTTTGATCGGGTTCAGCCCAGCCTGCTGATCCTGATTGATACAGAGCTTTGGCCCAATATGATCCATGTCGCTGAAAGCAGAGGGGTTCCTGTGGCATTGGTTAATGGACGGATATCAGAGGCATCACATTTGCGATATCGCCGTATTCAAGCACTGGTGAAGCCGATGCTGGGCGCTTTGTCCTTGCTTGCGGTGCAGTCTGCGGCCCACCGTGAACGGATGCTTGCACTTGGTGCCCGAGAGGAATGTGTGCATGTCACGGGCAGTATTAAATTTGATGTGGAATTACCTCCAGACCTAGGCGAGGGTACTCGATTGTTTCGACGATTTTCGCAGGAGCGGCCCGTTATGTTAGGCGCAAGTACCCATTACGGTGAAGAGGCTGCATTGTTGACTGCTTTTGTTACTGCACGAAGAGCTTGTCCTACGCTGCTTCTCGTACTTGCGCCGCGCCATCCAGCGCGCGCCGATGCGGTTCACGCTGAGGCGACTCAACACGGTTTTTCGTGTATTCGGAGAACGGAATTAGAGCACTCACAGGAGATAACGAGATCGGATGTGTTGCTCGTCGATACGATTGGAGAGCTGTTGTTTTGCTATGGTATCGCAAATGTAGCTTTTGTTGGTGGCAGTCTGGTAAGGGTTGGCGGCCATAATCCAATTGAAGCGCTGTTACTCAAGGTGCCGGTTATGATGGGGCCCCACGTCTGGGATATTCAGGATATCGCGGACCAGTTGCTGTCAGCGGGAGCGATGTTTGGTGTTAAAGATTCCCATCAATGTGCTGAATTTGCACGCCGAATGCTAACGGATAGTTCCGGCCGCGATGAAGTTTTACTTCGGGCGGAACAAATTATGGATGCTAATCGTGGCGCCCTCGATAGAACCGTAAAGTTACTCGAGGAGGTCCGAGCAGGGCAGTGAGCTTCCGTTTTGTGATCTCATGCGCACGTTTTGTGGTACGCTAGTCGCGTCGAAATCATAAATACACTACCCCCTCTCGGAGGAACTTCAGGCGCTCTAAGGGCCCTATCGAAACACTTGGTGAAAAGACGTCGCTACATACCGAATCTAGCTTCTGACATGGCCGAATGTGATGCCAATTACGTTCGGTTGTCACGCCTGTTTCCCAATATGCGTGAACAGGACAGCTGCCATTTTGCAATCGAAGGCGTGACGGACGATGGTGCAGAGGTTCGTATCGACATCCGTGAACGGTGTCCGTTTACCACGATGTTGTTGGTTCAGGTCAACAATGGTGATGAGCATTCCTGGGTACGTTGGCCTGAACTTGAGGTGCGTGTCTACCACGATGTCGCGTCAGCGGAGGTCATCAGTTTTCAACGTCAACGGCATTTTCGTTATCGTTATGAACTCCCCAATGATCAGATGTATCAGCCGGACGAGAAGTCTCAGATCAATCGCTTTCTCGGAGAATTGCTAAGCTTCTGTCTGGCGAATGGTCGGGCAGTTCAGTCGATGCAATTCGATTCATGAAGACCGACGAGCGATGAGTGAGCGGGAGTCAGACAGCTGACTGATATGAGCGAGAATTGGTCTGTAAACGCGTTCATCCGCAAACCCACGCCCCATTTGATAGCCCCCCCCTTTCACGACTTCGTGGACTGTCTTTGGCTGATGCGCTTGGAGTTCCAACGTGCCAAGTAAGCTATACCAGGCCGATTCGATCGAGGTACTTAAGGGACTTGATCCTGTACGAAAACGACCGGGGATGTACACGGATACCTCAAAGCCGAATCATCTCGCGCAGGAAGTGATCGATAACAGTGTTGATGAGGCCCTTGAAGGGGCTGCTACGGAAATTAGGGTTACGTTGAGAAAGGACGGAGCGATGAGCGTTAGTGACGATGGGCGTGGTATGCCCGTCGACGTCCACAAGGGAGAAAAACTTCCGGGTGTCGAGGTGATCCTGACGCAATTACATTCTGGCGCGAAATTCAATTCGGAAAATTACAAGTTTTCAGGTGGATTGCATGGTGTTGGAGTATCAGTGGTCAATGCGTTGTCCTCGGACTTTGAAGTGTTCATCAGGCGAGATGGCAATCTGTATCACATGGTGTTTAAGAACGGGAAGAAAACCCAAAAGCTTAAGGTCGTGGACAAAGTAGGGAGGCGCTCGACGGGTACGTTGATAACTTTCAAACCTGACCCTGCCTACTTTGATACCCCTAAATTCGCGATCCGGGAACTGACGCATCTTCTTCGAGCCAAGGCTGTCTTGTGCCCGGGTCTCAAGGTGGTGTTTGTTGATGAGACGGCAAAGAAAGGTGAAAACAAACACGAGTGGTGCTACGAGGCTGGACTGACCGACTACCTTTCCACGGAATTGCAGGGCTTTATTGGGCTACCAGAGGTGCCGTTTGATGGATCACTGGCGGCGTTAGAAGAAGCGGTGGATTGGTCGGTCCAATGGTTGCCCGAAGGTGGCGATTTAATCACAGAGAGCTATGTCAATCTCATTCCTACGGTTCAAGGTGGCACACATGTGAATGGCTTGCGGAATGGCCTCCTGGAGGCGCTCCGTGAATTCTGCGAGTTCCATAATCTGTTGCCGCGTGGCGTCAAGATTAGTGCTGATGATGTTTGGGATCGATGCAGCTATGTGTTGTCCGCCAAATTGTCGGACCCTCAGTTTTCATCCCAGACAAAGGTCAGGCTGACCTCGAGGCAGGCGGTCACTTTCATATCGGGTGTCGTGAAGGATCGATTCAGCCTGTGGCTCAGTGAGCATGTGGCGGATGGTGAAGCCATTGCTGAGATGGCGATTGAAGCCGCTCAGACAAGGTTGCGCGCGGGTAAAAAGGTTGAACGAAAAAAAATCACTTCAGGTCCTGCGCTGCCCGGGAAGCTCGCAGACTGCACATGCGCGGACGCGATGGAAGGTGAGCTTTTTCTTGTAGAGGGGGACTCGGCGGGTGGGTCTGCGAAGCAAGCTCGAGATCGCGAAAACCAGGCGATCTTGCCTCTCCGAGGCAAGATCCTGAACACATGGGATGATGAGTCTACACAGATCCTGAGTTCCCAGGAGGTCCACGATATTGCTGTGGCCGTCGGTGTCGATCCTGGGAGTGATAATCTTAAGGGATTGCGCTACGGCAAGGTTTGCATTCTCGCGGATGCGGATTCCGATGGGCTACACATTGCGTCATTATTGATTGGATTGTTTGTTCGGCATTTCTCTGCACTGGTCAAATCCGGTCATGTGTTTGTCGCAATGCCGCCTTTGTTTCGGATCGATGTTGGAAAGGACGTGTTCTATGCACTCGATGAAGATGAACGGCAGGGTGTCTTGAAGCGAATCGAAGCAGAAGGTAAGAAAGGTCGCGTTGTCGTCAGTCGATTCAAGGGTCTGGGTGAGATGGATCCGTCGCAGTTACGAGAATCGACGATGGCCGCAGATACCCGGAGGCTAGTGCAACTGACCATGGAGTCTGAGCCGAAAGCGCTGAAAATTTTGGATATGTTGTTGTCGAAGAAGCGAGCTGCTGACAGGAAGATCTGGCTGGAAAAGAAGGGCGATCAGGCAGAACTGGTTTAGGCTTTAGGCCACTCTGCTTGTGTAGACATCTGTATGGTTAGCTCTACCTCGTCTTTTGGAAAGAATGACTATGAGTGAGTTTGAGCATGAAACGCAGTCACTCGGTGATTACACCGAGAAGGCGTTTCTGAATTACGCAATGTATGTCATCAATGATCGGGCATTGCCCCATATCGGCGATGGTTTGAAACCTGTGCAGCGCCGCATCATCTACGCAATGTGGGCGCAGGGCCTGAATGATGGTGCCAAACATGCGAAGTCGGCGCGGACGGTCGGTGAGGTCATTGGCAAATATCATCCTCACGGTGAGCAGGCGAGCTATGGTGCTATGGTTCTAATGGCGCAGCCATTCAGCTATCGCTACCCGCTGGTGGATGGCCAGGGTAACTTCGGCTCCCCTGATGATCCAAAGTCCTATGCGGCTCAACGATATACAGAAGCAAAGCTTACGAAGTTCTCGCAAGTCCTACTGTCGGAACTTCGTCAGGGAACAACGGACTGGACTCCGAATTTTGACGGTACGCTTGAAGAACCCGTGACGTTGTCTTCGCGTTTGCCAAACGTGCTACTGAATGGCGGTACAGGTATTGCGGTGGGGATGGCAACAGACATTCCTCCCCACAATCTGAATGAAGTTGCGACCGCATGTATACGCTTACTGGACAAACCTCGTTCAACAGTCGCTGATCTGATGGAACACATTCAGGCGCCGGATTTCCCGACGGGTGCTGAGATTATTTCAGAGCGATCCGATCTTGTGGCCATGTACGAGGCGGGCCGCGGGATGGTGCGAGCCCGCGCCACCTATGAGATCGAGGAGGGTGAGATCGTGATCACTGCTCTACCTTATCAAGTATCTGGTAGCCGTGTTCTGGAACAGATCGCAGCGCAGATGCAGGCGAAGAAACTTCCAATGGTTGTAGATCTTCGGGATGAATCGGATCATGAAAATCCGACGCGTATGGTGATTGTGCCAAAATCGAATCGCGTCGATGTCGAGCTCCTTATGAGCCACCTCTTTGCCAGTACGGACCTTGAACGAAGCTTCCGGCTCAATTTCAACGTCATCGGATTGAACGGACGGCCGGAGGTGAAGTCGCTCAAAGACCTGTTGTCAGAGTGGTTGACCTTTCGAACCGATGTGGTCCTCAAGCGCTTACAATTCAGATTGGACGCGATCAATGAGCGGCGCCATATCCTCGAAGGTCTTTTAATTGCGTATCTGAATCTGGACGAAGTGATTCACATTATCCGTACGGAAGATGCGCCCAAAGAAAAGCTGATGGAAAAGTTTAAGCTTAGTGAGATCCAGGCTAATGCAATTTTGGATCTCAGATTACGTCAGCTGGCGCGCCTCGAAGAAGAAAAGATCACGGCAGAACAGGCGGAACTTAACGGCGAGCGCAGTGACCTCGAAAAGACCATCAATTCCAAAGCCAGGCTGAAGACTCTCATCAAGAAGGAAATTGTTGCGGATGCCGAAATCTTTGGTGATGAACGTCGGTCTCCTCTGGTGTTTCGTGAGGAAGCAAGGGCGTTCAGTGAAAAAGATCTGATCTCGACTGAACCGGTGACTGTGGTGTTGTCGGAGAAGGGCTGGGTTCGCTCTGCCCGTGGTCATGAGATCGATCCGACCGAGCTTAGCTATCGGAGCGGCGATTGTTTCTTGTCGGCGGGTCGTGGTCGCAGTAACGAAGATGCGGTATTCCTGGACACCACTGGCCGCGCCTATCGCCAACCCGCGCACAGTTTACCCTCTGCCAGAGGTCAAGGTGAGCCACTGACCGGCCGATTAAATCCGCCTCAAGGCGCTTCGTTTGTCGGCGTTGCGATCGGAGAGTCTACACAGCAACTATTGATTGCGAGTGATGCCGGTTATGGATTTATTGTCACTCTGGGAGATATGGCGACCAAAAACAAAGCAGGTAAGACCCTGTTGTCTTTGCCAAAAGGAGCTCTTTCATTGCCACCGGTCCCTGTGACTGATATTGAGAACGCTTTGGTCGCCGCGTTCAGCAGCGAAGGTCGGCTGTTGGTCTTTCCGCTGTCAGATCTGCCAACACTGGGTCGAGGGAAAGGTATCAAGATCATCAATATTCCTTCCGCACGGGTTGTTGATCGATCTGAGATCATGCAGTACGTGGTGGTGCTGGCGCCGGATGAATCCATTGTCCTTGTAAGTGGTAAGCGGACGTTGAATCTGAAAGCGTCGGATCTGAAGCACTATCGGGGCGAAAGGGCTCGCCGAGGGCTCAAGCTGCCGCGCGGATTCCAAAAAGTTGATGGCGTGAGTGTTGTCTGACAGCGGCTCAAGGATCGGTCAGCAACGCAAGACGTTGACGGATGGCATTTTGAAATGCGCTTGACGAACCGACCATCATCATGGCCTGCCCGTTGGGCAATGCCGTGTGAGAGAAGGAAGAGAGTTGCACGCCGAGCGTATCAGGAACACGGGGTGCCAATGTGTGACTGATCAGAATTTCCCCCTGTGCGATGGCGGTCAGATAATTGGTGAATTTCCGTGCCTCTGTAAACAGACCGCCAGCGACGTGGCAATCCTTACAGTAGTGAAGTGCAAAGTTTGCAGAGTAGGGTCTGGGCGTTGCGGCAACCAGTTCCATCAATAGCGCTGCACAGCACACCGCATCCTGTTCGTGCTGATCGCTTTGAAAGAGTAGCTCCAGGTCACCGGACTCAGCCATCGTGAGGTCTCCGCGACACAAGGAGACCGCAGAGGCTAGAAGCTCTATGATTTCATTATCCAAATTCACGGGAACAGGCCGCACGACCATTAACGTACCATCTTTGCGAAGAAAGGGTGGATCGGAGGCTGTGGTAACCCCATCAGGGGATGCCAAGGGCGGAGTGGAGGGTGGTAAGTGGTTTAGGGGTAGATCGGGGTACAACCAGAACATGTTAGTATCTCTTAGCTTTATCACTATCAGCATGATCATCGCGCCTATAATCAGCTGGGTTGCGATCAACGTCAGCAAGGCTTCAAAAACAGCGTTTCCTGGTTGATGACCCAGCCCTATCTCAAGTCGACCAATAACGGATTGCTGGTATGAAATGCGTTGGCTGTAGTTCGGCAGATTAGGGGTCGGCGTACCCGACTGCGCGATTAATGTGTTGCTGTTGTTGTACACCGCAGCATAGATCACGAGGTCCTTACTGCCAGTCAAGAGATCATTCAGGATCACGGCGACCGTCAGATTTTCACCACTCACCATCGGCTCACGAAGTGAAAGTGCGAGTTGTGCACTAATTGTTTCGCCCATGAGTTCCGTACGGGCAGTCTCCGCGCTAAATAGCTGGTACCAGAGCAACAGATTGCCTGCCACAACGACAAGAATAAACGGGCAAAGAATCAGGAGCCAGGAACGGTTGCGAGCTTGAGATTGCGATATTGCCATCAATGGGTGCTTTGGCTGACACACGGAGACAACGTATCGCTTGCTGCCGTGTTGGCGAGATTATTAGTCAGATGTCTTCAGCAGCGAAATCGTAGTCGAGCGCTCCGAGCAGCGGAGAGACATAGAATCCCGAGATAAAGGTGACACCAGACATCCATAGCATTTGAAGGATCGCTAGTGATTCGTCCAGAATCGGCAATCTGACTAGGCCTTTCTTGATCATAAGTCGGTTCCCCTCATCCGCAGTTTAGCACGCCACTTTTAGGCCGCTCCCATAATCTAGATCATTTGGAATTCAGGGGAATTGACTCCTTGGCGCCTGCGCCGGGTAATTCACGGACCAGTTTGGGCACGAGGTATCCTGGGAGTTTCCTGCTCATCTCAGTCAACAGATCTCGTCCATCTTCCGCGGGGACGTCAAAGTGGTGTGTGCCCGTCACAGGGTCGAGCAGATGAAGATAATACGGCAGGACACCGGCATGGAACAATCGTCGTGAGAGATCACTCAGATCATCGGCATCGTCATTGATATCCTTTAGCAGTACAGATTGGTTCAGCAAGGTGGCTCCTGCTCTGGTCAGCCGATGTGCGGCATCAATGACTTGTTGGGTCATCTCGTTGGCATGGTTGGCGTGGATAACCACGACCACCTTTAACGTAGACTTGCTGATCCACTCGACCAGTTCCTGGCACACTCGTTGTGGGACCACTACCGGCAGCCGCGTGTGCAGCCGCAGTGTGTCCACATGATCAATCGATGCCAATTGGTGTGCGATCCACGAGAGTAGCTGGTCGTTCGCGACCAGGGGGTCACCACCACTCAAAATGACTTCTCGAATGTCCGGTTTTGATTGTATGTAGCCGACGATATTCTGCCAGTCACTTCTGTTGATCCTGAATGTGTCGTAGGGGAAATGTCGACGGAAGCAATACCGACAGTGAATAGCGCACGCAGCCGTGGTGATTACAAGAACCCGACCCTCATACTTGTGGAGCACACCCTTGATTGGTGCCTTCGTCTGCTCGTCAAGAGGATCTGTTACGTACCCACCGACGACATCGAGTTCGTCGCGCAAAGGAAGGACCTGTCGCAACAGAGGGTCGTCAGGATCCCCTGGGGTCATGGCGGCAAGATAAGGCCATGGGACGAGTACGGGGAAAGGGGTCTCTACGGACGATGATGGCAGCCTAAGTGCGGTCAGCAATGTTTCACTATCACGCACGGCATGAGACAGGTGCCATTGCCAGGGCTGGCTCTGCCAACCATGCTCTCGAAGCGGTATCATGGCGCTTTTCCCTGAACGGATACATTAATGCCTACCTATTCTACCAATGAATTCAGATCAGGGCTGAAGGTGATTCTTGAAGGGGATCCCTGTTCGATTCTGGAGAACGAATTTGTCAAACCGGGAAAAGGACAGGCGTTTAATCGTGTCAGGTTACGCAACCTGTTGTCGGGTCGGGTCTGGGAAAGGACGTTTAAGTCCGGTGAGTCTATCGAAGGTGCTGACGTTATAGACCTTGATATGGAATATCTCTACGCGGATGGCGAATACTGGTACTTCATGAAGACAGACGACAGTTACGACCAGTTGCCGGCTGGCAAGAACGCGGTCGCCGATGCACTGCAGTGGCTCAAAGAGCAGGATCTTTATACGATAACTCTGTGGAATGGAGACCCAATCAGTGTCACGCCGCCAAATTTTGTCGAACTGGAAGTAGTGGAAACCGATCCAGGCTTGAAAGGTGACACTGCCCAGGGGGGTACCAAGCCAGCGACCTTGTCGACGGGTGCTGTCGTCAAGGTCCCGTTATTCATCAATCAAGGTGAAGTGATCCGGGTCGATACCCGAACGGGTGAGTATCAAAACCGGGTGAAGTGACCTGGGGACCCGCGATTGAGATGACATTAAGCGGAACGTGGACATCAGTCGAACGGACCTACGTTATCAGGTATAGCCGAAATGGAACTGACAGACCGTCTCTATGAACGTGCATCCCTGCTTGCGGTGATGCGCGAATACCTGAGCGGTCATCAATGCGTTGAAGTGACGACACCCGTATTGAGGTCTTTTGGTGTGACCGACCCGTTCATTGCCAGCATTGCGGCTTTCCACGGAAACAAGGCAATGGGTTTTTTGCAGACGTCGCCCGAATACGCCATGAAGCAGCTGCTATGTCTCGGTAGCGGTGACATCTGGCAAATGGGACCCGCGTTCAGGGGCGGTGAATCAGGGCGACGTCATCGTTCAGAGTTCACGATGCTTGAATGGTATCGCTGCGGCTGGTCGTTGTCGCAGTTAATGGAAGAAGTCCTCGCTCTGATGAATGTATCATCCAGTTGTCTATCCTCGGTGGCTGACGATGTCGGTTCAATGCTCTCGGCATCGGTTGTTCACACGACCTACCGTGCTTTGTTCGAGGAACGATTCGGAGAGAATCCCCATCGCCTGGATCGTGAAGCGCTTATTCAACTATCCCGACAAGAATTGGGGTCGCTGGCTCAACACATTCACGTAGCCAGTGGTCGATCCGGCTACCTTGATGCGTTGTTTTCCCAACGGGTCGAACCCGAGTTGGTCGCGCCAACTTTTGTGACGGAATTCCCGGTCGAACAGGCCGCATTGGCGAAAGTATCAGTACGAGACGGCGACAGGGTTGGGATGCGATTCGAGCTCTACTGTCGTGGTGTTGAACTGGCTAACGGCTATGAAGAGTTAGGCGATCGACGCGCATTGACGTTGCGGTTTGAGGAGAATAATCGTTCACGCAAGCGGCTCGGTCTTCCTGAGATGACGCTTGATCCGGGGTTGCTGTCGGTGATCGATCAGCTACCGGACTGCGTGGGTGTCGCGATGGGTGTTGATCGTGTGCACATGGTTTTGGCGGACGCCGATGGGCTTGATGAGATCGATTCGACCAGCGCTTTGTGGTAGCTGCTAGCTTATTTTTTATCCCACTTCTAACGGGGTGTCCGGGTGATTTCCCCATTCGGACCAGGACCCATCGTACGCACGGATGTCATAACCCAGTTGGCGACCCAGCACGTATGTCAAGCCGCTTCGATGATGCGTCTGGCAATGCGTGATGATGCGTTTATCCCTGGTGATACCCAAGGCTTCGAGTACTTCTTGAAGGTCTTTGCGTGTCCTGTGACCATTCTCTGGGTCCATAGTTGCAAGCCAGTCCAGATTGATAGCTCCCGGAATACGCCCTGCCCGCCTGGATCCCGAACGCAGTCCCTGGTGTTCTTCGCGTGATCGAGCATCCCAAATGACGATCTCGGGATCACCGATGCTGTCATGGACCTCCGCAAGACTAGCGATGAACTTGGTGTCGACGGTCAGCTGTACTTGTGTTTGCTCAAACGTTGGCTCCTTGGTCGTGACTTCCCTACCGTCTGTCAGCCAAGCGATCAGGCCACCGTTGATCAACCCCTTTTTCCCATGGTTTATGACGTCGAGAATCCATAGAAATCGACCTGCCCAGCCGCCGCCTTCGTCGTCATAAGCAATGACGAACTTGTCCTTATCGTAGCCGATTGACTCGAGTATGCGGACGAGTGAATCGGGATGCGGTAGTTTTCCAGGTGCCGGTGGCTGCCCCAGAGTGAGGGATTCAGGTTGAATATGTCTTGCGCCAGTGATGTGGCCTCGATCGTAGTTGTCATCGGAACAGACATCGACCAACAGGACGTCATCAGAAGAGAGTAATGATGCCAGCGTTTCGGTCTCTATCAGCTCAGGTGGCGATAACTGGGATGGCACTATGAACCTCTCTTCCTGTTGCGGTGCTGCGACACTGGTGCTGAAGGAACTGATGGATCCGGTCGGCAGTTGACGGGAGATACCCAATGCGTGCCATTCAGCCATAGGCCCGCTTCAGCGGATAATAACGACAAGCGTCAGCATTCGAAACCTGTGTTTACTGGCTCAAAATGGCGCGACTGCTGCGCATTCAGTAAAATAGCGGTCTTCATAGTATTGTGGTCGGAAGAGATCGGTTGGAAGAACTGACATTTTCAGAAAACCTTGTGTGGATAGATCTTGAAATGACCGGCCTCGATCCGGAGGTTGAACGCATTATTGAGATCGCCGTGATCGTCTCGGACTCATCACTCAAAGTTCTGGCAGAAGGTCCTGTGGTCGTAGTGAAGCAGCCGGACGCATTGCTTGAAGCAATGGATGATTGGAATATCGCGCATCACACTGCATCTGGCCTAGTTGATCGTGTGCGGAGTGAAGGGATTGCGGAAAGCGAGGCGGAGCAGGTTGTGCTCAAGTTCATCTCGGATTACGTCGAGCCGGGCCGTTCCCCACTCTGTGGAAATTCGATCGCCCAGGATCGTCGTTTTCTGGTCAAATATATGCCGGCGCTAGAATCTTATCTGCACTATAGAAACCTGGATGTCAGTACGATCAAAGAGCTGGCGATCCGCTGGCGCCCTGACATTTTTCATGAAATCAAAAAGCAGAACCATCACCGCGCTTTGGATGATGTTCGTGAGTCAATTGATGAGCTGCGCCATTACCGGGACCACTTCCTGCGAATGAAAGACTGACGGATTTCTGTGACCGCACCATGGTCGCTGTCTTACCGCCGCGCTTTTTCTTCACTCCTTCGAGCCTGTTGTGTCAGTGCCCAGCTGATGTGTTCGGCAATAAGGTCATCGACCGTCTCCTTTTTCTTGGCAAGCGCAGCAATGATCGCAGGGTTGTATCGGGCGTTACCCAGCGCAATAGCAATATTACGCAGCCATCCCTGGTATCCAGTTCTACGAATCGCGCTTCCCTCGGTGCGCCGAAGGAAATCCGATTCAGACCAACCGAACAGCTCGAGTAAACTCGATCCGTCGAGACGATGGCGAGGTCTGAAATCTACCTCGTCTGTGACGCGTGCATAGCGGTTCCAAGGACACACGAGTTGGCAGTCGTCGCAACCGAAAATCCTGTTACCTATCAAGGGCCTTAGTGAGACATCAATACTTCCCCTTAGCTCAATCGTCAGATAGGAGATGCATCGGCGCGCATCGAGTTGTTGTGGACCGATAATGGCATCTGTTGGACAGATATCGATGCAGGCACTGCAGGACCCACAGTGGTCGCTTGTATGCGGTGTGGAACGCGGCAGCGCAAGGTTCGTAAAGATTTCGCCGAGGAAAAACCAGGATCCGGCTTTTCGATTGATTAGGAGTGTATTTTTTCCGATCCATCCGAGGCCAGCTTTTTCGGCCAACGCCTTTTCGAGCACCGGCGCGCTGTCGGTGAAAGCCCTGGCTTCCCCATGCTCGACACCATGCCTGGCTAAAAATCCCTCTGCAGATTCCCAGAGGCGTGTGAGCCGTTTTCGAATGATCTTGTGGTAGTCACGACCCAGGGCGTAGCGTGCGACGTAGGCGTCGGTGTCAGTCGCAAGAATACGATCTGACGGGATTGCATCAGGCTTGTGATCCATCCGTACGACAATGACGCTTTCTGTACCCGGAATCAGTTCGTGGGGGCGGCTTCGTCGGGTCCCATGACGAGCCATGTATTTCATCTCTCCGTGATGATGTTTGTCCAGCCATGTCTTGAGGTGGCGTTCGTGTTCGCCTAGTTGAGTGTCGCAAATACCCATTTCGTCGAACCCTAGCTCACGTGACCGTTGCGCAAGATGGGCAACTAGCGCGCCTGCCAGTTGGCTGGGGATCTTTGGCGGGGACTCGCTCGTGACGTTTTCAGGCATGGGTGTCAAAGATGTGGAACTTGATCAGATGTTGGGGGTTTGGGTTCTCAATTGCCTATAATCGCGCAAGAGATGGACGAATCACAAACAAACGAGAATGAAACGGGAGGCGACACGCCTCAGTGGCTCTATACCGGTGGAGCGGTGCGGGCGATGGATGCGTGGGCAATTGCCAATCTGGGGGTGTCCGGTCTACGCCTGATGCGCCGTGGGGCGCAAGCCTGCGTGCGGAAGATCGCAGATCTTTGGCCAGAGGCACACAATATTGCGGTTTTCTGTGGCAAGGGTAACAACGCAGGTGATGGTTATCTCATTGCCGGCATCCTTGCAGAAAGAGGCTACAGTGTCACGGCGTTCGAAGTATCACCACATGGTCAACTCGTTGGAGATGCGGCATCAGCCTACGAGTTTTGTGTCCAGACTGATTGTGTGAGGACCGAGGGGTATGGCTTGCCAAAAGAACACCAGCGATTTGATCTCGTCGTTGATGCGTTGTTGGGCACTGGTCTCAACGGCGATTTACGCGACGATTACCAGGCGGCAGTTGATCACATCAATGCATTATCGCGACCGGTTATCGCGGTCGATCTTCCCACGGGTCTTTGTGCGGATAGTGGTAGACAATTGGGGCGCGCGGTGAAGGCAACGGCGACCGTGACGTTTATCGGTCGTAAGCGAGGTCTCTTCACCGGAGATGGTCCCGACTGCTCGGGTGAGATCATCTGCGACGATCTGGGGGTCCCCGGCAATGTTGATCAACATCTGGATGACAATATCACGCGTGATCCAGGCTACCGGGTCAGCCGCCTGTCGCTATCGCTTTTGATGAGGATGTTTCCCAACAGAGCACGAAACAGCCATAAATATACGTTTGGTCATGTCTTAGTGATCGGCGGCAATAAGGGGATGTCAGGTGCCGTTCTGATGACCGCAGAGGCGGCTCTCCGTTCGGGTGCAGGAATCGTCAGTGTCGCGACACATCCATCTCATGCATCTGTACTGGTAACACGTCGGCCGGAACTGATGAGTCGCGGTATTGAGACCGATGCCGATCTTGAGCCTATGCTTGATGCGGCCTCGGTGGTCGCAATAGGTCCTGGACTTGGTAAAAATGAATGGGCTGTGCAGCTTCATGCAAGCGCACTGGATCATTGCAGATCAACTGGTAAACCGATGGTTATCGATGCGGATGGATTGAATCTTCTGGCCCTTAACAAGCGTGTCGAACAAAATTGGATCCTGACCCCCCACCCGGGCGAAGCTGAGCGATTGCGGCCCGGGAGTCGCCAAGGAGATCGTTTTGATAGTGTGCGTCAGATACAGGAACAATTCGGTGGTCACGTCCTGTTGAAGGGCGCAGGGACGACGATTTTTGACGACGATGGTCTCGCGCTATGTCCATATGGGAATCCGGGCATGTCCGTCGCCGGGATGGGTGATGTGTTGACGGGTGTTATCGCTTCAATGTTAGCGCAGGGTCTGGGTTCGGCAACCGCGATCCGACTTGGGGTCTGTCTGCATGCTAGGGCCGGCGATTTAGTCGCAGATCATGAGGGCCCCAGAGGAATGTTTGCGACTGATCTGCTGCCGGTACTGAGGCGGCTCGTCAATCACATCGATGTCAGTTAATTCCACCAAGGAGCTCCGCCTGACACTGTCGGACGAAACTGCGACGGAAAGATTAGGGCTTGCGCTCCATCAGACGATGGTGCCAAGCCAGGGTCGAGGAGTCCTTGATGTCGAACGAAAACATGGACGTTGGGTTGTGTTCCTTCGCGGTCAGTTGGGGGCAGGAAAAACGACGTTGGTCCGTGGTCTGATGCGCGGGTTCGGTTACATGGGAGCCGTCAAGTCGCCGACGTTCACGCTTGTCGAGCCATACGAGTCGGATGACTACGAGGTATATCACTTCGACCTCTATCGCCTTGTGGAACCCGAGGAATTGGAATTTGTTGGACTGGATGACTACCTCGGTGCCGAGATGTCCTCGAGATCCATCGTCCTCATTGAGTGGCCGGAGCGCGGCGGAACTGCGTTACCAGAAACTGATCTTGACATTGAGATCGGGATTGCGGGTCGGGGACGTTGGGCTCGACTGACAGGGGCATCATCTCGCGGGCGCGAGGCCGTCATGTCAATATGGGGTCAGTTGGCAGATATCGAGGGACAGGGTGCTGAACGATCCTGAGTCCGGGGGCGATAAAGGGTTTTACCAAGGGACGACTCCTTGTTAGGGTCAAGTTTTGAAAGAGAGCGACGACGGTACTTTCGGGTTGCAGTCTGAAATTCACAGATCTGTGATGAAACGGACCCTCTGTGGGATCCTGATGATGCTCTTGGCGGCCGATGCGATAGCAGCCGCTGTCATTGAGAACATCCGTGTCCGTAAAACACCAGAACGTACACGGGTCGTTCTCGATGCCAGCGCGCCTCTGGAGCATAAGGTCTTTACGCTGCCTGCGACAAATCAAAGACCAGACCGTCTGGTCATTGATGTCCCGGAAGCCAGACTGAGCGTCGACACTACGGCAGTTGATGTCGGTGATGGACCTATCCTTGGACTGCGCACTTCTCAAAAAAGTCAGAGTGTTCGGATTGTGCTGGATCTTGATGCACCAGTCAGACCGCGATCTTTTGTTTTGTCGCCGATTCTCAACCTCAACCTCAGTGATCGCCTGGTTGTGGACCTCTATTCAAAGGAACAGCAATCACCAGCACAACGTGTCGAGCGCCTGACTAACCAGATGCGCGACGTCATTGTGGCGATTGACGCTGGTCATGGTGGAGACGACCCGGGTGCCATCGGTCCGGATAAGTTGTACGAAAAGGTGGTGGTGTTTGAAATCGCCCAGAAGATGGCGCAGATGTTTGACAATGCTCCGGGCTTTAGGGCGTTGATGATTCGAGAAGGCGATTACTATCTTGCGCTGCGGGAACGAACCGCGAAAGCGAGAAAGGGACGCGCCGATATATTTCTGTCCATTCATGCCGATGCCTTCAAGACAGCAGATGCACATGGCGCTTCGGTGTATGCCATTTCAGAAAAGGGGGCGACCAGTGAGACTGCGCGATGGCTGGCAGAGAAGGAGAACCGCGCTGATCTGATTGGCGGTGCGGGTGAAGTCACGCTGGACGATAAGGATGATCTTCTGGTGGGTGTACTTCTTGATTTATCGATCACTGCAAGTCTCTCACAAAGTCTTGAGATGGGTGGCAAAGTATTGTCGGCGATCGAACCGATCAACCGACTGCACAAGAAGCAGGTAGAACAGGCCAGTTTTGCTGTTCTGAAATCTCCTGATATCCCCTCGCTACTTGTGGAGACAGGGTACATTTCGAACCCGACAGAGGCGCGACGGCTTGCGACGGAACAACACCAGCACAGGATGGCGTATGCCATTTTCTCAGGGGTTCGGGATTATCTCTCGGACAATCCACCAGAGGGTACATGGCTTGCGTGGAAGAAGAGTGGTACGCCCGTGGAGGCGCTGAGCTATCGAATCGTCAGCGGGGATACGCTATCGGGTATTGCAGATAGACATCGCATTTCTGCCTCAAGACTGAGGGAGGTCAACGGTCTGTCAGGGGACCTGATACGCATTGGCCAGGTGCTGAAGATTCCGGCAAGCTGAAAGTTATGGCGTTTATACAACAATTGGATGAACGGCTGATCAACCAGATTGCAGCTGGAGAGGTGGTTGAACGGCCTGCTGCCGTGGTCAAGGAACTGCTTGAAAACGCGCTTGATGCAGGGGCAGATCGAATCGACGTTGTACTTGAAGAGGGTGGGACACGCCTGATTCGAATCAGAGATAACGGCATAGGTATCGGTCATGATGATCTGCCATTGGCCGTATGCCGACACGCCACCAGCAAAATTCAGACACTGGATGATCTGGAAGGGGTCGTGACGTTGGGTTTTCGCGGCGAGGCACTCGCCAGCATTGCGTCTGTGTCGCGGATGACTCTGACCAGTTGTACGACGCATGATGTAGCAGAGGGTGCCAGTGTTGTGGTGTCGGGTCCTGATCAGCGACCGGTCCTTTCACCAGCACCGCATCCTCGGGGTACGACCGTCGAAGTCAGTGACCTTTTCTTTAACACACCTGCAAGACGCAAGTTTCTGCGGACTACGAGAACGGAATGGGGGCGGATTGACGAGGTGATCAGGAAGATCAGTCTTAGTCATCCATTTATAGATCTTCGGGTTACCCACAATGGCAAAGCCTCTCGTCACTACCTACCCACTCATGCTGAGGATGATGCTCTACGTCGGGTCGCGGCGGCGTTTGGTGAGGATTTTGTGAAACAATCGACGGCTATCGAAGTCAGCGCAGCCGAGTCTTCGCAGTCCGAGGGCATGAGTGTTCATGGCTGGGTTGCCTGGCCAACCTACTCACGTAGCCAACCTGATCAGCAGTACTTTTTTATCAACGGGCGTATGGTCAAAGACAAACTGATCACCCATGCGGTGAGGTCTGCGTACCAGGACGTGCTGTTCCATGGCCGACACCCTGCGTACGTGCTATTCCTTTCACTTCCGCCGAAATCGGTTGACGTAAACGTCCATCCTGCGAAGCACGAAGTTCGATTCCGTGAGTCGCGCATGGTGCATGACTTCGTTTTTCGATCGATCCATGGTCAGCTGGCGTCCCTCCGGCCCGAGGACCAGACGTTTGTGTCAGATCCGGCAACATTGATCGGCGGGCCAGTGCTCGCGTCCGAGTCATCATCGCCATATTCCGGTTTGCAACATCAGAATGGATTGCTATTGAGTGTTCGCAGCCCTGCCTCGACCCACTCGGCGTCTGAGACGTTAGCTCGCTATGGACAACTTTTGGCGCCGGTGCTGGATGATGCTGAGATACCGCCACTTGGGTACGCCCTGGCCCAGTTGCACGGGGTCTATGTGCTTGCTCAGAATCGAGACGGACTGGTCATTGTTGACATGCATGCCGCCCACGAACGCATTGTATATGAGCGTATGAAACAGACCCTCGACGATGAAACGATCCAGGTGCAGCCCCTGCTGGTGCCGTTGACACTCCATCTGAGCGAAAAGGAATGCGACCTTATTGAAATTTTCGGTGCACAGTTGACCGAGTTCGGGTTGTATGTCGCCCGAATGGGCGTCGAGTCTGCAAAGATAGAGGCGATCCCTGCACTTTTGCTCCGTTCGGAGGCTGAACAGCTAGTCCGGGATGTGATGGCCGATATGAGCACATTCGGTACGAGTGAACGCCTGATACAACATCGCGATCAGCTTCTGGCGACTATGGCATGTCATGGCGCGGTCAGGGCTAATCGACAACTGAGTATCAGCGAGATGAACGCACTGCTTCGTGACATCGAGCAGACCGAACGAAGTGGGCAGTGTAATCACGGTAGACCGACGTGGATTGAGCAGCCGTTATCTGCGCTTGATCGATTATTCCTGCGAGGCCAGTGACCAATTGTCTCCTCCGCAGTGTATCTGTCTCATGGGACCGACTGCGTCTGGTAAGTCGGATCTCGCGATTCGATTGGCTCAGAAATTGGCGGATGACCGTCCCGTGGAGATAATCAGCGTTGATTCCGCGATGGTCTATCGCGGTCTGGATATCGGCACGGCGAAACCAGACATCGTGGAGCGGGCAGGTATTCCGCATCACCTGATTGATATCCGAGACCCGCTGGATCCTTACTCAGCGGCAGATTTTCTGAACGACGCACGCCAATTGGTGGGTGATATTGTCAGAAAACAGCGAATTCCACTGCTCGTAGGTGGGACGATGCTGTACTTCAAGGCACTAAAGGACGGAATTGCTGATTTACCAGCCGCTGATGATACGATTCGCCGATCGATTGTCGAATTTGCTGGTCAGAACGGTTGGGCTGCTGTTCACGAACGACTTCAAGTGATCGACCCGGTAGCTGCTGAACGTATACATCCTAATGACCCACAACGCTTGCAACGCGCGCTGGAGGTCTATGAGCTGACAGGTCGATCGCTGACGACTTTGCAACAAGCCGGCAGACAGCTACAAGGGTTCGCGGGCTCAATGTGTCAGATTGCGATTGTCCCGTCAGATCGGGAGAAGCTGCATACGCGGATTGCATCTCGGTTTAGAGAAATGCTGGCCAACGGTCTGATAGAAGAGGTTACCTGCCTGTTTGACCGAGGCGATTTAACGGCGTCGTTGCCGGCTATCCGGTCTGTAGGTTATCGACAGGTGTGGCAGCACCTGGCGGGCGAAGTCAGCTATTCAGAGATGGTGGAGCTTGCGTTGATTGCAACTCGGCAGTTGGCCAAACGGCAATTTACGTGGCTCCGTAGGTGGAAGGATCTCGATTTTCTCTCGGCACCTCTTGAGGAGGATGCCCTGAAAATACTTAAGTCGCGCAGCATTTTAAATTAGACGCACCTCTCTTTAAGGTGTTAGTTATCGGAGAACCACATGCCAAAGGGACAATCTCTACAAGATCCTTTCTTGAATGCTTTAAGGAAAGAAAAAGTCCCAGTGTCGATATATCTGGTGAGTGGAATCAAACTGCAGGGTGAGATCGAATCCTTTGATCAGTTCGTGATTCTGCTGAGAAACTCCGTCAGTCAGATGATTTATAAGTCTGCGATTTCGACGGTGGTGCCGTCGCGCAACGTGAAGATCCCAGACGAAGAGGGCTAACGCACCCAGGAGCAAGCTGGCCGTGATAGGTATAAAGCATGTCAGTGTTTTTTGACCGCCCAGCCACTGGAACACGGGCGCTGCTCGTTAATGTCGTACAAGATGATGAAACTGAGCAAGAGCTAAATGAACTTGCGGTTTCGGCAGGCCTCTTTCCTGTATCACGGGTGCGAGCTCCCCGTCGGGTTCCGGACCCAAGAACTTATGTTGGTGGTGGCAAGCTTGATGAAATCGCGGTCCTGGTCAGGAACTGCGATGCAGGTATCGTCCTATTCGACGTTGAATTGACTCCGACACAGGAGCGCAGCCTTGAGGCTTCGCTTGAAAGCCGCGTGCTGGGTCGTACAGGGTTAATTCTAGAAATCTTCGCCCGTCGCGCACGGACCCATGAAGGACATCTACAGGTTGAACTCGCTCAGATGCAGCATCTTTACTCACGGCTAGTGCGTGGGTGGACCCACCTGGATAGACAGCGAGGCGGCTCTGGCCGCGTCGGTGGCGGTAGTATGGGGATCGCAGGAGCAGGAGAAACTCAGCTCGAGGCCGACCAGAGGATGGTGCGAACTCGTATCAGCAAAATAAACAGTCGACTTGATCGTGTTCGAACGCAACGACAACAAAGCCGGCGGTCGCGAAGTCGTGCCAATGTCAGCACAATCTCACTGGTGGGCTATACGAATGCAGGAAAATCGACGTTGTTCAATCGCGTGTGTGAATCCGATGTGCATGCGGCAGACCAGTTGTTCGCGACGCTAGATCCGACGTTTCGTAAGCTGCAACTTCCCGTGATTGGCGAGGCAATCCTGGCCGATACCGTGGGATTTATTCGTCGCCTGCCGCACGACCTTGTGGATGCGTTTCGGGCAACATTGGAAGAGGTGTGTCAGGCTGACCTGCTATTGCATGTGGTGGATGCGTCCTATCCGGATTACCAGCAACGTATCCAAGAGGTAGATGAAGTGCTTTCGAGCATCGGTGCTGGACAGGTGCCCCAGTTACTTATTTTTAACAAAATCGATGCGGTCGCGCACGGTGTGAGGACTGATCGCGATCCAACGGGTTTGCCAGGACGTGTTTGGTTGTCAGCTCAGACAGGCGAGGGTGTGCCGGCACTTCTTGAGGCTCTGAGCGAACGATTGGGTCAGGGGGTTGTGGAAGGGGCAGTTTATTTGATGCCGCACCAGGGCAACCTTAGAGCCGCACTATACGATGTTGGCGATGTGCTGGCAGAGCAGATCGGCGAGGATGGCTCGATTAGCTTGCAGATCCGCATTGAGCAGTATCGGCTTGATCGGCTGGGTCTCTCGCTCTCGCAACTCTGATCTTTTCAAGCTCCTGACACCGGCTGACGTTGAAGAATGGTCGTGAGTCCCCAAGGTTAAGAGTAGAGGTCAGCGTAGCGAATCTTCGCGCTCGGGCGTATGACTTTGTTTTTTGTTAATGTGACAATAGAGAGCTGCTCGTATCGGGCTGCACGATGTATGCTAGGACAATGCGAAGGTTGCCAGTCAGGTGGAGAGAGAAATGGCATGGAATGAACCCGGTGGTGGGAATCAGGGAGGTGATCGTGATCCCTGGGGAAATCGCGATGACCAGGGTCCTCCGGACCTGGATGAAGCGTTTCGAAAGCTCCAGAACAATCTATCTGGAATGTTTGGCGGCGGCCGTGGTGGTTCGGGGACCGGTGGTGCTCGGACACCATCACTCAACCTAAACTTGCTGTGGTTGGCGCTGGGCATACTGCTGCTCGTCTGGCTGCTAGCAGGTGTGTACACCCTCGACGAGCAGGAGCGCGGCGTCGTCTTGCGGTTCGGCGAGGTTCAAGACGAAATCGTTTTGCCGGGTTTGCATTGGAATCCGCCGATCATTGATGAAGTGAAGTTTGATAACGCGACTCAGGTTCGATCGGTACAGCATAACGCTGAAATGCTCACAGAGGATGAAAATATCGTTAAGGTGAGGATGTCGGTTCAGTACGTCATCTACGATATCAAATCGTTTCTGTTGCGGGTCAAAAATCCCGAGGTAAGTCTTAGGGAATCCATGGAGAGCGCCCTGAGACATGAAGTGGGCAGCGCGTCAATGAACGATGTCCTGACTGAAGGTCGAGCTGTTTTGGGGCTCGCTGTCAAAGAACGACTACAGACCTACATGAATAGATACAACACGGGGATTGAGGTTACTCAGGTGAATATCGATGACACCGCGCCACCGGATGCAGTCAAGGCAGCTTTCGATGATGTGATCAAGGCGCGAGAGGACGAAGTTCGGTTCAGGAATGAGGCGAACGCCTACGCTAATCAGATTGTGCCCGAAGCTCGTGGTCAGGCCCAACGTCTATTAGAGGAAGCGCAGGCTTATCAACAATCTAAAATTGCCGAGTCACGAGGTGAGGCAGAGCGCTTCAACAAATTGCTCGCGGAGTACGCGCTTGCGCCTGAAGTTACCCGAGAACGAATCTATCTGGATACGCTTGAGTCGGTCATGAGTAACTCGACCAAAGTGATGGTCGATGTTGATGGAGGCAACAACCTGCTGTACCTACCACTTGACAAGATCATGCAATCGACAGCGGATGGTAATGATCGCAGGACGCCAACCTACACTCCGTCCAACGCGACAAATGACCGTCGGGATACCAACCGCCCCGCTAGTCGTCGCATCGATCGTTAAGGAGAATTAGATATGAGCTTCAGATCCATACTTTTGTTGATTGTGCTCGGTGGCGTTACGCTCGTTGGTTACAACAGTATCTACGTCGTTACTGAACTGCAGCGGGCTGTATTACTTCAGTTTGGCGAACTGGTTGAAGGTGATCTTTCACCGGGGCTGCACTTTAAAAAGCCGTTCATAAATGATGTTGTGCGCTTCGATGCGCGAGTACTGACCTTAGACGCAAGGCCTGAGCGGTTCCTGACGCTGGAGAAGAAAGCAGTCATTGTGGACTCCTTCGCGAAGTTCAAAGTTGATGACGCAGCGAAGTTCTATACATCCACATCGGGTGACGAAACCCGTGCCGAATCTTTGCTTTCGCAACGAATTAATACGGGCCTGCGAAATGAAATCAGCACGAGGTCTCTGCATGAGGTTGTGTCTGGTGAACGTGATCAGTTGATGAATATTCTCACAAAGTCGTTAAACGAAGTGGCTCGTGAAGAATTGGGCGTTGAGATTGTGGATGTGCGAGTAAAACGCATCGACTTACCCGACGAGGTGAGTGATTCCGTGTATGAACGGATGAACACTGAAAGGGACATTGAAGCAAGAGAACACCGCGCTCAAGGGCAAGAGCTGGCTGCGGGGATTCGTGCGGACGCAGACAAGCAACAGTCGGTGATCCTTGCGGAAGCTTATGCTGAAGCTGAAGAGATCCGTGGTGAGGGTGATGCGCAGGCTGCGGCCATATATGCGGCTGCCTACAAAAAAGATCCGGAATTCTACAAGTTCAATCGCAGCATGCAGGCGTACGCGACGACGTTCGCAGATAAGGGTGATATTATCCTTGTCCAACCTGACAGTGATTTCTTCAAGTACCTAAAGAACTCAACGCAATAGCTAGCTTTGGAGTGCCACGATGTGGCATGACTTGGGTACTGCTTTGTGCCTCGTTCTGATCATAGAAGGCATCGTACCATTCCTATATCCTAACCGATGGAAAGAAATGGCAACGCGTATGGCGGATGTTGACGCTAGTGCGATGCGTATTGGCGGTTTCATCAGTATGTTAGTGGGTACGTTGCTGCTGGTTCTGATCAGGGGGTGAACACCTGAGCCTATGGCACTCCCCATGAACGAGTTGTTGGAAAGTGATCAATTAAGATGAGTGACTCGAATCGCTGGCTGTTACCGGACGGCGTTGAGGATCTACTGCCACCGTTGGCGGGCGACCTAGAAAGCCTTCGGCAGCGTTTATTGGGTCTGTTTGAGCGCTGTGGGTATGAAATCGTCATTCCGCCACTGGTTGAGTTTGTGGATTCACTGCTGACGGGGACGGGGCAGGATCTTGATCTCAAGACCTTCAAGTTTACCGATCAGACATCTGGACGACTTATTGGCGTGCGTGCGGACATGACGCCTCAGGTGGCACGTATCGATGCGCACAGTCTGAATCGATCAGAAACAACACGGCTTTGTTACACAGGAACGTTATTGCATGCGCAAGCAGAGCACATGCTTGCGTCTCGTACTCCCATCCGTGTTGGCGCTGAGTTGTTTGGTGATACGGGCATATCTGGTGACCTCGAGATCATCAGTCTTATGGTGCAGGCTGCGAAAGAATCAGGATTGGAGGAGCTGCGTCTAGAAATTGGTGATGTTGGTGTATTTCTGGAATTGCTCGCTGATAGCCAGATGTCGGGCGATCAGGTGGCGACTCTCTTTGACCTTATACAGAAAAAAGCGCCACGAGACCTCGAAGCTGTGGTCAGTGAGATGGCATTATCAGATGAGATCACAACCGCTATGGTTGTCTTGCCTTCGCTATTTGGCGGAGACGAAGTCATCGAGGCTGCATTACGTTACTTCGGCGCCTTCCCTAAGATTCTGCGTCGGCTTGACGCTTTGTCAGCGGTGTTACGCGGTTTGGAACAACGGTTCGATGATATAGATATTTATGTTGATCTCAGTGAACTGCGCGGACTTGGCTATCACACTGGCCTTGTTTTTGCTGCCTATGCCGGACACAGAAGTGATGTGATTGCTAGAGGTGGTCGATACGATGATGTCGGCAAGGTTTTTGGGCGTGCACGAGGCGCGACAGGGTTTGATATGGATCTCCGCGGGTTAGTTGAGATGCAGACACGCCCTATGGACACGAGACAGAGCGTCCTTGCTCCGGTAGGGTCCGTTCCGTCGCCGGCCGACCTTTGGCGGACGATCGTTAAACTACGTGACGAAGGTTATGTTGTTGTTGAGGCGGCCGGTACACCGCCACCCACGGACTGGACGCTCTATCATGACGGTGAGCGTTGGACTCTTAAATAGGCCTAGATTTCACTTCCATTAGAACGAATTAGCCGCGCGAACGGTGAATGACTCCGCACATCAGTTCGATGTAACTCGGGAGGAAGATCTTTGCCTGAGCACTGGCAGGAAATGTGCCTGCCGCTAAGACGCTAACCTTCCCTGTTGCGTCAACAGCTGATCCTGCGACAAAAGCGTCGCCGCCAACAGGTGCCGCGACATTGGTAGTGTTGTAGATTTGAATCTAATCAAAAAGGGTGGCGGGCGCTGTCACGGTCTGGTGCACAGATTGCTAGACAAATCCTTTGTCGTAGGTGGTTTCAGTGAGCCCTTGGTCTTCCCGCTGCGATTGAGCCATGGGTGCTCCTCGGTCTCGAAGCCCTGCAGTGCGTAGCCCCAACGTGCAGTTGAAGTTGATGAGATGGAGATTTTGATAAAGTCACGGAAACTTTGCGAGATGCGTTGGTCGGTCATGTCTTCTTGCAGGACCGTGGTGCCGAGGAGAGGACTTGAACCTCCACGGGGTTACCCCCACTAGCACCTGAAGCTAGCGTGTCTACCAATTTCACCACCTCGGCATGAGGCGCGGAAGATTACTAGGGGGGTATCGACCGTGTCAATCAGCACCTATGACCAAGTCCAAAACTCAGGCATTTTGTACAGAACGGTCAGGTATGATGTGCCTATGGCGAAACAAAATGGCGACAGACAGTTCACTTACCAGATCCCCGACCGTTCCGAGATTATCCAATACCTGCTGGAACATAGCCAACCTGTTGCCTTTAAACGCCTAGCGAAGGAGCTGGGTATGGAGCTCTCCGGGGAGCGAGATGCCATTCAATACCGTCTTCGCGCAATGGTGCGTGACGGAGAGCTTGTTTCTGATCGCCGGAACCGTTACGCGATTGCAGATCACAGGACGGAAACACTGACAGGTCGAGTTGATGCGACACTCGAAGGCTATGGTTTTGTCTTGATTGAAGGGCTTGAAGACGATATTTACCTCAGCAAGCGTCAGATGTCTGCAGTCACCCATGGTGATGAAGTGCAAATCAGACTGGTAGGAGAGGACCGTCGTGGACGCCCGCGGGGTGAAGTTGTGGAAGTCATCACTCACGCTACGAGCCAAGTCATTGGCCGATTGTACTTCGAGCGGCAGATGGGCTTCGTAGAACCGATGAACCCGAAGATTCATCACCGCTATCTTGCATCAGGCTTGCCACAAGAGAGGCATGATGGACAGGTGGTGATTCTGTCCGTGACTGAACATCCAACACAACACAAACTGCCTGCTGGCGATATTGTTGATGTGTTAGGGGATCACCTGACACCGGCACTTGAGGTTGAAGTGGCGATCCGAAACCATGAGCTGCCAGCGGAATGGCCGGATCAGGTGCTTGCTGATTCAGATCGTGTGCCGGTGAAAATATCGAACCATCAGATCAGTCAACGTGTCGATCTTCGGGCCCTGCCCTTTGTCACCATCGATGGGGAAGACGCGCGAGACTATGACGATGCTGTCTACTGTGAGGCCCGACCCCGAGGTGGTTATCGACTGCTGGTTGCGATCGCAGATGTGGCTCACTATGTGCATCCGGAATCCGCACTGGATCAGGAAGCCGCAAGGCGAGGAACGAGCGTTTACTTCCCTGGGCATGTCATCCCAATGTTACCGGAGGTGCTTTCTAACGGCCTGTGTTCTTTGCGACCTGATGAAGATCGACTCGCATTGGTTTGCGACATGACGATCTCACAAACGGGAAAGTTGTCGGGATACCAGTTTTCGGAAGCTGTGATTCGTTCGCGAGCTCGATTGACCTATTCACAAGTAGCAGTTCTGCTGTCAGGTCAATCGCCGGCGGGGATGCCATATTTCGATTCGAGGGATGCAGACCTGAATAGGCTGTATTCGTTGTACAAGTTGCTGCTTGATGAGCGGGGTCGTCGTGGGGCGCTCGAGTTTGATAGTACCGATATTGATTTCCGCTATGACGATGAGGGTCATATCGCAACCATTGAGACTTCAGTGCGTAACGATGCTCATAGGATTATTGAGGAATGTATGTTGTGTGCCAATGTCGCGGCTGCCCGTCTATTGTCTCGTCAGGAGAGACCCGCGCTCTACCGTGTGCATGAACCTCCGGACGTTGATCGGAGCGAACAGCTTCAAATTTTTCTAGCGCGTTTTGGCATTCACCTGACGTTCGGTGAGGAACCTAAACCATCAGATTTTCAGCGCGCAATCGACGCCGTCTCGCGGTTGAAGAACAGTCAGGTTCTCCAGATGGTGATTTTGCGCACGATGAATCAGGCGGTTTATCAATCCAACAATCGAGGCCATTTTGGTTTGAATTATATGCGCTACGCGCACTTTACCTCGCCGATCAGGCGGTATCCGGATCTCCTCCTGCATCGGCTAATTAAATCTCTGCTGGTGTCGGACAATGACTTACCGTTGCAACGAGTCGCGGGGCGAAAAGGGCATCGTCGAAGAGATGGTTACCCTTACGATGATGAGGCGATAGCTGTGCTCGGTGAACATTGTTCTTTCGCTGAACGCCGCGCAGAGTCTGCTGTATATGAGGTGCTCGACTGGCTCAAGTGCGAGTATCTGAGTGATCATCTCGGTAATGAATGTGATGGTGTGATTGCGGGGGTGACGCGCTTTGGACTGTTTGTTTTGCTGACAGGCAAACATATTGAAGGGTTGGTGCATATTAGCGCGTTGCCAGGGGATTACTACCGATACGACGCTGATAATCAGTCATTGATAGGAGACCGGACGGATCGAGAGTACGGGATCGGTGATCCGGTGGTAGTGCAACTCGCGAGAATCAATAGTGATGAGCGGCGAATCGATCTTGAGCTCATTAGTCATGCTCCCCTGAAGGGACGTCGTCGCGGGCAGGCGACAAATGCTCTTAATGAGAAGAAAGGTCGAGGCTCATCCGCGCGCCTTATCGGTCGGGATCGACGGCGTTCGTCGGGAGGAAATTCAAAAGGTAGGCGACGTCGGTGACCATGCTGTTTGGCGTTAATGTCGTCCAGGCACGGCTGAAGTCGGGCAAACACGGTATTCTCGAGATGTTTGTGCGTCGTGGTGCTCGATCGTCAAGGTTACAGAAGGTCGTAGCGCAGGCTGAACGTCTGTCGATACCGATCCGGGTAATAGATGCTGCAGCGTTGGATGAACTGACCGATACCAAACACCAAGGTATTGGTTTGTCGGTAGAATCGGTTCCGAATATTTCAGAGAAGGAACTGGACGAACTGGCCGACTCTCCCAATGTACTGTTTCTCGTTCTCGATGGTGTCACGGATCCGCGTAATCTGGGCGCTTGTCTCCGAAGTGCCGCGACACTAGGCGTGACGGCCGTGATAATTCCGAAAGACCGATCTGCGTCGGTCACTGATACCGCCAGCAAAGCTGCCAGCGGGGCAGATCAACAGATTCCACTGGTGGTCGTCACCAACCTCTCTAGATGTCTCCGGAGACTTGCTGAGCGGGGAGTCTGGATAGTTGGAACGGTGCTGGACGGTGACACAGAGATTGCCAACGTCGACCTGACGGGCCGTATTGCCATGGTGATGGGCTCTGAGGGACGGGGAATTCGTCAACAGTCCCGTCAACACTGTGATCATCTGGCGGTGATCCCGATGGTCATTGATACGTTTGGGTTCAATGTCTCAGTGGCCACTGGTATTTGTCTCTACGAAGCACACCGCCAGAGACATATCGGGTGTTGAGCACGATGGTGTGTGACTGAGGTGACCACGTTGTATTGGTGGCCTCTTTTCTCTAGAATCCGGTTCGCCTGCAATACCATTAATGCGTAGCAGCTAGATGAGCCAGATGGCTAGGTAGCCAAAAGCCTGGCGCAAACAAATACTCCTTGCTTCACCTGTCTTGATGTAAACGGGGAGGCAAATTCCGAGAGGAGCCGCAGATGCGACACTACGAAATAGTGTTCCTGGTGCATCCTGATCAAAGCGAACAGGTCGCCGGAATGATTCAACGATATTCCAATATCATCACAAGCGGTGGTGGTTTTGTGCACCGGGTTGAGGATTGGGGGCGACGTCAGCTGGCGTTTCCTATTCAGAAGGTCCACAAAGCTCACTACATCCTGATGAATGTCGAGTGCAACAAGGAAGGCCTGGAAGAGATCAATACAGCCTTTCGTTTTAATGACGCTGTTCTGCGTAATCTGGTGATGTCTCGGAAGGGACCCGATACGTCTGAGTCACCGATCATGAAAGAAGAGCGCGAGAGCAAAGAGAAGAAAGAGCAGGATGATGGTCCACGTTCGCGTGATCAGGGCGAAGGTCAAGAGCGAGAAAATCGTGATCAAGACAACCGTCCTCATGACAATAGCGATCGAGACAATCAGCGGGACAGCGAAACCGTCGCGTAAGGAAAACAGCACATGTCATCATCATTTTATCGTCGTCGGAAATACTGCCGATTCACAGCAGAAGGGATCAAGGAAATTGATTACAAAGATATCGATCTCTTAAAACAGTACATCACTGAGACAGGTAAGATCGTGCCGAGTCGCATTACTGGAACCAAAGCCAAATACCAGAGACAGCTAGCACGAGCCGTCAAAAGGGCTAGGTTCCTGGCGTTGTTGCCGTATTCCGACGCACACGATTGAGCTACGGCCGGAATGGCGGCTTGAAGAATGCGCTTCCTAGCAGAACGGGTCATGATGGGCCCGCGTCATGCGATTGTACTGACGGTCGCGTTGAACGCTATTCCACTCGTGCAATTTCTGGGGATCGCTCTGATCGCGCTTGTCGTGCTGCGGCGTGGGCCCCAGGTTGGACTAATGGTTGCTGGCTGGAATCTGCTGCCACTTGGTTTGTGGTCAATGTTCCTGGCCGGGCCCCCCATTTCGATACAACTACTGATGATCATGATCATTGGGGCACTCGTATTGAGAGAGACGAGCTCCTGGCGAGTCATCACGGTTGTTGCGATTATCCACGGGATCATATTGACCATCGTTATCGACCTGTTTGCGGCAGAGTGGTTTCGTCAGATAACGGAACCGGCTGTTTTGTTCCAGGAACAATTAGCGCCAGAAGGCGTGACGAGAAGCCAGTTGTATGCCAACACATTGGCCTGGATTGGTGCGTTTCACGCAATGATGTTCATCAGTCTGATGATGCTGGCGCGCTGGTGGCAGAGTACGCTCTACAACCCTCTGGCGTTTGGCCGAGAGATGCGCGGACTGCGGTTGTCACCGATATTTGTGCTGGGGCTGATTGTGGCCGCCCTACTGTGCATCCTGGTAGGCAGTCCCGAGACAATCGTGATTCTGTTCGTCCCGTTGCTGGTATCAGGGCTCGCCTTGATTCACTGGCTGGTTACAGATCGTGAACTTGGGGCGGGACCTCTGGTGGCGATATACCTGGTTCTTCTGGTGGTGAATCAGGTGATTATTCCACTGGTCTTGTTGCTGAGCCTGCTGGATAGCAGTTTTGATCTGAGGAAAAAATTGGCCGCGGAACACAATGATTAATCGTGAAGTCAGTGAATCGCGAACTTTCAAAATTAGAGCACTCATGGAATAGATGAGGTATTGATATGCAGGTTATCCTACTTGAGAAGATTGCAAACCTCGGTGATCTGGGCGATCAGGTCTCTGTGAAATCAGGTTACGGCAGGAATTACCTTGTGCCCCAAAACAAGGCTGTACCGGCGACCGCCGAAAACATCGCACAGTTTGAAAAGCGTCGTGCAGAATTGGAGCAAATCTCCAATGAACGCCTTGTCGAAGCGCAAAGCCGAGCCGATAAGATCAGTGGTGCGCAGGTCACCATTACCTCAAAGGCTGGCGAAGAGGGTAAGTTGTTTGGCTCGATTACGGTGCGTGACATCGCGGAAGCTGCTGGCCGCCGAGACATCCGTCTGGACAAAAGTGAAATTTTGTTGCCGGATGGACCACTGCGAACCCTGGGCGAGTACGACGTTGACACAAAGCTGCATCCGGAAGTGATCGCAACCCTGAAGGTCACAGTGATTGCCGAACAATAGTAGCCGACCGCACCCATTTCATCGATCAACCTTTCCGATTTGTGGAGAGTACAGACAGAATCCGGGCTAAGCTCGATTTCATCGACAGCTCGGACTGGTATTCTGTGAGAATCTTGTGGACGGCGTGGATTCCATTCATTCAAGATGAATTTTGTCGTCAGCGATGCTGCGCTGCATGACGATTTAATTTATCTTTAGTCTCCCATCACACGTTATTAGTGCCTGGTTCGGTTTGGTTCGGATGATTCCTTTTGGCGACTGCTCCTGACGACAACGCAACGACCTTGTTAAAGGTTCCACCACACTCGGTTGAGGCGGAGGGGTCTGTGCTGGGTGGGCTGATGTTGGATGATTCTGCCTGGGACACCGTTGCCGCACTCTTGATTGAAGGTGATTTCTACCGTGCGGAACACAAAGAGATCTTCCGGTGCATGGGCAACCTCGCGGAGCTGAATAAGCCGCTGGATATTGTGACACTAGCTGAAGCTTTGGATGCGGTGGGCGAACTTGACCGTATTGGTGGTATCGCATATTTATCTGAATTGGCCAACAGCACACCGTCCGCCAGTAACGTAGCCGCCTATGCGGAAATCGTCTCAGAAAGGGCGACCATGCGACAGTTGATCGGGGTGGCCAATGAAATTGCAGACAGTGCATTTACGCCACAGGGGCGATCATCAGCGGACTTGATCGATCTGGCAGAATCTCGCGTGTTTGCCATATCCGATGAACGTCCGAGCACGGGTGGCCCACAGAGTATCCGTCCACTGCTTGCTAAAGCGGTGGAACGTATTGATGAGCTCTTCGAGAATAAGGGGACGCTCACTGGTCTTAGCACGGGATTCCGGGATATCGATGATCTTACTCAGGGCCTGCAGCGTGGTGATCTTGTTGTCGTGGCTGGCCGACCCTCCATGGGTAAGACAAGCTTCGCTATGAATATCGCCGAGAGCATCGCGATCGCCGAAGAGCTGCCAGTTCTCGTTTTCAGTATGGAGATGCCGGCCGACTCGTTGATACTACGTATGCTGTCATCATTGGGGAAGATTGATCAAAGCAAGATACGAAGCGGACAGCTTGCGGATGAAGATTGGCCACGATTGACCTCTGCAGTCACATTGTTGACCGACCAGCGCTTGTATATCGATGACACCGCAGCGCTAACCCCAAACGAAATCCGTTCGCGTGCACGACGCGTCGCGCGCGAGTATGGCGAGTTGGGGTTGATCGTTGTGGACTACATTCAACTAATGCGTGTCGCAGGGACGGCAGAAAACCGCACTGGAGAAATCTCGGAAATCTCGCGATCCCTTAAAGGTATTGCGAAAGAGTTCAATTGTCCATTGATCGCGTTGTCACAACTCAATCGCAGCCTTGAACAGCGACCAGACAAGCGCCCGATCATGTCGGACCTGCGCGAGTCTGGGGCGATTGAGCAGGATGCAGATGTGATCTTCGCGATCTACCGTGATGAGGTCTACCATGAAGATGGTGAGACGGGTGTTGCAGAAGTGATTACGCTGAAACAACGTAACGGACCAATCGGTAAACGTCGTGTCTCGTTCCAAGGCCAGTTCACGCGATTTGAGGATCTGGCTCACGACTACCAGAACGACTATCCGGTCTGACAGGAGAATGATCAGACAGTGAATCGCTAATGTCGAACGATGCCAAAGTCCTGCAGCGAAACGGACCGGTCGCGCATATTGATCTGGCTTCGATTGTGCACAATTGTCGGGTTGTCCGAGATGCAGCGCCTAATAGCCAAATAATGGCGGTGATCAAGGCGGACGCCTATGGCCACGGTCTGGGCCAGGTAGCTAGAACGTTATCGCCCTATGTAGATGCAATGGCGGTGGCGCGTGTTACGGAAGCCTGCGAATTGCGGGATTTTGGTATTGGGGATGCCATTGTTGTTCTTCAAGGATTTGCTTCGAAGTTAGAGCTGGATCAATGTATTGAGGGGGGATTTCTACCCGTGGTCCATTCGGACGCACAGGTTGGAATGATGTTGGACGAGCCTGAATACCCTGTCTGGTTGAAGGTCGATACCGGGATGCATCGATTGGGGCTAAGACCTTCCCAGTTGATGGAGGTTTGTCGACAGCTCAATGTGATTGGCATAATGAGCCACCTCGCTAACTCAGATCAACCAGATCACCCTCTGAATGCAGCTCAACTGGACGCGGTTAAATCCTGCACGGAAGGACTGCCATACCCACTGAGCCTCGCGAATTCAGGGGCAGTACTATCAATGCCTGATTGTCATCTCGATTGGGTTAGGCCTGGCGTCATGTTGTTTGGGGCATCTGCGGACGGTCGTCAAGACGACCGTCTTCGAGAGACCATGTCTCTCAGCGCTCCTATCCTCTCGGTTCAGCTGCTCGACGAAGGTGATAGAGTCGGATACGGCAGCACATGGACGGCGGAGGAACGGTGTAGGGTCGCTGTGGTTGGCGCAGGTTACGCAGATGGCTATCCACGAGAAATCAGTCACGCGGAAGTACAGACACATTTGGGCAGGAGGACGGTCGTTGGTCGAGTCTCGATGGACATGCTAACTATTCTACTAAGGGACGACGATGCGTTTAAGGTCGGGGATCGTGTGACGCTGTGGGGCGAGGGTCTCAGTATCAGCCAGGTAGCGACGTGGGCAGGGACAATTCCTTATACGCTTATGACAGGTCTGGCGGGACGCGTTCACCGGGAATATGCTGACTGATGGCTTGCTTGTGGCTAAAGTAAAGACGATCTATGTCTGTATAGAGTGTGGCGCTGAGCATGCGAAATGGCAGGGTCAGTGCAATGATTGTGGTGCATGGAACACACTGAAGTCGTTCAGTACCGGGCCAGCCTCTCGATCAGGTATTCATCCAGCAGGTGGTTATACCGGGCAACACGAGCCGCCTAAACCTCTCGCGGACGTCGACACTCGTTCAGTACCTCGGATCGACACGCGCTCAGCAGAGCTGGATCGTGTTCTGGGAGGGGGGTTGGTTCCGGGCTCGGCGGTCCTGATTGGTGGCGAGCCTGGCGCGGGCAAAAGTACACTGCTGATTCAGACGTTGTGTCGACTGGCAGAAGACCATCGCGCATTGTATGTCACTGGGGAGGAGAGCCTCGCACAACTGGCGATGCGAGCATCCCGGCTTCAGCTACCCCAAGAAAAGCTGCGCGTGATGGCACAGACCAGCGTGGAAACGATCACGACTTACTGGCGTGACTATGATCCAACTTTGGTGGTGGTCGATTCAATTCAGGTGATGCAGGCTGACCATGTTGATTCAGCGCCTGGTGGTGTAGCGCAGGTCAGAGAATCTGCCGCCGCATTGATTCGTCTGGCAAAACAGACAGACACGGTGCTTATCCTGGTCGGACATGTCACGAAAGATGGCAATCTGGCAGGACCTAGGGTGCTCGAACATATGATCGATTGTTTTGTCATGCTGGAGGGCGACCCTGATTCTCGGTATCGCACCTTACGCGGCAACAAAAATCGTTTTGGTGCTGTGAATGAGTTAGGTGTGTTCGCAATGACTGACAAGGGCTTGATGGAGGTCAGTAATCCATCTGCCATATTCCTGAACCGGTCCGAAGAGGACACGACGGGAAGTGTCGTCATGGTGGTATGGGAAGGGACAAGGCCACTGCTCGTCGAGGCACAAGCTCTGGTTGATCAGGGCGCTGCGGGTCATCCAAGACGCGTAGCGGTCGGTTTTGAAACCAACCGATTGGCAATGCTTTTAGCAGTATTGCATCGGCATGGGGGTTTACAGTTGTCGGATCAGGATGTTTTTGTCAACGCAGTGGGCGGCATTCGCGTTGGGGAAACGAGCAGCGACCTCGCCCTTCTGCTGGCTATCATTTCAAGTTTTCGGAACCGACCGCTGCCTCAGGATCTGGTTTGTTTTGGTGAAGTAGGCCTTTCTGGCGAAATTAGACCTGTGCCCAGTGGCGTTGAGCGGCTGCGCGAGGCGGCGAAACACGGTTTCAAGCGGTGCATTGTGCCCAAAGCCAACGTACCTAAAACGCCCATTGACGGGATGCGCGTCACGGGAGTCAGTAAACTGATTGAAGCGCTGGACGTGCTCGACGAAGGTCGATAGACGAAAAACGATGTCTCGAAGTGATGACAGAACGTTAGTTCTGCCGCTAACCTTCAATCGCATTCTGTGTCAACAAAGGAGATAGTGTATGCGAGTTCCCGAATCCCTCATTCGCATGCTGAACCCTATCGTGCATCTTTTTCTGGCGACACCCTTGCGCCTTATCTTCTTTCGCACGTTACTGGTTCTCCGGGTGAAAGGTCGAAAAACAGGAAAAACCATCACGACGCCGATGCGATTTGAGCAAGACGGCGCACATGTACGGTGTTTTTCTTCAGTGGATACGTACTGGTGGCGGAATGTCCAGGCCGCTGACGGTGTTGAGCTACTGATCAATGGGCAGTGGTACAAAGCGACCGCTGTGGTCACGTCTCGAGACCCTCGGGTATTGCGTCCCGCGCTCTTGAAGATGTTGAGGATCTATCCACAGGATGCGCCCTATCAGAATATCCGAATGGAGAACGGAGTTCCGCATCCAGATGATCTTGAGGCGGCATCAGCACTGGCCGTGATGGTGGATTTCACGCTGTCCTAGGATCTGAGAGGCTGACTGGGCTTTGCCTTGGCTTTAGCTGTGAGATTGTGGAGATGAAACCGCTACTTGGCTGACTTATGATCTGACCCTTCTTTTGACGTTAATGGATATCCCCATGTCCGAGACACAGGATAAGAGTTCTTCAGCTTCCGGCGAGCTGCCGGCACCCGCAGATGCCCAAGAAACCATCGTCCGCTTGCAGGCCGAGAACGCGTCGCTGCGTGCGGAACTGGAACAGTTAAGGGGATTCCCGGCAGTGGCTCTTGAAGAGACTGACGACAGAACCTGGGAATCTGAGATGGCGAAGGGTATTACCTACGCAGATGGCGTCTCGCATAACAGCGCTAGAACGTCGGGACATATCCTCAAGCAACTAACAGGTTTGTCGGGGACTCGTGGGGACACGGGTCAAATTCGGGATAGCAGTGATTTCGACTATCTGCCCAAACCCAGCAGCGACCAGGGCCAATTGGAAGCGGATTTTGTGCGCTGGGGGTATTGTCTGGTCGAGGACGCGATGTCTCCCGAGCAGGTCAATGCGCAGGTGAATCGGCTGGTTGAACAAGCGGAAGCGGAGCGCAATTTGGACCAGGCGATTAACACCAGTGCCAACAAAACAAGCCAGCTGGTGAATAATCTTGTTCTCAAAGGACAGGTATTCAGAGACGCCGTTGAGTTTCTGGAGTCTGCGGCGCAGAAAGGACCGCTGGTCGATGAGCTGCTGACAAAGATCATGGGCAAAGGTTTCGGTTTGGGATGTGCACACGGATCCATCGTGCATGAAGGTGGTGGCCTGCAGGAGATCCATATCGACCAGGGAATTGTGCCCATGCCCTATCCTCCTTTTCCTTTCGGCTCATTGATTATCTGGTGTTTCACCGAGTTCAATCTGGACAATGGAGGAACTTACATCGTGCCAGGTTCACATCGTAGTGCCCGTGGCGCAACAACGTTCCATGCGGGTTCGGATTTGATTGCGATGCTTGATAGTGAACCCGGTCTGGTGGCAATTTGTGCGCCACCTGGGACCTGTATCGTAACGGATACTCGTGTTCTTCACTGTGGCGGAAAGCGGACAGCATCTGGCACACGCTACGCCATGCGGTGTCACTACAACCGACATTACATTCGTGCACTACACGAACACTCACAGGCGAACCTACATGTCCCCAACGACGTCTATCAGGTGCTATCGGACAGGGTCAAACACATGATGGGGATCTCGATGAACAACTCTGATCCAGTTAAAGAGATGAAGGCCTAGCTTAATCCCCGATATTTGATGCGGGTTGGTGTTTCGGCGCTGTCACCGAGGCGCCGTTTACGGTCTTCTTCGTACTCGGTGAAATTGCCCTCAAACCACTCGACATGGCTACCACCTTCAAACGCAAGCATATGCGTCGCGATTCGATCAAGGAACCATCGGTCGTGCGAGATGACAAGGACAGTTCCGGGAAATGCTTCGATTGCTACCTCCAAGGCCTGCAGTGTTTCGACATCAAGATCATTGGTAGGCTCGTCCAAAAGCAGGACGTTAGCTCCCTTCTTCAAAAGCTTGGCCAGGTGGACACGATTTCGCTCTCCCCCAGATAGATCACCTACGCGCTTTTGCTGGTCCGCCCCTTTGAAGTTGAATCTACTGACATAACCTCGTGAGGCGGTCTCGTATTTACCAACCTGAAGAATGTCGAGGCCATCCGAAATTTCCTCCCAGACATTCTTTTCTCCGTCAAGATCGTCTCTCGACTGGTCAACGTAACCGACTTCGACGGTCTCACCGATTGTGATCGTGCCCTCGTCGGGTTTCTCATGTCCGCAGATCATTCGGAACAGTGTCGTCTTCCCTGCACCGTTACCACCAATGATGCCGACAATGGCTCCTTTAGGAATACTAAAGGTCAGATTGTCGATGAGTAATTTGTCATCAAATCGCTTGGACACGCCTTTGGCGTCGAAAACTAGATCACCCAATCTTGGTCCGGGTGGAATGTAGAGCTCCAGAGTTTCGTTGCGTTGTTGAAATTCTTCCGAATTCAGCTCTTCAAATCTCTGCATCCGGGCCCGATTCTTCGCTTGCCTGGCCTTAGGTTGCGTGCGAACCCATTCCAGCTCCTGTTTGATGGTGCGCACGCGAGCAGCTTCGCGTTTCTCTTCTACCTCGAGACGCTTTTCTTTGGCACCTAGCCAGGCGGAGTAGTTGCCCTCAAAGGGGATTCCTCGACCGCGATCTAGTTCAAGAATCCAACCCGCGACATTGTCGAGAAAGTAGCGATCGTGGGTGACCGCGACGACAGTACCTGGAAAATCGTGGAGAAAACGCTCGAGCCACCCGACGCTTTCTGCATCAAGGTGGTTGGTGGGCTCGTCCAGAAGCAACATATCAGGCTTGGAGAGCAGCAATCGGCAGAGCGCGACCCGCCTTTTCTCTCCGCCGGACAACATGTTCACATCGGCGTCATAGGGTGGAATTCGCAGCGCGTTGGCGGCTATCTCGATGCGCCTTGCCAGATCCCAACCATCGACGTTGTCAATGGTGATCTGCAGTTCGCCTTGTCTTTCCAACAAAGTGTTCATTTCGTCATCCGACATCGGTTCCGCGAACTTGTCACTGATTGCGTTGAACTCGTCGATAAGATCCTTGATCTCTCTGACGCCATCTTCGACGTTCCCGATTACATCCTTCTCCGGGTCAAGTTCCGGTTCCTGTGCGAGATAACCAACCCGGATGTCCGCTTTTGGTCTCGCTTCTCCAATGATGTCCGTATCGACACCGGCCATGATTTTGAGCAGCGTGGACTTCCCCGCCCCATTCAGGCCCAGTACGCCGATCTTCGCGCCCGGGAAGAAGGACAGTGAAATGTCTTCCAGTATCTTTCGATTCGGAGGGACGATTTTCCCAACCCGGGACATCGTGTAGACGTGCTGTGCCATCTGTGCTGGTCTCAATTATTGATAGTCAGGGTGGTGATATAAATATCGCGGGCGAAGTGTATCAAAGTCGATGTTCCTTCGGAGGTCCTAAAGGAACAGGATTGATTCTGGTATTGATCATACTCATATATAGTGACTGATGCTGTGCGCATAGGGTTCTCTCAGCGGGCCGAGTAGAATTGACTAACATTATCGATGTGAGGAAGTGCATTGTTCTGTCCGTTCTGCGGTCATGCAGAAACCAAGGTAATCGATTCACGCCTGGTCGCCGAGGGCAACCAGGTTCGGCGTCGTCGGGAGTGTGCCAGTTGCGGCGAACGGTTCACGACCTTTGAGGCTGCCGAACTCACGATGCCAAGGGTCATCAAGTCCAACGGATCACGACAACCGTTTGATGAAGACAAGCTGCGCAGTGGCCTGGTCAGGGCACTGGAGAAACGTCCGGTGAATGCCGAACAGACGGACGCACTAATGGCACGCATCGTTCATCGACTGCGTGCAACGGGAGAAAGGGAACTTCCCACAGTCATCGTCGGTGAGACGGTCATGGATGAACTGCGCGAGCTGGATGATGTGGCCTATGTGCGTTTCGCATCGGTCTATCGTAGCTTTGAGGACATCAGTGAATTCAGTCAGGAAATTGATCGCCTGAGCCGTAGCAAGCGAGGTGGAAAATTGAGATCCAAATCAAAACGAAAACGAGATCGTGAGTAAGTCTTTACAGGATCACGAGGCTCTTATGGCACGTGCCCTGCGCTGTGCCGAGAAAGGCCTGTTGACCGCACACCCGAATCCACGGGTGGGTGCTGTCGTTGTGCGAGACGGTCGTGTGCTTGGCGAAGGCTTCCACCAGAGAACTGGTGGTCCGCACGCCGAAGTTGAAGCTGTCACCGCTGCCAACGGTGACGTCACGGGTGCCTCTGTATATTGCACGATGGAGCCTTGCAGCTTTGAAGGTCGAACACCTTCTTGTGCGCAGATGTTGATTGACCGCGGGATTAGTCAACTGGTCTACGGTATGGAAGATCCGCACCCCAAAAACAGAGGGCGGGGCTTCTCAATGTTAAGGGCAGCTGGTGTTGAGGTGATTGGTCCGATCCTCGAAGAATCCGCGAGACGATTAAACCCAGGGCATATCAAGCGATATGAAACAGGTGTTCCGTACGTGCGATTGAAGTTGGCTTCCAGTCTGGATGGTCGGACCGCCCTTGCCAGTGGTAAGAGTCAGTGGGTAACGGGAGACTCGGCGAGGCGCGACGTACAACGGCTGCGAGCGCGCAGTGGGGCGATATTAACGGGCGTGGGTACGGTGAACGCCGATGATCCATCGCTGAAGGTCAGAGCCAGTGAGCTGGATTCTCCTTACGCATCGATCAGTGCTGAGGTAACGAGAACCATTGCGGTGTTGGATTCTTGGGGGAGGATGAGCCCCAATGCTGCTCTTTGTAATGACCTTTCATTGATCCACTACAGTCAGCATCCTGGTAACCTCGCGATCAAAGGTCAATCGATTGAGGCACCTTTGCTAAATCGTCGAGTCGATCTACAGTGGGTGTTGTCTGATCTCGCTGGAAGAGATTGTCATGAGGTGCTGGCGGAATGCGGGTCTACACTTGCTGGCGCATTGGTCGCTTCCTGTCTTGTAGACGAAATCGTGCTGTATTTGGCACCCAAGTTGATGGGTCAGGATGCAAGACCGTTACTGGATATCGCAAAAATTGATAGTATGCAGGCCGTTAAGAGTTGGCAGGTAGAAGATGTTCGACAGGTGGGACAAGACCTGCGACTGACGATGTTGCCTCCGATCGACAGCTAACAGATGGAACCAACCGGTAAATCAAGGAACGTGTCCCATGGACCATAGAGAGGAGCCATGAAAACGATCGAAGGGGATTTGACGGCAAAGACGGCACGGTTTGCTATTGTTGCAGGTCGCTTCAATGGATTTGTTGTTGAGAGTATGGTTGCTGCAGCGGCGGACACATTACGCCGACATGGCGTTGACGAAAACAGTATCACGCTGGTGCGAGTACCAGGTGCGTTTGAGTTGCCGATTGCCGTAGGAAAGATCATTGATCAGGGTAATGTAGATGCAATCATTACGCTCGGGGCTGTCATTCGGGGGTCAACACCTCATTTTGAATATGTTGCTAGCCAATGTGCATCTGGTATCGCTGCCATCTCCCGGGAAACCGGTGTACCCGTTTCCTTTGGCGTGTTGACAACAGATACGATCGAGCAGGCGATAGAACGAGCAGGGACCAAGATGGGTAACAAAGGCGTGGATGCTGCGATGACTGCTCTTGAAATGGTCTCTTTGCTCCGTCAACTTGAGTGATGTTGGTGCCTGATGGCCGATGGTAACAAGTCCACTGCGGCGCGTAGCAAGGCGAGACGTTTTGCGCTCCAGGCGTTGTACCAGATGCAGATGACCGCGTGTTCCCACTACGATGTGTTATCTGAGTTTATGGCCGATCACGACATGAAAAACGTTGATACCGATCTGTTGTCAAACCTGTTGGGTGGCATAGAAGCGCACAAAGAGAACCTGTTTGACGCGTTGGAGCCTCTCATGGAGCGTGAAGCCGATCGCCTTGATCCTATAGAGCGAGCCGTGCTGATGATTGGTGCCTTCGAGCTATCATTTTGCCCTGAGGTTCCTTATCGGGTGGCAATCGATGAGAGTATTGAATTGTCCAAGCGATTCGGTGCAACCGAGAGCCACCGATTTATCAATGCAGTACTGGATCGGCTGGCCAGGAAAATTCGCATCCATGAGGTTATCTAGATGTTCGACCTGGTGAGGCAGGCGGGTCGAGCTCACAAGGAATCAGGAACCGGCAATGGGGAAGCGAGTAGCGGCGCGCCGACACTAGCAGCCGCCATATCCAGAGAGGTTCGTGATCATGGTGGATGAGTTCGACATCATCAATCGTTACTTCGCGGGATTGCCGCAATCTGATCTGGTCAAGCTGGGGCCAGGTGATGATTGCGCGATACTTTCGCCAATGCCGGGTCAAGACATCGTGGCATCTACGGATACCCTGACCACAGGTGTTCACTTCCCGCACGATGCGAGCGGCGCGATGGTTGTGCAGCGTGCGATGGGAGCGAATCTCAGTGATCTTGCGGCAATGGGTGCAGCGCCTTTGGCGGTGTTGTCGGCCCTGACACTACCCCACGTTGACGATCAGTTTCTCCAAGATCTATCGGATGCATTTCGGCGTGAATGTGATGCGTGGCAGGTACCTCTTGTTGGTGGCAATCTCTGTCGTGGCGAGCTGAATCTGACTTTGACTGTGATGGGAACTGTGCCAGAGGGTTCTGCATTGCGCAGAGACGGTGCGCAGGCTGGCGATGACCTTTACGTGAGCGGGGCATTGGGGGAGGCTGCGGGTGGTTTGGTATGCCTGAACGCTAACAGTGAAAACGGGGGAACTGAGGCTGAGCGTTTAGAAGACGCTCAACTTAGAGGATCCGTTGCTCAACTCATTGATCGATACGTGCATCCGACTCCCAGACTGATGGTCGGCCAGCGTATACGGTCTATTGCCACAGCGGCCATTGATGTCTCAGATGGATTTACCGCGGACCTGGGACATCTTTGTCGTGCGAGTGGCGTGGGTGCCAAGGTTGAGGTCTCCGCAATACCACAGTCTGATGCGTTGAACCAATTGTTCTCTGACGAGGCAGATCAAATGTCGTTGTATGGCGGAGATGACTACGAACTGTGTTTCACAGCAGGCACCGAATATCGCGATGAAATCGAGGCCATTAGTCGCGACCTTCAGCTGGCGCTGACCCGGGTAGGCAGAATGACCGAAATGGAAGACGGCGCGGTGGTGAAGCTGATAAAAAACGGCTTTGAGATTGACGCCGTTCATGCCGGGTATCGTCACTTCTCAACGGATGGTCCAGGTGTTGGCGAATGACTCTTTTTGTCAGCCGCGACAAACGATGGATCTCAATATGACGAGCCAGGACACGATGAGCCACTTGCTTAACCCATGGGTTTTTCTGGCAACGGGTTTTGGCGCCGGATTCACGCCGAAAGCGCCCGGAACAGTGGGCACATTGTTGTCTATGCCACTTTTTATTGTGCTGGCCTATTGGCACTGGGCTGTTTCTGCAGCGGTCCTGATTGTGATGTTTGGTGCGGGCGTGGTCATATGTGACCGTGCGGCCGGGATTCTGGGGCTTAAAGATCCCGGGAGTATCGTCTGGGATGAGTTTGTTGGCATGGGGATTACGGTGCTGGCGTTGGCCCCAATTCTGAGTTTTGCAGACGCGGTTTGGTGGCTGGTCGCCTTCATTTTGTTTCGATTGTTTGATATTGCCAAACCCTGGCCAGCTCGTTATTTCGATCGATGGTCGGGAGGAATGGGTATTATGATGGACGACGTTGCCGCAGGATTTTACGCATTGTGTTGCCTGCAAGCGCTGATTTTGCTTGACGCGTGGTTGCTGTGAGCCCTACTTTCGAAGCCGTGCTTGCCGCAGTGTCGATGTTCGCGTTGCCAAGGGCCTTCGCCTTGGTTCATTTTGATATGAAGTTTGTTGGTCTCTTCATGGACGACGCCGTCCCCGAAATCAAAGGAGAGCAGTACTGCTGAAGGCGGGAGGAGAGCATGCGGATGTCGGGTCTTGGTCTTCCTGTTAGAATGCGCCACCGTTTCCCACGCGAGACACTGGCGTGACCGTTGTCTATATTGAATCTGCTGTACTACCGACCCACTTGGGTGAGTTCATGCTGCACGGGTTTGAGGACCCAGACACTGGCAAGGAGCATGTGGCATTGACTATGGGCGTTGTGACCGATGGTCAACCAGTTTTGTGCAGACTGCATTCCGAATGCCTTACCGGTGATGCGATATTCAGTCTTCGCTGTGATTGTGGTCCGCAATTGGAAGCAGCATTGACCCAGATAGCCAAAGAAGGCAGAGGTATTCTGCTCTACCTGCGCCAGGAGGGTCGGGGTATTGGATTGATTAACAAAATCAGAGCATACAAACTTCAGGATGGTGGTGCAGACACAGTTGAGGCGAACGAGCGGCTTGGGTTTGATGCCGATCTACGTGACTACAGCATGTGTAAGTTCATGTTTGCGCACTTTCAGATCCAACAGGTGCGCCTGATGACGAACAATCCGGTGAAGACAAACGCCTTGACTAAGCTAGGTATCAAGGTTGTTGAACGTATCCCTTTGCTGACCGGACACAACGATCACAATGCTCGCTACCTTGCGACAAAAGCCGGGAAACTAGGTCACCTGCTGAAACACCAGAATTGATGGTCAGCGATCACCACTATCAAAGGGCGCAACGCTGATTTCGCCCTGTTTTTTCACAAGTTCGTTAACCTTCAGCTCAGCTTCCTGAAGGGCCTGTTGACATTCTCGAGTGAGCTTGACGCCTTCTTCGAACGTCTGCATGGATTCTTCTAAGGTTAGGTCACCCGATTCCATGCGGCTGACAAGTGCTTCGAGGCGCTCGAATGCTTCCTCAAACGGATAAGGCGTATTGGTTTTGGCCATCAGTCAGCTAGCCCTCAGCGCGAAAGTCATCGTGACAGCCTTTGCAGGAGCCGCCGAGTCCGCGTAGCGCTTGCCCTACGGCGCCTTGATCACCAGAATCCGCGGCTTCCGCGAATGCTTCTGATGCATCTATAAAGCGTTGCGTCGCGTTTCGGAAAGCGTCGGGCTTTTCCCAGATGGCTGGGAGCGCCTCGGAACGACCGACGTTGCTACCTTCGGGATAAATCGATTGTGATTTTTTCGCGAGCGCAGCCAGTGCATCAGCATGGAACTTCAATGAATCACGATGGATTCCCTGGCGCATGATCATGCTGATTGCGGTCATATGGCCACCGACGGACGCCATGACACCCTGGCGGTATCGCGCTTCCCCTTCTGGATTGGCGCTTGCGGCTAATGCTGCACTACTGAGTAACAGGCAGGTCATGAGGCGAATAACTTTCATCGTTGTCACCGTGGACATTGCTCCAAAAAAATGAAATAGCTTCCATTCCGGACTGCCCGGATTAGTTATCAAACCTCAATCGGTGCGCGAACGCAATGCAGCAAAATGTAAGGATTATGTTCGGTTCACCACCACAGGAGATCCACAATGACGTAGACCGATAGCGACGCAGTCGTAAAGAGTACAATCGCCGTCAAGGGCTTGTGTTGGGTGTCCGTTACGGTGGCGAGCTTCTCGGGCAGTTGCTTACGCCCGGTGATCATGGGCCAAACAATCCGGTCCTTCAGTAGGATTTCATGGACTGCGACTGCAAGCAGGTGCAGCGCAATCAATCCCATGAGTAGCTTGCTGGACAGGCGGTGCAACCCAGTGAGTGTTCGACTTTGATCATAACTCACCAGGTGCATGAGCGGTCCTTCAATAAAGATGTCATCACTGGCGAACAGTCCCGTCACAGCCTGTGACAGCAGAAGAAAAATCATGGCAACAATGGCGTATCCACCCAGCGGGTTGTGCCCGAGAGGATATTCTGCCTCGGGTTGCTTGTGACGGGATGGATTTCTTAGACTTCGTAAATATTGCCAAACGCGATGGGGTGACACTATGAACGTTAAAAATCGAGCATGTTTGCTTCCTATGAAACCCCACATCAATCGAAATATGAGCAAAGCAAGGACGCCATAACCGCTGACCATATGTAGGTCCATTTCATCAAGCCCCCCCGATAGACCAGTGTAAAGACAGGTCGAGACCAGGATCACCAGTGACCAATGAAATAGTCGGGTTGCAAGATCCCAGATGACGGTCATTTTGGGCTTGACCATGTCATCGTTCTCCGATCGCTTGCAAAGCGTCCATCGCGTGCTGTGTAGGTAAAAATTCCTGAGATCGTGTCAGATCGGCTTTTGCCGAACCGAACCGCCGAAGATTGGCATAGGCGAGACCACGACCCAAAAAATACTCATAGTAGCCGCTGTCGAGGGTGATCGCTTTTGAGTAGGCCGCTATCGCGCCTTCATGATCCCGTTGATTATATAGGATCGTTCCGAGTGTGCCGTGAAAACGGGCTTCGCCCGGTACGGCGCTGATCGCTTCCCTGATGGCGTCCACGGACTTCTGATGCTCATCGATCGCTGCATATTGAAGAGCGCGTTGCATGAGAAAGTAGGCGGGGGCCGTTTCGCGAAGCCTTGCGGTCGCGTTGAGATAGGCTTGTTCACCCAATCGCCCGCCCGCCGGATATTGAGCGACCGTTTGCCGGTTTCGTTGGTAGCGCTCGAGTGACGGTGGATGACTCGCGAACAATTCATCGAATGAACCATTAGACTGTCTCGCCATATCTCTGAAAGTAGACTGGAGTGTCACGGCGGCACTCGGATCATAACCGGCGCGTACCATATATCGGATGCCATATTCATCGGATTGGTGCTCCGCCTGACGACTGTAACGTTGGTTAAAGGCGAACAGCGCGGTTTGCTTGCCTTGCTGAAGGACGTCGGTATTACTCCACTCCTCCTCGATTGCGACATCAATCAGAATATTGGCGCTCAGTTCGAGTACAGAAGCTCTCGAGAGTGACCTTGCATAGTGTCGGGCGGCAGCATGGACGATTTCATGACCGAGCACGGCTGCCAGTTCGGCTTCATTACGAAGCTGTAACAACAGGCCGCGATTGATCGCAATTTTGCCCCCGGGCAGTGCCCATGCGTTGGGCGTACTGTTATTGATCACCACAAATTCGTAAGGGAGCGCACTGTCCGCAACGGCTGCCAAGCGTTGGCCCACTTGACGGACATAGGCACCCAGAGCTTGATCGGTTCGATAGATGCCGCCTTGGGATTGTTGGTTGGGCAGGTACTCCCGCTCGCCAATGGAGAGTTCCTGAGTGGGCGATACGATAAGCAACTCGCGTTTACCTGTGACCGGATTAGTGCTGCAGGCGGACAACACCAATACAAATATCACCGAAGCGAAGGTGATTCGTACAGTCGGTGGTAAAGGGTCCCGTCGGATCATGCTGCTTTCGGTCTTGGTTTCAATGCATCGTACGGTTCAGATCCTTCGAACGCTACCGGACCAACCAAAATGATCCGGACACAGGGTGCCGCAAGTGTTCACGAACCGTTAGTATGCATCGCGTCATTAGTCCCAGAATCATTATGTCCCTTACTAGTATCCATGCAATCGAAGATCGGCTGCAGACCTTTGTCATGACGCCGGGCGTGATGGAACCAGGTGCTCGCGAAGCCGCTGTAGCCGCTGTTTTACGTGCCTCTGGCAACGATACAGAGGTCCTCTTCATACAAAGGTCGAAGAAACCTGGGGATCCCTGGTCAGGACATATGGCATTCCCCGGGGGACATCGGGATAACAGCGACGCCTCGTTGCGACACACCGCGGTTCGCGAAACCCTGGAGGAGGTTGGTCTGGATCTGACGACCCATGGTCGATACATCGGCCAGCTTGAGACCGTTCGAGCTAATCCGCGCGGGCGTACCATCGACATGATGGTGTCACCTTTTGTGTTTGAACTAGAGGTTTCTGATCCTCAGCTGACAATGAACCATGAGGTTGCCGATATCCACTGGGGTCGACTCGGAGACATGTTGCATGGCAGAAACTTCGCTCCCGATGCATGGCAGGGAGCGCCCGGTACGCAGGCGTTTCCAGGACACCACGTCGGAGGACAGGTTGTCTGGGGCCTGACATTTAGAATGCTTGAGAACCTTTTCTCCCTGCTATCACCTGGTTTTGAAAAGCGGGGCTAACCTCGACCGTCGACATCAGTCTGGTAGACGAGAAAATTAGCTCACCGGCGACACCGAATGTCCGCAATGGCTGAACAACCATTGCCATGAACGAAAATAGACACCGGACTGGTTGTTGTCTTGGTCGCTTTGCAGTAGAACTCAGCCTGCTGCAGATCTCTACGAAGCGATCTCGGTGCTGGTGCTCTTTGGGATGTCTCTGCTGCTCGTGAACTTCATGTTGAAACAGGTACAACTGCAGGCTGAAACAGTGGCAAGCCAGGCCATCGATCCGGAGCACGCGTTGTCATCAGTACAATAACAACTGATCGAGATCGCAGCCAGTGACGAGGTCACAGGCTGTTCAAATCAAAAACATTGTCTTGAAATGCTTGAACGACATCGAGCCATGGTCGTCGGGAGTCAGTATCATTTTTCGATCGTGGTCTGCCGCGCGGATCCATTCGACAAGATCGTCGCTGCGCATATTCTCTCTGCGGGTAACGAGGTACTGGCCCTATTTTTTTACCCGGATTGCAGACGCTGCGTTGAGAGAGGTAGATCTAGTTTCAGTGCTGGAAGAGGATCCGTTTTCGTTGCTGCTGGCAGAAGCGGCCACAGAAGAAGCGCGAACATCCGCGTGAGAACGAGCATGTGACCAATGTTGCTTAGCGAGGGAAGACAACAAGTCAACGTGACTCTGCTTGTCATTGAGCGCCTCAACGTAGGTGAAGGTTGTTCCGCCTGCTTCCAAAAAGTACTCTCTGTTTTCGACGTTGATTTCGTCCAGAGTCTCGAGGCAATCCACAGCGAATCCGGGACAGGCGACGATGAGATGCTCGATTCCACTCATCCCCAGCGCCTTTATTCTCATGTCGGTGTAGGGTGAGAGCCATCGCATCGGTCCGAACCGGGATTGAAAGGTCATTTCCCAGGAATCAGTTGGTAGATCCAATGTACGGGTTATCAACTCGCTCGAGGTCCTACACTGCTCAAGGTATGGGTCTCTCTTCGACTGCGACATTGGAATGCCATGATAGGACAGGATCAGCTTGCAATCGGGTTCACTTAGATTATCTCGATACCGAGCCAGTTGAGCGCACAGGGCGTCGATGTACTCAGGATGATCGTGATAGTCATCCACCATTGATAATGCGAATCCCGGTGCACCGTTCTCAATTGGATACCTATCGGAAAGCTTTGCGATTGAGAGCTCAATAGCGGCCGCGATTGCGCCTGTTGTTGCGGTGGCGTATTGCGGGAACAGCGGGATGGCCAGGATATCTTCTACGCCGGATGAAATCAGTGACTTAAGTGCCTGGCTGATGGACGGTGCCCCATAAGTCATGGCTGAGCGTACCTCGATCCTGGAGTCGTCTAGGACCAGAGCAACCTTCTCTGCCAACTGCTCGCCGAAGTAGCGAATGGGCGAGTCTCCGTCTTCTTCTCCGGAAGTTGTCCAGATGGACTCGTATCGTTCAACCAGTCGTGCTGGGCGTGCTCGCAAAATGATGTTGTTCAGGATAGGTAGCCAGATCCATCGCGGCAGCGTCACCACTTTCGGGTCAGAAAGAAATTCTTTCAGATAGCGGCGGATCGAATCCTCGGTCGGAGCGTCGGGTGTCCCCAGGTTGATGAGCAAGAGGCCACGTTTAGGTGTAGTGGTTGTCATGTGCGGATTATCCAGCCATACATCTCCATACGAAAGGACTATTGTTTTGGTTGTGCCAAGGGAAAGAAGAACTCACGCTAACCCTGGCTTTCGGGGCGTAGCCCCAATTGCCGTAAAATTCCCCAAATGTGTACGCCTGCACATTTGTTGAACTGGAGGGTTCTCTTCCAACCCCTTCCGCAAATATTAAAGGATCCAATGCACCCTTTTATATTCGGCGGACAGAGAGGAATACGAACCCTTGAAACGCGAAGCGTTCACTTGATGTCGAATCAATCTCGTTCGGCCAACTGCCGCACCCCTCCGAGATGTTTGTCCTACGTTGGAGGATTGAATGAATGAACTAAAAAAGACTGCGTGAGCCACACAGCTGGTGGATTCGCGTTCTTTTGGGATTGGTGGAGGTGGCGGGAGTCGAACCCGCGTCCGTCAGCCTTCTGCCCAAGGATCTACATGTTTAGTCACGCCTATGATTTTACCTGGACGTTCCCGACGGACAGGGGGCACAGGCTAGCTTGCTTGGTTTTAACCGCTTATCCCCAAGCAGGGCATCACGGCGATCCCATGTGCATGCGCTCCCGGGAAAAAACCATGGGCAAATTCGCCCCGGGATTAGCTAAATGGCTTAAGAGATCTTAAGCAGCTAGTGCGTAGTTTTCGTCGTTGGCAACTATATTTAGTTGCAGCAATTGATTAACGAGAGTTACTACCCTCTCGACATGCACCAATAAGCGTCATTACCGGCGTCGAAGCCAATTCACCCCCTTGTCCGTTTTTTCAGTATGTCTGGAGATTCCATTGTATTAGGCACCTTTGAAGAACCAATCTTTGCGGTTTTTCATCGGGGGCCCTATTTTACGCGAAAATTCCCGTGTTTAAACGGATATCGAATTCATCGTGCTTTCATGAAGCGCTGTTTGTCGCGCTGCCAGTCCCGGTCTTTGATGGATGCCCGTTTGTCGTGGCTTTGCTTGCCAGTAGCAAGTGCAATATCGCATTTGACATGAGGGCCCTTCCAATGGAGTGACAATGCAACGCAGGTCTGTCCTTTCTGCTGAGTAGCGCCGATCAAGCGCGAGATCTCACGTTTGTGCATTAGTAGCTTTCTGTTGCGGGTCGGGTTGGTGTCAGTGTGCGAAGACGCACTTGAAAGCGGTGTGATGTTGCAACCGTGCAGAAACGCCTCACCTTTATCGACCTGGACGTAGCTGTCGGTGAGTTGCACGCGACCTGCGCGCAAAGACTTAACCTCCCATCCCTTGAGCGCGAGACCCGCCTCAAACTGTTCGTGCAGGTGATACTCAAATCGCGCCTTTTTGTTGGCGATAATGAGGTTGGATGAGGCTTTCGGTTTTTTGGCCATTTGGGGTCAGGACCGGAGTCTTAGTAGGCACAGTCTAGCGCAGGAATGTGCAGGGTGCCTCGGTTGTGGCTTCCAGCGCAATCGCTGACAATGTTGGGAAAGAGGTTTGAATGGCAGATCAATCGATACACGGCATGTGGTCGTCCCGGCTCATCTTTGTGCTAGCGGCGGCAGGCTCAGCAGTCGGGCTTGGGAACATCTGGCGATTCCCTTACGTAACAGCTGAGAACGGCGGTGGGGCCTTTGTGCTGGTTTATCTAGGTTGTATTGCTCTGATCGGCGTACCGATTGTCATCGCAGAGGTGGTTCTCGGAAGGGAAGGTCGTCAGAGTCCAATCAACACCATGGCGGAGCTTTCGAGACGATCGGGACGAAGCACCTTCTGGCAGGTCGTCGGGTGGATGGGTGCTGGCACGGGATTCATTATCCTGTCCGTATACTCAGTCATTGCTGGTTGGGTCATGGCCTACGTGGTTCGCATGGCGAGTGGTGAACTTGCCGGCGTTGATGCCGCGTCTGCCGGTGCCGCCTTTGAGGGATTTACTCAGGATGCAACGTCGGTCTTGGGCTGGCACACCGTGTTCATGATCCTGACGATGTTCATTGTGGCGCGTGGTGTGGGTCGTGGTATTGAAGTGGCTGTCAAATACCTGATGCCAGCGTTGTTCTTTTTACTGTCGATGCTGGTCGTTTATTCGGTGGTGACGACGGGGCCGGCCTTTCTGGAGGGTCTAGCCTTCATGTTTTCGTTCAAATTTGAACAACTCTCCTGGGCAGCCGTACTGCTCGCCATGGGACAGGCTTTTTTCACGCTGAGCCTGGGTATGGGTTCTATGATGACCTACGGCGCGTATATGCCATCGAAGGCATCCATACCTCGTACTGCCGCGATGATTGCGGTCTTGGATACCTCAGTCGCGATCATGGCGGGCATCGTGATTTTTCCGCTGGTGTTCGCGAACGATCTGACGAGTTCATCGGGACCGGGTTTGATGTTTGTGACCTTGCCCATTGCGTTCGGTCAGATGACAGGTGGTCAGATATTTGGGACCACCTTTTTTGTGCTTGTTTCTTTCGCCGCGGTCACATCGTCAATATCGATGATCGAACCGGCTTGCGCCTGGCTGATTGAAAGGACCCGGCTCAGTCGACCGAAGGTGGCGGCGTTGCTGGGAGCCATCGCTTGGCTACTGGGATTGGGTAGCGCATTTTCATTTAACTATTGGAACGACCTTCAGTTGATTGGCGGTCTGAACTTTTTTGAATCGATGGATTATCTGGCGAACAATATCATGCTGCCGTTGGGTGGGATGTTGATTGCACTGTTCACCGGCTGGGTTGTCGATCGCTCGATCGTTCGGCATCAGATGCCGGTATCAGATGCCAGCCTGACATTTTTTCTGTGGATCGTACGTGTTGTTGCACCGACTGCAGTCTTTGTCGTGTTCGTCATGACCTTACTTGGATGATGATAGAATCGGCAGCACCGTCATGAAGGTGACTCGATCGGTTCTGGTTCCGTATCATGCTGAAGAGATGTTCGATGTAGTCAATGATGTGACGTCCTACCCGTCTTTTGTCCCGGGCTGTATGGATGCCACCGTCCTGGAATCAACACCGGAGACAATGCGTGCGACCTTGATGATGAAGCGCGCAGGTGTGTCGCTGACGTTGACCACGGACAACAGACTGAATCGCCCATCGAGCATTGAACTGGGGTTGGTTGACGGTCCTTTCAGATACTTGAGTGGTCAATGGCGGTTCGAGCCTCTGGGGGATGACGGTTGTCGGGTTGCTCTGAATCTCGATTTTGCAGCGAGCAGTCTGACGGCGCTCATGATCGAATCGATGTTCGGTCGGATGGCGGATGAGATGGTGGATGCCTTCATAGCTCGAGCTGAGCATTTGTATACCGATGAGAACTGACGAAACCCATGAATCCATAAAGATTGAAGTTGCGTGTGCGTTACCGACACATCAGCGCATTTTATCTCTATCGGTTTCGATGGGGTGCACAGTAGCAGAGGCGGTCGAAGCAAGTGGCATCGCTGCTGACTTTCCGGAGCTGGATCTATCTACGGTCACATTCGGAATTTTCGAACAACCGGTGGAGGCGGGGGCGATCCTTGCAGACGGAGATAGAGTCACCTTGCTGCGACCACTGGTCGTTGATCCAAAAGATCAGAGGCGCCTGCGTGCTAGACGCCAGAAATCAAGCAATTGCTAATAGATCGTTCTAAAAGGGCGCCGTGCCATCTGCTGTTGCGGTTTCAGTGGAGTCTTCGATGGCGGGTCTGAAGTTCCCGTTGAAGTGACTTAGACGATTATCGAGAAAGTGGACCTGGAGTTTGACCTTGATGGGATCGCTGCCGCCGACTTTCATGGAATACACGTAGTCCCAGCGGTCCTGGACCAACTGATCGTCGATGACCGGATTACCCAACACAAATTGGACCTGACGTCGGGTCATTCCGGGTTTGAGTTTGTCGACCATATTCTGGGAAATGACATTTCCCTGCTGGATGTTAATGCGATGAACGCCCGGAAACCTCAATGTTTCGCAAGCGGTCGCAAGCAAGAGGATGCACACGACGGCGATTGTTTGGGTTAATTCTTTCATTTCCAATCCAAAGCCGGGATACTAGATTCAGACACGGAGATCGGCGAATCATGCCCAGCGAAACTCAGGAACTCAAGGACGCAGGTCTGAAGATCACGCTTCCGAGAGTGAAAATCCTTCAGATCATGGAAAGTTCCGAGAAACATCATCTTTCCGCTGAGGATCTCTACAAGCAATTGCTACAGAACGGCGAGGAGATCGGTCTTGCTACGGTATACCGCGTACTAACCCAATTCGAATCCGTTAATCTCGTTCAGCGACACTTTTTTGAAGAAGGTCATTCTGTCTTTGAGATCAAACGTGCCGGCCATCACGATCACATTGTGTGTGTAAAGTGTGGTGCGATCGAGGAGTTCGAGGATGAGGAAATTGAAACGAGACAACGCAATGTCGCAACCCAACATGGATACGTGTTGACTGGTCACCAATTGAACCTCTATGGCATTTGTCCGATCTGTCAGGCAAAAGACCAGTAATTTCCGCGCCGTTTGGGCTGTCACGGAGATTGACGGGCCGCGATGTCCTTCACACACCCTTATATGCGATCGAGTTTTCAACCACGGCGCCGATCATTGCCTCTGCATGTGCCCTGGATTCGACTGTCAATTCCTGTCCTGCAAGCATCCTGGCGAGCTCGTCAATTCGTTTAGTTTCGGTGAGCGTCGTAATTGCCGTTCTTTGCTTACGCCCCTCACCCACCTTCTCAACGACCAGGTGGTGATGCCCTTGCGCCGCGACCTGTGGCAGGTGAGTGACGCAGAGAATCTGCTGGTATCGACCCAATGTTCTGAGTAGTCCACCCAGGATGTCTGCTGTCGCGCCACCAACGCCGACATCAACCTCGTCGAAGACAAGCGTCTGGTGCTGACCACTCGTCTCGGCGATGGCTAACTGGATCGCGAGGCTGATTCGAGATAATTCGCCACCTGAGGCGGTGCGCCTTAAGCTGCCGGGTGTCTGGTTCGGGTTGGTTGCAATCAAAAACTCCAGATCATCGGTCCCGGTTTCGCGAACAGCATCACTCTGAAGTTGCTTTACTTCCATCCTGGCACTTTCCATGTTGAGTTGCGCCAGTATTTCGCCGACCCGATTTTCAAGAGCGATGGCAGAGGTGGCTCTTCGACGGCTCAGAACTTGCGAAAGCTCCAAGAGCACTTCTTCCTGTTCTCTACATAGTTTTGTTAAAGAGGCAATGTTGTCCTCGTCGTTATTCATCTGCGTCAATTCTGAATGGATGGAAGTGACCAGCTTCGAAAGCGCATCGGGTTCGATACGATGTTTCCTTGCGAGTTCGTAGAGACGTGACAGACGTGTTTCGACCTCGTTAAGTCTTTGAGGATCAATTTTGACAGCGTCTCGGTAGCGATTCAGCTCAACGAGCGCTTCAGCCATCTGAATGGCTGCATTGTTTAGTAGTTCTTTGGCTTCCTTCGCTTCGCTCAGATGCGGATCGGAAAGGTGGCGTATCGCGATTTCAATGTGGTGCATTGCACCGCGGTCAGGGTCATCTAATAGGCTGTCTATGTCCGTCAGGCGTTGCGTGATGCTCTGTGCATTGGCCAGCCGTCGTTGTTCCTGTTCTAGTGAGGCCTGTTCTCCTTCGGTGACGTTCGCTTCTTGCAGCTCTTCCAGTTGGTAACTCAGCAACTGGCGATGGGCATCAGTTTCTTGGCTTCTCTTGACAAGTGAGTCGAGTTTTTTCGAGGTGTTGGACCAGGCATGGTAGGCACCAAGGGTAGCGTCCACGTCGTCCTGCAAACCGCCGAACGCATCGAGCAATTGAAGGTGGCTCGCTTTACGCGCGAGTGACTGGTGTTCGTGCTGCGAGTGGATGTCCATGAGTAACTCGCCCAGTTCCTTCATGTCAGAAGCGGTGCTGGGACTGCCGTTAATGAAAGCACGACTTCGGCCGTCGCGGTTGATGACCCGCCGCAAGATGGCAACTTCGTGCTCTAACTCTCGTTCAGACAACCACAGGTATGCAGCTGAATCAGGATTAATATCAAAGACAGCGTGAATTTCTGCACGTTCACGTTGCGGAGCGATCAGAGATTGATCGGCACGATCACCCAGGGCCATCGACAGTGCATTGAGTATGATGGACTTTCCTGCGCCGGTCTCACCGGTTACGACGCTCATGCCATCGGCAAAGTCGATTTCCAGTTCGTCTACGAGTACGAAATGACTGACTGAAAGATGGCTCAACATGAGGTGATTAAACTGCGGTACCTGGATCAAAACAACCCAGCGTAGCACGAGGTCTCTGTGAGCTCTCTTTGACGGACGTGCTTTTCATTGCGAGGGCATTGGCGCCAGCCGCTAATCTGAGTCCAGTCGCAATGAGAGACGTAATTACGGTAACGTCTGGAGAGTAAGCGTCGGGTGGTTATCGCTTGGCAGAAATCAGCGATCGATCGCAGCATTGGTCACATTGCCAAAGCGAGATCAGTTTATCCTTCGACATGTCGGGTTTCTGAGCCTAGGCGACCATAGAATTCTGGTTATCCTGGTACTCGATGATCATGAAGTTCAGAACAGGGTCATCTATACGAATGAGCCTTATTCTGATGCCCAGTTGCGTGAGGCTGCGAATTTCCTTAATTACAAGTTCAGTGGACAGGTGCTATTCCGCATACGAGATTATCTCGTTAGTTCGATGAAATTAGACCGGGATTATATGAACCGACTGATGGAGATCACCCTGGCTCTGGTAGAAAAGGCGTTTGTTCAGAAAGAGGAATCGGACTATGTCCTTGCCGGCCGGGAGAATCTGATTTCTGAAGACGTTCCTCTTGTTATTTTAGACATCCGCGAGTTGCTTCAAGCCTTCGCAATCAAGGCAGACATTCTCGACCGGTTGGACTGTTGCATGGACTACCCTGGATTTAGCTGTCCATTGGCTCTGAATCCGGATACGAGCCCCTCGACGACTTCAGTTTTGTGACAGCGCCCTATGGTGTTGCAGGGGATACGGTCGGTGTTCTTGGCGTCATCGGACCGACAAGAATGGCTTATGATCGAGCGATTCCGGTCGTCGAAGCAACCGCACGTGAGCTGAGTGCAGCGTTGAATAACTACCATCACTGAGTTTCTGATACCTGTATTCCGGTGTCTCGCCCTTGAATGAAGGGTGGCGCGCCCCCATATCGACAGGGTCGACAGAGTTGGCACCTTGCCAAGTCGGTATTGAGTGGATTTCCACGTCATCGCATGTGAGCACGAAGGCAAAGCAGGATGAGCGTTAAAGACGATAGCGAGCAGGACAATGGGCAGAACAACGATCTGGATGCCGATGCGTGCCCAGACGATGTTGGGCGTGAAGTGGAAGACGCTCAAGAGGATAGCGTAGCTAACAGCGCCACGGATGAATCCGCAGCACCCGACGGCAAGGGGTGCCAGGCGGATGAAAATGCCAAAGCTGCCCTGGAAGCCGCGCTTGCCGAGGCAGAGAAGCTTCGTGATGTGGCACTTCGCGCCGAAGCAGAGATGCAGAACGTACGTCGGCGGGCTGGGATTGATGTCGAGAACGCCCATCGTTTTGCCCTGGAGCGCTTTGTGAATAATCTTCTGCCTGTCGTGGATTCCCTGGATAAGGCGGTTGAAAGCTTAGAACAGGCCGAGGCGATGGATGACACGACACAAGCTATCGCTGAAGGTGTTGGGTTGTGTCAGAAGATGTTTGTCGATGTGCTAGAAAAAGAAGGTGTGTCCGTGGTTGACCCTGTCGGTGAGCCCTTCGATCCCAATCTGCACCAGGCGATGTCGATGGTTGAGAATCCGGATGTTGAGCCTAATTCGGTGGTTGCGGTGGTTCAGCGGGGTTACACGTTGAACGATCGTCTGGTGCGACCAGCGATGGTCATGGTGTCCAAAGTTAGTGATGGAACGAACTGAAACAAAAATCGCATTGAATGCCGGTCATCCGCACCAAAATTATTATTAGATATTGAACAGAGAGAAACGTGTCGCCCGGCGACACACTTAGAGCCAGAGGCCTAACGGAGACAGACACATGGCAAAAATCATTGGAATTGACCTGGGCACGACGAACTCTTGCGTCGCGGTTCTGGAAGGTGACCGGGTCAAGATCATTGAAAATTCGGAAGGTGATCGAACAACCCCTTCCATCATTGGTTATAGCGATGATGATGAAACCCTTGTGGGGCAAGCGGCGAAACGGCAGGCGGTTACCAATCCCGAAAACACACTCTTTGCAGTCAAGCGGCTAATTGGGCGCCGTTTTGAAGATGCTGTGGTGCAGCGAGATATCGATATGGTCCCTTACAAGATTGCCGGCGCCGACAACGGAGATGCGTGGGTCGAGGTCAAGGGTGAAAAGATGGCACCGCCTCAGATTTCGGCACAGGTCTTGTCGAAGATGAAGAAGACCGCTGAAGACTACCTGGGAGAGACCATCACGGAAGCGGTCATCACGGTACCAGCCTATTTCAACGACTCGCAGCGGCAGGCGACGAAGGATGCTGGGCGAATTGCCGGATTGGATGTAAAGCGCATCATCAACGAGCCGACAGCCGCCGCACTGGCGTATGGTATCGATAAGGACCGTGGTGATTCTACGATCGCGGTGTACGACCTAGGTGGTGGTACGTTCGATATTTCTATTATCGAAATTGCAGACGTTGATGGGGAAAAGCAGTTTGAGGTGTTGTCGACCAATGGAGACACATTCCTCGGAGGAGAGGATTTTGATCTTCGAATCATTGACTACTTGGCTGAGGAGTTTGAAAAGGATAATGGTATTGACCTCCACAACGATCCATTGGCATTGCAGCGCCTGAAGGAAGCTGCAGAAAAAGCCAAGATTGAGTTGTCCAGCAGTGGACAAACCGAGGTTAACTTGCCTTATGTCACAGCCGATTCAACAGGTCCTAAGCACTTGGTCTTGAAAATGACCCAGTCAAAACTGGAATCGCTGGTTGAAGATCTGGTGGATCGCACGATCGAGCCGCTGAGAACGGCCCTTAAAGATGCGGGGACTGGGGTTTCCGAGATCGACGAAGTGATTCTGGTCGGCGGTCAAACTCGGATGCCCCTAGTCCAGAGCAAGGTTCGAGAATTCTTTGGCAAAGATCCCCGTAAAGACGTCAACCCTGACGAGGCCGTGGCAATGGGTGCAGCTATTCAGGCTGCGGTTTTGGCGGGCGATGTGAAGGATGTTCTGCTGTTAGACGTGACACCGCTGTCGCTGGGCATCGAAACGATGGGTGGTGTGATGAGTGCGTTGATCGATAAGAACACGACGATCCCCACCAAGAAGGCGCAGGTCTTTTCGACGGCTGATGACAATCAACCAGCAGTTACAATTCATGTCCTCCAGGGTGAGCGTAAGCAGGCAGGACAGAATAAGTCGCTAGGAAGATTTGATCTGGCCGATATTCCACCAGCGCCCCGTGGTGTGCCACAGATTGAAGTGACGTTCGATATCGACGCCAACGGTATCCTCAATGTGTCTGCAAAAGACCAGGCTACTGGGAAGGAACAATCAATTGTGATTCAGGCTTCTTCAGGGCTATCCGAGGACGAGATCGAGCAGATGGTGCGCGATGCAGAGTCGCATGCAGAAGAGGATCGGAAATTTGAGGAACTCGTAACGGTTCGCAACACGGCCGATAGTCTCATGCATGCCACCGGCAAGACGCTGGAAGAGTCTGCGGATCATGTTGAACCCGACGAGAAGGCTGCCATCGAATCAGCCCTGGCTGATCTCGAGGAAGCCCTGAAGGGTGATGATAAGGAAGAGATTGAAGCGAAAACCCGAGCATTGACTGAAGCCTCCGGCGGCCTAGCACAGCGCATGTACGAAGAGCAGGCGGCGGCCGCAGGCGATGGAGGTTCGGCACCGGAGTCCAGCGCAGAGCCAGACGCGGTTGATGCCGAATTCGAAGAAGTGAGAGATGACAAGAAGGACTAAGTGGGTGTTTGGTAACGCCCAATTCTGAGTCAGTCACACAGAACGCAGGACCTTGTCCTGCGTTTTTGTGTTAAGGGGTTTGTTTTAGACCCGATATTCGAACAACAAGGTAGTCATGGCGAAGAGAGATTATTACGAAGTGCTCGGGGTAGCTCGTGACGCGTCGGCTGCGGAGATTAAGAAGGCATATCGTCGGATGGCGATGAAGTTTCACCCGGACCGAAATCCGGACGATGCCGATGCCGATGCGAAGTTCAAGGAAGCCAGCGAAGCGGCAGAGGTGTTGACAGACGATAACAAACGTCAGCAATACGATCAGTTTGGACATGCCGCGTTCGAAGGCTCTCGCGCGGGCGGCGGTTCTCAGGATGGTAACTTCAGCTCCATCTTTGAAGATGTTTTCGGGGATATCTTTTCAGCGGGAAGTGGCGGAGGTCGAGGTAGTCGCGCCCAACGGGGTAGCGATCTTAAGTATGTCATGACCATGGACCTTGAGGATGCAGTCCGTGGATCCGAGCAGAAGATCAAAGTGCCGACACTTGTGGAATGCATGGAATGCCTCGGTACCGGAGCGCGCAGAGGTACCTCGCAATCTGACTGTATTCAGTGTGGTGGCACCGGACAGGTCGGTGGTCGACAAGGCTTTTTCTCGTTTCAACAGACCTGTCCTCGATGTCGAGGAACCGGCAAGCTCATTACGGATCCCTGCGAAGCATGCGGTGGTCAAGGTCGGGTTCGTGATACGAAGACGCTATCTGTCAAAATCCCGCCTGGGGTCGATGACGGTGATCAGATTCGTCTTGGGGGGCAGGGCGAGGCTGGCGTTAACAACGGGCCAGCGGGTGACCTGTATGTCGAGATCAAAGTGAGGGAGCATCCCATCTTTACGCGGGAGCGCGAGCACCTCTATTGTGAGGTCCCGATCAGTTTCGCCGACGCAGCGCTGGGTGGGGAGCTTCAGGTTCCGACCCTAGATGGCAGAGTGAATCTTAAGATCCCCGATGAGACCCAGACTGGAAAACTGTTCCGGATCAGAGGGAAAGGGGTCAACATGGGCGAGATTCGAGGTGGTGGGCTTGGTGATCTCTACTGTCGTGTCGTTGTTGAAACACCGATCAAGCTCAACAAACGTCAACGAGAGCTCTTGCAGGAATTTGATAGTGTGACCGATGATCAGCATTCACCGCGTCGAACGAGTTGGTTTGACGGAGTCCGGAAGTTTATTGATTCTCTGACTGACTGACAGGACTAAACTAGGCCCGCATAACATGAACACAAGTGAGAATACATGAAAGTGCAAGAGAAGAAGTTGCAATGATCAGGACCGGCATTGCGGGTGCTGCGGGTCGCATGGGGCGGATGCTGATCAATGCAGCTGCAGAGTTTCCGGACCTTACGATCAGTGCAGCGATCGAAGCAGCGAGTTCGTCACTGGTCGGTGCTGACTCAGGTGAACTGGCGGGTGCGGGAACCAATGGCGTGCCTGTCAGTGGTGATCTTACGTCTGCTGCAGGATCATTCGATGTTTTGATCGATTTTACAATTGCGGATGCAACAGCTCAGAATCTTGAAATCTGTGCTACATCTGGCAAGAGGATGGTCATTGGCACGACAGGATTGTCTGCCGCGCAACGTGATCGACTCGAAGTGCTTGGAGAGCAGATGGCTATTGTGATTGCGCCCAATTTCAGCGTAGGGGTGAACGCCACCTTCAAGTTAGTTGAGGTTGCGGCAGAAATCTTTGGAGACGAGGTAGACATAGAGATCGTTGAATCCCACCATCGCCATAAGGTCGATGCTCCATCCGGGACCGCGATCCGATTGGGTGAAGCGGCCGCGGAAGCCTTAGACAGAAAGCTTTCCGACGTTGCCGTATTTGGACGGGAAGGGATGACGGGGGAAAGGGACCGTCAGACCATTGGCTTTCATTCACTGCGCGCGAGCGATGTCGTCGGGGAGCACACCGTTGTTTTTGCCGTTACCGGGGAGCGAGTTGAGATCACGCACCGTGCGCATAGCCGGTTGAATTTTGCTCAAGGAGCACTCAGGGCCGCCGCGTGGATTGCTGACAAGGAGGTTGGTGTCTTCGATATGCAAGATGTCCTTGGCCTGCGCTAATGTTCAAATGAGACCGATACGAGTTGTGGAGGATAGAGGGTGTTCTGTACAATCCCGACTCGATGAGAGCGGCGCCACATCCCCGAATTCGGACACCTGAAACACGAAAAAAGCGAGCCCAAGCAGCTCGCTTTTTTTTGACGTTACATTGTCCAGTATCGTCGTATGGAGAGTTGAGCGATGTCTGATGCAGCGCTGGTTCTTGCGAAAGGAGAAATCTTTGAAGGTGTTTCCCTTGGGGCCACCGGACTGGCGGCCGGCGAGGTTGTCTTCAATACAGCAATTACGGGGTATCAGGAGATCCTGACGGATCCGTCCTATGCGCGTCAAATTGTGACATTGACGCACCCACATATCGGGAATACTGGGACCAATGCAGAAGACGAAGAGTCGGACCGGATTGACGCCGCCGGACTTATTGTCCGCGATGTGCCCCGGCGAATGTCCAGCTGGCGCAATGCGTGCGGATTGACGGACTATTTGAGCGATCGAAATGTTGTGGGTATCGGGGGTTTGGATACCCGCAGGCTCACTCGACTTTTAAGAGATCAGGGATCTCAAAATGGTTGTATCGTGGCGGCCAAAGAGATCGGCCCATCTGATATAGATCACGCCAGGCAGTTGGCACTTAATTTTCCCGGTCTGGCAGGAATGGATCTTGCTAAGGAAGTCACCACGAGCGAGGCCTACGAATGGCGCCAGGGATCATGGCAGTTGGGGCGGGGTTACCGGAATGTTGAAGAAACCCGTTTTCATGTCGTCGCTTTCGATTTTGGCGTTAAGCGAAATATCCTAAGAATGTTGGCGGATCGGCGTTGTCGATTGACCGTGGTACCCGCCAAGACGACGGCTGCCGAGGTGCTGCGGCTCAAACCAGATGGCGTTTTTCTATCCAATGGGCCGGGTGACCCCGAACCCTGCGACTACGCCATAGAGGCGATTCGTGCTTTGTTGTCAAAAAATTTACCGGTCTTTGGTATTTGTCTTGGTCTCCAGTTGCTTGGACTTGCTGCAGGCATGAAGACCATGAAGATGGGGCATGGGCATCACGGTGCCAATCATCCCGTCAGGAATCTCATGGACAACACCGTTCTGATTACGTCCCAGAATCACGGATTCTGTATTGACGATTCATCGTTACCTCAGAACGTCACGGTCACCCATCGGTCGCTGTTTGACGATACGATCCAGGGCATCCACCTCAACGATCGACCGGCTTTCGGATTTCAGGGTCACCCTGAAGCATCCCCGGGTCCGCACGATGCTGCGCCGTTGTTCGATCATTTCCTTGAACTACTGCAGGCCCAGGATGCCTAAAAGAACCGACATCAAGAGTGTGATGATTATCGGGGCTGGCCCCATCGTCATCGGCCAGGCCTGTGAATTTGACTATTCTGGCGCTCAGGCCTGCAAAGCGCTCCGCGAAGAAGGTTATCGAGTCATCCTCGTGAATTCGAACCCTGCGACGATCATGACTGATCCCGCGATGGCTGATGCGACCTACATTGAGCCAGTTCAATGGGAGGTTGTCAGGAACATCATCGAGGTGGAACGCCCTGATGCAATTCTGCCGACTATGGGTGGGCAGACGGGGCTTAACTGTGCATTGGATCTCGCGCGCGAGGGCGTTCTCGATGAATTTGGTGTTGAATTGATCGGTGCAACAAGTGACGCGATCGACAAGGCAGAGGATCGAAAACGCTTTGATGAAGCGATGAGGTCGATAGGTCTTGAGACACCGCGCTCCGCGATTGCACACAATCTCGACGAAGCGCGTGCAGCGCAAAAGGAACTGGGCTTTCCATGTGTGATTCGCCCATCATTTACACTCGGGGGATCCGGTGGCGGTGTGGCATATAACCAAGAGGATTTCACTGAAATCTGTACCCGTGGTCTCGATCTATCCCCAACCAATGAGTTGTTGATTGACGAGTCGCTGCTCGGATGGAAAGAGTTTGAGATGGAGGTGGTCCGGGACAAACGAGACAACTGCATTATTGTGTGTTCGATTGAGAATCTCGATCCGATGGGGATCCATACTGGGGACTCCGTCACCGTCGCTCCCGCCCAGACGTTGACAGATAAAGAGTATCAGCTAATGCGAAACGCTTCGCTTGCTGTGTTGCGAGTGATCGGTGTCGAGACGGGTGGATCAAACGTCCAATTTGCGGTTCAACCAGAGACTGGACGTCTTGTGGTTATCGAGATGAACCCAAGGGTCTCACGTTCTTCGGCACTTGCTTCTAAAGCGACTGGTTTTCCTATTGCAAAAGTAGCAGCGAAGCTGGCTGTTGGATTTACGCTTGATGAATTGCAGAACGAGATCACCGGAGGCGCAACACCCGCATCCTTTGAGCCCTCCATCGATTACATCGTTACCAAGATCCCTCGTTTTACGTTTGAGAAATTTCCCCAGGCGGAGAATTACCTGACGACCCAGATGAAATCCGTCGGTGAAGTCATGGCGATTGGACGAACGTTTCAAGAGTCGTTGCAGAAAGCCCTCCGTGGACTTGAGATCGGCATCAGCGGACTGGACCCAATGGGTGACACCAACGATATCGAACTTCGCCATCAACTCTCTGTCGCGGGCGCGGACAGGATCCGCTATGTCGGTGATGGGTTTCGACGTGGACTGACAGTGGATCAGGTGTTTGACCTGACGGCGATTGATCCTTGGTTTTTGGATCAAATTGAAGGGATTGTCGCCGCAGAAAGAGAGATTGTAGACGTCGGGCTTCAGATGTCCGAAACGAGCCTGTTTCGATACAAGCAGATGGGCTTTTCGGATGCGCGGATTGCTGCGCTGGTGGATGAACATGAAGATGCGGTGAGATCGTACCGACATGCACTGGGTATTCGACCGGTGTATCGTCGGGTCGATACCTGCGCCGGTGAGTTTTCAACGGCAACTGCCTACATGTACTCCACTTACGAATCCGAGTGTGAAGCCGATCCTTCAGGTCGTGACAAGATCATGGTACTGGGAGGTGGTCCCAATCGCATTGGTCAGGGTATCGAGTTTGATTACTGTTGTGTTCATGCTGCTCTGGCGATGCGCGAGGACGGCTTTGAGACCATCATGGTCAACTGTAACCCGGAAACTGTCTCGACCGATTTCGACACATCGGATCGACTATATTTCGAACCCCTGACGTTAGAAGACGTCCTCGAAATCGTGGCCATTGAGAAACCCAAAGGGGTCATTGTGCAGTTTGGTGGACAGACGCCACTAAAACTGGCCAACGACCTCGAAGCGGCAGGAGTTCCTATACTGGGTACACCACCTGATGCGATTGACCGTGCTGAGGACCGTGAGCGTTTTCAACACATGATTGAATCTCTTGGCTTGAGGCAGCCTCCCAACAGAACTGTGCGTGATGTCGAGGCCGGAGTCATCGCAGCAAACGAAATCGGTTATCCCCTAGTTGTGAGACCATCCTACGTCCTGGGGGGAAGGGCGATGGAGATTGTGCACAATGAGCGTGAGCTCCGAACCTATATGGTACAGGCGGTCCAGGTCTCAGATGAGAGCCCAGTTTTGCTCGACCTCTTCCTCGATCAGGCCATAGAAGTCGACATTGATGCAGTCTCGGATGGTCGGCAGGTTGTGATTGGTGCTGTGATGGAACATATCGAGCAGGCGGGCGTACACAGTGGAGATTCCGCATGCTCTTTACCGCCTTATACGCTGACGACAGAAATTATCGAAGAAATGAAAAGGCAGGTGACGGCGATGGCCGTCGAGATGGGTGTTGTTGGTCTGATGAATGTTCAGCTGGCGCTCCAGGGCGAGACTATCTATGTCTTGGAAGTGAATCCGAGAGCGTCGCGGACGGTGCCTTTTGTCTCGAAGTGTGTGGGCACTTCCCTGGCCAAGATAGCAGCGCGCTGTATGGCAGGTACAACGCTTGTTGATCAGGCATTTACTCATGAAATCGTCCCTGATTATTACAGCGTTAAAGAGGCGGTGTTTCCCTTTGCTAAATTTCAGGGCGTTGATCCAATCCTGGGGCCTGAAATGAAGTCTACGGGTGAAGTCATGGGTGTCGGTGAAACTTTTGGCGAGGCGTTTGGTAAATCCCAATTGGGTGCAGGCGACCACTTGCCCGAATCAGGTCTTGCGTTTCTTAGTGTCCGTGATGTGGATAAGCCCATGGCCATCGCCGTCGCTAGAGAACTGCTCGAACTGGGGTTCTCATTGATCGCCACCAAAGGGACGGCATCCGCGATGACAGATGTCGGTATGACGGTCCAAGCCATCAACAAGGTCAAGGAAGGACGCCCCCACATCGTCGACCTGATTAAAAATGGTGAAATCTCATTCATAATCAACACGACCGAAGGTGCGCAGGCCATCGCGGATTCCTATGAAATCAGGCGGACTGCGCTGCAGTACAAAGTCTACAACACCACAACGATTGCAGGGGCGAGGGCTTGTGTTGCAGCAGTGCAGAGCCAACGCGGCGGACAGACTTCTGTGAATCGTCTGCAGACGTTACACGAACGCGACGTGATTGCTGGCAATTAGCGCCACCCGGTGGAGAATAGGACGTAATGGCTAACGACGCAATTTACGAATTGTGATGGATCTGGGTGACTGCCCCTCGACCCAGCCTACAGAGCAAGTAACCTTCGACAGAGAGAATAATGGAACGCGTACCCATGACTGCAGCTGGTGAAGCGGCGTTGCGCAAAGAACTTGAGCACCTGAAGACCGTCGAACGCCCGAGAATCGTGAACGCGATCGCGGACGCGCGGGCCCAGGGTGATCTGCGGGAGAACGCTGAGTATCAATATGCCAAGGAAACTCAAGGTTTCATTGAAGGTAGAATCGTTGAGGTGGAAGGAAAATTATCAAACAGTCAGGTGATCGATGTGACCACCATCCCGGAGTCAGGAAAGGTCATCTTTGGCGCGACCGTTCATCTTTACAATTTGACGGATGATTCAGAAATCACCTATCAGATTGTGGGCGACGATGAGTCCGACATAAAGGTGAATAAGCTATCTGTATATTCACCGATCGCCAGAGCCCTGATTGGCAAGGAGGTGGGCGATGAGGTTCGCGTTGAGACGCCCGGCGGTGTTGCGGAGTATGAGATTCAGGCGATAGCTCATGTGTAGAGAATATAAAGTAAGTAAGCGCTCACTATTATTTCGTTCACCCAATGATTTCGTGTCGTATAAGATTTGATAGTCTTGCATTAGGTGTTGGAGAAGACTTGTAAAGGACCCCGACACCGCCGATTAGTTGAACCAGATCCGAGGCTGTTTTTTCACAGAGATCTTTCACAATTCGTTGACGATGTTCTCGGCCGCCGCTGATGCGGACTTTAATCAGCTCGTGGTCGTGAAGCGCCCGGCTAACTTCGGTACTGATATTGTCGGTTAGTCCTTTGTCACCGACCGTGACAATGGGCTTCAAGTGATGGGCAATAGCACGAAACTGCTTCTTTTCCCTGGTCGAGATTGCCAAAAGGTTCTTCCGGTTGATCAAAGTGTGGATCATTGTCCATTCGTGGTTGTGTATCAATATACGGATGAGTTGTTGTTGTGACGAAGAACCTATTGAGGAGTCACAATGAGTGATCGTCGCTGGATAACCAACCATACCCGGGATCCCTATGTGATCAAGGCGCAAAAGGATGGCTATCGGAGTCGAGCGAGCTATAAGCTCATAGAAATCGATGACAAGTATCGACTCTTCAACGCGGGAACGGTCGTGTTGGACTTGGGGGCTGCGCCTGGAGGATGGTCACAGGTAGCATTGCAGCGTTCCGGTGATTCAGGGTTGATCGTTGCGGTGGATCTCCTGGCGATGGATGCCATTGCGGGGGTGGTCGACTTGAAGGTGGACTTTACTGAACCAAAGGCCCTGAGCGATATAGCGTATGCTCTTGATGGGCGGCCATTGGATGTAGTCATGTCTGATATGGCGCCCAATCTGAGCGGTGTTCGTGATATCGACCAGCCAAGTAGTATCTATCTGGTTGAACTCGCGATCGATATCGCGGACGAACATCTGAAGGTAGGCGGGAGTTTCGTCGCCAAGTGTTTCGAAGGTGAGGGTATCGATAGTCTTCGGAGGTCACTCAAGGCGCGGTTTGAGACGGTTATTAATATGAAACCCAGGGCTTCGCGACCGAAATCACGTGAAATCTACCTGGTGGGCCTTGGAAAACGTGCAGCATCACGCCAATGAATAATGGCTTGAGTTATTCATATATTTAGCGACGACCACTTGAAAGTCCGATGCGCCCCCCAATGTCGTAGTCTGGACGTAGTGATTGAGCGCTAGTGTGCCGGCTACAGAAGTTTTGACATACCGCCGACAGTCTATTGGCTGACATTTTGCGGTGACGCTGGTCTAATGTGAAGTCTGTTCCACGATAGGGTGTGGATGCAGACTGCCAGGAGGTTGTGAATTTGAACGATATGGGAAAGAACCTACTATTGTGGCTGATTATCGGTGCAGTCCTGCTGGTCGTCTTCAATATGTTCAATCCTGGTCAACGGACCATGGAGGTGGACTATTCCGAGTTTCTGGAGTGGGTCACTCAGGAACGGGTTCGCGACATCGTGATTGACGGTGACGGGATCACTATACGAGGGACGCTTGATGACAATACGAGATTTGAAACCAATCAGCCGCGATTGACAGACAAGGCTCTGGTCGACGACCTGTTGAATCATGGTGTGGAGTTTCGCCAGGCTCGACCAGAGCAACAAAGTATCTGGACCCAGTTGCTGGTGGCTAGCTTCCCAATACTCGTTATCATAGCTGTTTTTATGTTCTTTATGCGTCAGATGCAGGGTGGCTCTGGCGGCCGTGGCGGTCCACTGACGTTTGGCAAGAGCAAAGCCAAGCTACTCAGCGAAGATCAGATCAAGACAACATTTGCGGACGTTGCGGGTGTTGATGAAGCCAAAGAGGACGTTCAGGAGCTTGTTGAGTTTCTCCAGGATCCCAGCAAGTTCCAGCGGCTGGGTGGGAAAATCCCCCGCGGCATCCTCATGGTAGGTCCTCCGGGTACGGGTAAGACGTTGCTAGCGAAAGCGATTGCGGGCGAAGCCAAGGTACCCTTCTTTTCAATCTCTGGTTCCGACTTTGTTGAAATGTTTGTAGGCGTCGGTGCTTCACGTGTGCGTGACATGTTCGACCAGGCGAAGAAACAGTCGCCTTGCATTATCTTTATCGACGAAATAGACGCGGTTGGTCGACATCGTGGTGCGGGACTTGGCGGTGGTCATGACGAAAGAGAACAGACCTTGAACCAGTTGCTGGTTGAGATGGATGGATTTGATGGTAACGACGGGATAATCGTCATTGCCGCGACTAACCGTCCCGACGTATTAGACCCTGCGTTACTGCGCCCCGGTCGATTTGATCGGCAGGTCGTGGTGGGGTTGCCGGATGTTCGGGGTCGGGAACAGATTCTCAAAGTACACATGCGAAAAGTCCCGCTGGGAGACGACGTGGACGCATCTGTAATCGCTCGTGGTACCCCTGGTTTTTCCGGTGCAGACCTGGCGAATCTTGTTAACGAAGCGGCTTTGTTTGCTGCCAGGCAGGATCGACGTACAGTCAATATGTCGCAGTTTGATCAGGCTAAGGACAAGATCATGATGGGCGCTGAGCGCAAGAGCATGGTGATGTCTGAAAAAGAGAAAAGGACGACGGCTTACCATGAAGCTGGGCATTGTATTGTTGGCTATCTGGTACCGGAGCACGACCCCAGCTACAAGGTGACGATCATCCCGCGAGGTCGAGCTCTAGGGGTAACGATGTTCCTGCCAGAGGAGGATCGGCATTCTTTGTCGAAACGCATGATTGTTTCTCAGATGTGTACGATGTTTGGTGGACGTGTAGCAGAAGAGCTGGTGTTGGGTGAAGAAGGCATTACCACGGGAGCTTCCAATGACATACAGCAGGCATCGAAGATGGCCCGCAATATGGTGACAAAATGGGGGCTTTCCGAGAAGCTTGGACCGTTAATGTACTCCGAAGAGGAAGAGGAGGTTTTCCTCGGCATGTCGGCAGGGAACAGCGGGCTGAAAGTGTCTGACAGCACTGCTCGAATCATTGATGAAGAGGTGCGATCGGTGATTGATAGCTGTCATGAAACAGCGCGGCGGTTATTGAACGAGAACCTGGATAAACTCCATGCAATGTCCGATGCATTACTGACGTATGAGACTATTGATCACGATCAGATTGTCGACATCATGTCGGGGCGTGAGCCAAGGCCTCCCAAAGACTGGGGAGATACCGGACCGACACCGCTTGCCCCGGGCGGAGATGACCTACCTGAATCCGATTCACGACCTAGTGGGCCTGTTGGAGATCCGGCTGGCGAGCACTGAATCATGCTTGCAAGTGCACATCGTGTACTAGCAAAGCTGGACGAGCCAGCTATCATGGGGATTTTGAATGTTACTCCTGATTCCTTTTCTGACGGCGGCCGATACCTCGATCCTGAGGTTGCTGTAAAACGAGCGTTGGAGATGGTCGACGAAGGCGCGTTGATTATCGATATTGGTGGTGAGTCCTCTCGACCTGGCGCCAAGTTTGTGCCGGAATCAGAAGAGCTTCTTCGTGTCATTCCTGTCATCAAAGCGCTTCGTAGGGCGTCAGATGTGCCTATCTCAATCGATACAAGAAAACCCGGCGTTATGGCAGTAGCAGCCTCCGAAGGCGCTGATCTGATTAACGATATCAGCGCCCTTACAACGCCAGGCGCGCTCAAAATCGCCGGCGAAACTGGGCTTGCTGTTTGCCTCATGCATATGCAAGGAACGCCCCGCAATATGCAGCGTAAGCCTACCTACGAGAATGTTGTCGAAGAGGTCATGAAGTTCTTGCGAGAGCGAATAAGCGCCTGTACCGAGAACGGTATTCCATGTGAACGCCTGATCGTTGATCCAGGCTTTGGGTTTGGTAAAACACCTGAGCACAACCTGCAGCTGATCAATGAACTGAACCGATTTGAAGCGTTGGGTGTACCTCTGCTGATCGGCGTTTCTCGAAAGAGCACCATCGCAAAAACATTAGAAAATCAGCAGCTACTGACGGGAAGCATCGTCGCGGCAATGATGGCCGTGGATAGGGGGGCTTCGATACTGCGAGTTCACGACGTGGCGGCGACACGCGCAGCGATCGTCATGCGGTCTGCTATCCAGGGTGCGGGGACATAAATCGGAACTGAAAATACAGTCCCGAACTGTACAATGACGAGGAGAGCTTCAAGGTAATCGCAATGGCGAGAGAGTTTTTTGGAACCGACGGAATACGTGGTCGCGTTGGTGAATATCCGATCAACACCGAGTTCGTCATGAAGTTGGGATGGGCAGCCGGAAAGGCTTTCATGGAGGCAGAAAGTGGTCAGATCCTGGTTGGCAAGGACACTCGTCTATCCGGCTACATGCTCGAGTCTGCATTGCAAGCAGGAATCACGTCGGCGGGAGTGGATGTGCGGTTACTGGGCCCAATGCCAACGCCCGCGATTGCCTACCTGACCCGGACTTTCCATGGTCTCGCAGGTGTGGTCATCAGCGCATCGCACAACCCGTTCTACGACAACGGCATAAAATTCTTTTCATCGGAGGGGCAGAAACTACCTAATCGGATCGAAGAGACTATCGAGCACTATTTGAGTGAGCCGATGGTGACTGTACCCCCTGAACAGACCGGCAAAGTGTCAAGGATTACCGACGCTGCAGGTCGATACATTGAATTCTGTAAATCGAGATATCGAGCGCCAGCTGGACTCGAGGGAATGCGCATCGTCGTCGATTGCGCTCATGGCGCAACTTACCACATAGCACCCAGCGTGCTCTCTGAACTGGGAGCGGATGTTGTCGCTATTGGGGTTGAGCCTGATGGACTTAACATCAACAGAGGTGTGGGTTCTACGAGTCCGGATGCTTTGAAATTGGCGGTCAAGGAGCGTCGTGCAGATCTCGGGATTGCGCTTGACGGCGATGGAGACCGGGTCGTAATGGTCGACCACCACGGAGATGTTGTTGATGGCGATGAACTCCTATATGTCATCGCACGGCATCGTCATGATCGACGGAAGCTCGCAGGCGGCGTCGTAGGAACGGTTATGAGCAATTTTGGGCTTGAGCGAGCACTCCAAAATCTCGACATCCCTTTCCACAGATCGCCAGTGGGAGATCGCTATGTGATGGCCGACCTTGTGGAACGCGGCTGGATATTGGGTGGCGAGTCATCGGGGCATATCCTCTGCTTGGATCAATCATCAACCGGAGATGGCATTGTGTCAGCGCTTCAGGTGCTGAATGCAATCAGGTACTTCGAGCGCCCGCTCGACGAGATCAAAAGAGGAATGAGCAAATACCCTCAACGGATGATCAATGTGAGCTGCGACAAACGGCGCGTCGAAGAACCATCTGTGGTTGACGCTGTAAGCAGGATCGAAGGAAGGCTCGGGGATGCAGGCCGCGTATTATTGCGTCCATCCGGCACAGAACCGGTCGTACGAGTTATGGTCGAGGGCGAGGATGAGGTGCTGGTTAATCAGCTATGTGAAGATCTTGCCGCCGTTGTCGGCGCCTGACCAGGGTCCTCAGAGATACCGGTCTGTTGAAGGACGAGTTGTTGCCCGTCCCAGACAAAGTCGCTAAGATTTGCCGCCGCTCTCGCAGCACCTCTGGAGAGCGTAAGTTCAGGGGATATCATGCGAAGACCGCTGGTCGCCGGTAACTGGAAAATGAACGGCACTGCGACCAGTGTAGAGGCACTTGTTACAGGGTTAGTAACTGCAGACTTGCCGTCGTGCGAACTGCTGGTCTGTCCACCTTCTGTTTTCCTGGCACAGGTTCGAGCTGGATTGAGTCTGGCAGGATATGAAAAAGAGATCGGGTTGGGTGCACAGGACGTCAGTCAGCATGAGTCAGGTGCGTTCACTGGAGAAAACTCAGCTGAAATGCTGGTCGAGTTTGGGTGTCGTTACGTATTGATAGGGCATTCTGAAAGACGGCAATATCACGGTGAAAGCGACGAAGCCGTTGCCGCGAAGGTTGAGAGATGTCTCGCTGTGGGGTTGAGACCGATTGTGTGTATCGGGGAGACACTGGAGCAACGTCGAAACGGCAGTATGCTGGCGATTATAGCGCAGCAACTCGGCGCTTTAGCCCAAACGGTTGCGAGGGAAGATTGGGGTCGCTTTGATATTGCTTACGAACCGGTCTGGGCTATCGGCACTGGTGAGAGCGCAACACCTGAGCAGGCTCAGGAAGTTCACGCGATGGTACGCTCGACGATTGCAGATCATGGAGACTCTGAAGACTTCACCCGAATTTTGTATGGTGGCAGCGTGAATGACGACAATGCGAAGGCGTTGTTTGAGATGGCAGATATCGATGGCGCCTTAGTTGGCAGTGCTTCGCTGAATGTTCAGTCGTTCATGTCTATTGCGGAGAGTGCTGGATAGAATGACGGAAAACAAACAGGTGATAAACACGCGGGTGAACTGATACGCTGCCGTGGGTCGGAACACATTGCGATTGAGTGACATGCAGATGCGTGTTGGTTGAGGTAGATAGTGGACATTCAATACATTGAAACATTTGTGCTGATCACCCACGTGATTGCGGCGATCGCGATCATCGGTCTGGTGCTTTATCAGCGTGGCCGTGGGGCAGAAATGGGTACTGGATTTGGCGCTGGCGCGTCAGGAACGGTTTTTGGGTCGGCGGGTTCCGGTAATTTCATGACGCGTATGACAACAACCGTGGCGATCACTTTTTTTGTGACCAGCTTCGGTTTAGCGTATTTTGCTAAACTTCACGCCGATGATGCGCGTCAGATCGGCATACCGCAAATTGAATCAATGGCGCCGCTACCGGCGGAAGAAGGTGAAGTGCCCTCAATCGAAGTACCGGTCGCTGACAACGAGGTTCCGTCGCTAGCGTTACCCGCGGGAAGTGGATCTGATGAGAATTGATGCCGAAGTGGTGGAATTGGTAGACACGCTATCTTGAGGGGGTAGTGGGCTTTTGCCCGTGGAGGTTCAAGTCCTCTCTTCGGCACCACCTTATCCATGTTCGTGTTTGTGATCATAATGCAGACGATCTGTGATTGATTCCTAAGCCTTTGAGATGTCGCGTTCCGCCTATTAACTCTTCGACATATAGCCTGCCTTTAGACTTCGTTGATGTCGCGGGTTGACCGGCGATTTCACCACCTTCTATAATTGCGCCCCTTGTTGTTGCGGGGTGGAGCAGTCTGGTAGCTCGACGGGCTCATAACCCGTAGGTCGTAGGTTCGAATCCTGCCCCCGCTACCAACGTTTCCCGATAGCTTCGGGATCATTTGTGACAACAGGTAGTGCAGGGAGCCCCGGAAGGGGTTTTTTTGACCCTGGAGGCCGTACAAAGTGTTCAGCTGGATGGACTGCTGTTAATGACGAGTGGTTCACCTTGTAAAGAACATTACTGGAATGGGCGTATTGCCCATTTTTTGTGTGTGCACTGTCCAGGGGCGACCGTGATGGGTAATGAAGCGGAAGGAGGTTTCGAAGACAGGTGATCGAGGAAACGTTGCAGCAGATGCTTGAGCCCGAAGTGGTTGCGGCTGGCTGCGAACTGTGGGGAATCGAGTATGTGGATTATGCAAGAAGCGTGATTCTCAAGATCTACATCGAAAAACACAGTGGCGTGACGGTAGATGATTGCGCACGGGTCAGTGAACAGGTGAGCGCCGTTCTGGATGTAGAAGACCCCATCAGTGGTCACTACACTTTGGAGGTGTCTTCACCAGGGATTGACCGTCGTCTATTTGCGGCAGGTCACTTTATTACGTGTAAAGGGGAACAGGTTTCTGTGAGTTTGAAGTCGGCGATTGATGGCCGTCGACGATTCAAAGGTCTCCTTTGCGGGATGGAAGACGACGACGTGGTGGTTCGTATTGACGACGACGAATACCTGCTGCCCATCGAGCAGATTGAGAAGGCAAGAGTGATTCCGGATTTTTAGTAAGGTGGAATCTGAACGAGGCGAAGTGGCGAGATGAACGAGGTGTCAATTGAGGTTCTATCATGAGTAAGGAAATCCTGCTCGTCGTTGAATCTGTATCAAACGAGAAAGGTGTGCCGCAAGAGGTTATCTTCGAGGCTCTGGAACTCGCACTTGCCACTGCGACAAAGAAGCGATATGCGGATGAAGTTGAGCTTCGAGTTGAGATCGATCGAGAGAGTGGGGAATACGACACGTTCAGAAGATGGCGAGTGCTAGGCGATGATGAAGAATCGGAAATGGCACAAGCAGAACTCACTCTCCAGGAAGTCGCCGATCGAAATCTGAACCTTGCCGTGGGTGAGTTCTACGAAGAGCCCGTCGAGTCCATTGAATACGGTCGAATTGCAGCACAAACCGCCAAGCAGGTGGTTGTTCAGAAGGTCCGGGAAGCGGAACGTGCCCAGGTTGTTGATGCTTACCGTGATCGCGTTGGCGAATTAGTCAACGGACAGGTCAAGAAAGTAACACGTGATGCCGTGATTGTAGATCTTGGCAATAACGCAGAGGCGCTCCTTCCCCGTGAGGACTGGATTCCTCGCGAGACTTTCAGGATGGGCGATCGGCTTCGTGCGCTGCTGTCTGAGGTCAGTCCTGAGTTACGAGGCCCTCAACTGTTACTGACGAGAACTTCGTCTGACATGCTGGTGGAGCTATTCAAGATTGAGGTACCGGAAATCCATGATGGTGTCATCGAAATTCTCGGAGCCGCACGCGAACCCGGCTCGCGTGCCAAAATTGCTGTTAAGACCAATGATGGGCGGATCGATCCCATCGGCGCATGTGTCGGGATGAGGGGATCGAGGGTTCAAGCCGTCTCTGGAGAACTAAGCCAGGAACATATTGATATTGTGCCCTGGGACGATAACGTCGCGCAGCTTGCAATCAACGCGATGTCGCCTGCCGAGGTCGTCTCCATTATGGTTGACGAAGAATCCAATAGTATGGATATCGCCGTCAGCGAAGAGAACCTCGCTCAAGCTATTGGCCGTGGGGGTCAGAACGTCAGACTGGCCAGCGAGTTGACCGGTTGGCAGCTGAATATCATGACTGTTGAGGAGCAAGTTGAGAAGCAACAGTCTGAAGCAGCCGGAATTGTCGAAGTCTTCATGAAGCAGTTGGATGTGGACGAGGAAGTTGCCATGGTGCTTGTTGAAGAAGGTTTTTCTGATCTGGAGGAAATCGCCTATATTCCGCGTGAGGAAATGATTGCGATTGAAGGGTTTGATGAGGAAATCGTCAATGAGTTGCGGGCACGTGCCAAAAGTGCACTCACCACTATGGAGCTCGCTAATGAGGAAGAACTTGACAATGTCCAGCCTGCTGAAGACCTGCTGACGATGGACGGCATGGACCGGCGACTGGCGTTCGTACTGGCGAGTCAAGGTGTTGTGACCATGGAAGATCTCGCAGAACTGGCGATTGACGATCTCATTGAGATTGAGCAAATGGACGAGGAGCGAGCGGGCACGCTGATCATGACGGCCCGTGCACCTTGGTTTGAAGACGACAACGACGATCAATCTGATGAGGGTTGAAAGTGGGGATCGCGATAGATGGCTGAAGTCACCGTCTCACAACTCGCCGAGAGTATAGATACTCCCGTTGACCGATTACTGCAGCAGATGAGTGAGGCAGGGCTACCGCATGCCTCAGCCGCCGACGTAGTCTCTGATGAGGACAAGCAAGCGTTGCTTGCCCATCGAAAAGCAGCACATGGTGATTCGGAAGACAAACCACGCAAAATAACTTTGAAGCGTCGTACGCTCAGCACTCTACGAACGACAGGTGGTGGCTCTCGGGGTGGCGCTCGGGGTAGTTCGCGCACTGTTAATGTTGAAATCAGGAAGAAACGGACCTACGAGCGACCCCAAGGTGAAGCCAGCAATCCGCCAGTGGCTGGAACCGAGCTCGCTGCAGATGTCGAACCGGAAGAAGTCGCAGAACAGGAAGTTGTCGAGGAGCCGGTTGTAGAGGAACCCTCGATCAGCCCAGAAGAGATTGCCAGGAGACAGGCCGTTCTGGCAGAAGCGGAAGCTGAAGCAGATCGGCGGCGGCAGGAAGCTATCGCAAAGGCTGCCGAAGAAAAGGTGCAGAAGGAAAAAGAAGAACGAGATCGGCAGATAGAGGAAGCCCGTAAACAGGCGCAAGCTGCACGCGAGGCGACAGGTGAATCAGAAAACAAGGTCAGTGCGCGCAAGGACAGGCGTGATCGCCATGACTTAGATGAGAAGGACACGTCCGAGAAGCGCTCCAAACATGGGAACCGTCGACGGCGTGTTCAGCAATTAGAAGCTGAAGATCTTCTGGACGACAACGCGTCCGGTAAGACGCTTGGTTTGTCGTCAATGCGCAGGAAGCGAGCGCCCGCACGGGCGCCTGGCCAACATCATAAGTTCAATGCTCCCACTGAGGAAATGAAGCGCGAGGTAGAGATCGGAGAAAACATCTCCGTCGCGCAATTGTCGCAGCGTATGGCCGTCAAAGCGACGGAAGTCATCAAAGTTCTGATGGGACTGGGCGTGATGGCGAATATCAACCAGACTATCGACCAGGACACTGCAACTTTGGTCGTAGAAGAATTCGGACATACAGTGAGAATCCTGGAGTCTGATGCGATTGAGAAATCTCTGATTGAAGACACAGAACTCGAAGGGGAAGGCCAGCCGCGTGCACCGGTTGTGACGGTCATGGGTCACGTTGACCATGGCAAGACATCTCTACTTGACTATATTCGCAAGACGCAGGTTGCAGACGGCGAAGCAGGAGGGATCACACAACACATCGGTGCCTACCGAGTAAATACCGAGCATGGTGAAATTTGCTTTATCGATACGCCTGGACATGCCGCGTTTACCGCGATGCGTGCTCGAGGCGCGCAGTGTACGGACATTGTTATTCTGGTTGTTGCGGCGGACGATGGTCTGATGCCGCAGACTGAAGAGGCGATCCAACATGCAAAAGCTGCAGGTGTGCCTCTCGTTGTTGCAGTGAACAAGATTGATCTGGAAGGGGCTGATCCGGATCGCGTTAAGAACGAGCTGGCCGCGAAAGATGTGATTCCTGATGACTGGGGTGGTGATACGCAGTTCATCAATGTCTCTGCACTCACAGGTGAGGGTATCAATGCACTACTCGAAGCCGTGCTGCTACAGTCTGAATTGCTCGAACTGATAGCTGTGCCAGAAGGATCGGCCCGAGGCATTGTTATTGAGTCCGAACTGGACAAGGGTAAGGGCTCGGTTGTGACATTGCTTGTTCAGAATGGGCAGTTGTCTCGTGGCGATATCGTCGTGGCTGGCGAGAACTTTGGTCGAGCGCGCGCGCTGACAGATGCTGCCGGTCAGGCCGTCAAAGAGGCAGGTCCTGCAACACCGGTTGTCATGCTGGGACTTAATGGTACGCCTGCGGCTGGCGATCCATTCCAGGTCACTGAGGATGAAAGACGGGCAAGAGAGGTAGCTGAATTCCGTCAAGAAAGAGCGGACGAGGAACGACTGGCGACGCCAGCGACCAGCCTCGATAACCTTTTGCAGAGTTTCGGTGAGAAAAACGTCAGTTTCCTTAATATTGTCGTTAAAGCAGATGTGCGGGGTTCCCTGGAAGCCATCGTGTCTGCGCTTGAGGAGTTGGGCAACGAGGAGGTTAAGGTCAACGTTGTCTTCAAGGGTGTTGGCGGGATCACAGAGAGCGACGTGGATTTCGCGATTACCGCAGAGGCTGTGATCTTTGGATTCAATGTACGGGCAGATTCCACAGCGAGGAAAACCATTGAATCCGAAGGTCTCGACCTTCGGTACTACAAGGTTATCTATGATCTGGTTGATGACGTTAAAGCGGCGTTGTCAGGCATGCTGTCACCAGAAGTTCGCGAGGAGATTGTTGGTATTGCCGAGGTCAGAGACATTTTCGACTCCAAGAAATGGGGAAAGATCGCTGGTTGTATGGTGATAGAAGGGACGATCTTCAGAGAAAAGCGAATTCGCGTCCTGCGGGATAATGTGGTGATCTATGAAGGTGAGCTAGAGTCGCTTAGACACTTCAAAGATGAAGTTGAAGAAATCCGCAATGGTACCGAATGTGGTATTGGAGTTCGCAACTACAACGACGTTAAAGCGGGCGACCAGATTGAGGTCTTTGATTCCCGCGAAGTTGCGAGGGCGCTATAGGCTTGGCAGGTGAATTCAGCCGAGGACGGCGAATCTCGGATTTTGTTCAACGTGAACTGGCAACGCTGATCCAGCGTGAAGTGCGCGATCCACGACTGGGGATGGTTACTGTTAGTGGCGTCAAAGTCAGCTCCGACCTGTCCTGGGCAGATGTCTACGTCACGGTCCTGGACCAGGATGATGTGGAGTTATCTCTCGACATTTTGACAGGCGCAGCTGGCTTTCTGCGTTCTGAGCTTTCATTAATGCTGACTACACGATCAACGCCGCGGCTGCGTTTTCACTATGACGATACTGCCCGTTCAGGCGCGCACATGGATCAACTGATCGATGAAGCACGTGCGCGAGATAAACGCGAGCCTGATAGCAATACTGCGAAAGACGTCGGGGAATGATTGGTGGGACGATCCCGTAGGAAGGGGCGAGATGTAGATGGTGTGCTCGTGCTCGATAAACCGTCGGGTATGACTTCAAACGCTGCGCTTCAGACCATCAAGCATGCCTTCTATGCACGAAAAGCGGGACACACGGGGAGCCTGGACCCATTGGCAACGGGTGTTTTGCCGATCTGTTTTGGCCAGGCGACACGGTTTTCGCAATATCTGCTGGATGCTGACAAAGCCTACGAAGCGACAATCCGACTTGGCGTATCTACCGATAGCGGCGATTCAGAGGGCAAAGTGCTTCAAGAATCAAATGTACCAAAAATTGATGGGTCAAGATGGGAACGCCTGCTCGACAAGTTTCGAGGCGAGGTGGAGCAGGTCCCCAATATGTTCTCAGCGATCAAGGTAGATGGCCAGCCTCTCTACAGACTCGCTCGGCAGGGGATTGAGGTTGATAGAGCGCCGCGACAGGTCACCATTTACAGTCTCGTACTGCGGGGTTGTAAGGACGATCAGGTGCAGTTGGGTATTCGCTGTTCAAAAGGAACTTACATTCGTTGTTTGGCGCAGGATATTGGAGAAGAGCTGGGCTGTGGTGCCCATGTGACACAACTCAGACGAATCTCTTCAGGACCCTTTGACATTGATCAGGCAGTCTCTATCGACCGCATTATCGACCTTGCGGAGTCCCGGGATTTTGCGGCGCTAGCGGAACATCTTTTGCCAGTGAGTTCCGCCGTCTCGAGCTTGCCAGCAGTCACGCTCCCTTATCTATCGGCACTCTATCTGCGCCAGGGACAACCGGTTCAGGTGGGTGGTGCACCTATGGATGGTATGGTGCGGTTGTATTCGAAAACCGAGGATGCTCAGGTCTTCCTTGGCGTAGGTGAGATTGACGGTGACGGGTTGATAGCGCCTCGTCGGTTGTTAGCCGATTCTGGATCTGGCTGAGGGACGTGTCTGCGCGCGAAATAAAGGTGTTGTCTTTGCCTAATACGTGGATAATGCGTCGAGTTTGACCCTAAGAAGAGTTAAACAGAAGGAAAATAACTGAAAAATCTGTGGCAACAGGTCCGTCCTAACGCCACATATCCGGAGCATGACTGTAAATATGCGTGGTTGTGCATACCCCCCACACGAGCATATTTGGAGAAGCTGGAATGGCTTTATCTAGCGAAGAGAAAGCAGGCATTATCAGAGAATATGGCGCAGCTGAAAACGACAGTGGATCCCCTGAAGTACAGGTCGCTCTGCTGACCGCCAACATCGAGAAGCTGCTGTCCCACCTTCAAGAGCATACCCATGATCATCATTCGCGTACTGGAATGTTGAGAATGGTGAATCAACGACGAAAATTGTTGGCTTACCTCAGAGGGAAGGATACTAACCGGTATGCGACGCTCATCAAGCGGTTAGGTCTACGTCGATAGAGTCGAAGGCATCCATTAAGTGGCCGTCTCTAGGTCGGCCGATTGGGTTGCGACCATGGTGTTGCAGCCTCTAGAGGACGCGTAATGAAAAGAAAACAAGATAGAAAAGAAATGGAGTAAAGAACTTAGTGGCACATATAAGAAAACAATTCAACTATGGCGATCAGGAGATCGTGATAGAAACTGGAAAGGTTGCACGACAGGCAACAAGCGCGGTGATGGTTTCATCTCAGGACACAACAGTCCTGGTTTCTGTTGTCGGAAACAAAGAAGCATCACCTGGTCAGGACTTCTTCCCGCTGACCGTCAACTACGAAGAAAAAATGTATGCAGCGGGTAAGATCCCTGGCGGTTTCCCAAGACGTGAAGGTCGGCCATCGGAAAAAGAAACGCTGACATGCCGCTTGATCGACCGACCAATTCGACCCCTCTTTCCGAAGGGTTTCCTGAACGAGGTCCAGGTGACCTGTCAGGTGATTTCCGCACATAAGGATGTTGACCCCGATATTCTTGCCATGATCGGTACCTCTGCAGCATTGACGCTTTCGGGTATTCCTTTTGCGGGACCGGTCGGTGGCGCTCGTGTCGGCTTTACCAAAGACGGCTACCTGCTAAATCCAGGCTATGAAGCACTTGAGTCTTCGGATCTCGACATGGTCGTGGCTGGGACCGAGTCTGCCGTTCTGATGGTGGAGTCCGAAGCACGCGAATTGACGGAGGACCAGATGCTGGGAGCTGTGCTGTTCGCGCACCAGGAAATGCAGGCCGTCATAAAGGCGATCAACGAATTGAAGGTAGAGGCTGGTAAGCCGGAATGGGATTGGCGGCCTGAGCCGAAGAACGAGACGCTGGCTTCCGCATTGTCGGATCAGATGAGCGCATCGCTGACAGAGGCATACCAGGTTTCAGACAAGATGGCGCGGCAGGGCCGAGTGTCCGAATTGCGTGACCAGGCAATTAGCGCCCTGACGAGTGACGACGTTGATCAGGATGCTGTATTGGGTGCGTTCGGATCGCTTGAGAAGAATATCGTCCGACGTCGAATTATCGATGGCCAGCCGCGAATCGATGGTCGGGATAATAAAACCGTTCGGCAGATTGACGTTGAGGTTGGCTTGTTGAACATGGCACATGGCTCAGCGTTGTTTACACGAGGTGAAACGCAAGCGCTGGTGACTGCAACACTGGGTTCACAGCGAGATGCACAGATTGTCGACGCGTTGAAGGGCTCTTACCGCGACGGCTTCATGCTTCACTATAACTTTCCACACTACAGTGTCGGCGAGACAGGGTTTTCCGGTGGGCCGAAGCGTCGTGAGATTGGTCACGGTCGACTGGCACGACGTGGCATCTCGGCCGTGCTACCACCGGCTGAGGACTGGCCTTACACGACACGTGTTGTGTCCGAGATCACTGAGTCCAATGGATCATCGTCAATGGCGAGCGTCTGTGGTGCTTCGCTTGCGTTGATGGATGCCGGTGTGCCTTTGAAGTCTGCTGTTGCTGGTGTCGCGATGGGCCTCGTCAAAGAGGATGACGGCTTTGCTGTCTTGACGGACATTTTGGGAGATGAGGATCATCTGGGAGATATGGATTTCAAAGTGGCTGGAACTGACACTGGTGTCACTGCATTGCAGATGGACATTAAGATCCAGGGTATCACCGAAGAGATCATGGAGCAGGCGCTCGCACAGGCGCGTGAGGCGCGTCTGCATATTCTCGGCGAGATGAACAAGGTGATCGGTCGGTCTCGTGAAAATGTGAGCGACAACGCACCGCAGGTTGTGACTATGAAGGTTGATCAGGACAAAATCCGGGATGTGATCGGCAAAGGTGGGGCGACCATTCGATCGATTACCGAAGAGACCGGTGCCTCTGTCGATATCGAAGATGACGGAACCATTACCATTTATGGCGAAGGTGCCGAATCGCGTGACGCCGCAATCGAACGGATCAAGGAGATCACGGCAGAAGCTGAAGTTGGCAAGATCTACAAGGGTACCGTCGCGCGAATCGCCGATTTCGGTGCCTTTGTGACGATTCTGCCAGGGAAGGATGGTCTGGTTCACATCTCACAGATCGCCCAGGAGCGAGTTGAGAAAGTGACTGACTATCTGTCTGAGGGGCAGGAAGTTGAAGTGATCTGTCTTGATGTTGATCGTGGCCGCATCAAACTATCTATCAAGGAACTTCCGACCTCCGACGAGGGCGAGGCGGACGATGATAGTGATGACGCTTTGGCTGTTGAACAAGCTGACTAGATTGTTCTTTGATATCGGACCAAAAAGGGGAGCAACGGCTCCCCTTTTTATTTATATACGCGCCTTTATGCAGTGATTCACCGTCCCGCTGAGCTAGACAAACGGTGTGAATAATTGCCTTGCTCGTTCTCGCAATGATAGTCTCGCGCGTCAACTTCTTGCGTGGGTTCACTATGAATCGATTGGACAATAAGGTTGCTGTCATTACAGGCGGTACCAGCGGTATCGGTGAAGCAACAGCTGAACGCTTTGTGTCTGAGGGGGCGAGTGTGGTGATCTGTGGCCGGAGTACCGAAAAAGGTGAGGCGCTCGCGGCTCGACTGGGCGACAAAGTGGCCTTTGTTACGGCAGATGTGACGCGCGAGGTGGATATTGAAGCGACGATTAATCTGGCCATTCAGCAATTTGGCGGATTGGATATCCTGTTCAACAATGCCGGTGGTCCAACCGCGGACGGTGTTCTGACGGTCACCGAGTCTGACATTCAGCACGCAATGACCCTACTGTTCAGCAGCGTGGTCCTGGGAATCAAGCATGCGGCACCGCATATTGAGAAACGGGGTGGTGGGGCTATTATCAACAACTCAAGTATTGCGGCGATTCGAGACAGCCAAGGAGCCATGTTGTACTCCGCGGCCAAGGCTGCGGTGACGCACTACACAAGGTTGGCTGGAACTCGCTTAGGACCTAAAAACATCCGGGTCAATGCCATTTCGCCTGGAGCAATCGCAACGCCTATTTTCTGGGGTGGATCCGCACGTGCGAATACACTGCCGGACGAGGAGAACTTAAGAAAAATGGCAAAGCTGCAGGGTAATCTGGCAAAAGCAACCCCGTTACCCTCTTCAGGATTGTCGGAGGATATTGCGAGTGCCGCCCTATTTCTAGCGAGTGACGAGGGGCGATATGTGAATTGCCATGATCTGGTTGTTGACGGAGGTCGCTCACAGATCTTCAACCAACCGGGGGAAATTCGCTAAGACAGGGGAGCCCATCTGTGAGTTAGCCTGTCCGGTTCTTAACGAGATCATCCACGACACTCGGATCTGCGAGTGTCGTAGTGTCTCCGAGATTGTCGAGTTCGTTTTCCGCAATTTTGCGTAGAATACGCCGCATGATTTTTCCGGATCGGGTTTTGGGCAGTCCGGGTGCCCATTGAATGACGTCCGGCTTGGCAATAGCGCCAATCTCCTTTCGAACAAGGTCATTCAGTTCAGTCAATAATGCCTCGGTACCTTGAGCCCCCTGCATGAGAGTGACATAGGCGTAAATACCTTGTCCCTTGATGTCATGGGGGTAACCGACGACAGCCGCCTCAGCGACGGCATCGTGCAGGACCAATGCGCTTTCCACTTCTGCAGTCCCCATTCTATGTCCCGAAACGTTAAGTACGTCATCAACACGACCGGTGATCCAGTAGTAGCCATCCTCGTCGCGACGGGCCCCATCGCCTGTAAAGTAGTAACCCTTGTACGCGGAATAGTAGGTGTCATAGCAACGTTGATGGTCACCGTAGACGGTTCTGATCTGTCCCGGCCAAGATTGGCGGATCGCCAGATTTCCGGATGCAGCTCCCTCGATTTCGTTTCCGTTTTCATCAAGAAGGACCGGTACAACACCAAAGAACGGTCTCGTGGCAGAACCAGGCTTCAGATCGGTGGCGCCGGGAAGGGGCGTAATCATTATGCCGCCAGTTTCCGTTTGCCACCAGGTATCGACGATAGGACAGCGCCCGTCGCCGACAGTATGATAGTACCATTCCCAGGCCTCCGGGTTGATGGGTTCCCCGACGGACCCAAGAAGGCGCAAGCTCTGTCTTGATGTCTGAGTGACAAACTCATCACCCTGTCCCATCAGGGCACGCAAGGCTGTCGGGGCAGTGTAAAAAATGTTGACTTGATGTTTGTCGACCACCTGCCAGCAACGAGAAGAATCTGGATAGTTTGGTACGCCTTCAAACATGAGCGTGGTGGCACCGTTTGCGAGCGGTCCATAGACGATATAGGAATGCCCTGTTACCCAGCCGACATCCGCCGTACACCAATAGATGTCACCGTCCTGATAGTCGAAGACATACCGATGAGTCATGCTGGCATGGAGCAAGTAGCCACCAGTTGTATGCAATACGCCTTTAGGCTTCCCGGTGGATCCTGATGTATAGAGGATAAATAGAGGATCTTCGCTGTCCATCCATTCAGGCTCACATTCATCGGACGCACTTGCCGTGATTTCGTGGTACCAGATATCGCGTCCCTCCTTCCAACCGATTGCTCCGCCGGTTCGCTCAACGACAATAACAGTATGGACATTCGGACAGATCTCCAATGCTTCATCTGTATTGGCTTTGAGGGGGACGGGCTTGCCGCCGCGAAGGCCCTCATCGGCAGTGATGACGGTTTGACAGTCCGAATCAAGAATTCGATCTGAGAGCGATTGTGGAGAGAAGCCACCGAACACGACGGAATGCACGGCACCGATTCTAGTGCACGCGAGCATCGCATAGGCCGCCTCCGGAATCATCGGCATATAGATACAAACGCGATCACCTTTCTGGACGCCTCTAGACTTGAGCGCGTTGGCAAGTCTGCAAACTTTTTCATACACCTCGGAATATGATATTTCGGCGCTCGTCTCAGGATCATCACCTTCCCAGATAATGGCAGTCTGATCTGCGCGTTTGGGAAGGTGACGGTCGATACAGTTGTGACATGCGTTCAATTTGCCACCGACAAACCACCGAGCTTCTCCCTTCATAAAGTCAGAATCGGTGAGCTGCTGCCATCGGGTATGCCAATCCAGAAATTCGTTAGCTTGTTCGCTCCAAAACGTCTCTGGATCGTTGATGGATGCGTCATACATGGTGAGATACTGCTCATTGTTTATGAGTGCTCTCTGACGTGCATCGTCCGGGATGGGATAACGGGCTTCATCTGCCATGAAATTCTTCCTCTGGCTAAGTTGTTAGCGAGCGCGTACGGGTTACACGCTACCGTTGATGTTTTGGAAATGTTGGATCAACGCGCGGGTTGACGGGTCAGCGGAACTCAGTGTCGTACCATGGACGAGATGATCGTAGATTTCGGCTCCGATCGCTTTTCCAAGTCTCACACCCCACTGGTCGAAAGGATTGATCTCCCAGATCATTGCCTGACAAAACACCTTGTGTTCATAGAGCGCGACCAGCATCCCCAGTGTGCTTGGTGTTAGTCTGTCGATCATAAGGGTGTTCGACGGCCGATTGCCAGGCATGACCATATGCGCGACAACCTGCGGCTCAGCATCGATTTGCGCCGCCGGTTGGCCCAGCATCAACGCTTGGCTCTGTGATAAGCAACTTGAGACGAGTTGATGATGGTGCTCGGGCATTTCATGGTCAGCATTCAATGGTAGTATGAAATCGACGGGGATGAGACGTGTACCCTGGTGAATCAATTGGTGGAACGCATGTTCTCCATTGGTACCCTCACCGCCCCAGATAATTGGCCCGGTTGATGTTGTTACTGAAGATCCTTCTCGAGTAACACTTTTTCCGTTGCTCTCCATGTCGAGTTGCTGTAAGTGGGCAGGGAGCAGTCGAAGGCGATGATCGTACGGGAGAACTGCGGATGTTTCGGCCCCCAAAAAATTGTGATACCAGACCCCAAGCATCGCCATCATCATCGGCATGTTCTTGGGCCACGGAGCTGTGGCGAAATGCTGGTCCATTTGACACGCGCCATCAAGAAGCTCGTCGAAGGCATCGCCGCCGTTGCTGATAGCGATTGGAAGGCCCACCGCTGACCAAAGTGAATAGCGTCCACCTACCCAGTCCCAGATGGGGAGAATGTTGTCAGGCGTAATACCGAATCGCTGTGCTGCCTGAATGTTGCTAGTTATGGCGATCTGGTGCTTATCAAGGTCCACTTCCTCAATCTCAGACAACAGCCAATGGCGGGCTGATTCGGCATTCAGTTTTGTCTCCATCGTTGAGAATGACTTTGAGACGATGATCACGAGCGTTGTCGTAGGGTTGAGTGTTCCCAGAACGTCATCCAGATGATGGCCGTCAACGTTTGCGACGTAATGAATATGGACCGGAGACTTTCTTTTGAACGAGAGAGCTTCATCGATCATACGCGGGCCCAGATGGGAACCACCGATCCCAACGTGAACAATATCTGTGATAGGTTGACCGTCAGCACCCAACCAGGATCGTTCGTTGATCTGTTTCGCAATTCGGCGAATCTGGCGTCGTGCGGCGTCAACCTCCGCCGCTTCATTCGAGAGTTGCGGCGGTATGTGTTCGCTGTCTGTTCGCAGTAGCGTGTGAAGCGCTGGTCGATGCTCGCTATTGTTTATCAGATCGCCAGCGAACATCGCTTCCCGTGATCTCTCAAGGCTCGACTCGTACGCCAGCCTGCCCAGCAGGTCGAGCGTCTCGTTGTTGATGCGGTTCTTGGAATAATCGAGCAACATCGGACCCAGCTGAATGCGGTAGTGCTTCGCACGATCGGGGTTTGATGCGAATAGATCAGTCATGAGGTCGTTCGCGTGCTGATCGTGGTGAGATTCTAGATCCTGCCATACGTGATTAGCCATGATCTACGATTCCCTCAAATTGCGCCGGTGCGGGGATTATAGTAGTGACGACCACTGACGGTTGTGAGGACGACCTGCATCAGGGCTTCGAAATCAGCGTGGCTGCCCGCGATGTCGATATCCCCCGCGTTGACGATCAGCAATGGTGATCGGTCGTAGTAATGAAAGAATCGGGTGTACGCATCGGCGACATCTACGAGGTAACTCTCTTCAATACGTTGTTCGTAGTCGATTCCACGAGCGCTGATCCTCTGAAGGAGCACATCGACCGGCGCTTGCAGATAGATCACGAGCTCGGGTTCGGGCGCTTTAATGTTGAGGTGATCGTAAACATTTTCGTAAAGCGCCAACTCGTCGTTGTCCAGGGTCAAGGACGCGAACAGGCGGTCTTTGTCCATCATGAAGTTTGAAACACGCATGGGATCAAACAGGTCTTCCTGTTTCAGTGTTTCCATTTGACGCGCCCGTTCGAAAAGGAAAAAAAGCTGAGTTGGTAAAGCTCCTTGTCGCCGGTTACTGTAGAAGCGTGACAGAAAAGGGTTGTTGGCAGGTGACTCTAGGAGGGTTTGGTAGCCAAGAAGCTCTGCGATCTGTCGCGTCAGAGAAGTCTTGCCGACACCGATAGGACCTTCGACGACGATGAAGCGAGGCAGGTTTTTGCCGCGAGCGGAAATCGCGGCGCGAAGGCTGGCTGAAATACTGGTTAGCATATCGCCTGCATCACGATTCCATCAGGCGTGGACAGTCTCTGACGCCCTTTTGTTACGCCTCGAGCGTCTTTTGCGTCGATTGCGCCTGCGACGAGGTTCGCCGTCTTGCTTCTCCTTGTCAGATCGGCCGCGCCTTTCATCCTGTAGGGGAGGTTCATGGGTGGTCTGGTATTCGGTCCAAAAGTCTGCGAGTTCCTTTACATCCTCACCCGCTTCCGCGCGAAGCACCAGGAAATCATAAGCTGCCCGGAAGCGTCGATGAACGAATACAGCGGATGCACGTTTCCCTTTTGTGTTGCTTAACCTGCTCTGCAGATGCCAGGTCTCTCGTGCGGGAATCGAGACTCGCTTTGGAATAGAGATGAATGGTTGTTGATCCGCGATCGTCATCGCTGCCGCATCCTGCGACGCTTCTGTGCGCGGAATGCCCTCTGACTCCATTTGTTGCCGAAGGAAAATGTAGGGATACCAAAGTATTGCTGCAAAGATAAATGCAGGAGTAACGGATTTCTCCTTTGCTATTCTTTGATCCGTGCTATCAAGAGCGAGACGTATCAGCTGTATGGCGCCATCCCTGTCAACAAACTCCTCGAGTACCGGGAAGAGCTGGACGATGAGGTCGTATTCGATCAGTGCGTCGAAGGTTGCGACGGCATGGCCGGACATGAATAGTTTGAGTACTTCTTCGAACAACCTTGCTGGCGGGATATCGCCGAGCAGTGGACGAAGCTCAGTAATGGCCTGTTCAGCATTTGGATCGATATCAAATCCAAGTTTCGACTTGAACCGGATCGCTCGAAGCATTCTGACTGGATCCTCACGAAAACGAGACGACGGATCTCCAATTGAGCGTATTCGCCCAGTATCGATATCGTTTTGACCATCGACGTCATCCAGGACCTCACCTGTGAGTGGATTACAGTAGAGTGCGTTGATGGTGAAGTCTCTCCTAACAACATCTTCCGCCAACGTCCCATAGGTGTTGTCGTTCAGGATGACTCCTTCCTCGCTATATTCGGTATCGTCGCCACCTGGGCCCCTGAAGGTGGCGACCTCCACGATCTCACGTCCATAGCGGACATGGTTAATTTGAAAACGCCGGCCGACAATTCGGCTTTTCGGAAACAGCGCTTTCACTTCTTCTGGCGTTGCACTGGTAGCCACGTCAAAGTCTTTTGGTGTCTTAGTCAGGAGGAGGTCCCTGACGCACCCCCCGACGACGTAGGCTTCGAAACCTGCTTCCGTGAGGGTCGCCACGACATTGATAGCACCATTGCTGATCAGCGAAGTGTCGATGGATCGGGGCATATGTTTTCAGGTCCAAGTTCGGTTTCAAAGCCGACAATACTAGCAGATTGCGCTCCCCTAGGTCGGTGCGATTGCGCTTCCTAATGATAGGTTCTCTGCAGACCGCGTGATAGCTTCCACGACGGCGGACAAGAGAGCGTAGATCGAGGTGAAGAGAATGGAAAATGGTAAAAGTAAGCTGTTTAAATCGTAGCAGGTCAGAGTTTTTGTTTTCCTTGTCGCTCTTCTTATTATTATCTGGTGCTCCCATCTCACATAAGTGGATTGGAATCGCGGAGAGTGTCACAAGACTGTTCACAGGGAACCTCCTACTTACATCAACGTTGATTTGGAGAAATGCGCCCAACCCCGCTTTATTCGACCCAGGTCATCTTTGATTTAGAAGGTATGAGTGATGGCGTCCAGGATTGAGCGGCTAGATTTAGTAACGACTCCGTGTTCGTTGCTTCTCGGTGTTGGGCTTGTCCAAGAAACCCGAGTGCGCGCCTCAGAATGCTGAGTGGCTCAGAGACGTTGACCGAGGGCGCGTGCTGTTGTTTGCTGAGTTTTGAGCCCGCAATGTCAGTGAGAATGGGAAGGTGAAGATAGCTGGGCGCGGTGTAATCAAGCTGTTGGATTAGGTGCAACTGTTTGGGCGTCGAAGACAGTAGATCGTTTCCCCTCACGATATGGGTGACCTGTTGGAAGGCGTCATCCACAACGACCGCAAGCTGGTAAGCATGTAGTCCATCTTTTCGGCGTACGATAAAGTCACCAACATCCTCCTGCATCTTCCAGATCTGTGGGCCCATGTGTCGATCGATGATGCCGATCGTTTCATTACTGACCCGGGAGCGAATCGCATTCGGCTGGTCTGCTGTTTCTTGCCATGATCGAGAACGACAGCGTCCGTTATAGACGCCCTGAGTTTCCTTGCGTGAACAGATGCATGGAAATGTCATTTCCAGATCTGTTAACTGGTTCAGCACGCTGTCATACGTGCCCAAGCGTGTTGACTGAAAGAGAATGTCCCCGTCCCAGTGTAGCCCGAGCGAAGATAGCTGATGAATGATAGTGTGAGCGGCGCGGACTGATTCCCTTGGTGGGTCAAGGTCTTCGATACGCAGCAGCCAACGACCATTGTGAAATCGAGCATCAAGGAAGCTTGCCAACGCTGCAATCAGAGACCCGAAATGCAGTGGACCGGTAGGCGAAGGAGCAAATCGACCTGTGTAGTCTTTCATAGGGACCTCCAGCAATCGACCTGCCAATCAACTCCCGATGAAACGAGTATGTCGTCTTATCATGCGGCGATCGGGTTTTAGCCCAGGGTCTGTTTTTCCCGAATTTCCGCCAGTGTTTTGCAGTCGATGCACTGAGTAGCCGTAGGTCGAGCACGCAGACGGTCAAGGCCAATCTCGATACCGCATGAGTCACAATAACCGTAGTCGCCGATATTGATCGATTCAAGCGTGGAATCGATCTTCTTGATGAGACGGCGCTCCCGATCGCGTGTTTTCAGTTCCAGCGTAAATTCTTCCTCTTGGGTCGCTCGGTCCGCAGGATCGGGGTCATTGGTCGCCACATCTTTCATGTGTGTAACGGTGCGATCCACTTCTTGCATCAACTGTTGCTTCCAACCGAGTAGCTGCTGACGAAACTCCTCGAGGTGAGCGTCGTTCATATAGTCGTCCAGGGCAGGCAGGGGAGAGCGCTTTGCAGCCGCAGGAGTTGTTGATGGTGGTCTTGTGGTTTTCTTAGATTTGGTCAGCTCTGATTTCTTTCGTTCTTCTGTAGCAATCGCAGTCTTTGGCTTCGTCACCGGTTTCCTGGGAGGCGCTGAACTTGGTGGAGCTTTCTTTGTTGCTGTCGGTTTGGCTTTTGACCTAACGGGTTTGGTCTTGTTTTTGGTTCTTGTTGGGGCCTTGGACTTAGGGGCGGGCTTTTTTTTGGCGGTTGCCTTCTTTTTTTTGGCTACGCGGCTCTTTGAGGCGCTGGTCTTCGCCTTCGTTTTGTTCGCAGCTACCTTCTTCTGGGTGGCCGGTTTCTTTTTCGCAACCGACTTTTTCTTGGCGGGTGCCTTCTTGCGAGCAGGTGCTTTAGCCTTAGCTTTAGTTTTGGCGCCGGCTTTCCGGGCGGGTGTCTTCTTCCGGGATGCTGCCATAATAAGTCCGTCTGCGTTTTGGTATGGTCCAAAATCGAGCGCGCACATTACCAGAACGTGATTTAAACGCCAAGTAAACGGTTCAGAAGAACATTGACAGGGGAAGTCTGTCCATGACGACACGCAATAACCGGAGGCAAAATCAAAATGCCCTATAATATCGGCACTTCGGGCGCGGCTTTGCGTCCAGCGAATCGTCTTGCGTCGGTCACGCCATTCAGGGTGATGCGTCTGTTGACGCGGGCTAATGAGCTGGCCGCAGCTGGACGGGATATTGTCCATCTAGAGGTGGGTGAGCCCGACTTTGGAACACCGGAGCCGGTTGTCCGGGCTGGAATTCGTGGATTGGAAGCCGGTGAGACCCGATACACAAACGCCGCCGGCATCGATGCGCTTCGCGAGATGATCTCTCGCCACTACCATGAGGACTATGGGGTTGAGGTTGATCCCAACCGGATCTTTGTGACCGCTGGTGGATCAGGCGCTTTGTTGCTCGCAGTAACTTATCTTCTTGATGCAGACGACGAAATCATCATTGGAGATCCAGGTTACCCTTGTAATCGTCATTTTGTGACCGCTTTGGGTGGGAGAGGGCGCCTGGTGACTGTCGATGAGTCGAGCAGATATCAGCTGACCCATCGCCACGTTCAGCAAGCGTGGCAGGAAAACACTCGTGGCGTATTGATGTCTTCACCTTCCAATCCAACTGGCAGTGTTGCTGCAAGTGAGGAACTTCGTGCTATCGGTGACGAGTGCCGTCAGAATCATGCATGCCTGATCATGGATGAGATTTATCAGGGGCTATGTTTCGGAGCAGATCGCTTTAAGACTGCGTTGGCTGAGGTCCCTGATGCCATAGTGGTCAACAGCTTCTCAAAGTACTTTGGAATGACTGGGTGGCGACTTGGCTGGATGGTTGTTCCTCCAGCGGCCATCGAGATCATGAACCGGCTGGCACAGAATCTGTTTATCTGTGCGTCCAGTATTGCCCAGGAGGCTGCCCTCGCAGCATTCAGTGATGAGAGCCGGTCGATCATGGATCATCAACGCGATCAGTTCGAGAAGCGCCTTGAGTATGTGCTTCCCAGGGTAAGAGATCTTGGTCTTGAAGTCCCTTGTGAGCCTGAGGGCGCCTTCTATATTTATGCGCGACTACCTTATTTTGTGCCTGATAGTGAAACATTTTGTGATTATGCTCTGGAATCTCAGGGCGTTGCGGTGACGCCTGGCACAGACTTCGGCCAACATGAAGCGGACCGACATATCCGCATTGCGTATACTCGAGACTTTCCAGCGTTGTCGGATGGTGTTGATCGTCTTGCTCTAGCGCTGGACCATTTTGGTGGTTGAGTGGGTTCAACAACAATCCTCTGGACGACCCTGAGATATCCTATTGAAGTATGCCTCACCGCTTGCATCGGCAAAGCTTTTGAAGCGTTATAAACGTTTCCTGGCAGACGTTCGCTTGCCCGATGGGCAAGAGATAACGATTCACTGCCCTAATACGGGATCAATGAAAAATTGTGCTGAGCCAGGTTGGCAAATTTGGTACTCCACGTCTGACAATCCCCATAGGAAGTACCCACATACTTGGGAACTCGCCAGGACCCATCGGGGAGACTATATCGGCATCAATACGGCGCGGGCTAACAACATCATTGCGGAAGGGATTGAGAGGGGTCGGGTTGAGACGCTAAGAGGCTACTCCTCGATCCGTAAGGAGGTCAGTTATGGTGATGAGAAAAGTCGAATCGACCTTTTGCTGACATCAGCGCACTTAAAAGACTGCTACGTTGAGATCAAGAGCGTGACGCTTCTTGAGCAACCTGTGAGCCATGGTATCGGATTTTTTCCAGATGCCATTAGTGAGCGAGGGTCAAGACATTTACGTGAGCTGGCGCGAGTGGCGACGTCTGGTCAGCGAGCGGTACTTTGCTTTTGTGTGCAGCATTCAGGTATTCAAGAGGTCCGACCAGCAACTCACATCGATCCGGATTATGCTAACGCACTGGCCATTGCGATTAAGGCAGGTGTCGAGGTGATCGCCTGCAAGGTTCGGTTGTCGACTCGATCCTCAACAGTGGGCCGGCTATTGCCAGTGATCATCGAACCGTGAGTCCAACGATTAAACTGGCGTTTCTATTGGTTGGCGTCCTGCTCATGATAGTGGTGGGTGTCAGTGTGGGACCGTCGGGATCGGATCTTGGAATCTGGTTGTCGGCTGCAAGACACGATGACCAGGTGGATAGGATCATCTTATACGACATTCGCATTCCTCGCGTTTTGATGACGATCATCGTCGGAGGCGGACTGGCCATGATGGGGGCTGCTATTCAGGGATTGTTTCGGAATCCTCTGGCGGATCCTGCATTGATTGGTGTGTCCGGCGGCGCCGCACTATTTGCTGTGGGTTTCATGACTTTGGGAGTGACCAGCCCCTGGCTGGCCATCCTGGGTGTACCGGGTTTCGCGTTCATTGGTGGACTTTTGACAACGTACCTCGTGCTCATTATTGGACAGCGTGGCGCAGGGGTGTCTGGTGTATTGCTGGCTGGTATCGCAGTCAATGCTGTCACCATCGCTGGCGTTGGGCTCCTGACTTACATGACGTCTGATCAGCAGTTGCGTTCCGTCGCATTCTGGGCGCTCGGGAGTTTCAATGGCGTGACGTGGGGTAATCTGGGTGTGTCCATGGTAATCGGATGTGCGGCACTACTGGTGCTGCGTGAACACCGGTGCCTGAATGCCATCACTTTGGGCGAAAGCCAGGCGCGACACCTGGGTATCAATGTTCGGTGGTTGCAGATTCGTATCATTATTTACGCGGCGTTAGCGGTCGGAGTAGGTGTCTCGATGGTGGGTATTATCGCTTTCGTCGGCTTGGTGGTTCCACATCTCGTCCGGATGGCCATTGGTTCGAGCCATCGCGTTGTGCTCCCTGGCTCTGCCCTGATGGGAGCTTTGCTCACGTTATTGGCCGATACCCTTGCAAGATTGATGATTGCACCTGCTGAACTACCCGTTGGGTTGCTGATGTCGTTGGTCGGGGGGCCTTTTTTTGTCTGGCTCATCGTGAAACAGCAAAAGACACTGGGAATTTAAATGAGCAAGATTGGAAGACATGAAGAGCGGGTGTCCTGATGTTGCGTCTCGTTGACGGCACGTTGTGTCGAGATGGCCAGATCATCCTCGAACACGTAAATCTTACCTTGGGGCAGGGGGAACTCATGGTGCTGATTGGTCCGAATGGGGCAGGTAAGTCAACGCTCCTGTCCGCGCTGACAGGTGAACTGAACCTGCTTTCGGGACAGGCCTACCTCGATGACATGCCTATCCGAGATTATCGCTCATCTGTTTTGGCAGAGCGTCTTGCTGTGCTCGAACAGAATGACCTACTGGACTTCCCATTCCGGGTCCGGGAAGTAGTGTCCATGGGTCGCATTCCGCACAGCAACTCTGTAAACGAAACCGCACGTATTGTCTCTGAGGTGAATGCTCGGCTCGGATTGAGCCCTCTTGCTGAAAGGACCTATACGACATTGTCCGGTGGGGAGAAAAGGCGAGTACAGATTGCTCGTGTGTTGTGTCAGATATGGGATCGATTGACTGATGGCTGTCTGTTGCTTGATGAACCTACGGGACCGCTGGATCTGGCTCATGAAATCGCAGTCCTTGAACTGCTACATACGTTGACTCGAGATGGACTGTCAGTGCTCATAGTCATGCATGACATCAATCTTGCTGCCAGATGTGCCGACCGTGTAGGACTCCTACATGACAGGATCATCACTTCAGGTTTGCCTAAGGAGATCATAAAGGCAAACGCACTTGAGGCGGCTTTTGGGGCTGCGGTTGACGTAGACACGGATTCTGGATCGCCCCAGATAAGGCTTCACTCAGAACGCTTCTGAAATTATGTCAGCGGAAATCCAAGGTTTTGTCTTAACTCGGCAATGGTACGAACATGATGGTATTCAGGATCTTGTATTCTGGCTCGCCACTGACCAGGGTCCGGTCAAAGTTATCGTGCGAGATGCAGACTCAATATTTTTCCTGACCGCCGAAGACGCTGGCCTGTTGCCGGACAGTGTGCGTCGACTCATGCGCTCCATGAACGCGGTCCAGTTAACGGATTTTGATCGTCAACCGGTAGTCGCCTGCTACTTTGCGACACAGCTTCAGTTGGTCACTGCCCGGAAAAGACTTGCGACCCTTGGAATGCGCTGCTTTGAAGCGGATATTCGACCTTCGGACCGATTCCTCATGGAGCGATTTGTTACGGCAGCAGTCTCTCTCTCAGGTGGTGAGCGGCAGTCCAGCGAGCGATACCCCACCTTTGTTGATCCGCAGTTGCGGCCCAGCGACTACCGTCCGTCTCTAAGTGTCGTATCGATCGATATCGAAACATCCTGGAAAGAACAGGTCCTGTTGTCGATCGCGGTCAGTGCCTGGGACACGGGCCTTGTGTTCATGAAAGGAGACGGCCCTCAAGTACAAGACTGCGATATTCGATATTGCCCTGATGAACGAAAACTGATCGACGCCTTTCTTGCATGGATTGATGCATACGATCCCGATGTGCTTATTGGTTGGAATGTTGTTGGTTTTGATCTTTGGTTTCTCCAACAACGTTGCGAGGCAATGGGCGTATCATTTGCGCTCGGACGTCATCATTCGCGCGTCGTCTGGCGGGAATCGCAGACCAATGAACGTCGATTTGCGGTCGTCCCGGGGCGGGTGGTCCTAGATGGCATCGAACTGTTGCGTACAGCCACGTATTCTTTCACCAGTTTCTCCCTGAACGCGGTTTCGAACGAACTTTTGGGCCGAGGGAAAGAGATAGAGGATGTTGAGCATCGTGCGGACGAAATTCTATCTCTGTATGCCAATGATCGCCCGGCACTCGCACGCTACAACCTCTCTGACTGTCGACTAGTAGAGGCCATCTTTGCGCATACCGAATTGATGCAGTTCGCGATAGAACGTAGTCAGCTGACTGGACTGGGCATGGATCGGATGGGCGGTTCGGTGGCGGCGTTTGATTACCTTTACCTTCCGCGTTTGCACCGATCAGGTTTTGTAGCTCCTGTGCTGGCCGGATCCGGGGGCGGTAGTCCTGGTGGGTATGTACTGGACGCTGCACCCGGTCTTTATGACAATGTACTCGTCCTGGACTTCAAGAGTTTGTATCCAAGCATTATCCGCACCTATCACGTGGATCCTCTTGCCCTCGTGATGGGGATGGACGAACCGGATGCGATTCCGGGCTTCAAAGGTGCACGGTTCTCTCGGTCTCATCATCTATTGCCAGAGATCATCGCAACGCTTTGGGGGGCGCGAGACGAGGCCAAAGCACAGAGCCGGGATGCGATGTCGTCCGCGATCAAGATCATCATGAACTCGTTCTACGGCGTACTTGGCACAACGGCGTGTCGGTTCTACGCAGAGCAGCTTGCGAGCTCAATCACGATGAGAGGGCACGAGATTCTCTTGCGGACACGTGATCTGATCGAGGAGCAGGGTTACCAGGTAATCTACGGTGATACTGATTCGGTGTTTGTCCTGTTAGGACCGCTTGACGATGATGTCAGTGCTAACGATATTGGCCAGTCGCTAGCAACTGATATGAACCGACAATGGGAGGAATATCTACGGAACGAATTCGATCTGCCATGTTACCTGGAAGTGGAGTACGAAACCCACTTCGGCCGTTTCCTGATGCCAACGGTCCGAGGCTCTGATGTTGGAAGCAAGAAACGCTATGCCGGACTGAGATACGTGGACGGGCAACCGGACACCATGGTATTTAAAGGTCTGGAATCGGTACGTAGCGACTGGTGTTCGTTGGCCAAGACGTTTCAACAGGAACTGTATCGAAGGGTGTTTGAACAGGAGCCTGTTGCCGATTACGTCAACGAGATAACCGAAAGTGTTCTGTCCGGGAGCAAAGATTCCGGGCTGGTATTGAGAAAGCGGATACGCAGAAAGCTCGCCGAGTACCAAAAGAATATACCCCCTCATGTGCGAGCGGCTCGAATGGCCGACGACATGAGAGAGCGGGCCGGGCTGCCCGTTCGTTACGACGGAGGTGGCTGGATTGAATACATGATGACGGTCAACGGTCCGGAACCCTTACCGTATGTCCAGTCACCTGTCGATTATACCTTCTATCTCGAGCGGCAGTTATGGCCAGTTGCCGATGCGATTTTGTCGATGCAGGGAATGTCCATGGAGTCGTTGACTGAAAAGCAGTTGGGATTGTTTTAGATCCCTCTCAGGCGAGGAGAGTGTCCACCTGGGACTTTTCCAGCCTCGCGCCAAAAGCCGTCACCAATCTAGATGCTGCGCGATTAGCCAGCGTTGCCGCACCTTCGAAGTTAAGGCCAGCGGTGATGCCATAGAGGAACGCGCCGGCGAACATATCACCGGCACCTGTGGTATCGACCGCGTTGATGGGAACACCTGGAACAAAAACTTCACCAGAACCGTCATAGACAAGCGCGCCATCTGATCCGCATGTGATCACGATCTGTTGACACACTGCCCTAAGTCTGTGAAGCGCATCGCTCCGTGACGATGTTTGGGTCCAACCCATGGCTTCCTCCTCGTTGCAGAAGATAAGATCGATGCCTGTATCGACAAGGTCCGTAAATATGTCGCCAAATCCCTGCACCATCGACATGTCGGAGAGTGTGATGGAGACCTTGCCTCCGGCGGCGCGGACAATGTGCTGTGCTTCACGCACGGCGTCCATGGCGGTCGGGGAGGTCACCAGATAACCCTCGATATAGAGATAAGTGCTTTGAGTGAGCGCGTCTCGATCGAGGTCAGATGGCGATAGTGTTTCGCTAATACCGAGGTGAGTCGTCATGGTACGTTCTGCATCCGGTGTGATCATAGAGACGCATTGTCCGGATGTGCCGTCTGATGATCGTTCAGTCTCGTCTAGATTGGTTTTGACGCCTGCCGAGGTCAGGTCCGCCAAGAAAAAGTCGCCGATTGCATCTGCTGCAACCTTGCAACTGTAAAACCCGCGACCACCCAATTGTGCGACGGCCACCAAAGTGTTGGCGGCAGAACCGCCTCCGGCTTTTTTCACGACTTCGTGGTTGTGGTCCCTTTCAAGCAGGTTGATCAGTTGTTCACGCTCCTGTCGGTTTATGAGGGTCATCTGACCCTTGGGAAGCGACGCTGCGATCAGCAATTCGTCGGTCACTTCGTACTCGGTATCAACCAGGGCATTACCAATTCCGTAAACATCAAACATTCGCGATCTGCCTGTATATAAAACGATAAAGCTACGTTTGGGGCGTGCTAATTGCCTGACACTCGCTTGAACGCGTCAGCGGCAGCAGTGAGAGTTGCTTCGATTTCTTTTTCGCCATGCGCCGATGAGACAAATCCTGCCTCAAAGGGTGAAGGGGCAAGATAGACACCTGCTTTCAGCATCGCGTGGAAAAAAGTGTTAAATGCATCGCTGTTAGCGGCCTGGACCTCGTCAAAGGTCTTCACGCGACCATCCGAGTTTGTGGGTGGCTCACGGAAAAAGATACCGAACATTGCACCAACCTGATTGGTCGTGAATGAGACACCTGCTTGTTCTGCAAGGTCCTTGAAGCCTGTCATCAGGACTTCCGTCGTCGACGTGATGTCCTCGAAAAAACCATCTTGGGTCACTAGTTCGAGGGTTGCGAGCCCGGCAGCCATTGCAACGGGGTTGCCAGACAGCGTGCCGGCCTGGTACACACCACCGAGAGGTGCGACTATGGACATGACGTCCTCTCTCCCCCCAAACGCGCCCACAGGCATACCACCTCCAATAACTTTCCCTAGTGTCGTGAGATCTGGTTTGACGCCGTACAGACCCTGAGCCCCATCTCGTGCAACTCGGAAACCTGTCATCACCTCATCGAAGATCAAGAGACTACCGGATTGATCGCACTGCTCACGGATGGCGTCGAGAAAACCTGCAACGGCTGGCACGCAGCCCATATTGCCGGCTATGGGTTCGATGATCACGGCGGCAATCTCGGATCCTGCGGTTTGGAAACATGTCTGAAGCGCATCAATATCGTTGTAGGGCAGGGTAATCGTGTGCGCAGCCACGGCGGCTGGGACTCCCAGTGAATCAGGTTCTCCCAATGTCAAAGCGCCTGATCCTGCTTTCACCAATAGGGCATCGCTGTGACCGTGATAACAACCCTCGAATTTAACGATACGGTCTCTACCGGTGTAGCCTCGAGCAACCCGAATAGCACTCATTGTGGCTTCTGTGCCTGAAGATACCATTCGGAGCCGTTCTAGGGACGGCATGTATTGCTGGACAAGCTCTGCGAGCTCGTTTTCGATCGCAGTAGGTGCGCCGAAGCTTAGTCCGTTCCGCGCGGTACGAGTGACGGCATCAATCACCGCATCGTGGGCATGACCGAGAATCATGGGTCCATAGGATCCAACGTAGTCGATATATTGATGTCCATCCTCGTCTGTGATCCACGCACCTTTCGCCTGACGGAAAAACAATGGGGCGCCGCCTACGCGCTGAAACGCACGAACCGGAGAATTGACCCCACCGGGCATCAGTTGCTGCGAAGCTTCAAACAGGCTTTCCGATCTGGGTTTGGCGGTAGACATTTTGCAGGGAGCCCCTCAGAAAAACGGCATTCAAACATCGCGGCGGCCCGGTTTCAAACGAAGTAAACTAGCGCGGTTCGTTTGAGTCGGCTCTGATATTAGCGCTCTGTGTCCTCTCTCAAAAGAACACCAAAGGCAGAGTCGATAATTGGGGCGTTGATGCGACCTACTTAGAGCGCCTGCTTACCGGTTTGTTCAAGAATGGTCGGTGTTTCACCCAACGTCGCCGTGATTACAGCCGGGGAAATGTCCTTCCGAATCTCCGATCTGGGGCCAGGTCAATCGCCTTTTCAGAAACGGCATCAACCTGATTTGCACGCAGGTCTCTTGTGC